>Ga0102937_1000984_pt1 | contig 12971 bp, 5 predicted proteins | sample SalPonR2_B_D1_MG_FD_78213 | JGI IMG/M metagenome (GOLD analysis project Ga0102937, IMG submission 78213) | Salt pond soil microbial communities from South San Francisco under conditions of wetland restoration - Salt Pond MetaG R2_B_D1_MG | ecosystem: Environmental > Aquatic > Marine > Intertidal... | reverse complement strand
TGTGTCTTAAGTAATTTTACCATCACCCCTAACGGTAATAACGGTAGTACATATGAGAATATAATTACAGATAAGGCTACCCAGAGTAATCTAGTAACAAATCCTGGATCCGTAGGGGAGACTTATACTAATATCACATACAACTGGACACCTCCCGTTTCCCTTCCTGACGGCACTGACGTTAATTACAATAATTATCAATTAGAAGGATCCCCTAGCGCTGCAGAGTATGGCGTTCAGAATTTTCCTACTATATCTTATGTAAATATAGAAGTAAGCAATGATACGTCAATATCCAACGGGTCAGACTCCTCTTCCCCCGCTTCATACGCATACATGGCAGATAGCCTTACGTCTCTTAACAGAGCCTTGTTTAATGTGCAAGGGCACAGGGATTTAAGCATAGAGACAAGAGTCTTAGATGTTGGTTGGATAAACGAGAATAACCCTTACGCTAACAATAAAGTGCAAGACTGGGATAATGATACCTACGGTCCTTGGCGCATTAGATCTACAGACGCTATAATAAAAGGTATTAATCTGTTAAACGGTATTATCTATGCTACTCAGGATATAGCCTTGTCAGGCTATCTGGGTGAGGATACCAGTAATGTTTATATAAAAGACACTCTTTTAAACGCTGCTAATCAAGTTAAAGTGGGGTCAGGCAGTAAAGGTATAATTGCCTCTGATTTAATATCTTCTGGCTCCCCTATAAGTTTTTTTAAAGAAGCTCCTTCTGATGTTAAAAGTGGCTGGTCATACATTAAAGATAATTTTTATGGCGGAACCTTTAATAGTTGGTGGGATTCTGAGTTTACTACAGGGCCTAATAAGTATGAAATAGAGGAACGGCCACCAGGCTCCGGCAACTATGTAGCGGTTCAAAACGGTGATACTAGAATACAATTAACGCCCAACGGAGTAGATCTTACAGGGGACTTTATTCTTGAGATGTGTTTTTCTCTGTCTGATAATACCGGGGGAGACGTTTCCCAAGCAATTTATATAGTAGAGCCAACCTTTGATACATTTGAGACTGTTATTAGGTATTTTCCTGATACTCTTCAGTTTGATAACATAGGTTCTGTCTCTGTTCTTTATCAACCCTATAGAGTCATCTACTGTAGGCTTACTAGGGTATCTGGTGTAATAACAGCAGAGTACTCTATAGATAATACTTATAGCTGGACTGCTGTTCCTGGTTCTCACTCTTATTCTGGCCCTTTTTATATGGAATCTAAGGGAGCTGATAATCATGGTGTGGGCTGCTTTAATTTTCAAGTAGAAGGTGTGACAGCGGGCGATACAAGTAGCTTACCCTACGGCGAAAAAGATAATGACACTGATATTATTGATTCAGTAATAGATACTCCTTCTGTTACTGAAGGTATTTGGTCTTACGACTCGATAGACTTACAAGATGTCTCACAGACCGACAACACTTGGTCCGGTACGAGTATAGCTTATTCAGGGAATAACCAACAGAGCTTAAATATTTCTTGGCCTTTGTGGGGTTTGGCGGCGTTGAACAACAAGGAAGCCTTCGCCTTTTCTACTATCGGGTCTAATATTTCTGTGCCCGGCTCGGGCTCGTATAGCTTATACCCCGAAGGTTTATGGGGTGTGAATAGAACAGGAATAGGAGCCTTTTATTTTGGGGTTACTTTAGATTTCCAAGGAGATACCAGTAGCTTTATATATAAGGATTTGACAAGTGAAATAGTAGCTAAAGCTACTTTCGCTGGAGCAAGTTATACCGTAAGCATAAATTTCACACCTCTATATGATTCTACGGCTACTTCATGGTTTTGGGATTTTGGTGATGGAAACACTTCTACCTCTAGGACTCCTACTCATGAGTATACTGCCGAAGGGGTATTTACTGTATCTTTATATATAAACGGTAACACAAGCACAACCGTAACTAAAACAGGGTATATTGTAGTCTTAAAATCCCTATCCTTCAATACTTATGTAGGGCCTAACCCTTGGACCGGGGGTTTACCTAAGAGTTTTGATATAGGTATTACAGGCGCGACAAGACCTTTAGACCCTATTCCAGATTCTCCAACATATGATGCCTTTTCATGGGATTTAGGGAACGGAGACACTGTCTCTAACGTTACAGGTTTACAATATAGCGGCTACCTCACTGAGGGCGCTTATACTGTACAGGCCACAGCAAGAGACGTCGGTATTTCTGGAGCAGACTATACTAAGCAAACAGTTACAGCATCTACAAATGTCTTCATCCTTAGTTTTACTCTGGATGTTAATCCTAATGCGATCTATGTTAATAACCCTATAGACTATACCGTTAACTTTACAGGTCCTCCTCCTTCGACAATTAAATGGGAATTTGGAGACGGTTCGACACACACTAAAGCTAACCCTGGTTCAAGCTATTCAGTTAACCACACTTTTACCTCTGCTGGGTTTTTTGATGCTACTCTTATTTTCGACGAGGGTCTATCATCTGAGATCGTTTTAACGTATAGTGCAGGCGACCCTAATCTATCTGAACTAAGAGTTGCAGTATCTGACCTAAACCCCAATTTTACAGTGGTTCCAAACTCAGGTAAGGTACCCTTAACAGGTTTATTTACTGACGGTAGTGTCGGTAGCGTTACGGGGTGGGAATGGGATTGGGGAGACGGGTTTTCTAGTACCGTTCAGACTAATCCCGTATACCACACCTATACAGGTGTGGGTTCTTTTAACCCTATTATGACTGTCTACGACATATACGGGTTTAACGCTAGCGTATCAAAGGTTGTAACTGTAACAGAAGCTTTAGATTTTACAATACTTCCTACGCCAGGAGATGTATCTCAAGAGATATCTTTTATACCTGTTAACGATTCTAACATAGTACTGTGGGATTGGTCTGTCATTTATGACGACCCTATTGCCGGAGAGGTTGTAGTCTATAGTAAGAGTACCGCTGATGTTTTAGAGCGTGTATATGTGCAGGAATTTGTCGCCCCTACAGCTTATAAGGTTAGGTTAGACGCTACAGATGATTTAAGCACTATCTATACTGTAGAAAAAGAAATTACTCTAACAGAAAATATAGAAGCTACAGCAAACCCTCCTTCAGGAGGAGCTCCGCTTACAGTAGACTTTTCCCTTTCAGGGTTAGACACAGGGTCTGTTAGTAAAGTTATTTGGGATTTTACTAATGATGGCACAGAAGATTCTGAAGAACTCTTTCCTTCTTATACCTATAACGGTGTAGGAATTTACACCGCGTCCGTTGACTTATTATGGTACTTAGATGATGCAGAAACATACTTGTACACGATAACTAAGACAGTTACTGTTAACGTCGGCACCCCAGAGTTAATTGTTGGAGCTTCAGCCACTCCTAGTGTAGGACATAAACCTTTAGATGTTAGTTTCTTAGGCAACTCTAGTAACGACGTGTCTGTTTGGTCTTGGGGGATAACTGGTATAGGTCATTTGTCATCCTCTCAATCTTTTTCATATGAATTTACCAACGCTGATAGCTACTCAGTTATTTTTGCAGTTACGGATATCTACGGGCAATCAAGATCGTTAATCCTTAACACATTAGTTACCGAATCTGTGGCGACAGACGATGAGGCTGTAGACCCAGCGGATACAGATTCTAGTGTCGTTGTTAAAGAGGGGCCTGGAGCTGCTATAGAGTTAGAAGATGGAGGGGTACAGATTTATCTCCCTGCTGGTGTTAGTAATCCAAGACCTTCTGGGTTTTCTCGTAAAAAAGGACCCTCCCTGATATTTGACTAAGGATATAAGATGCTAAAAATAAAAAATAACTTAATAAATGCCACAAAAGTAAGGTCTGTTGTAAACGATACTGTGAAAATAGATTCCGGTTCTGTAGTGTTTGACGGTAAGTGGGTTTCTTATAAGAGTGTTAATTACAGAATAAGTGACTATATAACAGGGGCTGTAGTGCCTCCTCGCACTCGATTTTTTACAAACAGAGACTATGCTGTTATGCTGGTGGTTGGTCTGGATAATCTAGGTACTTTAAAAACCATAGAAGGCTCTCAAGTAAAATACACCACTAACGACGCTGTGCCTGCCCCCTCTGTTATAAGCATTATACCTTTGGTAGGAATAATATTAATACAAGACGGAACTAACAATCTAGAGTCCTTTAAAACTATATCTGATCAGAATATAGTAACTTTTAACGGTAGCGGTAACATTAAAGCAAAGAATGTTGTAGGCATACAAGGAGCTACAGGAGTAGATGTAGGGGCTACTGGTTACCAAGGTCCGACAGGGTTATTAGGTTACGGAGGGTCTTTTGGGTATACAGGGTATAGGGGTGTTACAGGTATTGACGGTTTAGGTATGAAAGGTGAGACAGGAGTAAGAGGTCTTACAGGAATAAACTGGACTATACACCTCCCTTTTGAGACCTTGAATTAATAATCTTATAATAATTTAGGCTTTAACATGGCACTTAGACCCGTAAATAAACAGAGCTTTGGACTAAAAGAAAATAGTAGAGAAACCTTCGGTAATAGCGTTTATACTATTAAAGGAGGTTCGGCTCTTGTAGATAATCGTTGGATTTTTTTCAATGACTTAAAAATAGATGTGCAGACTACAGTGGTAGATTATATGAAGTCTCTTTCTAGAAGAGTCTTCAACGAGATAGGTGGGGTACTTTATGTTCTTATAGTTCTTACAGAAAAAGGACAGATTGAAGTAGTTCCTAGTATCTCTTATAATAAAACTACTTCTGGTAATATTAAAGTTTTTGGAGACATATCAGGAAAAGTTCCGTTACTCCTTGTAAAACTTAATCAAGACGGCAGTTCAGGCCTTACGGGTATTGATAGAATAAAGCCTGAAGATATTGAAGTCTATAAAGGGTACGGTAACTTTACTTTACAAGGCCCCCAAGGTGAGACCGGCCCTCAAGGTGAGACCGGGTATAGCGGTATTACGGGTATACCTGGGATAACAGGTGCTGAAGGTGTTAGAGGAAATACTGGGTATCAAGGTATTACAGGTATCGGTGTACAAGGTGAAACGGGTCCTAGAGGCGCTCAGGGGGACACAGTAAACTGGCCTACAATAATGAGACTAACTCCTCCAGTAGCTGAGTTTTCTGGGACTCCACTAAATGGAGGGGCTCCTTTAAATGTTGCCTTTACAGATTTAAGTGTAGGGGAGAGTTTAGAAGAGTATAAATGGGTCTTTGGCGATGGTACAATCTCTTCAGAGACCGGACCTCTTCATACTTATAATGCTACAGGAACGTATACCGTAAGTCTTATTGTCTCTAATGAAGCTGGAGATAGTACCGAGATAAAGGTAGACTATATAGAAGTGACTTAAGCACAAGGCATTATTAATAATTCCTACTGATTATAGTAAGAGTTATGCAAAAGGAAAATCTAAGGAGAAGAGATCGAGAGTTGGGTAGGAGTCTATAATTATTTAAACAGCATTGTGAAGAGCGTAAATGAATAATAAGATAGAAAACAAAGTTGAAGGTCAAAGAATCGACACCGGTATAGAGGCGAAGAAGTCTATACTTACTCGTGCTCGTCAGGTACAAGACCGGATGCTTAATAACCTGCCTAGTAATTATAGCAGGGACAGAAACACTAATCTGGCTGAGTTTTATAGAGCTATTGCAGAGGAGTTTTCTCGCCTGGAGTACTCTGCGGATGACATAAACAACGATAAGTTTCATACGAACACTAGAGCAGAGTACCTGTTTATAGTGCTTGGTGACTTATTGTTCTTAGGGGAAAGGTCTATAAATGCTAGTGTATCCGATGTAGAGTATCGCGACTTTTTAATAAAAGTAAGAAACGGTTACATCGGGGGTAGTCGTCCTGATAACATAGAGGCTTCTGTTTCTGATATAATAGGCTTACCTGTAACTCTTAAAGAGGTTTATCAATCTTTAAGGTTGAGTACAACGTCGTACACGATCAAAGATACCCATAAGATGTTCTTTGATATACTTATGGATAACTTTAGCTCTTCTTCTGATGTGGGTCAAGTACTAAGCGACCTTAAATTTTTTATATCTCTAATAAAGCCCGCCCACGTTCTATACGACACTCGACTAATATATACTGAGAATATCTATAATAGAGGTGACTGTACTCCTAAGTATAGCACTATTCCTATGCAAGAGGTGGTATACTTTTCTAGTGAAATGTACGTAGCCACCTATGTAGCTAATAGTGTTTATCTATCTGCAGTTGAGACCGGCGAAGAAGGTTGGGAGACTGGTGTAATCTCTGCTATCGACACAGTTAGTAAAGTTATACGTCTTGATAATAATAAGATATTAGTTTATGAGGGTACTACTAACTTCTTTAGAAGAAATGTCAGCGGGGTAGATGTTTCTATCAGTGCGTCTATACTTCAGGTAGGAGACGAAATTAAATACTTCGCAGAAAAGGATTCTTCTAGCACGTCTGATATAATTACAAGTGACTGGGATTTTTCTGGTGTAATCTCTGCTATCGACACTACGGACGAGATCATAACTTTATCCGATGGGTCTAAGATAGTATACAATTCAGATACTCTTATTTATACTCGGGACGGTAAAGGTGAGTATAGAATAACTGTGTCCGATTTAAAGGTCTCCCGAGAAATAGTATTCAAGGGCACAAAATATACAGAGGCTTTTCAGTTTTTTAACACTCCAGAGAAAATAGAAAATAATAATTACAAGCAATTTGACCAGAGTGTTATAGATAGACCTTACTTTCAAAACAACGTAAAAAAGGTTTTAGAGACTAGAGATGGATTAACAGAGGGGTACCATACCATAGTAGAGGATGGTATGGTTAAGGTTATTAAGGTAGATGGTAAGTTTTATGATAAAAAGGCATCTACCCACTACGAAGAAAAGAGAGTGTATAGATATAGCTTATATATTGACGGGTCATACCAAACTGGGGCTCAGTTTACATTAACAGAACCTCAGGAGGCTATTTCTACTTCGGAAGCTAAACAGATATTTATTGACCAATTCGGTTATACCTCTCTAGAAAACCCTTTTACAGATTATGATATTAAGATATCACAAACAGGTAAGTTATTTGAGACTGACGGTAGTGCCTCTATAGATGCTGTAGGTACTGAGACAGAATCTTGTGATAGAGATGCTGAATGTTTTCTGTCTCCTTTCTACGAAGACACTAGAAAATATTGGACTTGGCCTGAGGTAGAGTTAACCTCAGGCTTTATAGTGTTGTTCCAGAATTGGGATGTGCAGGATAGCCCGGGAGAGCAGAACGTACCCGCTTACTATGCGATATCGAACGACCCTAACCAGTATGACATGCCGCTGCTTCCTGTTCTTGATGTTAACGGAGACCCAGCAAAGGCTTCTGATCTAACTGTTTATGTTAACGGCTTAAAAGTAGATAATGCAGTGTCTACCTTAGACCCTTGGTCTGGTATTATAACTCTTAATTTTTTACCCCCCTTTAACAGCACCGTAAGAGTAGACTACTACTATGCTAATAGATACCCTACCCTTAACTCTTATTCACAAGAGATAAGAACAGATATTGAAGACCTACCAGGGGACAACAGTTTAGGAGCCGAGTACACTATTATAGGCCCTAATGCAGTAATAAATAGGCTTTTATGGCCTTTTGAAATGGGCGGAGCGGACTATTTAGGAGATGACCTAGATTTTCAGGTCAATAGGTTTCCAATGCTTACAAAAAAGGGATGCCTGGCGACTGTAGATGATGTTGATGTGTACGTAGGGTCTATAGCTGAGAGTGGTAGTGTTTCTATAACTAGAGGGTCCAAGGTTGTTTCAGATATGTCGGCAGACTTCTCTAACGTGTCTGTTGGAGATACAATAATAATATATTCCCCCAACTATAGAGACCGTACTTTAGTTTATACAGTTGAGAATATAGTAGACACAAACACTTTAACGCTGAGCTCTAAGTTCCCTCCAACGGACCTTGTACCTCCAAATTTTGGTCTAGATGTGTATCCGTATAAAATTATAAACTACTTAGAGGTAGAAGATGCGGTAACATCTATTAGGCCGTTACTCGGTCATGTAAGGTTAAACTTCCTTCCTCCGGCAGGAAGTTTCATTAAGTTTGAGTACTATCATAATCACTATAACCGTAGATATGTGATGGTTCCGGACAGTCTAGACGGAGGTGTTCCGGATACTGTATTTAACTCTTATAACAACTATACGATAATACCAGACATAGCAAACTCCCAATGCCCTTATACAGCAGATGAGATTATTTTAAAGATAGGGTATAGATACAGGGTTTTCAATCTATCTAACTCATCAGTGCTTAATTCTACAGATACCTTTTCTTTAAATTCTTATGAAAAAGAAGGCTCTAGAGCGTCTTTTAAGAATAGAGGGGGTGTCCTTAATGAGTTTGACTTGATGTTTAGTCCTGAATATTTAACGGACACAGATCAGAATATAGTTTTAAGTGATAAATATCTAGAAAAAGACATTCCAGCTACCACAGAGTTGTATAAAGGGACTCCTCCCTTCGTTAAAAGTTTTTCGGATGACGCACACTTTGTAGAAGCTAGGTATGCCGATCAAGTAGATACTTACGAAGGTCAAACCGCGACTCACAAAGACCTGCAAGCTGGATTTACAATTATTGACCCGGATAGATCAGGCGATATAGACTACAATAAGGTTTGTGAGTATCCTACTAAACAAGAGACTAATCTACACTCTGATTTAAAGATAAATGAGTTTTACAATGAAGGGGGCAAAGATTTACCTCTTTCGACTATTTACGAGGGCGATAGGGTTCTGCCTATTTCTACTACAATGATAGAGCAGTATTATCCTAATAGAGAACTAAGAGTAAATGATTACTTAGACTTTGTGAATAAGGTACCCGACGATCTAGCCTCGGGTACCGTTATAGCTTTAAACGGTTCTAGGATTATTAAATCAAATAGTACAGATTTAAGAAATTTAAGAAGAGGGGACTCTCTTACTCTAAAAAACGTGGCAGTTATTAGGTGGGATGAGTTTACAGGTACAAACAAGATCTATTATGAAGACCAAAAATATGTTGTAACTAATATATTTGATTATGCCACTGCTGAAGTTAATACGCCGTTTGTGGGAGCCAGCAATAAATATACTTATGATCTGGAAAGAGATATTGTTTATAATGTGGATGTTTATCTTAATGAGGTACAAAGAAAACTAATTCTAAATAGTACTTCAGGGCATACTTATTCTCTACCCGATAGTTTTTTACAGCATTATCCTGGCTATGGCGACCCAATTACAAGCTATGTCTTAAGCTTTCCGGACCCGGACCCAGACCCCTACCCAAGGAATCCTAATAATCCTGATATAACTGGTCTTCCTTCTGGAGATCCTAACACACTCTTCACAGATTATATCGGTCAGGAGTCTCAGGTTCCTCTAACCTCTGAGGTAATATACTCAGACGGTTCTAACTATATAACTGGGATAAGCGGATACACGGGGCCTAGCGGTGCAGTAGATTTAGGATTAACAGGTCCTATAGGGGCTCCTAATCCTAGGCTACCTTCTGCAGATAACGACCCTCTATATAGTATCCCTTCTGCGGAAAGTGGGGTATTTTTGTCCTATAGTGAATCAGAGTATAGGGCTCAGTGGAGAAATTGGGACCAAGATATGATTATTATTGGTCTTGGAGAGACCGGGGCTCCGACAGGGCAGCAGGGTATACTAGTAGAGGACCCCGTAAATATGCTAGATGATATCGGAGAAGGAATTAGCAGGTCTTTTTGGAGTGTCGATAAATATGCTGCCGGTTCTACAGGAATAATTTCTATGAGTTTTTTTGGATCAGTTATTGAGAGCTCTGAGCAAGTAGAGGCTTCTGTTCCTAAGGCAACCTACAGTGATGCCCTTATACCTCTAGATAATTACCAATCTAAAGTTATTGCATCGGCATACAGGGGAGGTTTAGACCCTGTATTAGAATACCCTGAGTTTAACCTAAACGATGCTAGCTATGAGCACAGAAAGCTCATTATTAGAGAGCTGTTGCACGATAATAGCTTTAGGATCACAGAAGTAAGACAATACGCACCGATATAAGGGTCCGCTCTCTAGGCTATTCATAATCTATTAATAATTATGGCTATAATAGGGTCTGTACCTATATCGAAATAATAAACTTTCAAGAGGACTTAATATGGCAATTTTTAAGGAAAAAATTCAAAGGTTTTTTAACCTTATGAAAATGAACCCTGCTATTAGGTATGAGGACGATTCTAACAAACTTAAAGGAGAATTGTTTCTTAAAGCCTATCAAGATGGCAAGCTTATCCATGAATACCACAAATCAAATATTATTGTGAATACAGCCTCAATCCTTATAGCAAGGCTTCTTAAGGACAACGCAGAACCTACAAACGGTATCTCTTATTTAGCTGTCGGTAGTGGTAACACTTCTTGGCAGTTACTTGACCCACCAGCTCCTACTACTTCTCAGACTAGACTCGAAAACGAATTTTATAGAAAAGCTATAGACTTATCTACTTTTGTTGACCCAGATACTGGTGAGCCTACTGAGGCTCAAACTAATATTGTTGACTATTCAGTATCCTTTGGTGAAGCAGAAGCAGTTGGTCCTATTATGGAGATGTCTTTGTTTGGGGGTGATGCTACCTCAGAACCTAATAGCGGAACAATGATTAATTGGAGAACTTTTCCAGTGATATCTAAAACAAACACGATGACACTTACTGTGATATTTAGGATAACTTCTTAATGAAGCATCTATTCAAAAAGTTATCTGCGTGTAACGCAGAGGTCATAGGTTATACCTCGATAGGGGGTAACATTTTTAATCTTACAAGGAAAGGAAGCTCTGTTAAGAGCTTCCTTAATGGATATGAAGTCTATAACGTTTCTGACACAGATCCTAGATATAAAGAATCTAGTATTGTTTTGGCTTCTGTAATAGACCATATGTTTAAAAATAGCGAAGAGAAAAAAATAAGGCTGTACCGAAGCGAGTGGAAAGACACAAAAGAATCTTCTACGAACCTATTAGAGGATATTATCCCTAACTTAAATGAAAATGTAGGAGATTCTATAGTAGTAGTAAAGAACAAGCCCCGAGAAGAAAGGGATATAAGACTTAAAGGTGCTCCGGGCTTTTCTGTAGAGAATGGAGTTCCCTTAAAGAGCCTAATAAATAACCTTAGTGTTTTGAAAAAGAAAATGAGTGGTATAGCGCGTGACTTAGAAGAGGCGCTAGACACGGCGAGTACTTTTACGAGGAGAAAACTAAAGGGCTCTATGTGGGGTGCGAAAGAGATGCAAAAAGTATTAGACAATCTTTATAGCGAATTTATTAGTAATTATTGGAATAAGGCAGATGTAAATATTGAGCTAATAGAAAGGTCCATAGACAAGCTAATCTGTAAGCTTAATATGAATGGCTGTGTAGAAGAAAAAAAGATAATTGTAAGTATTTTAATACCCGATGTAACAGAGAGCTACGCCCATATAAAAGAAGTGGTAATAAAAATGGTAACGTTGTTAGCTCCTTTAATTGTTATAGATAAAACATTCACAGAAAAAACTAGCTATCCTGCAAGATTTTTTATACCCGATGAAGTTATAGACCAGACACAGGATAGGTTTAACTGTCTGATAGACTTTTTATGTCTTGCGCCTATAATAGAGTCTAAGGTATTAGACCCTCTAGATTTTGTAAGAGTAAATATGTTAAATGAGATAAAGGGATAATAGAATGAATGTAACAAGCCCAGATAACTTTGGCCCGGGTCAAACTAGAGTCTTGAATGTAGAAGACAGAAGTTTAGAAAATGTAGTCTTCCAATATAAAACTCCGCCTCTATCTTCTGAGTGGAATCTCATTAACCAGATAAGTAATGAGAAGATTAAGCAGGTAGTAAGCACTTATGCTGCTTCTGGTTTTATTAATGTAGGGGATACGATCTGCTTAGATAAATGCGGTATATCAGAAGCAAGCGCTGTGCCTGGTGAATACCATACTTCTGTAAATTACAGCCCAAATACCTTTACCTTGTCAGGTAAAGGTAAAGGCGTTGCCGCCGTCGTGAATGGTTGGCCTATATTTATTACGGGCTCTTCTAGCACTAACAGTATTATTGAGTTGGACCCTCCTACATCGGATTCCTATAGATACGATTTTGTGTTCTTAGAGGTTTGGAAAAAGCTTATAGGAGAAAATGACCCGATATATCCTTACGGTAATACTGATTCTATAGCGTACGCAAATAACGAGCTCGTGTATAGCGCTATAGGCGCAGAGACTACAAAAAGAGTACAGATTCAATATAGAATAAGGTCTGTAAAATTTAACTCCTTTACTAACTTTAAAGAAGGATTTGAGCTAGGAAGTGTGTACCCTAGAGGGGGGAGAGCCTCTGAGTATAAGTACTCAAACTATGCTTTTAGAGCTAAAGGGCATGAGGACCCCGGACTTTTTATCTCTGGCCAAGGGACAAGCTCTGACCAGGAAATATTAAATACTGTAGATGGTTATGTCTACGCTATCCCTATGGCTATCGTATATAGAAGAAAACAAGGAAACTTTTCCTTAGGTAGTATTCATTCTTCTTCTGTGAACAGACAACAATATTTAAACGGTACTGTTTCTGATAGGCCGGACGGTAAGTTATTAGATGTTGTATACAAAGACGATATAGTAGACATGAGGCATCGAGTAGGTACGTTCGCTGCAGATGTTAAGGATATAATGGAACTAACTTTTAAGAAGTTAGTGTATGGAGACCTACACACAAACATAGGTAAAGCTTTTACAGACTTTTCTGGAGGTAAGGCAGTTGCTCCTGGAGCGTCTGGTTTATTTAAGGTTGAGCAAATAAATGGAACGGGTGGTAACGATATACCAAATCTATCCGGTGGAGAGAGTAGTAGCTCTTCTTTTAAAAGAAGAGTCTACACC
>Ga0102937_1000978_pt1 | contig 13017 bp, 13 predicted proteins | sample SalPonR2_B_D1_MG_FD_78213 | JGI IMG/M metagenome (GOLD analysis project Ga0102937, IMG submission 78213) | Salt pond soil microbial communities from South San Francisco under conditions of wetland restoration - Salt Pond MetaG R2_B_D1_MG | ecosystem: Environmental > Aquatic > Marine > Intertidal... | reverse complement strand
ATTTTGGGGCGTTCCGAGCTTTTCACTGAGCATACGACGCTTGCCGTTATGCCGGTAATTGATGGGCAGGCGTCTGTTAATCAGCTATTCAAGCTATGGGGCATTGTCTACATCGGCAATATTATCGGGGGTATGGTATTCACAGGACTGGCTGTACTTTTGATGCCGGGGCTGGGAGTGGTAACACCTGAAGCATTTGAAACGATTGGATTGAAACTTGTTACCCATCCTCTTCACTGGCTGTTGATTGCAGCGATATTTGCAGGGTGGTTAATGGGTTTGCTTGCATGGCTTGTTTCTTCGGCTCAGGAAACACTCAGCCGGATTTTTATCATCTGGATTATTACCGCAACAATCGGAATACTACATCTTCCGCACTCGATCGCCGGTAATGTCGAAGTACTATTCGGATTTCTTACCTCCAGCGACATAGGTTTTATGGATTACTTATTATTCCTGGTAATGGCCACAATAGGTAACCTTCTGGGGGGAGCGATATTTGTAGGGCTTCTGAAGTACGGCCATGTAATAAGAGGTGCGAAATAGAAGTTATTTTTTATCCTGCCTGTTTATTTTAGATTGACGGTTGATCTTATGCCAAGTTCATTGCCATTTTTTTACGGGATCACAACAGTGAGAGAGGTATATACGCCAAAATGCAAAATCAAAACGCATTTAAGGAAAAATATTTAAAATACGCATTTTGATCCTGGTAAAATCGGTACAAACTGCTGTATACATTTCCATGTAACAGTTAATGTTTCATTCTATCCCTGATTTTATCAAAAAATTTCATAACTCGGTCAATGGTCTTAAAGCCGGAATCAAGATGGCACTATATGTTTATCATAGTCCATGCGCGGTTAAATTGTCAGACAGGGTAATTGATCCAATTAAAGCCATTAGCAATTCTGATTTTTAACTTTTCTTGTTAATCGATTCCCGAGTACAAAAATAATGCAACCTACTATGAACGTAATTTGCAGTGTTGTATGTAACCAGGAGTCATTTTCAGTAAAAATGCTCACAGCCCCGATTAAAATGAGAATAGCGCCTGTATTTGCCAGCCAATTCTGTTGTTTTGTATCATTCATACTTAAAGAGTATTCAGGTTGACTTAATTTTCTGTTGCTCTTTTTTAGCCAGGAGCCATGGCCATAATCCAGCATTAAAAAGCAGGAGCTCGTAGTACCAGGGGTACTCATCAGGGACAATCGCAAAAGAAAGAAGCATGAGTATAATTCCTGATATGGCGATTAAATTGAGCAAATCTGTTTTTTCCATTTTTTTAATTTTAATGTTCACCTTGTTAGTTATTAATTACTCCTAAGAATTACAGTTCTGCCTCATTTTTTTGAAGTGATTTCAAATATCCACTCAGTCGATCCATGTATCTACCAAATTTCAACTGTTGTATAAATCTTCCAAAGAGATAAGAACATACTCCAACCACGAATGGAAACATGAATAGAAGTAATGTCCGCCCGTTAGTACCTATCGGATAGTCGCTGAATGTATAGGCGTAGTAAACCCATGTAAAAATGACGGGAGCTATAATGGTGTCGGAATAGATATTGAACGCAATGGCTTTCTTCATTGCGTCAATAAAAAATTGAAGGTTTTCTTTTAAATTCAGTGCTGATTTTTCAATAGCCTCTATTTGTGAATATGCCAAAAAATTAAAATAGGCCACAACTCCTATCGACAAGGCCATAATTCCAAAAAACGATACCGACTCGATAGTTGATAAAATGAAGTCAAGAGGATTCAGACTTGGTTTTAGATAAGAAAAGATTGCAAGACCCGCTGCGAATACAAAAGAGATAGAAGCTAAAAAGAACTTCATCTGTAAACCCTTTTTTATTTTTGCAATCTCTGATTTAGATTTACTGTGAACAGACCTCATAATCTCGCTCTTCTCAACACTGTCTTTACCAATAATTTCCTGTTCAAGAAGACTCCAGGCTGATTTTAACTCGATGATATTCATATCAATCTGTCTTAATTTTGTTCGCTAATTTGGTTCGTATTCTCGTCATTTTTACGCGTACATAATTTTGTGAAATACCGACTATATCGGCAATCTCTTCGTTCGCAACCTCATCTAAGTAAAGCAGCATGATGGCTCTCTCTATTTTGTCCAGATTTGAGATGGCCTTATAAAGAGCCTTTATTTGTTCGTCTCTCTGTTCGTTTTTCGGAATTGAAGCCGGTTCTTTCAACTCAAAACTCTCCAGGAACAATAATTTCCGCTTTTTCTCTTTCCGAAAATCTTGTATTGCTACGTTTAATGCTACTCTGTACATCCAGGACGAAAATTTGGACTCCCCTTTATAGGTTGGGTAGGATTTCCAAAGCTGAAGAATGATCTCCTGAAACAGATCTTCTCTGTGAGCGTCATCATCACAGTACATCCTGCATACTTTGTGCACGATCCCCTGGGATTCATTCACAAGCCGGACAAACTCTTTTTTTTGTTTTTCTTCTTTTCGCAAAAAAATCATTTATATAGTTAGTTACGAAAGAAGGAGAAGAATTACAGACTAGCAAAAAATATTTATCGTTATGATCTATTCTTTTTAAAATGTCGCCATCGAAATGGCAAAAGCCCATTATTTCTTATCCAAAAGATTTCCGTTCCTGAGCCGAAGCCGTATGTAATTGATATCCGCATCTTCCAGGTTGGATTCGGCAAAGTGATATAGCGATTCAAATCTATTGACCGACATTAAGCTCTCGACTATTTCTGCAGCAATGGCAGCAGTGTAACCAGAGCCCGTCCCAATATCTACAATAACTTCTTGTTCGTCAGGGGCAATAGCCTGGAGATGCCGGACAACAATATATGGTTGTAATATGGATTGGTCGGCAAGAGGGACATTCAACGACCTAAATCTGTCACAATTATACTACTCAAAAGTAATCCGAAGAGTCAGAACTCATACTTCTGAGAGCGGTCTAACACATTGGGCATATCAAAGAAAGCCTGCTCAGAAATATTATTTGAAACACGTAGTATGGTATTACCGGAAGAAATGAATCGTCAATCATCCGAATACAGAGGAGAATAATCATGGCTCGTTGCCGATGATTCGCCGGAACGATATTGCTGCACAGCACTCGGAACATCAAAAAAGAAATGATCCTCCCCAATCATATCAACGATTTCTGTCTTTTTCAGCATCTTGCTCACAGGCCCAATAGCTCCTGCTATATAAATATCAATCTCCCTGTCCCTGAGACCCTTGATGATGAATTTCAGAATGTGCACGCCGGTGGAATCAATGCTGTTTATAGACCTGGCATCGAGAATAACCAGGTTAAGATTCTCTTCGCCTTTTTCCTGAACAAGGTTTTCAAGTGAATCCTGGAAATACTCGACATTCGCAAAGTAAAGAGCTGAATCAAAGCGATAAACCAGAATATCCTCCCATGTAGTGGCCGTATGGTAGCGGTTCACATTTCTGAAATTCCTGGTGTTGCCCAGTCTTCCGAGTTCAGCAGTCGGGGGCCTGGTTGTGCTGTAGACAACGGCAATCACGGAAATGACCACACCAATAGCGATACCCTCTTCAATTCCTATGATGAGAGTGGCAAAAAAGGTGATCAGAAGCATGATCAGATCCCGCTTGTCGGCCCGCCAGAGATAAACCATCCTCCTTAAATCAAAAAGCCCGACCACAGCACTTATAATGATCGCTGCCAGTATCGCATTTGGCAGGTAATAAAATAATGGAGTTAAAAAGAGTAACGTCAATCCTATCAGAACCGCTGTTGTAATGGCAGAGATTCCCGACTTGCCACCGCTCTGTTCGTTAACAGCTGTTTTTGAAAAACCACCGGTCGTGGGGAATGCCTGGAAAAGCGCTCCTCCAATATTCGCTGCCCCCAAAGCGATAAGTTCTTGGTTTGTATCAATTCTGTACCCTTTTTTACTGGCCATCAGTTTGGCTATTGCGATGGATTGCACATAGGCAACAAGTGAGATAATTAAAATCAGCGGAATCAACTGCTGCAGATCAGCAATACTTATAAAAGTGGCATTCAATGAAGGCATCCCTTCCGGTATACTGCCCACAATAGATACACCCATAGATTCAAGGTTAAAAAGCCAGGTAAATATAATACCTGCTGCTACTACAACAAGAGCTGCCGGAAATCGCTTTTTCCAAAATTTAAAACTTATCAGAAAAATCAGGGACAGTATCCCCATGATGGCAGTGGCGGGATGTATATCACCAATTCTTAATGCCACTTCAGCAACCGTTTCGTATACTTTGGTCGATTTTTCGAGATCTAATCCCAGAAGGGATTCAAGCTGACTCACTGCTATGATGAGTGCCGAGGCAGAAATAAACCCGCTATTCACGGGGTGTGAAAGAAAGTTTACTATAAAACCCATCTTCAGCAATCCCATTGCAAGCTGGAGTATGCCAACCCCGAATGCCGTAAGTATTGCCAATTGAATAAATCTGTCGCTCCCCACTTCAGCGAACTCGGAAACCCCGGCTACAATCAGGATACAGATAATTGCGGCAGGACCGACTGCGAGCTCGCGGGATGTCCCCAGAATTCCATAAATGATCATCGGGAAAACAGAAGCGTAAAGTCCGTAAACCGGGGGAAGACCGGCTAAAACCGCATATGCCATGCTTTGTGGAATAAGCATTACGCCCACTGTAATTCCTGCAATCAGGTCGCCACTCAAATCACTTTTGTCGTAGTTTCTAATCCAATCAAATAATGGTATGTATTTATAAAGAAGAAGTTTTTTACTCATTTTTTACAATGGGCCGAAAGTTATTAAGTAAAGATGACTTCAACATGATTCAAAATATCAAACAAAGCCATATGGACAGTTTTGGTGCTTCAACGAACCTCCAACTATATAAATCTGAGATTTTTATGTCAGACAAAAGGATTAATCCTGTCCTGTGGATAACAGGGACACGATTGGTATGTAGACATCCGGAAAACGGGTGTTATCCAAAATTTTTGATCTCTTTGAGGATCTCTTCCGGGTCAAAAACAACTATCTCATCTGCTTTCTCTTCAAGATGAGAAGGAGTTTCACGATTATTGTAGGATCGAATAAGAATAATTGGTAAGTCCAGATCCCTGGCAAGATCTACCTCTTTATCAATCCATTCGGTATAATCGTAATAGATGTCGGTCATTACCAACACAACATCAGTTTCGGTCATCTGTTCTTTTATAGCAAGATCCAGATCATTAAGTGTCTCATCCTGAAGTACACTTTTGTCGAAGTTACCATGATTTACATATGCAAAATCTTTATCGAACGTGTCGGCCCTGTCCAGCAGTTCAGTCAATTTGTGAATGTGCTGACTGTTCTCCCAGCCATGAGCTATAAAAATATTTCGGGTTTCAACTGTTGTAGCCATAATAAGTTTGGTTTATGTTTGATAATTAAATTCTCTGATGATCTTCAAAAAGGTAGTGTCTACACTTTACCGCTTAATAGTTGCACGAAACGGACACCGGCAATATTCTCTTTTGAAAATTTCTCATCTTCGTGTTTTGTGATGCGCTGCAGCTTCTGTCCTGCAAGACCGCTGCCTACCGGAATCACCAAATGCCCACCAGCTTTGAGCTGATTTTTAAGACTTTCTGGCACATAAGTGGATGTAGCAGCCACCATAATTCCGTCATAAGGGGCGAATTCAGGCCATCCTTGCGTGCCGTTGCTGTGTTTAAGCTGAACATTCGTAATTTCGGCTTTTTCCAGATTAGATTTTGCAAAGTGATACAGCGATTCAATTCTTTCGACCGTATACACGCTTTTCACAATTTCTGAAGCCACTGCAGCTGCATAGCCTGACCCTGTGCCAATATCCAGGATAACATCCCCCTCACCCGGATTCATCGCCTGGAGGGTGAGTGCAACAATGTACGGTTGCGATATGGTTTGATCGGCGCCGATCGGCAGTGCCGAGTCATCATATGCGCGATCTTCCATTCCGGCATTCACAAATTTTTCTCGGGGCACTATACCCATAGCATCTATTACTTTTTGATTGGTAATGTCCCGGGTTAACAGTTGCTGCTTTACCATCTTCTCTCTTTCTATCTCGAAATTAATCATTGGAAATAGACTTGATTTAAATTTTTTGTTTGACGGCTGATCTGTTCCGCTTTTGTCTGTTAAAAAGCAAAACTCACACCGTCTTACCTACATAACAAAAATCATAACCGCAATCATTTCAATTCTTCTGAACGGAACTGGCCTGGAGAGACGATTTTAATGTGTTCTTGATTGGTTTTTTTAGCAGTGTGAATACACTACCGCAAGAGTAGGTGTTCAGTCTGCTATTTTGGAGGTAAATATCAGGTACAGACTGCTATTTGAAATGGTTCCCGTCTTCAGAATGTTACTAAAGTGGAGCATAAACGAATATAATATCTGATGTTTGATCTTATTGAATGAAAAGTACAAGATAAGAGAAGAAAAACAATCACTTCATAACGAGTGAACAAGTTAAATTGACCATTAAAATAAGCCTGCTCTCTCTATGAAAGCAATGAGACTGCACGAAATCACAGAGATTAACAAAAATCATGAACCACTTACGTATGAGGAGATTCCGGTTCCTGAACCCGGCAACGATGAATGATTGGTCAGGATATCGGTTTGCGGAGTCTGCCATACGGAACTGGATGAAATAGAGGGGAGGACGCCGCCTGACCCTTTGCCTGTAGTACCCGGACACCAGGTGGTAGGAACCGTTGAAAAAACAGTTGGAAATTCAGAGGGACTTAAAGAAGGGGACAGGGTTGGTATTGCCTGGATCTATTCGGCCTGTGGAGAATGTTATCACTGCCGGAAGGGGGAAGAAAACCTCTGTCCGGATTTTACTGCAACGGGACGTGATATGGACGGGGGTTATGCAGAATATATGACGGTACCCGCTGCTTATGCACATCCGATTCCGGAAGATCTCGGTGATAAAGAGGCCGCCCCGCTTTTATGTGCAGGAGCAATTGGTTACAGGTCACTTTTCTTAACAGGTATATCCAATGGCGAGCGCCTGGGGATGACAGGTTTCGGTGCCTCAGGTCACCTGGTACTCAGGATGGCAAAGCACATCTATCCTGATAGTGAAATATTTGTATTCGCAAGGTCGGAAGAACAGCGTGAGTTTGCGAAAGAGCTGGGTGCATCATGGACGGGTGATACGGAAGAGAAATCCCCTGAAAAGCTTCATGCCATTATCGATACTACCCCTGCCTGGAAACCGGTGGTAGAGGCCCTGGGAAACCTCGAACCTGCAGGACGTCTGGTGATTAATGCAATCCGAAAAGAGAAAGCCGATCAGGACTATCTTCAGAAACTCAATTATTCGCAGCATTTATGGATGGAAAAAGAGATAAAGTCGGTGGCCAATGTAACCCGCGAAGACGTGAAGCAAGTACTGAAGGTGGCTGCGAAGTTCAATATAAAGCCTGATGTTGAAACGTATCTGCTGGAAGAAGCTAACCGGGCATTGATGGATTTAATAAAGGGAAGCTCTCGGGGTGCGAAAGTGTTGGAAATTGCTTAAGATTTTTTCAGCAGGGTAGATAACTGTCAAAAGGTTGGTATTAAAAATCTATATAAATAATATTTAAGGTTTTTTAGGCATTAGCTTATTAGGGGGGAGGCAGAGAATTTGCTTCAGATGCAGTGTCCTTTTTCAATTAATCCGGCTTGAAATTACCTGCGCTCCCAAATTCCCAAAAGTTTTCTCGTTCCCCAAAATGAATTGATTTCAGAAACCACAATGGCTTTCTCATATATGTCAATAAGGTTGAAAGAGTTTCCAAACCTGCTTCGCTGGTAGGCGCTGCTTACTGAATTCGCATTGACGATAACCGTTTTACCTACCCTTGTCGCATACGGATGATAGCTGGTACCGGTAAGCACCAAATCAATCTCTTCGTCCACAAGTTCTCTAAGCAAATCGCCGGCATCTTCAAGAAGACCCTTTTCGCGGCTATGAGGAATCGGTATAATGTTATGGTGCAAAAACACCGATCTGAATTTATGGGGCGCATTCGTCAGGCCTTTTAAGAGATCATTGCGCTCTGTTTCACCTACAACCCCAATGGATGAGTCGTATTGGGGTGTGGATATCCCCTGAATCAGAATATCATCGTTTGTGTATTGCTGATCAAGATCTCCGAAGTTTTGGTTAAAAAGATGGTAACCCAGATAATTGATATCCCTTGCGGCAGGTGTGAAAATAATGGGAAATTCCAATTTATTAATTTCATGCATGGCAAATTTATAGTCACCGGGGGTTCCCTCTTTAACTATTCCGCCGCAATGTATTAAAAGGTCAGGATCGAACGTTTTTATTGATTTTACAGCCTCTTCATAATGTTGAGAGAGAAAAGACTGGCTCTGTGAAAAGTAGGTGTTGGAAAGATGAATGGCCCTGAACTCCCGATCACCAAAATCGGAAAAGGCACACTTTATTTTACGATCATACTTCCGCCTGGTGTCTTCACCGTTGAGTCGTTTGATCGTTACGTCTTTCTTGTTTTCATCAATGTCTATGGTACAGTACGAGTTTACATCACCGTATCGGGTTTTAGCAGAAGAGGCTGTTCCGGCGTTAATATAGACGGTACCCTCCACGTCATACACATTTGGATAGTGGCGATGGCCAGATACAACAAGGTCAACATCGGCTCGCTGTATCAGGTCGAAAACATCGCCTGCGTTTGCAAGCACATTACGTTCCCTGCCAGACATTGGAATAGGCAAAATGTGATGATGTATCGCTACTATTTTTATTGGTTTTTCGCTGTATTTATTGAGAGCTTTTTTCAGAATATTGAATTTTCCCCTGCCTATCCGCCCGTCGTTGCTGTCGCCAACTGAACTGTTCACATAAATCACAACGGCGTCTCCACACTCAAGAACACCGTTTTGAGGACCAATATATTTTTCGAATAGCTTGATTCCGCCCGACCTTGCATCGTGATTACCCGGTATACTTACCAGGGGACACTCGATCTTTTCAAGCATATTGGCAGCTATTTCATATTCGTGACGCTGGCCTTCATTTGTGGCATCACCGGTAAAAATAGCCAGGTCAAAATCACCACGGTTAATTTCATTGATGATAAATTCCAGATTATCCTTCCGAAATTTATTTCCACGTGTTGCGTGTATATCCGAAAAATGAAAAATCTTCATAAGATATGTTTGGTTTACTACCTGGCGATGTATGTTTCCATGCTTTGCAAATCCAAATCCTTCAATTCTTTGCGTGTGATAACTCCCACAACTTCCCCGGTTTCGGTCACAAAAACGTGCTTAATCTTGTATTTGGACATTAATTCAAGCACATTCCGCACCGGGGAGCTGATATCAGCAGTAACCGGATCGGGTGTCATGATCTCATGAACGGGATTATTTGAAGATTTTCCCTCTGCCAGGGCTTTTTTTTTGAGGTCTGTATCGGTTATGATCCCAATGACAGAACTTTCATCAAGAATTCCAAGAGAACTAATCCGGAATTCTGCCATCCGGGCTGCACTTTCCTGTATGGAGGCGTTCTTGTTTATTCCGATGAGGCGCTTGGTAATAAATTGCCGGATGGGAACATTCAGTTTTTCTGAAGGTTGAGTTTGATTATTCATGGATTTTCTCTTTTTCCAGGTTAGCAATCAAGTCATCAACGATTTCGGTGACGGTATGACCAACATTCGTGTTTTCAATGATTTTCGATCCTGACTTTTTAGCTTCTTTTACTAAATATTCCTGTATATCCCTGATCCGATCAATTTTATTAATGTACCTTTCGGCTTCCCGGTAGCTGCCGTCTGACCGTAGCTGGAATCGCTGCTTGTGCTGTTCTTCATCGTTAAGTGTAAGCAGATACTGAAATAGCAATAGTGAACTTTCATCATGTTTAATTTCCAAAAATCCGGGGGAGAGATGTACTCCGTTAAAAATAGTTTTTAGTCCCTCTTTCTCTGTTCTTTTGATATATGCGTGAACACCACGATTTACAAGGCCCGACTGACGACAGAATCCGACCTCTGTATTTTCACGGATATCGGGTCCGCCTAACACTTCTCCCGCATCAAAGCTGGATTCGTGAAGAGCTGGGAGCAGATCTTTTGGAAGCATATAACGCATAATTTCACGTATTTCGTCAGTGCCTATAACCCGCCGGATTCCAATTCGCCTGGTAAGTGCAGCAGCTATAGTTGATTTACCCACTCCGGCTGTCCCACCAATAAGAATAACCAGAGGTTTATTTATCTGTGCAATTTTATGACTGATCTTATAGCGGCTTTTTTCGTTTTCGAATCCCCGCTCTGTAAGTATCTGAGTCACCTTATCCTGGATATCCGAAGCGGGAACCGGATTTTTCCTGTGATTAAACTCATCCTCGATTTTTTCTGCAATCCCGTAGATTGTTTCAAGTGGGAGGCCGGTAGGGAGCATGGACCGGGCAATAATGCCTTTTGAGAATGGATAAACGTGATTATGCTTTTCGATTTCAAGCATGATTAAAGAATAAAATTGTTCTCTTATATATCAATATGTACCTGTACAAACTATGGAATAAAATTTTTATCACACATACAAATAACAAGAAAAGGGAGGTGCTTCATTCCTTCAACGCAATAACGAAACAGATAGAGTTCGGGTTTAATAAAGCTTTGATCGGTCGTATGAGTATGAATAAAGATACCTGCAGCCGTACCGGAATTACCGGTTACGAAAAAGCTTGTTGGCTGACAATTTTTGGGGGGCGTTTCGTATGAAGACAAAGTGTTTAGAGATGAATCCCTAAACAGAGGAAACCGAGTTCGATACGTGGTTCAGGACCTGATAAAGACTGGACCATTTTTCCAGATCATCTGGTAGGAGAATTTATCCGCATTGTTTCTTCAGAGTGGAATCAATATTAAGTCAATTTATACACACAAGTCCAGCCTTTAAAATATCGATTTAATAAGTGAAAAGTCACTTCTTCATTGAAAGAGTAAATGAATTATACATTTTGCCTGATAAAAGAGGGTCATACAGATCGATCTTCACCCGTGAACAGCTATTTTCAGGAGAGAATGCCGAGCTGAAGTTTTTGTCAGTGATATCAGAGATCTAAATGCGGACTAACTGTTTTCCTATTAATATTTTCCTTCTTTGATTTTAATCAAAGATGAATGACGTCTACCAGGCGTACGCCATGGGGGCTTCTCCGCCAGGGCCGGGAAATATCTCATCCAGTTTATTTAATATTTCTTCATCCAGTTGGATGCTTGCTGCCCGAACGGCACTTTCCAGTTGCTCAATGGTTCTTGGGCCGATAATGGGTGCCGTAACTACCGGGTTGTGAAGCAACCATGCCAGTGCAACCTCAGCGGGTGGATGACCGATATTTTCACACAGAGTCTCGTACTGCTCAAGCTGATCACGCTTAGCCTCTATCTGCTTGAGAGAGTCCTCATCGGCGCGCCTTCCATCCTTATGTTTCTGTAGTGCACCACCTAGTAGTCCACCCGCTAATGGACTCCACGGAAGTAACCCCAAACCGTAGTGCCTGCATGCCGGAATTACTTCAAGTTCAAGCATCCTGTTATCAAGATTGTAAATACTCTGCTCACTGACCAATCCCAAAATACCACGTTTTGATGCTTCCTGACATGCCGTGGCAATGTCCCAGCCGGCGAAATTGCTTGAGCCCACGTAAACTACTTTCCCCTGCTTGATTAATGTGTCAAAACTTTGCCAGGTTTCATCCCAGGGACAATTATGATCAATATGATGCATCTGATATAAATCAATTCTATCGGTCTGAAGACGTTTTAAACTTCCCTCACAGTGCTTCATGATCTTGTAGGCACTCAGGCTTCGTCCATCGCTATTGACTTCCGGTAAATTGGCCTTGCGATCAACGGGATTATACACTTTAGTTGCCAATACAACGGCATCTCTGCGCCCCCCGCCCTGGGCAAACCATCGGCCGATGATCTCTTCAGTATATCCATGCTGCTCAGACCAGCCATATACATCAGCTGTATCGAAAAAATTGATGCCCAGTTCTAAAGCCCGATCCATAATTTTGAAGCTATCTTCCTCGCTCGTATGCCATCCAAAATTCATTGTACCAAGGCAAATATTACTAACCAATACTCCGTGGTTTCCAAGTCTCTTATGTTTTATATCCATGATGATGAAATTTTTTATATGCGTAATTCGAGTTAAAATGCAGAACAGTCTGTTACTTCACGATCTGTTATATGCCATCAAGTCGGCTCTATAGTGTGAAATTTAATTAAATTTATGTAGAGGTCTATATGTAAGATCTCATTGAACAGACGGATCTGTGGGTCGTTTACCTTTTTAAACCCAATGAAGCAGAATATTAACGGTAGTGTCATTTCCTTGCTGGTTTTAAGAAAATTGGCTGAATCGATTTAACTATTTTGAATCCATCTGTACTATTAATTCAGCGAAATCGATTGCCGTGTGTCCACTCCTTAACAATATAATCGGATACCCAGTATCCCAGGGCCATGATGGTGAGAACGGGGTTAAATCCGCCGTTGGTTACGTGCAGGCTTCCGTCGGCAATAAAGAGGTTATCGACGCCGTGAACCTGACCATACTTGTTTGTGACGGAAGACTGAGGATCATTGCCCATCCGGCAGGTACCGGCCTGGTGCTGGCTTCCGCTTACGCCTTTGCCCGGTATGCTCTTCCAGGTTTTTATAGCTCCTGCAGCCTGCAGCCATTTTTCTGCTTTTTCTGCGATAAATTCCGCAACCCTGATATCCTCATCGTGTCTGTAACCGGAGATTTTTGCAACCGGTATTCCCCAGTGATCACGAACCTCAGGAGTCACTTCCACTCTGGATTCAAAAACCGGCATCTCCTGGACGGGCCCGCGAATACTGGCGTTTCTCCTGTAATTCTTTTTCTGATACTCTTTGTGCTCTTTTCCCCATCTTGCGCTGCCGGGCGGTCGAAAACCGGAGCTATATGCGTAT
>Ga0102937_1000976_pt1 | contig 13025 bp, 12 predicted proteins | sample SalPonR2_B_D1_MG_FD_78213 | JGI IMG/M metagenome (GOLD analysis project Ga0102937, IMG submission 78213) | Salt pond soil microbial communities from South San Francisco under conditions of wetland restoration - Salt Pond MetaG R2_B_D1_MG | ecosystem: Environmental > Aquatic > Marine > Intertidal... | reverse complement strand
TGCCGGATCACCGCTCGGTGTTTCCACCTCCGTGACCTCTTCGGCGACCACTGGCTCGGGCGTTGGTTCCGTTACCGGCTCGGGTTCTGGCTCTGGCTCTGGCTCGGGTTCTGGCTCTGGCTCTGGCTCGGGTTCCGGCTCTGGCTCAGGTTCCGGTTCTGGCTCAGGTTCCGGTTCTGGCTCAGGTTCCGGTTCCGGTTTTGGCTCTGGTTTGGGCGCAGCGTCGGGTTTCGGCGCGGGTTCCCCGGCCAGCTTGATCCGGATGGCCGGCGCTGTGTTGACCGCGGATTCGCCCAGGGTGTTGAGCTCCACGGTCTCTTCGGGAGAGGCGATCGCCAGGGCGACGAAGGTCAACACCGTTGCGACCAGCAGAAGTGCCCACCGGAAGGGCGGCTTTTGCGGCATCATTGGCCAGGCTCCGTCAACAGCAGAATATCCTGATACCCGGCCTTTTCCAGCAAGCGGAAGAGTGTTTCCAGATCTGCCATGGTGATGCTCTCGGCAGCGGCGACTTTCAGGGGCTGCTGGTTATCAGGTTCTGGCAGCCTGGCAACCAGGGATTCCTTGTTGAGCAGTTCACCGTCAATCTTCCAGTCTCCGCTGGCGCTGACAATCATGTCCGCATGGGGCGACTGCCGGTCTTCGGCTTGCTGGGTGGCGGGCAATTCTGGCAGTGGGTCATCAGCAAGCTGGCCGGCAACGATGAAAAACATCAACAGCAGGAAGACCAGGTTGATCAACGGCAGAAGCGCATCCTCCACGCGTTCCATCAGGGTTTTGCCGGAGGTAAACGGAGGTGGAACCAGATCGCTCATGGTGTCGTTGCGTTTGTCCGCTTCCAGTGAGTGTCGATGCCGCTGTCAGTCAAAGCGCTCAGGGCCGCAGTGAAAGCGCCCAGGGGTGTGTCGCCCGTTGTCGAGAGGTTCACTTCGGTGGTACCGGCTTCAGACAGCTCGGTGACCAGGCGCTCCAGGGCTAACGTCTGGCCCTGCCACCTTACGTCGCCGTTGGCCGTTACCGTCAGCTCCGGCAGCGGTTCTCCGGTGACCGGGCTGCGGCTGGATGTGTTATTGGCCAACTCCAGGTAGTCCACGGGCAATAGCCGGGTGGTCAGCATAAAGAACACAAGGAGTATGAAGACCACATCGATCAGTGGCGTGATCCGGATTGGAATCGGACGGTTTGGCCTAGGCTCAACCAGTTGCATGGGCGAATCGCTGACCCCGGGCGGTTGAATAACGGTCGGGCTCGTCAACGGCGGTTTCGGCGTTACGCTGGCTTTCCGGCGACTGGTAATCTGCTTCAACGGCGTCCAGAGTCTGCTCCGGCACGATGTGCAGAATCGAAACCAGAGTGCTGTTGATGGTCTTGTGGATGCGTCGCAGTCGGAACTCGATCCACGCAGCCAGCGCAGCAAACGGTATGGCCACTACCAGCCCCGCGGCTGTGGTGGTCAGGGCTTCGTATATACCGCCACTGAGCTGGGTGGCATTGGCACGGCCTTCGGAAGCCGCCATGGCGCTGAAGGCCTCCATCATGCCCATTACCGTTCCCAGCAGGCCGAGAAGAGGGGCCAGGGCTGCAATGACTTCGATGATCTTCAGCGGTGCTTCGAACGGCTCCAGGGAATGTTGCGCATCCCTTGCGGCGGTTTCACGGATCTGCCGGTCGTCCTGACCGTTCTGAATTGCCTCAATCGTGTCAGTGACCAAATGCTGCAACGGATTCATCCGCCCCCAGCGGCCAGCCTGATGACGGACGTCGGACGGTCGCACCGACGCCGGATTCTTCTGCCAGTTCATTACGGTTTTTTTAAGCCGGCCAGACAAACGCGGTGCATAGAGCGCCCCAAGGAGCATCAGATACATGAAGGTAACGACGCCGAAAATCGCCAGCGCTACGAGCACCACCATCACCGGGCCACCCATATCAATCAATTGGGCGAGCGGGCCGGTGGTCAGGGGCAGGTTGAGGTCCGTCATGAGAGGCGATCTCATTATGCAAAAGTGGAACTAAATAATAACGATTATCATTGAATTTGCAAGCCTGTAATCTGACTTCGCTATCCCCTCTGTTAGACTTAAGCCAGACATAAGAGCCACAAAAAAGCGTGAGAACGGAGGGTAAATCATTACTGGTTGTCGAACCCGCTGCGGAGTCTGGATGTCATGCTGATCAAGCGATGGTTGGGCAGCCTGGCGAATCGGGCCGTTGCTCTGGTGGTTGTCGCGATCATCCTGACAGCTTTGCTGGTAACCGTCGCCGGTTTTTTGCTGAGCCGTTCTGAGCTGGAACAGCAGGCCCGTAACCAGGTGGAAACGATTGCCACCCTGATTGCCGGGGAGCTCGACGACAAGCTTGCCCTGCGTCTTGAAGCACTCAATCACGTGGCCCAGAACCTGACCATGTCCAGCGATGTTCTGGACGCAAGGGCCCGGGTTCTGATCCGCCGGCAAACAGCCCTGGGGCATCTGTTTGATGCGGTCTACCTGATGGATGAAAAGGGCCTGGTTATTGCCGAGCATCCGGAGGATTTCCGGCAGGCGGGGCTGAATGTCAGTGACCGGGAGTATTTTCGCCGGATTTCCTCCACGCTCACGCCAGTAATCAGCGAACCCTATATTTCCAACTACCAGGAAAAGCCGGCCATCATGGTGGCTGCACCGATCTTCGACCACCGCCAACGTTTCATTGGTGTGATTGGTGGTGCTATCGCACTTGATGGAGACAATTTTCTCGATCAGTTTATCAATATCCGGGTGGGAACTACCGGCTATCTCGGCGTGGCTACCCGTAGTGGGTTTGTCGTGGTGGACCAGCGGGACGATGAAGCCATGGCGCCGGTTCGGGTAGCCAATCCCGTGCTTCGGGATGCTATGGAAGGTTTTGAAGGCACGTTGGAGACCCGTAACAGCGACGGTGAGAAGACGATTATGTCGGTGCAGCAGCTCACCCAAGTGCCCTGGTTCGTGTCGGCGTCCTGGCCGGCTCGCGAAGCCCTCGCGCCGATTACCCGTACCGTGGACGCTTTTGTCTGGATTCTTCTGCTGGTCATCCTGTTGATTGCGCCCCTGGCGCTCTGGCGTTTCCGGCGACTGATGGCGCCTCTCAAAACATTGGGTATCCAGATTCGTGAGCGCCATCTGGGTATGCGCTCCGATCCGGTGGATGTCTCCGGAGGCAAGGAAATCCGCCAGGTTGCAGAAATCTTTAACACCGTGACCGATGAGCGGGACGAGGTTCTGGTATCGCTTGCTGAAAGAGAGGCTTTTTTCCGTTCCCTTACCCAGAGCGCGCCTATCGGCATTGTCCAGACCGACATTCTGGGCCGTATCGAATTTGCCAACCCGGCCTTCGAGGCCATCGTCGGCCAGCCGGCAGAAAAACTTACCTACAGTTACCTGGCCAATCGAGTGCATAACACCGACAGACAGGAGGCGATTGCCGGTTGGAAAAATGCGATCAGGAATCAGAGCGTTTTCCGTGGCCGGTTAAGGTTGGAATCTCGTGCTCCGGATCAGGTGATCTGGGGGGATGTGATGACGGCGGCAATCCAGACGCCTGAGAAGGCTCTCGGTACCATCACCGTAGTCCGCGACATATCCCACGAGTTGGAGGTGGAAGAGGCGCTCAGGACAGAGCAGCAGCGCGCAGAGACGATACTTGGCGTCCTCCAGGAAGGGGTTCTCATGGTAGACGTCGAGGGTGTGATCCGATTTGCCAACGATGCCGCCTGTCGGCTTCTGGGTACAGAGGGTGAGTGCGTACTCAGGAACTTTTTCCAGCTGGTCACCATTGAAACTGAAGAGCGCGAATTGACAGCGCAGGAGTTTCTGTCCGGAGAAGACCTGGACAGTCTTTACGTGACTCTGCGGAACTCGCTGGGTGTGCCATTCCCCATTGATCTCACTATGTTGCACATTCGTCAGGGTCGCGAGGATGAGCGCCTGGTATTTGTGTTACGGGATGACAGCGACCGCCGGCGACAGGAAGAGCGGCTGTCCTGGGAGGCAACACATGACAGCCTGACCCAGTTGCTGAATCGTCGGGCGTTCAATGCGTCGCTGGTCCGGTGCCTGGGGGAAGCCGGTCGCCAGGAAGTCCGTTCGGTACTGATGCTCATTGATCTCGACTACTTCAAACCGGTAAACGATGAAGGCGGTCATCTGCTCGGCGACGATCTGCTCAAACGGCTGGCGGATCTGTTCAAGGACTCGGTTCGTCAGTCAGATACGGTGGCCAGGCTGGGCGGTGATGAGTTCGGCATTATTCTGCCAGCCTGTGGCATGACAAGGGCCCAGGCGCTGGCGGAGCGGATCCGGGCCGATGTTGAGGCGCTTCGTATTGAACATGACGGCCGTTCATTCGGTGTGACCACGAGTATTGGCCTGACAGAATTGACACCGGAGGACAGCGGCCCGAGAGAGGTTATGGCTCGGGCGGATGAGGGTAGCTATATCGCCAAGTCCCGGGGTCGCAATACGGTTGTTGTGGTACCGTCACCACCAGCCGGCTGAGCTGCTGGCTTGCCAGAGCAGGCGCATCGCGAGAGCGGTCAGCACGAGGTTGAAGATCAACGTGAACTTCCGGTTGCTCAGGGATCTCAGTACATGCAGCCCGAGCCAGGTGCCGGCAAAGCCACAGCCAATCATGGCAAGGATGAACGGCAGCCACTCGAAGAACATGAACCCGGCGGCTCCGAACACCAGTGCCTTGGGTGCATGCTGGAGTGTCATGGCGGTGGCAAAGGTGGCGACTGTCTTGAAGCGGTCGGTATGAATCTGCTTGATGAATGCGGCAACCAGAGGCCCGGTGGCGCCCACGAACAGACTGATAAAACTGGTCAGTGCGGATGCCAGAAACACGCCCGGAGCTCCGAATGCACCTTTGGGCAGTGCTGGTCCCCAGCAAAGATAGAGCACGAACAGGGCGATGGTCAGCTGCCAGAGGTGAGCCGGAAGATTCACCAGTAACCAGGCCCCCAACGCCGCGCCTGCAATGACCCCTGGCAGGAATGCCGCGATCACCCGCCAGTCCACATGCCGCCATGTCAGTGCCGCCCGACCAACGTTCGAGCCCAACTGGATCATGCCGTGAACGGGGATGATGGCTGCCGGCGGCATCCAGCTGGCCATCAATACCAGCAGCAGAACGCCGCCGCCGGCGCCGAGGCTGGCGGTGATCATCGAGGTGATGGTGGAGCTGGCAAGCAGGAAAACGGCGACAGGAAGGCTCAGGCTTTCGGGTATCAGTTGGTTGAGTACTTCCATTCACAGAATTCCGTTGATTTCAGTTTGGCCGTGCGACACAAGGCCTCGGTTGCCAGCTGAACGTCGGCCACATAGTAGAGCGAGGCAAGACCGAGCCGGTCCCGCCCAAGGTTGTGAAAAATCAGGCCGAAGGCAATATCGCCGGCGGTGAAGCGTTCGTGGTTGGCGGCAAAATATTCCGCTGGCTGTGCCAGCAACGGATCGTCCAGCAGCGCCTGGACCCGTCCGGCGCCGCCATGATACGCCTGAACCAGCAGAAGCGTGAACAAGCGGTCCTTTTTGGCCTCCGGCAGATGGCCGAAGCGTTGCTCAAAAACCGGTGCCAGATTGCGGGCATTCTGATTCATCAGGCGCAGGGCGCAGTCTATCTGTGCCAGTCGGTGCCAGAAATTGTCGGGGGCAATCTCGCAGTCGGAGAGTGCGGCGGGTGAAAGCTGCAGGATTCCCCTGGCGTTTGCCCGGGAATGGGCTCTTGCCTGCGCTCCACTTTCAATCAGGATCTGGCCGGCCAGATATCGGGGCAAGGCCTGGGGAAGGGTCAGGCGGTTCTGGTTGCTGCGGTGTTCGTATACGTAGATCAGCGCATCATGCAGGCTTTCCGGCGCACTACTGTCGGCAAAGTTAAGGTCGTCCCAGGCGCCCCAGATCCGGTCTGCCGGCAGGGTGCCAAGATAACGGGCGACGGCTTCATCAACGTTCACATGCGGCTGGTCGCAGGAAAGGGCGAACGGGTAGCCTGTCTGGCCGGTCTCTCCGGCAACCCAGTCTTCCACCTTGCCATTCTCATGCAGTGATTTCCGGGTTGCGTTCAGCAGTCGCTGGGTGGCTTCACGATCGTCACCGTCACTGATCCAGGCCAGAAACCGGCCGCGCATGTCGTACAAAACGTGGCGATCGGCACTGGCGCAATAGCCGGATTCCTTCAACACCCAGCGCCGTATGGTGAGAATGTTTTCAAACACCCCCTGGCTGACCCAATAGGGCGAGGCGCGGACAACGCGGGTCCAGTCGCTGTCGTCACTGGTTGCCGTCTGGGTCTGCTGGGCGGATACCACAACCGGCGCTGCCAGGATGAAAATCACGGCAAGCTGGCGTAAGCTCTTGAGAAATCTGACCATAGACGTTAGACCCGTGACTTTCCTCAGAACAGAATAACAAATGGAACCTGCCATGAAGCAATCTGAATACCTTCGTTACGATGCGACCGCCCTTGCTGATCTTGTCCGTCGGGGCGAGGTCACTTCAAGGGAAGTATGCGAGGCGGCCGTGGAACGGGCAACCCGCGTGAACGGCACGCTTAACGCGATCTGCTATCCGCAGTTTTCCGAAGCGCCAGCGCAGCGCTTTCCCGAGCAGGCTGTTTTTGCCGGGGTTCCTCTGTTGCTCAAGGACCTCGCCCAGGAACAGGCGGGGCATCCGTGCACCTATGGCAGTCGCGGGATGACAAAGAATATTGCGCCCCAGGACTCGGAATTTGTCCGACGGGCCCGGGATGGCGGTCTGGTTTTCCTCGGTCGAACTGCCACGCCGGAGTTTGGCCTGAAAGCGGTTACCGAGTCCGAGCTCTGGGGGCCTACCCGTAACCCCTGGAATACAGAGCTAACACCGGGGGGCTCCAGCGGCGGTTCCGGTGCGGCGGTCGCGGCCGGTATCGTGCCCATGGCGGGCGCCAACGACGGCGGCGGCTCCATCCGAATTCCGGCGGCTTACAATGGTCTGTTCGGTCTGAAACCGTCCCGCGGTCGCATTTCCTCAGGGCCCTTCATGGGCGAGGCCTGGACCGGTGCCTCTACCGACCATGTGGTGACCCGAACGGTCAGGGACAGCGCGGCGATGCTGGATGTGCTCAGTGGCCCGGCACAGGGCGATCCGTTCGAAATTCCTGCGCCGTCTGCCGCCTACGCAGAGCTGATGCAGCGGTCGCCGGGCAGCCTCAGAATCGGTGTGTTTACCTCCTCGCCTTACAGCACCGAGGTGGCGCCGGAGTGCATTGCTGCCGTTGAGGAGACCGCACGGGTTCTTGAGAACCTCGGACACAAGGTTGAATACGCAGCGCCGGAGTTTGACGGCATGGCCCTGGCCCGTTGCTATCTGGGCCTGTATTTCGGCGAAGTGTCGGCGCTGATGGCGAAGGCGAAAGAGCACTTCGGCGCGACCGACAGCGATTTCGAGCTGGATACCCGGCTGATCGGCATGCTTGGTGAAACCATGCCCCTGTCAGACTATGTCCGTCGGCGCCAGCAGTGGAACGAATTTGCACGTGCTCTAGGGGCCTTTTTCGGGCGCTATGACCTGTATCTCAGCCCCACTACCGGGCAGTTGCCTGCTGCGATTGGAGAACTGGAAACGCCGGCCCACCTGAAATTTGCTGCGCGCCTGATGCTGAAGTTCAAGGCTGGCAAGCTGGTTCACCGCTCTGGCCAGGTGGATCAGATGGCTCTGGAAAGCCTGGCGCGAACACCCTTTACCCAGTTGGCCAACCTCACCGGGACGCCAGCCATGTCTGTGCCCTTGCACTGGACTGCCGAAGGTTTGCCGGTAGGTGTCCAGTTCGGCGGGCCCCACGGCGCCGAAGCGACCTTGCTTCAGTTGGCGGGCCAACTGGAAGAGGCTAACCCGTGGTTTAGCAACTATGAAAAGCTTGAGGACGCGTTTTGAGTTATCGGGGGTTGTGATCCGGCTGGGGAAACTCCACGTTTATCTTTGTAGCCGGAACAGGCTATGCTGTTAGTCAGGAAGACCCCTTCTTCCTGAACGACCCTGATGGCATCGAGGAGGCGAGCGTATTATGAACCAACCGATGGCAATCGACGAACTGGTATCAGTAGCACAGGCCGAGGCCATGGGGGAGTTAGACGCCCCGATGATGGCCATCGTTCTGTCCAGCGAACAAAGCTACGACTTGCCCATCAATTCCCTTGAAACCGATGCCGACAAGGCCCGCTGGGGTTTGATCCTCCGCGCCGCCCGCGAGCATGTTGAAGCGGATGCCGTGGCCGTGCTCTACCCGGCCTGGACCACCATCCGTCATAAGAAACCTGAAATGGAGGCCGAGTCGGCTCCCGAAACCCTTGCGGAGGACTCTGAAGGCTCTGACGATTCAGACGGACCTATAGACACCCTGTTCGTGCAGCTGCACACCAGGGACCATGTGTACTGGCGGGGTTTTGAACAGATTCGGGACCCCAAACACCAGCGCATCATCGGCTTCCGCCGTATCAAGGCGCTGTCCACCGATTACACGCGGGACGAAGCGCCCTCGGTTGCCTCCTGGCTGAGCACCCTGTTCGAGCCACTGCCGGAAGAGGGGGAAGAGACCACCGTAGATCGCGAGCTGGCCGACCTGCTGGAAGAGCCGGAAGTGAGCGCAGCGCTCTACCCGCGTCAGATGCGGGCTCTGCACTAAGGTTATCCGGTGCGCGCTCAGAACAGGGGCGCGCGCTGGACAACCCAAAACAGGCTGATAGCACCTATGCCTGCCAGCATCACTGGCACGGCACCCTTTTGATACATCCGATTTTTACCCAGGTAATACAGCACCGGGAATCCCACCACCAGCAGAGCCAGCTGACCGAGTTCCACGCCGAGGTTGAAACCTGCCAGCGCTACCGCCAACCCGGATACGCCACTGGTAAGATCGCCAAGAACACTAGCGAAGCCAAAACCGTGCACCAGACCGAATCCGAACGCGAGCTTCCAGGTTTTGCGCCCAAGAATAGGCCAGGCCACGTTCAATGCTGCCAAGCCGATGGAAAGCGCGATAACCGTTTCCACCCATGCGATTGGGAGTGAAACAATATCGAGGGCGGCCAGCGCCAGCGTAATGGAGTGCGCCACGGTAAAGGCCGTGATAATGCCGGCCAGTTCAAGCAGACGGCCCCGTAAGGCTCGTGACTGGCCGCTGGATGCCTGGGTTTTGGCAGTGGACAGCGTTGCCGGAATGACCAGAACCAGCAGAAACAGGATGTGGTCCAGGCCAATCAGTAGGTGGATAACCCCCTCGTAAACGAAGGTGGTAAACACACCGAAATAGCCCGGGGTATCGATGCCTGCCAGATCCAGAGTTCGGGAATCGGGTCCCAGTACGGTCAGACGTTTCTGGCCATCATAGTCAAGGCTCACCAGGCCCCGGTGCAGAGCATCCTGTTCAAACAGTAGGTTGTACTGCAGCGCTCTCGGCGGCTCACCATCGGGGCAATGGATAGCGTAACGGGCGGCGGAATAGACTCCGTCACTGTGCTCGCTGATGCCCCATTTCCTGCCGGCCAGATCGCAGTTGCCACTGCCGTTCGAAAAGGTCAGGGCAGATTCCACGGTTCGAGTGATCTCCGGTCTTGCCTGTCGCAGTTCCTGACCCGAGATCTGACGATTGCCGTTGCTATCAATGTTCGTCAACAGCGAGAGGTCACGTAGTGCAACATCGATTCGAAGTTCGGTTGGGCCGCTGTCCAGGTACAGAAAGCTGTCGCTTGCCTTGTGGCCCGCAGCCATCCCACTGGCTGTTAACAGCCCCACCGTAAGCAAAGCGAGCCAGATTTTTCGTGTGACTGTCATTGTTTGAACTCCGGATAACGGGCATCGCTCTGCCCCTGCTCTTTGAGCCAGTCCCTGACACGCTGGTATTGGACTTTGTCGTCTGCGGCGAGGGCCGATCTCAGTAACAGTCGAGTGTCCAGCGGCTCTCTCTGGCTCTCCCAGTTTTCCGTCGCGAGTCTCAGCGCCTTTTGCGTCTGGTTTTCGATATCAAGCTCGAATCGGGCAACATCCCTGGCATGCAATAAAGCGCCTCGCCAGCTCGCCTCTTCGAACCGTTGCTGTAAACGATTGTTCAGTTCGTGACTGCCAGGGTGGTCCATGCGCTTCATGGCGATGGCCCGAATTACGGCGAGTGTGTCAACGGCCTCGAATCCCCGGGTGAGCGTCAAGACCCGCTCGAAATGGCCTCTCACAAGATGCCAATCGGCGAGCTGGGCCCGGACATAAAGGTCGTCCGGTGTTGCCTTCACTACTCTTTGCCAATGCACTGTGGCCTCAGGCAATCCCGCCTGGGCAGCGATGTCACCGAGAGTGCCCTCGGTCCACAGTCGACTGGTGGAGTCAGCAGGCTGGCGGTTTATCGACTCGGCGAGTTGTGACGCAAGATTCCGATAGGCTGTTTCAGGGGCGGCTGTCCTCGCCTGCACGGAAGCCAGGCAGCTCTGGGCTATCAAGCCGGGATAGGTTGACTGAAGCGCCTGGCAATGCTGCTCGGCCTCCTTGTAGCGACCTTGAACCAGCTCAAGGTTGGCCAGGGTCAGGCGAGCCTGGATACGTTGTTGCCTGTCCGAAGAGCTGGAGATAACCCGTTCAAGATCGGAGCGGGCGGAATCAAATTGCTGCAGGCTTTGGCGTAGAGTCGCTCGGAGGACCCGAAGACGGTCGGTCAGGTTTTCTTCCGACCAGTTGTTGATCAGAGTCTGGGCATACCCGAGATACCTCGGGTCGCCGCTGGTTCTGGCCAAAATGATCAGCCTTTGCAGATGGTTCTCAGCCTCTTCGGCCGACTCGTGATCCCGTGGGATCTCCGGGACGCTCCGAGGCAGTTCGGCCAGCATCTGATCATCGCCGAAATCTGTGATGATTGCGCCGGGTGCCGCTTGTAACTGGAATGGCACCAATGCCGCGATGAGCCAAAAAACCCTGCCCCGAAGGGCAGGGAAACGGAAAGCCGGGCCGCTAATGCGGAAGATCCGGCCACGTGGGGTTTTATTGAAGCAGATCATCGTAGGCCTGCGGGTTAGTCTGGTCATTGAAACTCAGGTCGACCTCATTGACGTTCGCCGGCTCGGCGTCGTTGCTTGTCCGGGCGAACTGGGTTTTAACGAACGCCGTGAAATCGACGGTCGGAGCCGGCGCCTCTGCTCGGCTGTTCGACCCATCGAAGCAGCCGGCCATGAATAACGCCATCGCGCAGATCGCCGTGAGCTTTGTAAATAATTTCATAGCCATCTCCCGGTTATTCGTTGGGTGAACCGGCGATCGGTGTCGCCAGGTAAGGGAAGGACTCGTAGTCCGCAGGCAGGCTGGCAGGATCTGCTGCCAACTGGACGCCGTCCGTATACTCAAGGCCGCCATCGGGCGCATCGGCCGGGTCTGCCAGAACACCCATGGCGACCCGAAGTGCGATGTCGACGGTGTCATCGTAGGGCCGGCGGCCATTCGGGAAGCCGGCGTTATCACCGGCCAGAACACCGAGGTCGTTCTGGCTGTCCAGAGGCGTTGGCGCAATGGCAGGCGCCAGTCGCAACATCTCGGAGGCGGTTACGCCAACGGGCATATTGACCCCGGGTACGCCGGTCAGGAAGGCGGTGACCAGGTCGTTGCGCGGAAAGTTGTTCGGCGCGGTCACGGGGAACAGCACTTCCAGAAGCTCTGGCAGTGTCGGGTGAGTCACGTAGGTGGCGAACTGCCCATCATCCTTGGGTTCGCTGGCGTTGAAACGGTCTTTATCCTTGAGACCGATAACTACTTCGTTAACCAGCGGCATACCAAGGCGGGAAACCTGGGTGTAGGCTCCGCCTTCAACGGTTGCGCCACGGCCTTCGCTGCTGGGCGCAGGGTTGATAATGCGTGCCTGACGAACGCTCGCCGTTGTCCAGGCACCGATTACCGGCTGGCCGTTGGAATTCATGGCGGTGCCGGTCAGGCACTCGGTGGGCATTTCCAGGGCAAAGGAGGTTACGTTCTTGTCGGCCAGATCACCGGGGCCTTCTCCATCCCGGGCGCCCAGGGGGTTGGTGTTCACCAGGTCGAAAATTTCACCCAGATTCACCGCAAACGCCTCCTGGCGCTGACCAACAAATACCCGGCCGTTGGTGCCGCAGCCGGGAATGGCGATATCGAACACGTGTTGGCCGGCGTAACTGGCGTAATCACCAAAGGATTTTGCACCGATGTTGTCCAACGGTTTGTCGAATGTTTCAGTGCCGGTGTTCACGTTGGTGGCGGCCTGCACGGCGCCCGTGCGGCGATCGCCGGAAATGACATCCACCGTGTAGGTTTGTCGCAACTGAACGTTGCCGGCGTTACTTGCGTCGCCAATGTTCTTGAGGGGCACAGACACCATCCGCTGGTCGCCATCCGGCCCGACCGGCAACTGAATGTCGTTCAGGTTGTCTTCCAGCTGGAACCGGAACGTCAGATCCTCAACGGCATCGCCGTCGTTGTCGACGTGAATCTCGTAGATGGCATCGTCGTCCAGATCGAAATAATTGGGACCGCCATAGGCGTCCTGCAGAGGCAGGTAATTGGCAATAAGGGTCACGAAATCCGCCCGGCCGGACTCGTAGCTCCGAAACATGTAGAAGTCGGTGCCGTCGACTTTCGGGATTTCGGTGATGAAGGGGGCTTCGCGGTGGCTAGAAGCCTGGACCAGGCCGGTGGCGAGGCAGGTTCCGGCCACGGCGATAGCGAGACTGGACCGTTTCAGAATTGTTTTCATGTCGCTTTCCTCTCTGTGTTTGGGTGCGTCGGAGGAAGGAACGAGTGGACCCGTTGAAAAGTTGCAGTCGTTGGAAAAGAATTCTTTTCGGCATAAGCGCAACTTCCGCTTCCGTGCGTCCGTACCTGGGACATTAACCATAACAACGAGGGTGTTTATGGCTTCTGTCGAGGTAAATCAGGACGAGTTGATGCGACTGTTGCGTTCAGTGGCGAGGAAGGACCGACAGGCGTTCCAACAACTCTACAGCCAGGTGGCGGCTAGAATGTTTGGCC
>Ga0102937_1000975_pt1 | contig 13031 bp, 14 predicted proteins | sample SalPonR2_B_D1_MG_FD_78213 | JGI IMG/M metagenome (GOLD analysis project Ga0102937, IMG submission 78213) | Salt pond soil microbial communities from South San Francisco under conditions of wetland restoration - Salt Pond MetaG R2_B_D1_MG | ecosystem: Environmental > Aquatic > Marine > Intertidal... | reverse complement strand
TGGTGCTCTGCGTCGAGGCGCTGGTGGGCGAGGTGGGGGGCGATTTCTCGATCAAGCTGGAAGATCAGGTTCTCATCACCGAGGACGGGTATGAGAACCTGACGCGCTATCCGTTCGACGCGGCGCTGATGGGTGAGTGACCCTGGTCAGTTCGAGCGGCGCACATTGCCGTGCCAGTCTTCATGGACGGGCGCGGCGGCGTCTGTGGTTTGCGGCTCCGGCGCGGGGCTGGAGGCGAGGATAGCCACCAGCAGCGCCACGAGGGCAAGCCCCAGAGCAAAGCGGGGAATACGACCGGGGCGAGAGGCGGGGGTGAGGTGGATATCGCGAGGCATCGTGCTGTCCTTTGCTTGGCGGGTACAGGACAAGAGGTAGGCACGCCACTTCCATCATTAAAACGAATGTTTATGATCTATGCCATCATTTTTTGTGATTTCTCTGTTGTGTGGGGTCAACTCACCTCGCGGAGCGTTGCCGATCCCTCCAGCCCGGGGTGATAGCGACACACGCGGTCACGTCCGGCATGCTTTGCCTGATACAGTGCCCGGTCGGCCTGCTCGATTGCCTGATCCATGTTGCCACCCGCTGGGAGCGGTGCGACACCGAAACTCGCGGTCAGCGACAGGCTGCACTCCCCCACGTAGATCGCGCTCGAGCGAACCCGTTCGGCGAGGCGGTCCGCGACCGTGAACCCCTGTTCCATTCCCGCACCCCGCAGCACGATCACGAATTCCTCGCCTCCGAACCGCGCGACAAGGTCCGTGCCCCGGCAATTGCTGGCCAGGATGGTCGCAAACTGGCGCAGGGCCTGATCGCCGGCGAAATGGCCATGGCAATCGTTGAACCCTTTGAAATGGTCGATATCCGCGACGATCACCGCGCAGGGCTGGCCTTCGAGCGTGGCCACGGCCTCGTGAAAGCTGGCTCGCGTGCGCACGCCGGTCAGCAGATCGTGATGCAGCGCATGTTCCAGCCGCGCGCTGAGTTCCTGCACGGCCCGAAGACGCCACGCGACGGTCCAGCCAATCGGCGCGGCGATCATCACCGCCATCGCCGCGCCCGGCACCAGCGTCGGTGCCACCAACTCGGGCGGCAACATCAGGGGGCGCAGCGCTGTGCTGACCGCGAGGACGGCCAGCGACATGCCGACCGTAAAACGGACCTGATCACGTCGCGTTCGCACATCCCAAGGCATGGGCACCCCTCTCCTTCGACCCCGGACAAGGATGCCGCGCAACCGTTAACGACCAGTGGCTGCTGCCCTGCGAAATGCGCGGGATTTGAGGAAATTGCGACAAAGCCTCACCTTCGCGTGACGCGCCCGGCCGAGGGGTGGCGATGCGGCGGCGGCGGCCCTAGTCTCGGGACACCGCGATTTGCAAGAGGACCCGCCATGCCCACCGAACGCCTCACCTTCACCGGTCATTCCGGCGATGATCTCGTCGCGCGGCTCGATCTGCCCGAGGGGCCGCATCTGGCCACCGCACTCTTCGCGCATTGTTTCACCTGCTCCAAGGACATTCCCGCCGCCCGGCGTATCGCGGCCCGGCTGGCAGGCGCGGGCATCGCCGTGCTGCGCTTTGATTTCACCGGGCTGGGCCATTCGGGGGGCGAGTTCGAGAACACCTCGTTCACCTCGAATGTGCGCGATCTGGAGCTTGCCGCCGAGGCGCTGTCCGCGCGCGACATGGCCCCGCGCCTGTTGATCGGTCACAGTCTGGGTGGTGCGGCGGTGCTCGCGGCGGCGGGCAGCATCGACAGCGTGCGCGCCGTTGCCACCATCGGCGCGCCCTTTGATCCCAGCCATGTGACGCATAATTTCGAAGGTGCGCTGGAGCAGATCGAGGCCGATGGCGTGGCCGAGGTCACGCTTGGCGGGCGGCCCATCCGGATCAGCAAATCCTTTGTCGAGGATGTGCGCGCCGAGAACCTCGCCGAGCGGATCGCCCATCTGAACCGGGCGCTTCTGGTGATGCACGCGCCGCGCGACGCCACCGTGGGGGTCGAGAACGCCGCCGAGATCTTCAAGGCGGCCAAGCACCCCAAGAGCTTTGTCACGCTTGATGATGCCGATCACCTGATCACCGATCCCGACGATGCCGAATATGCCGCACAGGTCATCGCGGCCTGGGCCACGCGCTATCTCGATCTTGCGCCGCCTGCCCCGCCGCCCGGCGCACCCGAGGGTGTGGTGCGCGTATCCGAATCGGACCCGGACGGCTTCATGCAGGATGTACAATCCGGCCCGCATCATCTGCTCGCGGACGAGCCGCTCTCGCATGGCGGCACGAACCGCGGTCTATCGCCATATGGGTTGCTGGCGGCCGGCCTGGGGGCCTGTACCTCGATGACGCTGCGCATGTATGCGCGCCGAAAGGGCTGGCCCGTGACACATATCTCGGTCGATGTCAGCCATGACAAGGTCCATGCACAGGACGCGCAGTCCTCCGGCGCCGCCAAGGCCGACCTGTTTCGCCGACGGATCACCCTTGAGGGCGATCTCGACGGCGACCAAAGGGAAAAGCTGCTCCAGATTGCCGACAAATGCCCGGTGCACAAGACGATAGAAGCGTCGAGCCAAGTGGAGACCGAACTGATGTGAGCCTGGAAACGCGTTGACGTTTTTGCCCGGTCCTTCCAAGGATCGGGCAGCGCCGTGTTCATAGCCATGTCGACGATTATGAATTTGCTTCAAGACAGAAGATCTGGCACCTAATCGCGACCCATGAAACCGACAGGCCCGACATGACCAACCCATTGAGCGACCTTCTTGCCACGCGCGACTGGCTTCTGGCCGATGGGGCGACCGGAACGAACCTGTTCAACATGGGTCTCGAAAGTGGCGATCCCCCCGAGTTCTGGAACGAGAGCAAACCCGACAACATCCGCGCGCTGTATCGCGGCGCGACAGACGCGGGCAGCGACCTGTTCCTGACCAACACTTTCGGGGCGAACGCCTCGCGCCTTGCGCTGCACGATGCACAAGACCGGGCGCACGCGCTGTCCCGGATCGGCGCGGAAATCGCGCGCGAAGTCGCAGATACCGCGGGCCGCCCGGTGATCGTGGCGGGATCTGTCGGACCCACGGGGGAAATCATGGAGCCGGTGGGCCCCCTGTCCCATGCCCGCGCGGTGGAGATGTTCCATGAACAGGCCGAGGGCCTCAAGGCCGGCGGGGCCGACGTGGCCTGGGTCGAGACGATCAGCGCGCCGGAGGAATTCCGCGCAGCGGCCGAGGCATTTGCGCTGGCGGAGATGCCGTGGTGCGGCACCATGAGCTTTGACACTGCGGGACGCACGATGATGGGCATGACATCGGAAGGCATGGCCCAGATGATCGGAACGCTGCCGAACCCGCCTCTTGCCTTCGGCGCGAACTGCGGCACCGGCGCATCGGATCTGCTCCGCACGGTGCTGGGGTTTGCCGCCACCCGCCCCAAGCGCCCGTTGATCGCCAAGGGCAACGCCGGGATCCCCAAATATGTCGATGGCCATATCCATTATGACGGCACGCCAGATCTGATGGCGCGTTACGCCGTGTTGGCGCGCGATGCCGGGGCCACGATCATCGGCGGCTGTTGCGGAACAATGCCTGACCACCTGCGCGCCATGCGGGTGGCCCTCGAAGAGACGCCACGCGGGACAGCGCCAAGTCTGGAGTTGATCGAAGCCGAGATCGGCCCGTTCAGTTCTGCCAGCGACGGGACCGGAGACCAGAGCGCGGCACCAAAGCGGGAACGCCGTGGCCGGCGACGCATGTGACCGATCCCGGGGCCACCTGACGTAACCGCCAAACGCCGTTTGCGCACAGGCCAAGATGTCCCAGTCTTGCCGCGCCGTTGGCGTGGCGGGACAAACCCGTCGGCCCGAGTCCTTGTCTCGTTCAAGAACAAAAATCGAACATCCAAAATCCCGGACCGCTTTTGTCACTCACGCAGGCGGCCCGCGTCGGTTGCGTTCTTGCGTATGTCGGATTTCACCAAGTTGAGCCGTCGTAAAAACATGAATAGTCGACAAAAATCACTGGTGGAAACGCCAGCGTCTGGAGTGACACAAAATGGCTGACGAAGAAGACGACATCATCCTTGCGGACCTCGGTGACGACGAGCTTGTCGAACAGATGTTCGACGATCTCTACGACGGGCTGAAGGACGAAATCGAGGAGTCTGTGAACATCCTGCTGGAGCGCGGATGGCAGCCCTACGACATTTTGACCAAGGCGCTGGTGGGCGGCATGACCATTGTCGGGCATGATTTCCGGGACGGTATCCTGTTCGTGCCCGAAGTGCTTCTTGCGGCCAATGCGATGAAGGGCGGCATGGCCATTCTCAAGCCACTCCTGGCCGAAACCGGCGCGCCCAAGCAAGGCAAGATGGTGATCGGCACCGTCAAGGGCGACATCCATGACATCGGCAAGAACCTCGTGTCGATGATGATGGAAGGCGCGGGCTTTGAGGTGGTTGATCTGGGCATAAACAACCCTGTTGAAAGTTACCTCGAAGCGATCGCGGCGGAGGAGCCTGACATCCTCGGCATGTCGGCACTTTTGACAACCACGATGCCCTACATGAAGGTCGTGATCGACACGATGATCGAAAAGGGCATCCGCGACGATTATATCGTGATGGTCGGTGGTGCGCCGCTGAACGAGGAATTCGGCAAGGCCATTGGTGCCGACGCGTATTGCCGGGATGCCGCGGTGGCTGTGGAGACCGCGAAAACCTTTCTCGGGCGAAAGCACAACCAGCTTGCCGCCGGATGATCGGCGGCTCCCCAAAGATCAGCGACAAGGCGCCCGGGCGGGCGCTTTGTCCGGTCCAACTGTCATGGTCGCCACACGCCTTTTGACAGCGCATTGGGCGCATGCCGTTGCTCTGGTCCGTGTTGTTGCGTATCGCTGCCCTGCCCGCGCCGGTCGCATGGCTGTCTGCTTGCGCAATTTCCAGACCGGCGGTCTTCGGGAAGTCTTTCTGGCGGTCTGTCTCCAAGCACGGACACGGCGCGATGGCCCCCTGCACGCGGCACAGCATGGCTTTTCAGCGAGCGATGAAACTTGCAGCGTCCAAAGGCGTTGATCACACACGAGCGACAAGAGATTGCGCCGCCCACGTACCGAGGCAACGGGCCTTCGCGATGCTTCACACCGCTGTCAACCGGGGCAGTCACGGTTCAAGGCCGTCGCAGATTTCGAAAGTCTCGCTGAACTGGGGTTTCACTACGGCAGTATAAGCCCTATCTTTGGTAGAACGGAAGGAGACATCCATGCCAGTGACCACGTTCGTTTCAATGATCCTTGCAGTGATAGCGGCATCGGGGCTGACGGTTTGGGCGATGACCAAATTCGGCTTTCTGACAGTACTGCCGTTGCTGATCGCCGTGGGGCTTGTGGCCCGGTGGGGCATGGAGCATGTGCCGGGCGATGACGAGCCTGCCTGACGACAGTGCTTTGACGCAAACCGGACTGGATGTGCGCGGCTCCGGCCGCGTACTTATCATCGCCTGCGGCGCGCTGGCACGGGAAATCCTGACACTGCGCGACGCGAACGGCTGGACTCACCTCGACCTGACCTGCCTCCCCGCGATATACCACAACCACCCCGAAAAGATCGTGACAGCGGTGCGCGACACCGTTGCGGCCCAGCGGTCCGCATATACGCAGATCTATGTCGCCTATGGCGATTGCGGCACTGGCGGACAACTGGAGGCAGCCTGTGCCGACATGCGGGTCGAGATGCTGGCCGGGCCACATTGTTACAGTTTCTTCGAAGGCAATGCGGCATTCGAGGCGCGCGACGAGATAACGGCCTTCTACCTCACGGACTTCCTTGTCCGGCAATTCGATGCCTTCGTCTGGAAACCGCTTGGGCTCGACCGGCACCCAGACCTGCGGGACATGTATTTCGGACATTACGATCGGCTGGTCTATCAGGCGCAGACCGATGATCCCGCCCTGACCGAGAGTGCGCGCATCTGCGCCGACCGGTTGGGTCTTGCCTTCGAGCGGCGGTTCACAGGCTACGGAGATCTGGCCACCCAACTGCAAGACTGGTCCGGGCGGTAAAGCGGACCGCCCCACAGCGTGGCCCGCAACACCCTCTAATCCACACCTTCGGTCAGCACGGCCGAGATCGGCACGATGGACACGCTGGACGCGCGGTCCTGAAGACTCCAGAGCACCAGAGCCGACAGTGTCTCGGGCTTCAAACGCCCCAACATCACAACCGATCCGTCCTGCCGCGCGCGGAACGCGGCCCCGTCCAGGAACCGGCGCTGGGTGCGGGCGTCCTGACCGGCACCATCGAAATCGCGCAGGATGCTGGTAGACGGCACCTCGGCGCGGCGTGCAATCGCTTCGGCGGTGTTGAGACCGTTCGGCAGGAATACCAGACCGTGGCCGCTCTCGGCGGCAAAGCGCGTGGCCTGTTCGGTCACACCGCGTGCGCCCTGCAGGTTTCCGCCGGGCGCTTCGATCATCGCCACCGCCTCGGGCACCGCGACAAGCGCCCCGGCCAGGTTCTGTTCCACATCCGAAGGCTGGGCCGCTTCGGGCAGCGTGACAAGCACGGCAACCTCGTACCCGAGCGCCCGATAGGCGGCCATCCGGTCGGATGCATCCGCTGTGCCCGGATCAATCGCGAAGGTCACCGGGAAAGGCAGGTCGTTCAATGTATCCGGGCCAAGCGGCCCGGTGCCATCGTCGATCATGACAATCGACATCTTGGGCAAGGCGGGATCGGCTTCGACCTGTGCTGCATAGCGTTCGAGAGGTGGCGCGCTCAGGTCCACCGCCTGGCCGTCTTGGCTCCCTGCGTCAGATGTGTCGGCATCGTCGCCATCCCCGTTGATCGAGGGCAACCGCGAAGAATTGCCAGCGGTGCGATCTGTCAAGGACACCGCTGGTGTCCCGATGGAAGGGCGCAGATCGTTACTGTCCGGGTCGGTCTGCCCGGTTCCCTCGGGCACCTCGGCCGGGGCGTCGGGGATCAGGCGGCGTACCTTGGGTTTGTCGTCATCGGTGGTCTCATCCCCGGCTGCATCGGGCTCTGCCGGAGCCGGTTGCACCGCGTCCTGGGCGTCCGGAGACAGCGGGGGCTCGTCTTCGGGCACCTGTGGCGCCGGCGGCTGTGCCGGATCGGTCGAAACATTCAGCCCGGTCTCGGCATCGGGGGCGTCCAGCGTCGGGGCTTGCGAGGTGTCGGGCGCCGCGTCATCGTTCGGCGGCGGCGGCACAGGCGCGCCGTTCGGCGTAACCGGGCCTTGCAATGCTGCGATTTCTTCGCCGGTGTCGGGGAACGGCGCGGCAGTTGTGTCGTCGGGCGTGTCGTCGGAAACGCCAGTCGGGGCATCAAGTGCCGGGGACGTGGCGCCCGCCGATATAGCCGTTTCCTCTGAAGGTCGGCGCGCAGGCGGTTCCGGCGCATCGGGTTCCGCGGTCTTGTCGACCTCGGACGCGGCGGCTGGATCGTCATGCCCGGCCTCGGAGACATCCCCCTCCACCATGTCCGGCGCAGGCGGTGCGATGGGTGTTGCGGATTCAAGGTCGGCCGCATCGGTGGTCTCGACCGGCGCTTCGAGGATCGGCTCGGGCGCAACAGGCGCTTGGCCCCCTTCGTCATCCGAGTTGCCACCGCTTGACGTCGCTGCCGGGGGCGGACGGTCATCGGCAACCGGCGCCAGCACCGAAACTGCGCCCAAGCCGCCCAAGGACAGCACAGTGCCCCAGATCGCGCCTGACAAAAACCCTCGTGCCATGCTCTTTGCCCTCGTCTTGACCCCTGCCGCGTCCCCGACATCTCTGTTGTGCCGGTGGACCCATCCACGCACTTGACGCGCCTGGGTCGGCCTGCGCATGTATACCGCGATTGGCGCATGCCATGCCAGCCCCGACGAAGAAGAAACCGAATGCTGCTGCTCATAGACAATTACGACAGTTTTACCTACAACCTCGTGCACTATCTGGGTGAGCTTGGCGCCGATGTCCGGGTCGCACGCAACGACGCTATCTCGGTGCAAGAGGCACTGGCGATGAACCCGGCGGGTATCCTGCTGTCGCCCGGCCCCTGCGACCCGGATCAAGCGGGCATCTGCCTTGACTTGACCCGTGCCGCCGCCGAAACACGCGTTCCGCTCTTGGGCGTGTGCCTGGGCCACCAGACGCTGGGACAGGCGTTCGGAGGACAAGTGGTGCGCCATTCGGACATTGTTCACGGCAAGATGGGGGTGGTGCATCATGACCAGGCGGGCGTGTTCGCCGGGCTGACCTCTCCGTTCAAGGCGACGCGGTATCACTCTTTGGTGGTCGCACGCGACAGCCTGCCGGATTGCCTCGAGATCACGGCCTGGCTCGAGGACGGCACCATCATGGGGCTGCGCCACCGCCAACTGCCCCTGCAAGGCGTGCAGTTCCACCCCGAATCCATCGCCTCGGAACATGGGCACGCGCTGCTCCGGAATTTCGTGACCGACATGAAGGTGCCCGCATGAGTGATCTGATGAAGCCCCTGATCTACGCAGCCTCGGAAGGCCCTCTGAGCCGGTCGCAGGCCGAACAGGCGTTCGAGCTTCTGTTTGACGGCGCGGCGACCCCGGCGCAGATCGGTGGCTTGTTGATGGCGCTGCGGGCGCGGGGCGAAGCCGTGTCCGAATACGCCGCAGCGGCCTCGGTGATGCGCGCCAAATGCACGCCCGTAACCGCGCCCGAGGGCGCGATGGATATCGTCGGCACGGGCGGCGACGGGATGGGTACATTGAATATCTCGACCGCGGCGGCCTTTGTCGTTGCCGGTGCTGGAGTGACCGTCGCCAAGCACGGCAACCGCAACCTGTCCTCCAAATCCGGTGCGGCAGATGCTCTGACCGAAATGGGAATCAACGTCATGGTCGGGCCCGACGTGGTGGAGCGTGCGCTGGAACAGGCTGGCATTGGCTTCATGATGGCCCCGATGCACCATCCGGCGATGAAACACGTCATGCCGGTGCGGCAGGAACTGGGATCAAAGACGATCTTCAACATCCTTGGCCCGCTGACCAATCCCGCCGGCGTCAAGCGGCAGCTGTCCGGGGCCTTTGCCATAGACTTGATCTTTCCGATGGCCGAAACGCTCAAGGACCTGGGGACCGAAAAAGCGTGGTTGGTACATGGCGGCGACGGGACCGACGAAATCTCGATCGCGGAACCGACCCAGGTGGCCGTTCTGGAGAATGGCAAGATCCGGGGCCGCGAGGTTCATCCCGAAGATGCTGGGCTGCCGGTGCATCCCTTCCGCGACATCCTTGGCGGCACCCCTGCCGAAAACGCGGCGGCCTTCCGCGCGTTGCTCGACGGGACCAGGAGCGCCTATCGCGATGCGGTGCTGCTGAACGCGGCAGCGGCGCTGGTGGTGGCGGACAAGGCGAAGGACCTGAAATCCGGCGCCGAAATGGCTGCCGACAGCGTCGACAGCGGCGCCGCGAAGGCCCGCGTCGAGGCGCTGGCGCGGGTCACGCAGTCGGCGTGACGCGGTGTATCCGGGTGGCAGACGATGCGGTGACGCATCGTCGATGTTCCGACATCGGACCCCCCCATGGCTCTGCTCCGGGCCCCGCAGGACTGTCACCCCGGGCAAACCACGGACATGCAGCATGCTGACGCCTCCCCGACATTGGGGTCATCTGCCGTTTTTCCAGGAAAGCCTGCCCGCGATCCGGACAGCCCTGGAGGCCGAAAGCCGCCCCGTTCTGCCCCCGGCAAAGCAGGTCTTTGCCGCCCTCGACGCCTGCGCGCCGGCCGATGTGAAGGTGGTGATCCTGGGCCAGGACCCCTATCCGACGCCCGGACACGCGCATGGGCTTGCGTTTTCGGTCGCGCCCGATGTCGCACCGCTGCCACGGTCCTTGGCGAATATCTTCAAGGAGTTGCGCGATGATCTGGGGGCTGCGCCACCCGATGGAGATCTGCACTTCTGGGCCGATCAGGGTGTGCTCCTGCTCAATGACGTTTTGACAGTGCCCGCCGGGGCGGCGCGCGGGCACCGGCGGCTGGGCTGGCAACGGCTCGTGCCGCAGGTGCTCGATGCGCTGTCAGACCGGCCGCGCGCCTTCGTGCTTTGGGGCAATGATGCGCGCGGCCATGCCGCCCGATTGCAAGACAAGGGCCACTTCGTCCTGCAAAGCGCCCATCCCTCGCCGCTTTCGGCGTATCGCGGGTTTTTCGGATCGCGCCCCTTTTCCACCGTGAACGCTTGGCTTAGACAGCAAGGACACGCCCCGATCAACTGGACAACGCCATGAGTGCCACCATCCTAGACCGCATCAAGGCTTACAAGCTCGAGGAAATTGCCGCCGACAAGTCGCGCGTGCCGCTCTCGGAGATCGAAGCCAGGGCAAAGGACGCCGACGCTGTTCGGCCCTTTGGCGCTGCGCTGCGCAATGCGCAGGTGACAGGCTATGGCCTGATCGCCGAAATCAAGAAGGCGTCGCCCTCAAAGGGCTTGATCCGGGCGGATTTCGAACCGGCAAGCCTTGCGCAGGCCTATGAAGCCGGAGGGGCGGCGTGCCTGTCGGTGCTGACCGACGCGCCGAGTTTCCAGGGGGACAAGTCGTACCTGGTCGCCGCGCGGCGGGCCACCTCGCTGCCCGCGCTGCGCAAGGACTTCATGTATGACACCTACCAGGTGGCCGAGGCGCGCAGCCTTGGCGCGGATTGCATCCTGATCATCATGGCCAGCGTCAGCGATGCACAGGCGGCGGATCTCGAAGATGCCGCGATCGCCTGGGGGATGGACGTGCTGATCGAGGTGCACGACCGCAGCGAACTGGACAGGGCCCTGGCGTTGAAGTCCGCGTTGATTGGCGTGAACAATCGCAATCTCAAGACCTTCAAGACCACACTTGAGACAACACGTGACCTGTCGAAGCATCTGCCACCTGACCGGATGCTGATTGCCGAATCCGGCCTGTCAACGCCGTCCGACCTTGCCGATATGGCCGCCCATGGCGCGCGCAGCTTCCTGATCGGGGAAAGCCTGATGCGGCAGGCCAACGTGGCCGAGGCGACGCGCGCGCTGCTGGCCGACCCGGTGGCGGCATGAGCGGGTTGTCGCATTTCGACGCAAAGGGCGATGCCCATATGGTCGATGTCTCCGACAAGGCCAGCACGGCGCGGATCGCGGTGGCCGAAGGTCACATCAAGATGGCGCGGGAAACCTTTGATATCATTCATGAGGGCCGGGCCAAGAAGGGGGACGTGCTCGGAGTTGCGCGACTTGCCGGGATCATGGGCGCCAAGAAGACGGCCGACCTGGTTCCGCTTTGCCATCCCCTTCCCGTAACCAAGGTTTCGGTCGAGCTGACCCCGGCGCCCGATCTGCCCGGTTTTCGGATCGAGGCAACGGTCAAGACCACGGGCCAGACAGGCGTCGAGATGGAGGCGCTCACCGCCGTTTCCACCGCTGCGCTCACCGTCTATGACATGGCCAAGGCGGTGGACAAGGAAATGGAGATCAGCGGCATCCGCGTCATGCTGAAAGATGGCGGCAAATCCGGACGGTACGAGGCGGTATGATCTCGGTCGCAGACGCGCTGGAACATCTATTCGCACTGGCCCGCCCGCTCGAGGCCGAAACCGTCCCGTTGTTGCAGGCGCATGGCCGGGTGTTGGCCAGGGATGTTGCGGCGACCCGCGATCAGCCGCCCTTCGATGGTTCCGCGATGGATGGCTACGCAGTCGTCGAGGCAAAGCCCGGAGCCAGGCTGCGCGTGATCGGTGAATCCGCCGCCGGCCAAAGATTTGAGCACCCTGTCAAACCCGGCGAAGCGGTCCGCATCTTTACCGGCGCCCCGGTTCCCGCAGGGGCGAAAACGGTTGTGATCCAGGAAGATGTCACGCGCGATGGTGATACGATCACGCTTGGCGACCGGCTGGGCGATACCTCCCATATCCGGCCGGCGGGCGGCGATTTTCGAATCGGCGACACGGTTGGCGCAGGCCGTATTATCGGGCCCAACGACATTGCACTTCTGGCCTCCATGAACGTGGCCGAGCTGCCGGTGACACGGCAGCCCGTGGTGGCGCTCATCTCCACCGGAGACGAGCTTGTCATGCCAGGAGAGACCCCCGGTTCCGACCAGATCATCGCGTCGAACACGCTCGGCCTGCATGCGCTGATGCGGGATCTTGGGGCCGCGCCGCGCTTGCTTCCCATTGCGCGGGACAACGAGGCATCCTTGCGCGCCGCGTTCGATCTGGCGCAGGGGGCAGATGTGATCGTGACCATCGGAGGCGCCTCGGTGGGCGATCATGATGTGGTGGCCAACCTCGCTCCGCAAATGGGGTTCGACCAGACCTTCTACAAGGTGGCCATGCGCCCCGGCAAACCGTTGATGGCCGGGCGGTTCGGCGACTCCATAATGATTGGCCTGCCTGGCAATCCGGTGTCGGCGATGGTGTGCGGGCATGTCTTCCTTGCGCCCGTCATCCGCGCGATGCTTGGCCTGCCCACCGCGCCTGCGCCCCGCAAATCGGGCATCCTTGCTCAGGCCCTGACCGCCAATGGACCGCGCGAACACTACATGCGCGCCCGCTTTACAGATGCGGGGCTTGTCGCCTTCGACGCGCAGGACAGCTCGCTCTTGCGGGTTCTTGGCCAGTCGGACGCGCTGATCGTGCGGGCACCGAACGATCCACCGCGCATGGCCGGTGACACGGTCGAATATCTGCCTATCCGCTAGACGATCGCACTGCGTTCACAAATTCTTGACACAAAACAAGAACATTATTAGAACAAACGGCGAGGATCATCCGAGCGGAGGCAGAGCATGCTCACCAAAAAACAACTCGACCTGCTGGAGTTCATCAGCAAACGCGTGGCGCGCGACGGCGTACCGCCCAGTTTCGATGAAATGAAAGAAGCGCTTGATCTGCGGTCGAAATCAGGAATCCACCGCCTGATCACAGCGCTTGAGGAACGCGGATTCATCCGCCGCCTTGCCCATCGCGCCCGCGCGATCGAGATCGTGAAACTGCCGGATTCGCTCATGCAGAAACAACCCGG
>Ga0102937_1000971_pt1 | contig 13059 bp, 10 predicted proteins | sample SalPonR2_B_D1_MG_FD_78213 | JGI IMG/M metagenome (GOLD analysis project Ga0102937, IMG submission 78213) | Salt pond soil microbial communities from South San Francisco under conditions of wetland restoration - Salt Pond MetaG R2_B_D1_MG | ecosystem: Environmental > Aquatic > Marine > Intertidal... | reverse complement strand
GCCGGTTCTCGGGGGCCGGTTACATGAGTTTTCACAATTCGTGCCGCAAGAAGCACGAAGCCTGGAGGATTGAATGAATCTTTTTGAAACCATCCACACGACCGAGCACGAACAGGTCGTTTTCTGCCACAACAAGGATGCCGGTCTCAAGGGCATCATCGCCATTCACAACACCACCCTGGGTCCTGCCCTGGGCGGCCTGCGCATGTGGCCTTACGCGACCGAGCAGGAAGCGCTGGACGATGTATTGCGCCTTTCGCGCGGCATGACCTACAAGGCGGCCGTGGCCGGCTTGAACCTCGGCGGCGGCAAGTCGGTGCTGATCGGCGACCCGCGCACCGACAAGTCCGAGGCGCTGTTTCGGTCCTTCGGCCGATTCATCGATTCGCTCAACGGCCGCTACATCACGGCCGAGGACGTCGGTATCGACGTCAACGACATGGAATACGTCTTCCAGGAAACCGACAACTGCGTCGGCGTGCATCAGGTGCACGGCGGTTCCGGCGACCCTTCGCCGTTCACCGCATTCGGCACGCTCCAGGGCATCCGCGCCAGCCTTCAGCACAAGTTCGGCAACGAGGAAGTCGGCGACTACAGCTACGCCGTCCAGGGCGTGGGTCACGTCGGCTTCGAGCTGGTCAAGCTGCTGCGCAACGAAGGCGCCAAGGTCTTCGTGACCGACATCAACGAAGAAGCCGTTAATCAGTGTGTCGAACTGGGCTGCGAAGCCGTCGGTCTCGACGATATCTACGAAGTCGACGCCGACGTGTTCTGTCCCACCGCGCTGGGCGCGGTCGTCAACGAACAGACCATTCCAAGGTTCAAGTTCAAGATCGTCTGCGGGGCTGCCAACAACCAGCTGGCGACCAATGAATCCGGAGACGAGCTCGAAGCGCGCGGCATCATCTACGCCCCCGATTACGCGGTCAACGCCGGTGGCCTGATGAACGTGTCCATCGAGTTCGAAGGCTACAACCGCGAACGCGCCAAGCGCATGATGCGTACCATCTACTACAACGTTTCGAAGATCTTCCAGATCGCCGAGCGCGACAACATCCCGAGCTGGAAGGCCGCCGACCGCATGGCCGAAGAGCGCGTGACCACCATCGGCAAACTCAAGCTGCCGTTCATGGGCCGCGCCCACCGCTTCCCGGGCCGCGAACGCGGCAATCATTGATGTCGCGTAGCATCATCGAGTAGCGGCAAAAGGCATCGAACCACGAAGGGCACGAAGAACACGAAGGTAAAAACCCAGGCAAGATTGAACCCTGGGAATACAAGATCCCGAGAACGTCGGATCGAGGACAGAAAAGGCCTAAGGTATGGTTTTTTCTTCATGTATGTTTTTTCTTCGTGCTCTTCGTGTACTTCGTGGTTAATGCTTTTCCCGCTTTAATCCAAATGCTGCTGACAGGCCAACGATCGTGAAACTATCTGAAGACATCGAACTGCTGCGCGAATCCGTCCGGCGCTTCGCCGAGGAATCGATCGCACCGCGCGCCGCGGCGATCGACGAGACCAACGAATTTCCGCAGGAACTGTGGACCGCGCTCGGCGAGATGGGACTGCTGGGCATTTCCATTCCCGAGTCGCTGGGTGGTTCGGACATGGGTTACCTGGCCCACCTGGTGGCCATGGAGGAAATCTCCCGAGCCTCGGCGTCGGTGGGTCTTTCCTATGGCGCTCACTCGAACCTGTGCCTGGACAACCTCTATCGCAACGGCAATGACCAGCAGCGCGAAAGATTCGTGCCGAAACTGGTTTCGGGCGAGTTCAAGGGCGCGCTGGCGATGTCCGAACCGGGCGCGGGTTCCGACGTGGTTGGCTCCATGGCCTGCCGGGCCGAAAGACAAGGCGACGTCTGGGTGGCCAACGGCTCGAAGATGTGGATCACCAACGGCCCGGAATGCGATGTGGCGGTGGTCTACATGCGCACCGCCGGCAAGGACGCCGGCTCGAAGTGCATGACGGCCTTCATCGTCGAAGACGGCATGACCGGCTTTTCCAAGGCACAGAAGCTCGACAAGCTGGGCATGCGCGGCTCGAATACCTGCGAGCTGGTGTTCGACAACTGCGAAATTCCCGAAGCCAACGTGCTGGGGGAGGTCCACCACGGCGTGAAGATCCTGATGTCGGGCCTGAATTCCGAACGCCTGGTGCTTTCCGGCGGGCCGATCGGCATCATGCAGGCGTGTCTCGACCAGGTGCTGCCGTACGTTCGCGAACGCAAGCAGTTCGACCGGCGGCTGGGCGATTTCGGCCTGATGCAGGCCAAGATCGGCGACATGTACGCGGCGTTGCAATCGTCGCGCGGATTCGCCTACCAGACCGCAGCGACCTTTGACGCCGGCGAGAAATCACGCATCGATGCCGCGGCCTGTCTGCTGCATTCGTCCACCAGCGCGGTCAGCGTGGCGCTGGAGGCCATCCAGGCATTGGGCGGCAACGGTTACATCAACGAATACCCCACCGGCCGGCTGCTTCGCGACGCCAAGCTCTACGACATCGGCGCCGGCACCAACGAGATCCGGCGCATGCTGATCGGGCGCGAGCTTGTGCACGAGCGCGGCTGAAGGCAGCATCTGTCGGATCGATTGATCCGGAAGAGGCCCTACCATGAAACCTCTGCCCTTCGGCAGCACGCTTGGCCGCTGCATCGCCGCGGCGGCCGTCATGGCGCTCGGCGGCTGCGCGAGCCACGTCACGCATGACGCGCCGGCAATGTGGTATGCGGAGGGCCCGTCTGGCAATCAGCTTTGGCTGATCGCCAGCATCGACGATCTGCCACCGCAGTTTCGACCTTCGCGCCTCAACCCCCGTTCGATCGAACGCAGCTTCGACGATGTACCGCAGTCCATGCAGCAACGGGCTTCGCGCCTGACATCGAAGCCGCCTTCGTTGACCTGGTTCGAGCATGATATCCGGCATGCCTTTGTTCGATCCGAGGCCGTCATGACAGTACCGCCGGTGGAAATCAAGATCGGCGATCTGGCCGACCTGGCCGCTGAAACGGATAGCGCGGGGACCTGTTTCGGGATAGAGGCGCATCTTGATGCCGAAGAATTGGCGCAATATTCCTCGATCTTCGATGATCTGAAACGGCCGTACGCTCTGCCTCCCGAATCCCTGGCCTCGGCGCTGTTCGTCGTGGCGATGTCGAGCGTGGCTCGGTCGCGCTGGGACACCGATGTCGGGGTGGACGACTGGTACGTGGCGCAGACCCGAAAGGAAGGGAAATCGATCATCTGGCTTGAAGACATCCGCGACCGGCGCGATGCGATACGTGCCGCCCTGGATGGTCAGGAATGCCGGGAACAGGCCGCCGCCCTGAAAGCGATGCTCGCTGCAAGCAAAGCCGGGAGCGCCGGCGCCGGAAAGCCCTATCAAGCGTCTGCAGAACAATGGCGCCGTGGGCGGATACACGAATACCAGGTCGAGTTGAAGGGCCAGCTGGCCAGGTCCGAGTTACTGTTCGACGCCGTAGTTGCCCGCCGAAACGCGTTCTGGGTGCCCAGAATCATCGAACAGCTGAAATCCGGACAGCCGACACTGGTCGTCGTCGACATCGCGCATCTGGCGGGACCTGGAAATCTACCGCAACTTCTTGAAAGAACTAACTTTTCTGTCCGGCGCGTTCAGTAACACACATTTCCGGCAAGCGCTCGCCAAAACCGTTAAGCTTTGGAGCCCGAAACGTCCGGAGCGCGCTGCGCCATGACAGTTGAAATTGCCGTGGTATTCGTCATCATCGGTTGCGCGTTGTACCTGTTCGCGACCGAGAAGCTCCCTGTGGACGTGACCGCGCTGGCGATCCTCGTCACGGTGATGGCCATTCCGATCCTGTTCCACTCCGAGTGGCTGCTCGAACGGGGGGTCGATCTCAAGTCGGCGTTCCCGAACGTGTCGGAAAGCCTGTCCGGCCTTTCAAGCACCGCAACCGTCACTGTGCTGTGCATGTTCATCCTGTCCGGTGGCATTCAGCGATCCGGCCTCATCCACATGCTGGGCAAACGGCTATTCCCGCTGGTGGGCAACTCCGAGGTGCGACAGATCATCGTCATCGGGATCATGGTCGGGCTGGTGTCGGGTTTCATCAACAACACCGCCGCGGTCGCGATCTCGATTCCACTGGTGCTCGACATGGCCAGGCGCAGCAAGCTGCGGGCCTCCCGGGTCCTGATGCCGGTGAGTTTTTTCGGCATGCTGGGCGGCACGCTGACGCTGATCGGCACATCCACCAACATTCTCGCCTCGGCCATTCTGGCAGAGGATCCGCGGGTCGGCCGCGAACTTGACATGTTCGAATTCGCACACCTTGGCCTGATCGTGCTCGGCGTCGGCGTGCTGTATTTTCTTACCCTGGGCCGATGGCTGCTTCCCTCCAGCGATGCGCGTCCTTTGCAGCAGGAAGAAGAAGAATCCTTCGTCATCGAACTGAGCGTACCCCCCGCCAGCCCGTTGATCGGCAAGACCTTGCATGACGCGAAATTCGAAGCCCACGCCGGCGCCGAGATCATGAAGCTGACGCGCGGCGAGCAGACCTGGATCAAGCGTGCCCGCACCACGCCGATCGAGTCCGGCGACATCGTCATGTCCAGCGCCACCGTCCGCCAGATCATGGACCTGATCAAGGAGGATCACGTCGATGTCCTGTCCGATTTCGGCGACACGCGCAAGGCCCGCAGCGACGGTCAGCTGGTACCTATATTGTTGCGCAATCGCGGCCTGTTCAACGGCAGGACCGCACGCGCGGTCGATTTCTGGAAGCGTTACCAGGCGAGGCTGATCGGGCTGGACACCAAGAGCGTCCGTTCGCGGCGCCTGGGCCAGGAAAAACTGCACGTCGGCGAGATCGTTCTGCTCGAGATTTCAAAGACCGCGCTCGCGCGGCTGCACCGCAACACCGACATCGTTGTACTCGATGAATACAAGGACGATTTCGATACCCGACGCATGCTGGTGGCCGGCAGCATCGTGGCTGCGGTCGTCGGCCTCGCGGCGCTGACGCCGATGCCGATCGTGCTCACGGCCATCGCCGGCGTTATCGCAATGTTCGCCACCGGCTGCATCGGCAAGACCGACATGTATGAAGATGTCTCGTGGGACGTGATATTCCTGCTGGCCGGCATCATCCCGCTAGGCATAGCCATGACCAAGTCCGGTGCGGCCGCATGGCTCAGTTCGCTGCTGGCCGTCTACGCGGTCGAATGGGAGCCGGTCTATATCGTGATGGCGCTGTACGCCGCCACTGCCCTGCTCACCAGCATCCTGAGCAACAATGCATCGGTGGTCATCCTGGTGCCGGTCGCGATTTCACTGGCACAGATGCTGGAGCTGAATCCGATTGCGCTGACGATCGCGGTGATGTTTGCCGCCTCCAACAGTTTCCTGACGCCGGTCGGTTATCAGACCAACACCATGATCTTCGGTACCGGTGTGCTGAAATTCTCCGACTTTCCACGCGTCGGTGCGCCGCTTAACCTGATTCTGATGGTGGTGACCAGCTTCGCCGTGGTCCACTTCTGGCCGGTCAACGCATGATTTAACCCGAAGCTGCACGACAGAGCCACTCACCCGGCCAGCGTCCCGGCAAGCGTTCGCCTGGCGGTTCGACGCTGAGCGAAAATGGCACCGATATCCCCGGCCGAATATTTCGGCATGTTTTTGCACTGCGCCGGGACATTCGGCCAGAGTTGGCGGAACCTGCGATAATATGCTGTTTTCCACCACGGATTCACGACCATGACCGACTCGATCGTCATTACCGCCGCGCGCCGCACCGCCATCGGTGCCTTCCAGGGACAGTTCTCGCCCGTTTCATCCCCGGAACTGGGTGCTGCGGCCATTCGCGCGGCGGTCGGCGACTCGGGCCTGGACGGCAACGACGTCTCCGAGGTCCTGATGGGCTGTGTGCTTCCAGCCGGCACCGGCCAGGCGCCCGCGCGCCAGGCCTCGATCGGCGCGGACCTGCCGCTTTCGGTCGGAGCCACGACACTCAACAAGGTCTGCGGCTCGGGCATGAAGGCCGTGATGCTCGGGCACGACGCGATTCGCGCGGGCTCTGCCGATATTGTCGTGGCCGGCGGCATGGAATCCATGACCAACGCCCCCTACCTGGTCAAGCGCGGCCTGCGAATGGGCCACGATCAGTTGATCGACCACATGTTCTTCGATGGGCTGCAAAATCCCTACGACGGCCAGATGATGGGTGGCTTCGGCGAGAAGTGCGCGGCCAAGTACAGCTTTTCGCGCGAGCAGCAGGATGATTTCTCGCGCGCCTCGGTCGAGCGCGCCAACCGGGCGATCGAAGAGGGCCTGTTCTCCAGTGAAATCGTGCCGGTGACGGTCAAGTCGCGCAAGGGCGACGTGGAGATCGCGACCGACGAGGAGCCCGGCCGGATCAACGTCGACAAGATCCCGAATCTGCGCCCGGCCTTCGCAAAGGACGGCACGATCACCGCTGCGAGTTCTTCGAAGATCTCGGACGGCGCCGCCGCCCTGGTACTGATGAGCGCCGACAACGCCTCACAGCGGGGCATTCAGCCACTCGCCCGAATCATCGCCCATGCGACTCATTCTCAGGAGCCGGAGTGGTTCACCACGGCGCCGGTGGGCGCGATGAAAAAGGCCCTGGATCGCGCCGGCTGGAGTGCCGCCGAGGTCGACCTGTTCGAAATCAACGAGGCGTTCGCCACCGTCACGATGGCCGCCATGCACGAGCACGGCCTGCCGCACGACAAGGTCAACATCCACGGCGGTGCCTGCGCCCTGGGCCATCCGATCGGCTGCAGCGGCGCGCGCATACTGGTCACGCTGATCCATGCATTGAAATCCACCGGCGGCAAGCGCGGCATCGCCTCACTATGCATCGGCGGGGGCGAGGCCACAGCGGTCGCCATTGAACTCGAGTAGTCCTTCAACCGAATAGCTGCCGATTGAGCGACGCCTGGAAACGCCGATTCATCCGGACACGCGGCCACGCGCCATGGGAGATCGATGATCGACAAATGGGATCCGAAACACAATCTTTCGCGACCGCTGGGGCCGTTCAAGCGAATGCAGCCCACGGTGTTTTTCGGTTCAGCGGCGCTGGTCGTCGCGTTCTGCATCTTCGGGGGTGGCTTCACGGCGACTGCGGCAAACACCTTCGAGTCCATCCAGGGCTGGATCGTAACTACCCTGGGCTGGTACTACATGTTGATCACGTCGGCCCTGGTGCTGTTCGCGCTCGCTGTGGTGATCAGCCCGGCCGGCAAGCTCAAACTCGGCAAATCCGACGACGAGCCTGAATTCGGGAGGCCGAGCTGGTTCGCAATGCTGTTCGCCGCCGGCATGGGCACCGGGCTGGTGTTCTGGGGCGTGGCCGAGCCGCTGAACCACTACATGGAGCCGCACTACGCCGAGCCCGAAACCGCGGCGGCCATGCAGGACGCGATCCGCTATTCGTTCTTCCACTGGGGCCTTCACCCCTGGGCCATTTACCTGGTGCTGGCGCTGTCCATCGCCTATTTCCATTTCCGTATCGGCCTGCCGCTGGCGCCGCGCTCGGTGCTGTGGCCGCTGATCGGCGAACGCATCTACGGCATGCCGGGCCACCTGACCGATATCCTGTGTACGGTGGGGACGCTGCTGGGGGTGGCCACTTCGCTGGGGCTGGGTGCCATGCAGATCAATGCCGGCCTCTCGATGTCGCTGGGCATCGAAACCTCGACCCTTGTCCAGGTGCTGATCATCGCCTCGATCACCGCAGTTGCCACCATCTCGGTCGTCTCGGGCATCCAGCGCGGCATCAGGCGGCTTTCGGCGCTCAATATCGGGCTGGCCTTCGTGCTGCTGCTGTTCGTGTTCCTGGTCGGCCCCACCGCCTATATTCTCGAAACGCTCATCGGCGGGCTGGGCATCTACCTGCAGACATTGATCGAGACCAGCCTGGAAACCGATTTCGCGACCACATCGGACTGGCAGTCGCGCTGGACGCTGTTCTACTGGGGCTGGTGGATATCGTGGTCGCCGTTCGTCGGCATCTTCGTCGCCAGGATCTCGAAGGGACGAACCGTTCGCGAACTGATCACCGCCGGCCTGCTGGTGCCGTCGCTGGTGACGTTCTTCTGGATGTCGACCTTCGGCGGCACGGCCCTGCACCTGGAACGCTTCACCGATATCAATATTGCCCAGCAGGCGGTCGACGACGTGGCCGTGTCGTTGCACCTGCTGCTGAGCCAAATGCCGCTGGGCGCCGTCACCACGGTATTCGCCACGCTGGTGATCATCATCTTCTTCATCACCTCGTCTGATTCAGGCTCGCTGGTCGACGACATGGTGACCTCCGGCGGTCATCCCCACCCGCCGGTCTCGCAACGCGTGTTCTGGGCGGTATCCGAGGGCGCAGTGGCCTCGACGCTGTTGATCGTCGGCGGCCTGGCGGCCATCCAGCAGGCGGCCATCACCATGGCGCTTCCGATGACGCTGCTGCTGGCTGCGGCCTGCTACGGGATGGTGCGGGCATTCTCGGTCGACGTCGAAAAACGCGGCTCGCCGTCCCGGGACCGCATCGAAGGCGATATCGGCAGCGACTGATGCGCCCGCGGTTTGGGGTCCGCCGGAGAAAATCAGCGCGAGTCCGCTCTCCTGCAGTCGTGACGCTTTCGGGCTAAAGTGCAGCGGAACGTCCGAAAGCGCCCATGATTCGCCCGGCGCGCCGGACGCTGCGACACATTCGTTGCCGTGACCAAGGAGGATTCGCCGTGCCCAACCATTACATGTCACGCCTGTTCGGACGTTCACCGGTCAAGCCGATCCAGCAGCATTTCGAGCAAGCGTCCGCATGCGCCATGGAGCTCGTCCCATTCTTCCGGGCAGTCATCGCCGGGGATTGGGCGACAGCAACCGAGGCGCGCGAACGCATTACAGGGTTCGAAGACGCCGCCGACGATCTGAAGCAGGAATTCCGTCTCAACCTGCCCAAGAGCATGTTCATGCCGGTCAGCCGTGCCGACCTGCTCGACCTGATCTCCAACCAGGACCGCATCGCCAACAAGGCCAAGGACATTTCGGGCCTGGTGATCGGCCGCAAGATGCAGCCGCCGGCATCGCTCGCCGATGAATACCTGGAGTTCCTGCGCTGCAGTCTCAGGGCCGTTGCCCAGGCGCAGCAATCGGTCGCCGAGCTGGATGAACTGTTCGAGACCGGCTTTCGCGGCCGCGAGGTGGAACTGATGATGGGTATGACCGAGGAACTCGGCCGCATCGAAAGCGAGGCCGACCGCAAGCAGATCGCGCTCAGGGCCGAGTTGTTCCGGATCGAAAAGGATCTGCCGCCGGTGGATGTGATGTTTCTGTACAAGATTCTGGACTGGACCGGCGATCTCGGCGATCTCGCGCAAGGGGTCGGCGGGCGCTTGCACCTGCTGATCTCGAACTGAAACAGACGGGCAGATGGAATTCGCAGTCCTATTCATCCTGCTCGCGGCTCTGTTCGGGCTGTTCATGGCCTGGGGGATCGGCGCCAACGACGTGGCCAACGCCATGGCGCCGGCGGTCGGATCCAGATCGATCACGATCCGGCAGGCGGTGATCATCGCCGCCATTTTCGAATTCTCCGGCGCGGTGCTGGCCGGCGGTGGCGTCACCTCGACCATCCGCAAGGGCATCGTCGATGCCAGCCTGTTCGCCGCCACGCCGGATCTGCTGGTATTCGGCATGCTGGCGTCGCTGCTGGCAGCCGGCACCTGGCTGCTGATTGCCTCGAAATACGGCTGGCCGGTTTCCACAACCCATTCGATCGTCGGCGCCGTGACCGGCTTCGCGGTCGCCGCGCTGGGAATGAACGCCGTGCAATGGCCCCAGCTGGGCAAGATCGTGATGAGCTGGTTCATCAGCCCGGTTCTGGCCGGTGTGATCGGACTGCTGCTGTTCATCAGCGTACAGCGCCTGATTCTCGAGCGGGACAATCCACTGGCCGCAGCCCGGCGATATGCGCCGTTCTACATTTTTCTGTCGGGCTTTTTCATCTCCCTGGTCACCCTGCTCAAGGGTATCAAGCACATCGGCGTCGATCTGAGCGCCATCCAGAGCGGCACCCTGTCCGTATTGATCGGCGGAACCATGGCACTGGCCGGCCACATGTACATCAACCGGATTCGCGGTGACAGGACCAGCGAGCGCGACTTCCAGTACGCCAGCGTCGAAAAGGTGTTCGCAGTGTTGATGGTGGTCACCGCCTGCGCCATGGCATTCGCTCACGGCTCGAATGACGTGGCCAATGCGGTCGGCCCGCTGGCTGCCGTGGTCAGCATTTCGACAAGCGGCGCAGTCGGCCAGGAAGCCCTGGTACCGGTATGGATCCTGGTGCTGGGCGGCGTGGGCATCGTGATTGGACTGGCGACCTACGGCCACAAGGTGATCCACACCGTCGGCAGCAAGATCACGCATCTCACGCCCAGCCGGGGCTTCTGCGCCGGCATCGCCGCGGCGGCAACCATCGTGATGGCGTCGGGCACTGGTCTGCCGATTTCCACTACCCACACGCTGGTGGGCGCGGTGCTCGGCGTGGGCCTGGTGCGCGGCATGACGGCCATCAACCTGCGCGTCGTCGGCACCATTTTCGTTTCCTGGTTCGTGACCGTGCCGGCCGGCGCGCTGCTGTCGATCGTCTTTTTCTTTATTCTGCGCGCGGTGCTGGGCTAGGAAAAGTTCGAAACCGAGTTGATGACCTCCGGATCAGGAGCGTCACCAGGCCGAGATTCGAGTTATCCGTGGTGCGGTTTTCAGGGAGGGAGGCACTCCAGGCCCTCGGCCCACGAGAGAATGGCATTTTCGACCGTCAGCGCTGTTACTGGCCGCGGGGCCTTCGAGATCGGGCGCTATAACTATTTCTGCTGGTTGGCGAGCTGGGTCCAGGGACGGAAAAGGCTCGCCTGCTGGCCTTGATGCACCCGAAAGACGGAATCCGCTGTTTCCCCGCGCCGGGCGCCAAAACGGCCGAGTGACGGGATGCCGGTCGGGCCGCGTTACCATGGCAGATGGATAATTTTCACTTTCAACATGGAAATCCATGAAGCTAAAAGTATCCCATCTGACCCGGTACGATTACAGCGAGCCAGTCGAGCTGAACCCGCATATCCTTCTGCTCCGGCCGCTCCAGCGTCCGCATCTGGAGACCAGCGCCTATGAACTGCGGATTGCACCGGAGCCCGTGGGCGTCGAAGAGCGCTTCAGCGTCGAGGGCAACCCGTTCTTTCAGGTCTGGTTCAGCGGGAAAACCGAGCGCCTTGAAATCGAATCGACCTTCGAGGTCGCAGTGCGGCCCTTCAATCCCTTTTCGTTCATCATCAATCAGACCTTCATCGACAGGATCGATATCGGTGCCCCACGCCCGTTTCGCTACCTGCCCGGCGATCAGGTGCTTTTGCATGCTTCGCTCCAGGCCAGCGACAGCTCGGCTTTCAAAGGCTTCGCAGACGGGGTACTGGCCGATTCACCGGCCGACCCGATCTCCTATCTCAATGCGCTGACGGGAAGCATCCACGCGAAGTGGGATCATATCGTTCGGGAAGAGGACAATCTGTGGGGTCCGGAGGAGACCTTTTCGGCCGGGAAAGGATCGTGCCGGGATCTGTCCTGGATGCTGATCCACATGCTGCGCGCGCAGGGCCTGGCGGCTCGCTTTGTGAGCGGATATGCATTCAATCCAGAGCTGGACGAGGGCAACGAACTGCATGCCTGGGTGGAAGCCTATCTGCCCGGAGCCGGTTGGGTCGGCGTCGACCCCAGCCTCGGCCTGTTCGCCGACCAGCACTACATTCCCCTGGCCTGCAGCAGCGACGCGCAGAAGACCTTGCCGGTCCACGGCAACTTCGGGGGCGACCTGGTTGCAGACATCAGCGCAACACTAACCACGCGTGTGGATATTCATGAAATCAAAGAATGAAGAATCCGTCTGGGACTATCCGCGTCCGCCGCGCATCGAGCTCGTGGACGGTAACCTGAATATCACCGGAGACGCCGGATAGGTCTCGCCCAACCCGGCCGACCCGACGCCCAAGAACCACGCCTCGTTCAATGACGGTAAAGTCGGTAGAGTTCAGTCTCGGCTTGGGCAACCTTGGTGGGGGCCGTTTGGGGGATTAGTTGGTTAACCTGAATATAAAAAGCCCGTAAATTCAGGGGTTTAATGTTTTTATTTGGCGGCGAGAGGGATGACTGCGCGGCTTTGCCGCTGGGCCTTCGGACTCGCCAGCCACCTGCGGTGCCTGGTCTCGTGAGCTCGCTTCGCTCGGTTCGAACCAGACCCCGGTTCGATCCGGCTATTGCCTACCTCGAAAGTTGCTCGGGTTGCTGATTTACTACGAACTTAACGCTTTATGGTTCAAATCCAGAGCTCTCTCTCCGCCGGATACGAAAAACCCCGCTTTCGCGGGGCTTGTCGTATCTGGCGGAGAGAGAGGGATTGACTGCGCGCCTTCGGCGCTTGCCCTACGCTGTCGCTCCGGGTTGCTTCGCATCGAGCTCGCTTCGCTCGGTTCGAACCAACTGCCTTCTGAATGGGAAAAGGTGCGGGAGGCGAACCGACCGTAGCCCGTAAGAAATGTCATGGACTGGCCGGGCTCTTTGGGTTCGAACCAAAGCTCTCTCTCCGCCAGATACGAAAAACCCCGCTTTCGCGGGGCTCTTCGTATCTGGCGGAGAGAGAGGGATTCGAACCCTCGATGGGGCTTTTAACCCCATACTCCCTTAGCAGGGGAGCGCCTTCAGCCACTCGGCCATCTCTCCGATTTGTGCTCCCGCCCATTGTCGCGGGAAAATTCTGCCTCGTCTACCGGGCAGCGCTTTGCGCGCTGCCGAGAGAGGGATGAATCCGTTTCCACCGAAGTGAATTGGCAATTATACCGATGCAGGTCGGTTTTTGGCCAGCAATTCGGCCCACCAGACACTGGATTTTTGCGACAATACGCGCTGGTGGTCCTCGTCGGTCTCCCCGCGCCACTAACCCGTAAACCCCGTCAGGCCCGGAAGGGAGCAGCGGCAGCGGGAGCGTGGGCGACGGGATCGGGCGGTCGG
>Ga0102937_1000970_pt1 | contig 13060 bp, 10 predicted proteins | sample SalPonR2_B_D1_MG_FD_78213 | JGI IMG/M metagenome (GOLD analysis project Ga0102937, IMG submission 78213) | Salt pond soil microbial communities from South San Francisco under conditions of wetland restoration - Salt Pond MetaG R2_B_D1_MG | ecosystem: Environmental > Aquatic > Marine > Intertidal... | reverse complement strand
TCCGAAATACCCCGGCCAGCGCCCACACGAATTACTTGGTCAACTTTTTAAAGAGCAGTCAGGGAAAACTCGTTCCCTGATCAAGGCCGCGTATTCTACAGCGAATCGCCTGCCTGTCAACCGTTTTTTGCGCCCGGGAACAATCCCTGACGGTGATCCCCGCCAATCAGCGGTTTCCTTCCGCTTGCATGCTTCAAGAAACACGCCCGGCCTGAGGAACGCGGATTCTACAGACCACGGAAACCGTGTCAACGACATCAATCCATTCAGCTTTTGCTGACTCGACTCACTCCGTTGCGCTGATCGCAGCATGAGCAACCCGGCTATTTTTCATGCCCGGGCTGGGTCGTCTTACGGGACCGGCGGAGTAACGCGAACGCAGGGCCGGAGAGTGCATAAGCCAGAAAGCCCGCGAACAACACTGTTGCCGGATCAAGCGCCACAATAACCAGGCTCAGCACCACCAGCAGGATCGCGGCAAACGGGACACGACCACGTAGATCCAGATCCTTGAAACTCTTATAGAGGACGTTGCTGACCATCAGCAAACCACAGCCGCCGACAACCACGATCGTCATTGCGGTCAGCCAGATCGCTGGCTGGTACTCATGAAAACACCAGACCAAGCCTGCCACACAGGCTGCTGCTGCAGGACTGGCCAGACCCACGAAAAATCTTTTATCAACAGACCCGATCTGGGTATTGAACCGTGCCAGCCGCAATGCGGCACCCGCAAGGAAGATGAAAGTAATCGCCCAGCCAAACTGCCCGAGATTGTTCAGCGACCAGAAAAATGCGACCAGTCCCGGTGCCACCCCAAAAGCCACCATATCTGCAAGGCTGTCGTACTCTTCGCCAAACTTGCTCTGGGTATTGGTCAACCGGGCAACCCGTCCATCCAGCCCGTCAAGAATCATGGAAATAAAAATGGCGATAGCGGCATTATCGAAGACGCCATTGGCCGCCGAGACGATCGCGTAAAATCCGGAAAATAGCGACGCTGTTGTCAGTGCATTCGGCAGGAGATAAATTCCTTTACGGCGAACCGGAGCACCTTCTACCAGCTCTTCCTCAACAACCTCACCCGGCTCAGCATGGATCTCATTGGCACGACCGGACACGGATTCCGACTCGGAATTGGTTTGTGATTCTTTTTCACTCATCCTTTGTCACTCCGGATAGAATTTGTGCGAAGTATATACGAAAAACGCGGCCACAAGGGCCGCGTTCCGTTATCCGCTTCCGTCGATAAACCTAGTTTTTCTCTTTATCCACAATCTTGTTTGCGGAAATCCAGGGCATCATCGAGCGCAGTTTTTCGCCAACAATTTCAATCTGGTGCTCAGAGTTCATGCGACGGCGCGCCGTCATGGAAGGATAGTTGCTGCTGCCTTCCTGAATAAACATTTTGGCGTACTCACCGCTCTGGATGCGCTTCAGTGCATTGCGCATGGCCTCGCGGGACTGCTCGTTGATGATTTCCGGACCAGTCATGTACTCACCAAATTCCGCGTTATTGGAAATGGAGTAGTTCATGTTGGCGATGCCGCCTTCGTACATCAGATCGACGATCAGCTTGAGCTCGTGCAGACATTCGAAGTAAGCCATATCGGGCTCGTACCCGGCATCTACCAGAGTTTCAAATGCCGCTTTGACAAGCTCAACGGTACCACCACAAAGCACAGCCTGTTCGCCGAACAGATCAGTTTCGGTCTCATCCTGGAAAGTCGTTTCGATGATACCCGAGCGACCGCCACCAATGCCGCTGGCGTACGAAAGCGCAACGTTTTTCGCCGATCCGGATGCATCCTGGAAGATGGCGATCAGATCAGGAACACCACCGCCGCGGGTAAACTCGGTGCGAACCGTGTGGCCCGGCGCCTTCGGCGCGATCATGATGACATCCAGATCCTTGCGTGGTTCAATCTGGTTGTAATGGATTGAAAACCCGTGGGCAAACGCAAGGGTAGCACCCTGCTTCAGATTAGGCTCGATTTCGGCCGCGTAAAGCTGGGACTGGAACTCGTCCGGAGTCAGCACCATGACAATATCGGCGGCGGCAACCGCGCCGGGAACGTCATCGGTTTTCAGGCCATAGGCTTCAGCCTTCGCAACAGAGGATGATCCCGGACGCAGCCCCACGGTTACATCAACACCGGACTCATTCAGGTTGCAGGCATGGGCGTGCCCCTGGGAACCAAAACCAATAATCGCAACTTTCTTGCCCTGGATGATGGAAAGATCGCAATCCTTATCGTAGTAAACCTGCATAAAAACCCCTGTGTATTGTTTGGACCTATAATCGGCCGCGATTGTACAGAAACCTGTTGGTGCCCGTTAAAGGCTCAGCACTTTCTCGCCCCGGGCAATACCCGACACCCCTGAACGCACAACTTCCAGTACGCCGGATGTACCCACCGCCTGAATAAAACCATCGAGCTTTTCACTGTTGCCCGCCAACTGGACCGTATAGACAGAGCTTGTCACGTCGACAATCTGGCCGCGAAAAATATCAACAGTACGCTTTATTTCAGCACGCTGGGAGCCGGTTGCCTTGAGCTTGACCAGCATCAATTCTCTTTCAATGTGGGCACCCTCTGTCAGGTCGACCAGCTTTACCACCTCAATCAGCTTGTTGAGCTGCTTGGTAATCTGCTCGATCACCCGGTCGGAACCTGAAGTTGTGACCGTCAGCCGCGACAGGGTTTCATCTTCTGTCGGAGCAACGGTCAGAGTTTCGATGTTGTAGTTACGCTGGGAAAACAGACCCACAACCCGCGAAAGAGCACCGGGCTCGTTTTCCAGCAGAACGGATATGATTCGACGCATGATCAGACCCTCTCCGTCTTGCTGAGCCACATGTCTTTCATCGAACCACGGGCCACCTGCATGGGGTACACATGCTCGAAGCGGTCGACCTGAACATCGACAAACACCAGTTGGTCTTTCATGGCGAGCACTTCCCTGAGTTTCGACTCCAGATCCTCTTTCCTGTCAATCTTTACGCCAACGTGACCATAGGCTTCCGCCAGCTTGACAAAATCCGGCAGGGAACCCATATAAGATTCGGCATGACGTGATTCATAGTTCATATCCTGCCACTGCTTCACCATGCCCAGCGCCTGATTGTTCAGGTTGATAATCTTGACCGGAAGCTTGTACTGGTTGCAGGTGGACAGTTCCTGAATATTCATCTGGATGCTGCCCTCACCGGTAATACACAGCACCTCGTCGTCCGGATAATTGAGTTTGATACCCATTGCTGCCGGGAAGCCGAAACCCATGGTTCCGAGGCCGCCGGAATTGATCCAGCGATTCGGCCGATCGAATTTGTAGTACTGGGCGGCAAACATCTGGTGCTGGCCCACGTCGGTCGTCACATAGGCTTCGCCTTTGGTCAGGCGCCAGAGAATTTCAATGACTTCCTGCGGCTTGATGACGTCATCGCTGGTTTCGTAGCGCATACCGTGGAATGCGCGCCACTCCTCAATCTGCTTCCACCAGGCTGCGATAGCATCGGCGTCCGGCTTGTCGCTGCTTTCCCTGACCAGAGTGATCATTTCCCTGAGCACGGAATCCACTGGCCCGACGATGGGCACGTCGGCGTCAATAGTTTTGGAAATAGACGCGGGATCAATATCGATATGAACAATTCGCGCACCGGGACAGAACTTTTCGGTGGCATTGGTGACCCGGTCATCAAAGCGGGCACCCACACAGAGAATAAGATCCGCATGGTGCATGGCCATGTTCGACTCGTAGGTGCCATGCATACCCAGCCAGCCAAGATGCTGCTTGTCAGAAGCAGGGTAGCAGCCGATTCCCATGATCGTGTTGGTGATCGGATACCCGAGCATTCTGACCAGCTCGGTCAGTTGATCCGAAGCCTTGCCCAGAATTACACCGCCACCGGCATAGATCATCGGCCGCTTGGCGGACATCAGCATGTCGACTGCTTTCTTGATCTGGCCGGCATGTCCGCGAATCGCCGGATTGTAGGAGCGCAACTTCACTTTCTTCGGAAAGGTGTACTCGAAGCGTTCGTTGGGCGTGGTCATATCCTTGGGAATATCGACAACGACCGGCCCCGGACGACCAGTCGCTGCAAGGTAGTAGGCCTTGCGGATAATGCCGGGTATGTCTTCCGGGTGACGGACGCTGAGGTTGTGCTTAACCACTGGCCGGGAGACCCCGATCATGTCGGTTTCCTGGAAAGCGTCTTCACCAATCAGCGTTGATGCCACCTGGCCACAAAGCACGACCATGGGGATTGAATCCATGAACGCCGTGGCAATGCCAGTGATGGTGTTGGTGGCACCGGGACCAGAGGTGACCAGTACGGTGCCGGGTTTTCCGGATGCGCGCGCATAGCCGTCAGCCATGTGGACGGCGGCCTGCTCGTGCCGGACCAGAATGTGCTTGACCTTATCCTGCCTGAATAGCGCATCATAAATATGCAGTGCTGCGCCACCGGGATAGCCGTATATGTACTCGATGCCCTCATCCTGCAGGGACCGAATCAGCATATCAGCGCCAGACAATAACTCCACGATGTTCTACCCTCTTCATTAAGTGAATGAGCCGGGATGCACCCGACCAGGTGCCTGGTGGTCCGGACCCGGAGCTTCTTTTGGAAGCCGGAACGGATTTTCTGCCACACTGGTACAAAGAGGTTGTCTCTTGGCCAGCCGCCCTCCTGAGGGTTTCGGAGAACGACCAGTCCGCGACTGAATTCGCGGGGCGTTCAGTGTGGTTGCTGACGGGGGACACCGGCGCGGGATTCCCGGCCGTAATGACCCCGGTCTTCAGGCAGCACGTAATTTTGACAGCGCTAAACTCCCTGTCAATAGCAACCACAGGATTCTATGGCTCAGAGCGACAAAGGTCTGCCGTACTTTTCACCAGGGTCGGGATTAACAGCTTTCTGACCGGAATTTGAACTAGACAAAAGAAAGTTGTCTTTACAAATGGCAGGATCGCTTTAGGCTTGGGAATACTCCGGTCCGGGGAGCGCAATCACAGAGCCAAAATTTAAACAGGCCCATACAGAACAGGCCTATGCACAAGAGAACAGGCATGAATAAACAAATCCTCACTCTCGCAGTATGCATCATGGCAATTCCGGTTTTCGCCACCGCACAACAGTCAGTCTATAAATGGACGGATGAAGACGGGGTGCCCCATTTCGGGGACCGACAACCAACCGGAAAACAGGCCGAATCGATCAGTATTCGCACCGGAAGGCCTTCAGGCTCAGACGCTTCCGGCCCAATGAGCCCCCAGCAGAGGGTTCAGCAGATGAATGAACAGCAGGCTGAAAACGCTCAGAGCAGACAGGTCAGTGCCGTCGAGGAAGCGCGACAGAAACAGCGTGCAGCCAACTGCGAAACTGCCAGAAACAACCTCAGTCTGATACGCAGCGGTAGCCGGATAAAAATGGAAGAAAATGGCGAAGAGCGCTACCTGACTCCGGAGGAGATCGCCGAAAAACGAGCGCAATTTGAGGAAATCGCCGAGAATAACTGCGACGCTGACAGCGAACAGTAAATACGCTCATTGCAAAAGCGGGGCCTTGCCGGCCCCGCCTTCTGTTCCAGTGCACGCATTACTGCTTGCGAAACACCAGGGTGTGGTCCTTCACCTCGCCCCTGATGATGTCACCCGACACAAATTCTCCCTGCAGCAACTTCTGCGCAAGCGGGTTTTCAATCATCCGCTGGATAGCCCGCTTCAGTGGCCGCGCCCCGTAAACCGGGTCGTAACCTACCTCGGCCAGCAATTCCATGGCCGTGTCATCCAGCTCCAGCCTCATTTCCTGCTCTTTCAGGCGCTTGCTCAGAATCCCGATCTGGATTTTTGCAATACCCCGAATCTGGCTTTCAGCCAACGGATGGAAGACCACCACTTCGTCGACACGGTTGATAAACTCAGGCCGGAAGTGAGTGCCCACTACTTCCATGACATCCGCTTTCATGGACTCATAGTTTTCTTCACCCGCCTTCTGCTGGATGATGTCCGAGCCAAGGTTGGAGGTCATCACAATGACAGTGTTGCGGAAATCCACCGTGCGTCCCTGGCCGTCAGTGAGCCTTCCATCCTCCAGTACCTGCAGCAGAATGTTGAAAACATCCGGATGGGCCTTCTCCACCTCATCGAGCAGCAGAACGGAATAAGGCCGGCGCCGGACCGCTTCGGTCAGATAGCCACCTTCTTCATAGCCGACATAGCCGGGAGGCGCGCCAATCAGCCGGGCGACGGAGTGCTTCTCCATGAATTCGGACATATCAATCCGCACCATGGCCTCTTCGGTGTCGAACAGGAAGGTTGCCAGCGCCTTACAGAGCTCGGTCTTGCCGACGCCGGTCGGACCAAGGAACAGAAACGAACCGTTGGGCCGGTGCGGGTCTGAAAGCCCGGCGCGGGAACGGCGAACCGCATTGGAAACTGCCTCCACCGCCTCTTCCTGGCCAATGACCCGGGCATGGAGAGCTTCCTCCATCCGCATCAGCTTGTCCCGCTCGCCCTCGAGCATCTTGGATACCGGGATGCCGGTCCACTTGGACACAATTTCGGCAATTTCCTCATCCGTCACCCGGTTACGAAGCAGCGTCATCTCCATCATTTCGGCCTGGCCAGCCATGTCCAGCTGGCGCTCCAGTTCCGGAATCTGGCCATATTGAAGCTCCGACATCTTGCCCAGATCCCCGGCCCGGCGGGCGTTTTCCAGGTCAATGCGGGCCTGTTCCAGCCTGCTCTTGATTCTCTGCGAGCCGTGGAGCGCCGCTTTTTCGGTATTCCACACTTCTTCAAGATCGGCATACTCTCGCTCGACGCCACTGATCACATCTGACAGCTCGGAGAGCCGCTTCTTGGACGCGGCATCCGTCTCTTTTTTCAGTGCTTCACGTTCGATTTTCAGCTGGATCAGACGGCGCTCGAGGCGATCCAGAGCTTCCGGCTTGGAGTCCATTTCCATGCGGATCTGACTGGCCGCCTCGTCCACAAGGTCGATGGCCTTGTCCGGCAACTGACGGTCGGCGATGTAGCGGTGAGACAGCTTGGCCGCTGCAATAATGGCACCGTCCGTCACTTCCACACCATGGTGAACTTCGTAGCGCTCCTTGAGACCCCGCAGAATGGCAATGGTGTCTTCCTCGTTGGGCTCAGTCACCAGTACTTTCTGGAAACGGCGCTCAAGTGCGGCATCTTTTTCAATGTTCTCACGGTACTCATCAAGCGTCGTGGCGCCAACGCAGTGGAGTTCGCCACGGGCCAGTGCCGGCTTGAGCATATTGCCGGCATCCATGGAGCCTTCGGCCTTGCCGGCACCGACGACGGTGTGAATTTCGTCAATGAAAAGGATGATCTGGCCTTCCTGTTTCGAGAGCTCGCTCAGTACCGCTTTCAGGCGCTCCTCGAAATCACCGCGGAATTTGGCACCGGCGATGAGTGACCCCATATCCAGAGACAGCACTCGCTTGTTCTTGAGGCCCTCGGGTACTTCGCCGTTTACAATTCGCTGGGCAAGGCCTTCGACAATGGCGGTCTTGCCGACCCCCGGCTCACCGATCAGCACCGGGTTGTTCTTGCGGCGACGTTGCAATACCTGGATGGTGCGGCGAATTTCATCATCACGGCCAATCACCGGGTCCAGTTTGCCAGCCTCGGCGCGTTCGGTCAGATCGATGGTGTACTTGTCCAGGGCCTGGCGATTTTCTTCGGCGGAGGCGTCATTGACAGCCTCGCCGCCGCGCACCTCATCAATCGCCTTTTCCAGCGCGGCCTTGTCAACCCCCTGCTCCCGCAGCACACGACCCAGCGATCCGCGGTCTTCCAGTGCGGCAAGCAACATCAGCTCGCTGGAGACGTACTGGTCACCCCGTTTCTGGGCATGTTTGTCTGCCACATTGAACAGTCGCCCCATATCGTTAGACATGGAGACGTCGCCGGCTGAGCCCTGCACTTCCGGAAGATTCTCGATTTCACTTGCAATTGCCTGGCGCACTCGCCCCGGCTCGGCACCGGCCTGCTTGAGCAGCGGCTTGATTGAGCTGCTCTGCTGATCCATCAGGGCCTGCATCAGATGCACTGGCTCAATGAAATTGTGATCCTTGCCGACAGCAATCGACTGGGCATCGGCCAAGGCGGTCTGCAGCTTACTGGTGAGTTTGTCGATTCTCATGAGCTTTTTATCCTCTGTTCCTGCGCGCGCTGGAGACCCGGCTCCACACACTGACGTTCATTACCTGATGTCAATGTAGGGGCGATCGCCGGGACTTCAAGAGCCAGAGCAATAAAAGTGTCAGAAAATTGACGGGGTAGGTTTAACAGTTCTTACTGATAAGCAAAAAAGTAAGCGAACAGGTCTTTGCAAAACCGTGCGGAGCCAGGGATGGCGGAGCCCGAGCGTACAGGGAAGTATTAACAGCGTGTTTTGCAAAGACCTGTTCGCTTGCTAACGCACGGATTAATATTCGATAAAAATAAGACTTGCCATACGCCCGGTTACGCCATCCCGTCGATAGGAAAAAAACCGCTCCGGGTCAGAAAAAGTGCACCAGTGGCCACCGTAAATCTCCGTCACCCCGGCGGATGTCAGGCGCTGTCGAGCCAGGCTGTAGAGATCCGCCAGAAAGTGGCCGCGTGCCCGGCCGGGCACAAACGCCTGAAGCGCTTCGGAGTCCTTCTCGACAAATGCCTCGCGGACCTCGACACCGACCTCAAACTGTTCAGGTCCAATGGCAGGGCCCAGCCACGCCATCAGCTCTGCGGGGTCATCAAACTGCGCCACCGCCTGCTCCAGCACGCCCTGACACAGACCTCGCCAGCCTGCATGGGCAGCGGCGACCCGGGTTCCCGCCCGGTTGCAGAACAGCACCGGCAAACAGTCCGCCGCCATGACCAGGCAGGGAACCCGGGGCTGCGAAGTCACGCAGCCGTCCGCCTGCACCGGCAATTCAGCAGGGAGTTCTGCGAACTCAATTCCATGGACCTGATCCATAAACCGGAATTCGGCAACAGGGATTCCGGTCCAGTCCGCAAGTCTCAGGCGATTCTGACCGACCTTCTGCGGATCATCCCCGACATGGTCACCAAAGTTCAGACTGTCCCAGGGCGCCACGCTGAAGCCACCAGTCCGGGTTGTTGAAACCGCCTTGACGCCCTTTGGCGCGGGCCAGTCCGGGATGATGAATTCGGGCTCAGACACCATGGTTTTCCAGGTCTTCAACATGCTTGCGCAGGCCCGCGAGTAACGCCGTCATGTCTTCCGGCAGGGGCACTTCCCAGCTCAGGGTTTCACCAGTCTGTGGATGCTCAAGGGTCAGTTTGCGGGCGTGCAGGGCCTGGCGCTGGAATGCCGCCAGGGTCTCCCGAAGCTCGTCTGTTGTACCTTTGGGCAGCCGCAGGCGCCCGCCATAAAGCGGATCACCGACCAGCGGGTGCTTGATGTGAGCCATATGCACCCGGATCTGATGGGTGCGCCCGCTTTCCAGCCTGCAACTGATGTGGGTGTGGGCGGCAAACCGCTCCGCCAGCCGGTAATGGGTAATGGCGGGTTTGCCGCTGGCCACCACTGCCATTTTCTTGCGCTCCTGCGGGTGGCGGCCGATGGGAGCATTCACGGTTGCCCCGCCGGTGATGGTCCCGACAATCACGGCTTCGTACTCTCGCCCCATGGTGCGGCTCTGCAGTTGATCCACCAGCGAGGTGTGGGCGATGAGACTGCGCGCCACCACCATGATTCCCGAAGTATCCTTGTCCAGCCGGTGCACAATGCCCGCCCGGGGCAGATTTTCCACCTCCGGAGCGTAATTGAGCAGGGCGTTGACCAGGGTACCATCGACATGCCCCGCCGCAGGGTGCACCACCAGCCCTGCCGGTTTATTGATCACCAGCAGATGCTCGTCCTCGAATACCACATCCAGGCCGATTTCCTCGGCCTCCCAACTGACCTGCGCTTCCGGTTCGGCATTGAGCTCAATGGCATCGTCCATCATCACTTTGTCACGTGGTTTGCAGATTTTGCCATTTACGGTCAGCGCTCCGGATTTTATCCAGCCCTGAAGCCGGGACCGGGAGTGTTCCGGCATCAGTTCGGCAACGGCCTGATCCAGTCTCCGGCCACTGATATCCGAAGGTATGGAAAACCTTGCGGTGATAGGTGATTCAGCTGACATTGAGCCCCCGGGGCTTCCAAAAAGTTACGTTTCCGTCAAAAAGGCAGAATCCAGCAAGCCTGCCACTGCACAAGCCCGGGGATCCCCGTTACAATGCTGCCCAGTTCAATTTCTGCCATTATACGGGATTCCGGCATGAGATCAGTTGCTCGATTAGTCTTGCTATTCACCGCCGTGCTGTTGATCAGCGCCTGTGCCTCCAACAGTCAGGACGAGGTTCTGGCGGAAGAAACCTACTATGAAAATGCCCGCAACGATATGAGATCCGGCAATTTCAACGCGGCCGAAAGCAGTCTCAATGCCCTGGAAACCTACTATCCCTTCGGACGCTATGCCGAACAGGCCCAGCTCGACCTGATTTATGCCCGCTACCAGAATCTGGACCTGGAGGGTTCACGAGCCGCCGCGGACCGTTTCCTGCGCCTTAACCCGCAAAGTGAACACGCCGACTACGCCCTCTATATGCGCGGGCTGGCCTCTTATAACCTGGATATCAGTCTGGGCGCCCGCTACTTACCGATCGATATTGCGGCCCGTGACCCGGGCGAACAGCGCCAGGCCTTCGAGGATTTTTCGGAGCTGCTGAACCGCTTTCCTTCAAGCCAGTACGCGCCCGATGCCCGCCAGAGAATGATTGCCGTGCGCAATCGCCTCGCCAGCCTGGAACTGATCGCAGCCCGGTATTACATCAGCCGCCAGGCTTACGTGGCCGCCAACAACCGTGCCCGTTTCATTATTGAGAATTACCCGTCTACGCCTCCCGTGGAAGACGCGCTGATTATCCTGGCGGAAACCTTCCGCTTTCTGGATCTCGAAAAAGGCACCTCGGACGCTGTTGCCCTGCTGAGAGAGAACTTTCCGGACAGCTCGGCCTTTAACGCAGACGGTGAATTCGAGGCCGACGTCCTGTCCCGGGAAAACCGCTCCCTGGCCAGTGTTGTGACCTTCGGCCTGATAGGCGACGAATAACGGGACTCTAGACCCCGCTTTTCCAGCCATTGGTAATGGGATAGCGGCGGTCCTTGCCGAATCCTCTCTCGGTGATTCGCACACCAATGGGCGCCTGCCGGCGCTTGTACTCGTTGATATCCACAAGGCGAACCACGCGATCAACATCCTCGCGGCAGAACCCCTGGGCCACAATGGCGTCTGCACTCAGATCCCGCTCGACGTAAAGGTTCAGTATCTGGTCGAGAACGTCATAGCCGGGAAGGCTGTCTTCGTCTTTCTGACCCGGCGCCAGTTCCGCGGACGGCGGTCGGGTAATCACCCGCTGCGGGATTACCGGGGAAATACTGTTGCGGTATATCGCCAGCCTCGTCACCAGCGTTTTTGGTACGTCCTTGAGCGCATCGAAGCCCCCGGCCATATCGCCATACAGGGTGGAATAACCGACAGCCATTTCACTCTTGTTACCGGTGGTAAGCACCAGAGCCCCGAATTTATTCGACAATGACATCAGCAGAACGCCCCTCAGGCGCGCCTGGAGGTTTTCTTCCGTGGTGTCCGGGCTGGTCCCTTCGAAAGGCACCGCCAGGGTCGCCATGAAAGCGTCATACATGGGCTCTATCGAAAACACATCGTACTGGACCTTCATGCCAGTGGCCTGCGTTCGCGCATCCTCAACGCTCATGCTGGCGGTATAGCGAAAAGGCATCATCACCGCGTGCACTCTTTCCGGACCCAGCGCATCGACCGCTATGGCAAGGGTCAGGGCCGAATCAATGCCACCCGAGAGTCCCATCACAACTGATTTAAAACCGTTCTTGTTGACGTAGTCCCGGACACCCAGGACCAGAGCACGGTACACATTCGCCTCTACCGAGGGCTCCGGAAGCGCGGGCTGTGCAACCGGCTGGCAATGGTGCTCACAGATCAGATCAACCGGGAACAGGCCCTCACTGAACTGGGGTGCCTCAGCGCACAGCACGCCGGAATGATCAAAGACTACGGAGCCACCGTCGAATACCAGCTCGTCCTGGCCACCGACCAGATTGACATAGGCAATGGTGACCTGGTTATCACGGGCCTTTCGCTCCAGCAGAGCTTTACGACGCGCCTGCTTGTCAATGTCATAGGGCGAGGCGTTGAGGTTCAGAATCAGTCTTGCACCTTCCGCAGCGGTTCTCTCAACCGGCCCGTCAATCCAGATGTCTTCGCAGACAGTCAGACCCACCGGCACCCCACGGATATCAAGCACCAGAACATCCTGGCCACTGGCAAAATAGCGCTTTTCGTCAAACACCTGATAGTTCGGCGGAAAGTGTTTGAAGTAGCGCCCGCTGATGGCACCGCCATCAATCACCAGGGCGGCGTTATACAGCAATCCTTCGTGCCGTAATGGCGCCCCCAGCACAATCGCAGGGCCCAGGGATTCGGACTCCAGCCTTTCCAGCGCCCCGTTTATCCGCAGGTCCATACTCGGTCGCAGCAACAGGTCTTCAGGTGGGTAACCGGTCAGGCAGAGTTCCGGAAAGACAACGATATCTGCCGCCAGCTCCTTCTCGGCACGGTGGGTGGCCTCGATAACTTTTTCCGTGTTGCCCGGAATATCACCCACCATAAAATCCAGCTGCGCCATCACCACCCTGAGCTTTCCCGGTGTCCCTGCGGCTTGCCCTGACATAACACACTGCTCCTGTAACTCATTGCCGTTAAAAGGCTATTATAACCTCCCAGCGCCCAGGAATTCTTCCGGAAAAGGCAAATCATGGCAAACCTTTCACAGATCTCCCCCAGCTTCGCCGCTGACGCCCCGCCCCGCTACCAGCGGGCACGTCTGTTCCGGATCTACAACCACTACCGGGTGGTGGTCAGCTTCCTGCTACTGATGATGCTGTTTGTGACGCCAATGGAATTCGACTCCCGGTTGCGGGCGGAAG
>Ga0102937_1000966_pt1 | contig 13080 bp, 10 predicted proteins | sample SalPonR2_B_D1_MG_FD_78213 | JGI IMG/M metagenome (GOLD analysis project Ga0102937, IMG submission 78213) | Salt pond soil microbial communities from South San Francisco under conditions of wetland restoration - Salt Pond MetaG R2_B_D1_MG | ecosystem: Environmental > Aquatic > Marine > Intertidal... | reverse complement strand
TAAGTTTCTCCAAAGAGCTCACAAAAGTATCTAAACTAATTGCTGACAAGAGACATACCATGTTTCCCTTTCCACAATCCCAATCAAAGAGCCACCCCTCTCCTGGCAAATAGCACCTTGCTGTTCAAGTTTTAATCAAGGAGAGGGGCCGGGGGGTGAGGAAGGTTAATGCTCTGAAACATGGCATGTCTCGAAAAGAATCTATTCACCGTTACTTATAAAAATTTCACAAAAGCATCTAAGCTTTTTGCTGGCAAGAGACATGCCATGTTTTTCCTTGCCATTTTCTACTCGTCATCCTGCAGAAACAGCGTACAGACGAGAGGGAACCCTGAACATCCATTTTCAATTACTACTTTTTATAAGAGTTATGAAATCATTGCGAAGCAGTGATTTATAACAATCAAAAAAAGAACAAATACAAAGAAAATGACCTACGAAAAAAAATGGTGGCGGCACTCTGTAATTGGTGTAACACTCGTTGGACTCGGCATCAACTTCATTGGCGAAGCGATTATTATTAAAGGAAACAGCCCTGCCGAGTTTGAACTGGCTCACGCCGCTCTCTGGTTCTGGATCGGCCTTTTTGGACTCGTATCTATCAATGCGGGTATCAGCTATGTGGCCGATGCCGTCAAGCAGCGAATTTATATGGAGATGGAAAGCGGCGAAGCGCCGGTGATCAAAAAACCGGATGGTTCAGCTCAAGCCGACTGATTCAAACTGAACATGGCATGTCTTCCCGATTAACCCCGCGATACCATCAAATGGCAGGAATTGACCGGCGTGGTAGCTTTGTCCAAATCTGACATGCTATGTTTCCATTTCGAGCCGTTTCCAAACATGGCATGCCGCGTATCAAAGCTATACTACTTAGCCAATCGGAAATCTTACCAGCATTTAGCGCCACGGCTTTACAAGACATACCATGTTGATTTCCACGCCACCTCAAACATGGCATCTTTCTTCCCGGAGCCTGAAACACAGCCGCTGAATATTCGTTTAACAGCGCATGGAAAAGTACTCGGAAAAGGATATCGACTGGCTGCTGAATCTGCACAAGAGTACCGGCACATCTACCCGTATTGACGTCCAGCCAAAACCCAGACGACCCTGGAAGCGGTGGGCCCTGAGACTCTCTCTTGCACTGAGTGCACTTCTCTGCCTGGTCATTCTTCCTTTTTTTCTGCTGATACGTTTTTCAGTATATCTGAACCTGACCTATGGTTTGGAAGCGTGGACATCACTCGGCGGCGGTATTCTGGCAACCATAGTTCTTTTGTGTGTCTATCTGCTTCTGATCTCCTACAAAGTGGCCAATAAGAAATTACTTATCAAAATCGGGGGGATCGGCATTGGAACAACGGTGATGGGCTACTGCCTGTTTTCTCTCTTCTATCTTTCAAGCGTGAACGCCAAAAGCGCTGACGTTCAAAGCGTCTACCGTTCGATGCATCCCGTTCTGCGGGTTGCGGTATCCACGGTTACGCTGGCCGACAACGATCTTGTCATTACCGACATCGAGCGTATAGAAGAGGATTATGGGCGAATGGGGCTGCCCGTCAACCAAACCTCGCTACACTATCGCCAGGAAAGCGGATACGTCCATGCCGTGGATATCCGAACGCTCGACCGTGGCTTTATTCGTAATGCCCTGCTTCGGGGCTCGTTTGAGGTGATGGGATTTCGAACCATACGGCACGTGGGCACAGCTGATCATCTGCACGTGGAGTTGAGGGAGTAATCATGGCAGGAAAAGAAAGTCATCGGATGAGTTTATGGCAAAATATCGATATTAAAAATAAAGCTTCACTCAATCAGTAACTCATCCGATGACTCTCATAGCAGCAAAAATAAATTAAAGTAAATAATTGTCAAACATGAGCTCCCATCTCTGACGAGCTGCTTTTGTGAGATAGAGAGGGGCCGGGGGGTGAGTCGGAAAATGCGGAAATATTGAAATATTAAGATTCTGCCTGAATCATTCTGGCGCAGAACGTGAAATTTCTGGATGATTACTTTTCACTCTTATAAAACATTGCTTTTACAGATTCTTCCCTTCGTCACGGTCAACTGCACCGTGACTTAGTTAGCATGACATGTTCGTGGATTCGAAGGGCTGGCGGCATGTGGTTTATTTTGAACAGTCGCAGAGCCACATTTACCACGCCGCCCGGTTTCCCGCTATAAATGCCGTCATTCTGAACAAAACGGCTCCAGTGTTTTTTGGTCCATGATTACTCGGGGTGTTTTGTGAAGAATCTGTAAAATCCGGATACTTCATCACATGAGGGATTTGCAAAGCTACCTACATCTGATTGAATCCATTATTAAAGTTACTAATCTGCAGACCCCGCAACTCTAAAGAGATTTTGTCGACGTTCATCAAAATGATTGGTTCCATTTATCCATCAGATTTCCGGTTGATCCACTATTACAAAGATCATCAAGAAAGCGTAATCAAAAACACTCCGGCTACCATAATAATCACACCCACAAGCCGCTCCCTGAGCCCTTTCTCATCAAAAAAGAGATGCCCCCAGAAGACGCTGAGAATTGCGCTGCCCCGTTTGATGGAGATCACGTACGCTACAAAAACGAAGTTAATTGCAATCATCTGGGTCACAAAGGTCAGTGCATTGAACACACCGAGTGCGATCAGCGGTTTGGACTGGCTGATGATCTTCTCTTTGGAGTGATCTGAAAACCGAAGCATCAGCGGGAAGAGTGAAACAGCAAGGAAGCCTGTCATGGCCACAGACCAGAAAATCGGCGACGAGTTCTGCACGCCGATTTTATCGATATTCGACGTAAAACTCCAAATGAAGGCAACGAGAAGCATCAGTCTCGGCCCTGGATCCACAAGGAGTCGCCTGAACGGCTCCAGAATTCCCTGTCCGCGTGTTTGAATGTTGAGCATGTAGGACCCGCCTACAATCAGCAAAACCCCAAACACGCCAATCGTTGAAGGATATTCACCCACCATAAACGGCGAGGTAAACAGCAAAAACATGGGTGTAAATGTAATCATAGGGATCGTAACTGAGAGGTCCGACAAACGAATGGCACGCATATAGAGAACCAGGCTCAAAGCATTCAAAAGTCCGCCTACCAATATTGCTTTCCAGAATGCAGCGTTTAGCTCGGGAATACCTGTAAAGTAGAGAATAGGTAAAAGAAGGGGCAGCGCAAATGCCGACATTGCCCACGAGATAAACCACTCATTAAGCTGACCAAGGCCGAACTTACCGGACAGGTCTTTCAGCGATTCAAAAAACGCAGTAAGGAAGGCGAAGCCGAGGTAGATCATTTATGTGTTTTTAAAATCTGTGTTTTTGCGCTATTTGACAGGTTCTTCTCCAATACCTCAACAGTCTGCCCTCACAGGGATCACCGTCCGGCACACTGCACGCAGCGTGTGGTATAGGGCATAAATTTCAGGCGGCCAAACGGGATCTCGTTTCCGCATTTCAGGCAGGTACCGAGCTTATCCTCTTTATATCTTTCCTGTGCGCGCTCAAGTTTTTGAAGCGTCCTCTTTTTCTCACGAAGCTGCTTGTCGTTAATTGCTTTATTGTTGATGGCATCCATGCGTGACAGCCGCCCAACCGACGCATCCAGCTTTACCGGCCTGGTGAGCTCCTTCAACTCTTCTATCTCATCCCTGACCAATTCTATCTGATCATCAATAATTTTTTTGATCTCTTTTTTCTCGATTTCCGTCATTAGAATTTGTTTAATACAGCCAAATTTATGTTCTTTTCAAGATCTGAATATTCATCAGAGCGATCAATGTTAAGATTGCAGCTGAAATATATCCATACCGACCCCATTTACCGTCTTACAGTGTAAAGCTGGTTCGGACTACTTATATAACCCCCGATATAATGAGTGAACTTAGACGTGAACTTGGTTTTTGGGATGCTCTGACGATTGGTGCAGGAACCATGATTGGTGCCGGTATTTTCCTTCTTGCAGGGGTGGCCCTGGAGATGTCGGGCCCCGCAGCAATTTTTGCCTATCTGCTATCCGGAATCGTTTGTATGATCACCGCTTCCAGTGCCGCAGAACTGGCAACCGGCATGCCCACATCCGGCGGTGACTACTACTTTGTTTCCCGGTCGCTTGGCCCTGCATTCGGTGCAATATCCGGCGTTGGAATCTGGCTGAGCCTTACGTTCGCCATCGCATTTTACCTGTTTGGAATGGGTGAATACTTATCGCAGTTCCTTCCCGTGAGTGCATTCTGGGGCGCGTTTATCGGCGGTATTCTTCTTACCGTGCTGAATGTTGTGGGTGCAAAGGAATCAGGACGTACCCAGGTCATCATCGTTTTGACTCTATTCGCGATCCTTGGTGGATTTAGTTTGCTCGGCGTTTTCGAAATAGACACGGAAAATTTCAGCCCTTTCTTCCCATTCGGCACAGAACCTATTTTTGGTACTACTGCGCTTGTGTTCGTTTCTTTCCTTGGTTTCGTTAAGATCGCCGCTGTGGCCGAGGAGATAAAAAATCCATCTAAAAATCTGCCGCGCGCCCTCATTGGATCAGTGGCTCTTGTGACGGTACTCTATGTAGTTATTCTTCTCGTAATAGGAGGTATTTTTACACAGGATACGATTGGCGAAGTGCGCGATCCGCTAACCGCAGCCGCCCGCAAGATGCTTGGCAATCCGGGTGTGGTTCTGATTATCCTTGCCGGACTTCTTGCCACGATCTCCTCGGCAAATGCCAGCATTCTTGCTTCCTCCAGGATCAATCTTGCAATGGCACGCGACCGGATGATGCCAAACTGGCTGAGCGACATTCATGAGAAACTGCTCACACCATACCGTGCAATTATTCTTACCGGCGTCCTCGCACTACTGTTTCTGTTGCTCGACAGCCTGGAAAATCTCGCAAAGGTAGCAAGTGTGCTTCAGCTCTACAGCTATGCTGCTCTTAATATTGGGTGTATTGTGCTGCGAGCAGCGAATCCCTCGTGGTACAAGCCTACCTACCGATCGCCCGGAACGCCGTGGCTTCAGCTGGTTGCAGCAATTGGCTGCCTTGGCATTATTATCTATTCGGGCACGTTTGCTCAGATCGCCGTTACCGTTCTAATTATTGGCAGTCTTTGCTGGTACCTCGCCTGGGGACGTTCACGCGTTGATTTCGATGATGCACTTCCCGATTTCAGGAAACGGTGGGACGTGCACGGCATGAAAATTTTCGGACTACCTGTTGAGCTGCATGAAGCAGAAACAACTGAAGAGTGGCAGCCCGGTGTACGCGCGCTTAATGCCACTGAACCACGTCATGTTGTCACGGCCCTGGCAAATCCAGAGACAGAAGGTGATCTCCTGCGGATGAGCCAGTTAATTGCAGCCGGCGCCAAAGAACCGGGGCAGGTAACCGGTCTCAGTATCGTAAAAGTGCCGTATCAAACGCCGCTGTCCACTATCCGTCGTAAGCTCGAAAAACGTCAGTCTGTCCGCGATAATATTAAAGATATTAGTGAACGCGTGAAGCTTAAAAAAGATGAGGTTCATTCAGACAGTGCAAAGGCTCTGGCAGGAACAACTTTTGAAGCAGTTTCCGAAGCAGCCTATAACGTTTTTAACGGATTGATTGAAGAGACCGAGGAGCGCGAAGGCGATATGATGCTGATGGGCTGGCATGGCGGATTCAGTATTGGCCGGATCTACAATTCACCGGTTCAGAAAATCATCAAAAACCTGAAGGCAGATGTCGGGATCCTGAAAGACCGCGGTCTCGACTCTGTCAATTCCATTCTTCTGCCATGGGGCGGCGGGTATCATGCACAGCTCGGGCTCGAGGTTGGTCTGCGCATTGCCAGAAATCTCGATGCAAAACTGACAATCCTGCGGCTGGTGAAGCCGGGAACCGTGAAGGAGAATGAGCAAAAAGAGCTTGAGAAAATCATCAAACCGCTTACTCAGTCATTCAGCAACCTCGACATTATGATCCGTGAATCAGACGGTGTGGCAAACGGAATAGACGAGGTGCTGAAAGAAGGCGATTTCGACCTGACAATTATTGGCGCTTCTCATGAGTGGGGAATCAGCAACGTTCTGTTCGGAACCATCACGGATATTGTGGCCGACAGTGCACCATGCTCCGTGTTAATGGTCCGCCGCTACCTCACCGAAGACTGGAAACTTAAAGCGAGTGAAAGCCTGAAACGCATGAAAGAGCAGCTTGGAATGACATCATCACCGGAATCGGACGAAAAATAACCAACAACATTTACCATTTACTTACGTAATTTGGAGTGATGAATCTTTTTGGTAAAATATCGCTCCTCATTATTACAGCAGGGTGGCTCGCCGGCTTCCATCCCGGCGATACTAACCAGCCGGTTGGAGATACCGTCGGGCATGACGCACGGATATCAGGCGATGCTGAAAGTACTCATTTTCAGCCTTTACCATTTTTACCGGCAACGCTGGCTGAAATACAACACGATGTAAGCGAGGAAATTGAACCTGGTTCAGGTTCCCCGTTAACTAGACCAACAGGTACTGTTCCGTTACATTCCGGTGCCGACTACCTTCAAATTTCTGAGCAGAACGGATCTTTTCACCCCGCCTTAATCCTGCTCTTTCCTTTCCATACCTACCTTTAGATTCTGCTGATACCGGATACATCCGGACAATTACGAATCAACACAAATCATTTTAAGACACCGGACATCAACGGGCGAAACCGTCTGCTTCATCCGGGTCGTATACTCTTCAATCTAAAGGAAATTAAAGTTATGGAAATTGATATCACGTCTGTCGTAATAGGTCTTGCTTCACTCGCAACATTTGCTATCCCCATCGGATACGATCAACTCAAAGGAAAGCGGACAGAAAGCAGGGCTAAACAACAGTTTCTATCCACATCTGCCAATATTGGTTTTCAGCACGGTCAATTCGATTTGCTGAGAAACCAGGCCGTTATTGGAATCGGAAAAAACAACGAGGAGCTTCTTTATGTGAAAGACAGCGACAACTACAGTCTTGTAGAGCTTCGCAACATCACCTCCTGCCAACAATACAAATCGCAGAAAAAAGTACCGGATGGCGGGAATTCAGAACAGACAATGAAAGAAATTGGTCTGCGCATTAACCATCAAAATGGTAATGAGATCAAACTTCCTGTTTTTGAAGGAAGAGACGGCACGCAGCGGGGTGATGAATCCATCGTTGTTGAATCATGGATGAGCCGGATTATAGCTGCTCGCAAGAAACTGGAGCAGGGCATTTCAAACTGACGTCTACCTGACAATAAACCCTTTAACTCGCCGGATGATAAAAAGAATCGTCCGGCGCAAGGGGTTGTGCCTTTACTTACCCGAGACTTCCAGCTGCAGTCTTAAGCCCGGGCTTATAAATGATCACTACCTCAAACAAACGCAATAACAAGCCCGGCATATGTGAGCATTGCAAGCAGGCCTGCCATGATAGCCAGCGGGAACTGTGAGGTCACGTGGTCCATCAAATCACACCCGGTGGCCAGTGAGCTAAGAATAGTGGTATCGGAGATAGGTGAGCACTGATCACCAAATACGGCGCCGCCAATCACTGCAGAGAAACAGAGCGAAAGGAAAAACGGATCGGGAACAACTGCCCACGCCAGCGGAACCGCTACGGGAAAGACCACTGCGTACGTTCCCCAGGATGTGCCGGTTGAAAATGCAATGAGCATACAGAGAAGCATCAGAATACCTGGAAGCATTGCAGGGGCCACTACGTCACCGATCAGGTCAACCACGTAAGCAGCCGTTCCCACGGCATCGGCCACTTCTTTGAGTGAGACGGCAAAAGCAAGTATAATGGCACCGATAGTCACCCCCTTGCACCCGTCAATAAATCCATCAATGGCCTCCTGAAGCCTCATTCCCTTTGCCACGGCAATCCCGATACCGGTCAGCACAGCTACCACAAATGCCTGGGCAATTAAGAGCGTAGGGTCTTCACTCCCAAGTATATAAAACGTGTAAATATATGGTATGATGGCAACACCAAGTAAAGCTCCAATCGGGCCAAAAAAATCGATCAGGCCCGGATTGTAGTTCTCCGGCACTTTGTTTTGCGTCAGCTCGTCGGCTGCCATGGGTGTGGACCCCTCGCGATCAAGCTTATCGGTTTCCCTGGCACGCTTCACTGCAGCCCGCATCTTTTTACCCGGCACCCAGGGAAGCTTTTCAACGGCAAACAAAAAGGTGATAAGAATCGCAAAAATTGCGTAAAAGTTAAATGCCACTGACGAGAAAAAGAAGTTTACGCCGTCCTGCTGCGTCTCGAACATGGGAATTGTACCGATCACAAGTCCGCCCACGTAGAAAGGCCACACGTTAAAGGGAATAAGCGTGGCTGCGGGTGATGCCGTGGAATCAACCATGTACGACAGCTCCTCATGCGACACTTTGTATCTGTCGGCTACCGGACGAACGGTAGCTCCGGTCAATACCGTACTTATGGTTCCGCCCTGGTGAAAGACAAGCCCCATCAGCCAGGTAAAGAATTTAGCCGATCGCGGGCCCCGCACCATCACCCTGCTGGCCGAAACCGCGAACGTTTCTGCACCGCCCGTTCGTGTCCAGATACCAATCAGCCCGCCAAGCGCCCAGAGATAAACCAGCAAAATCTGTGCAAAACTCTCGGTGCCTATCGACGGTATCAGGAAGCTGTCAACAATATCGAGGTTGTTGGAGATTACGCCCCCAAGGCATATTCCGATAAACAGGGCGCTCACCACTTCCCGGGTCCAGAAAGCAAGAACAATGGCAACCAGCGGTGGCATCACGCTCCAGAATCCGTAGTGACCATTTGTCTGGGGAAAATCTCCGGCGAAATACACCCCTGCTATAACCAGAGCGAGAAAGGCTCCAAAGTAAATTTTCCGTCGCGTTACAGGATCTCCAAAGGTATTCGCTACGTAGTTTTTTGAGTCGGTCATAAATGATTGATGTGATCAGTTCAGATGGGATAAGATAACGGTTGCTCTCAAAAATCAAAGAAAGAAGTGTGGTATTGAAAGCCGATCCAATCCGGTACTGATATTTACTCATAATACAGGTGAAATAAGCATTAACCATTCACTTTCAAACTCAAGTACTATGATACTTCTATCAATATTTACGACAATCCATCCTTGTCGCTGTTTTCTCATTTTGTGCCAGCGCCATTCCTAAGGGGCGATCTGAGAGATTCAATTGAGCTGATTACCTTCATCGGAAGCAGGCTTTTTCAACCTTCGTCAGCCATCTCGCAATGAGTGCCATGGATTTAAGCACTCGAAGCTCCCGTTTCGGTTTACTTTTTCGCCTCAACCAGGTAAAACTTCCAGAATCGGTAGCTCCATGTTTGTTTTTCTGAGATCTTCAACCCCGTGGCTTCAATCATCTCTTCGGCTTCATCAACAGATCGCGTGTTGATATTCTCCTGGCTTAAAGCCGAGATGATCGCATTTGGCAGATGAAACCATCCTTCCAGGTTCCAGTCGAGTATATGTATAGATCCGCCGGGCTTAAGCGCGTTTTGCATCTTCTTTAAGGCCGCTGTCTGATCAACATAATAATGAAAAGAATTCAGGCAGATCACGCGGTTAAAGCTCTTTGGTTCTAACGCTAATTCTTCCGCCAGCATGTCTGAGAATTCGGCCTGAGTTTTGCTTTTTACACGTTTTTCGGCAATTGCCCGCATTTCATCAGCCGGATCATTCAGCACGAGTTCAAGGTCTCGATAGTATTTCAGAAACTCTTCAGCAAGCAGGCCCGTGCCACAACTTATATCCAAAATTCGCTCTCCCGAAATGTCATCAATTTGTCTCAACAGGCGCTGATGAGTATGATTAAGATAGGCGGCGTACGCTCTGTCATATTTATTCGAAAAACGGTTATAGTAGCCAATAGTTTTCCGAACCTTTTGATACTGATCTTTATTCATAAATCCGGTCCTCAAATCAGCAGATCACTATAGTTACAGAAGCAGCATTCACTCATATCATAAAAAATAACTAACATCGGGTCATCTATTGAACAAATGAACTGCCAATTCCCTTGCCTTCATGCTTTGAAAAACGGAGTGTAAATGTTGTTCCACTTTTGTCGGAATGAAAGTTCTTTTCTCCCTTCAGCTGCTGCGTTAGTAGTTCAATCAGCTGAATACCCATAGAACTGCTTTCGCTCACACCAAAATCATCCGGAAGCCCGCATCCGTCATCTTTGACTTCAACCATAATCATATCACCTGTCTGGCGCAACTCTACTGAGATTTGTCCGGTCTTCCTGTTCCCGAATCCGTGCTTCAAAATATTGGTTACAATTTCGTTCATCAGCAGTGAGCACGGGATTCCCTGGTTGATACTCAGTTCCACGTTATCCAAAACGAACTCCAGGTCAATTTTTGTATTTGTCTGGAGCGTTTCGATTACGCTTTGTATGAGCTGTTTAAGTCCTTTAGAAAACTGAAGCTTAGAAAAGCTATTCGACTGGTAGAGCTGTTCATGTACAGTGGCCATCGATTTAATCCGCAGAACACTGCTCATTAATTGACTCTGCAATTCATTGTTTTCACTATTCATCGACTGCAGCTCCATCAGGCTGGATACCACGGCGAGATTATTTTTCACCCGGTGATGGATCTCAGCAAGCAGCGTCTCTTTCTCTTTGAGTGAGGAGAGTATTTTTTCTTCCTGCTCTTTTTGATCTGTTATATCCTGCATGGCTCCGATCATACGAACAGGTTCACCTTTATGATCTTTGATCAAAAATGCACGGTCATAAATATTCTTATATCTGCCATCTGCGCAACGGAAGCGATACTCCATTTGAAAACGCTCTTTTCTGAATGCAATCGCATTTCGCAATTTCTGGCTGACATGCAGCTGATCATCCGGGTGAATTTTATCGCGCCACCAGGATGCCACACCACTTACTTCTTCCGGCTTATAGCCAAACATGGTGTGAATATTATTATTAAACAACATCTTATCATCTGAGAGATCGAAATCCCAAATAGTATCACTGGTAGCTTTTGAGACTATTTCATATCTCTCCACCGTACGATTAAGTTGTTGTTCACGCTCAATTTTCTCAGTTATGTCCACTAATAACCCGCGCAACAGTTTCGGCGCCCCATTATATTCAATAACAGAAACGATATCCTTAAGCCATATATAGCTGCCGTCCGCTTTTATAAAACGGTATTCAAACTCGTGATTTCTTCCATTTTGCGTCTCCCGGTGGCAATAGGCTACAGCAGTTTCCCGGTCATCTGGATGGATACGATTTTTCCAGAAATTCGGTTCAGAAAGCCACTCCTCAGATGAATATCCCAGCATTTCTTTCGCCTGAGGACTTACAAAAGTAAATTCAAATGTATCAGCTTTCGCTTCCCAGAAAACGCCGTCAATACTTTGAATTATTGATTTATACCTCTTTCGGGCATGTTTGAGTTTTTCCTCCATTTCCACGCGATCCGTAATTTCGTGGAAATTGTCAACAATTCCGTTAATAGCAGGATCGTGGAGCATATTGGTGATGGTACCATCAAACCAGCGCCAGCTGCCATCTTTATGCTTCATCCGTGCGGGCGTCACTTTTATTGGCACACCCGGTTGCTTAAGGCATTTACCAAGCTCCGCCTGCACATGGGGTATATCATCGGGATGGACTGAGGAGAATATATGGATACGTTTAGCTTCCTCCACCGTGTATCCCAATACATTTTCAATAGAAGGAGAGATATAAGTGGGTTTTCCATCGGCAGATAGTACTAACAGTATATCATTTCCTTTTTCAACCAGTGCCCGAAATCGCGCTTCATTTTCCTGAAGCTTTTTTAACGCAACTCTCTCATTGGTAATTTCTTTTTGTGAATTAATTACTCCGTAAATATTCCCGTTGGAATCTAATGCCGGCTTATATTTGACCTTGAAATACCTGGAATTGCCATTTTCCATAGGAAATGAAAGTTCATATTGAATTGTCTCTCCCAGTAAAGTTCTTTCAAAAATTCCTTCCACTTTATCTTGTCGATCTGGCTGTACAAGATCCACAGCAGGTCCGTGTTTTTCTGGCGTTTTCCCTGTTAAAGATTTGTACAGCAGCTCAAATTCTCTGTTGAAATCTATGACTTTCTTATCCCGCCCTACCAACACAAAACTTATCTCGCTCTCATTATATAGCAGATAATGTTCGCGGTCCCGGTGAACTTTGTCTGTCACCTCTTCAACAACCTGTAAAATGTACTCGACCTTTCCATTTTCATTAAAAACAGGCGTATGTTTTTGATTGTAATATCGCTCTTCAAAAATGCCGGAATTGCCAACTTCAATATCGTATCGCTGTATATTCTTTGAATTTTCACGACCGGTTTCAATCACTTCATTGAACAGCTTCGTCAGCTCTTCTACGCTGTTTGAGATTGGGTCCTCTGGGTTGTTGGGGAAAAGTTCAAAAAGATTGTTGCCAACAAGCTCCTTTACTGACTTCCCTGACATCTCAGTATACGCGTCATTACAATCCTCAACCGTAAAATCCGGAGCATTTGCACGAATCAGAATCGCCGGCAGCGGGATAGCTTTAAATATTGATAAATATGTGTTTTTGATACTTATACCCCTTGTAACTTCTACACTCTGCAGATTTGGTAAACAATTGAGAAAGTGGGAAATGATAGTTTTCACCAATTAAACTGAATCGGTGTTAACATTCAAGCGTTAAACAGCCGTTTCTCGGTTTAATTACGATTCTCCTGCAAACCACTTTAAAACACGATATTATGTAATTGTTAAATCAATACTTTATCGGCACCCTGAACAACTACCATTAATAAGTTTTATGTAAGGGCTGATTCCTGGTTCTTAACAGGAGTGAATATGATATCAATCTTGTTTGATCAGCGTACGAATCCTAAACCTTATTTTATGACTATGACTTCCTGGACTCTAAAATCCATTCCGCCACACGATTGGTTTATCTGTCTCGACATCGATCCCTATTTCGACCACGAACATGAGCCGGAGAAGATATTTGAGGAGGGATTTACACGTCCCATTCCACTTGAGGAGCGAGATATCATTGCG
>Ga0102937_1000965_pt1 | contig 13082 bp, 15 predicted proteins | sample SalPonR2_B_D1_MG_FD_78213 | JGI IMG/M metagenome (GOLD analysis project Ga0102937, IMG submission 78213) | Salt pond soil microbial communities from South San Francisco under conditions of wetland restoration - Salt Pond MetaG R2_B_D1_MG | ecosystem: Environmental > Aquatic > Marine > Intertidal... | reverse complement strand
TCCGGATTAACCGGTGGGTCCGGTGCCAGCAGGCTGAATCGCAAGGTTGCCAGAATGGTAATAATCAGTCCCAGGGTCGGCAGGCCATACCATTTCAGGCGTGAGACCCATGAGGCGGGCAGTAATTGGCGTCGTCTGTGTCTGGCCATATCTTGCGTCGGTTACTCTGCTCGTGGCATAAGGAGCCTTTGTTCCCGAGGATACTAGTTTCATGCCAGCGCCATCCCAAGTTACATCGGTTTTATGTTTATTGCTGTGCCTGTCCGGCGTGGTGCAGGCAAGCCCGCTGGCAAAGTCAGCTCTGGAAGCTTCGCCCGTTGATGATATCGTCGCCCGGTACCCCGCCATGATGAGCGAAGGGGTCCGCCGCGGGCTCAGCCAGGGCGGTATAACTGATCCCATGGTCGTTACCACGGTGGCTGCGGTTGTCGGTAATGCCCTCAGGGCCGAAGATATCCAGGCAGAGCTGGTTTCCGATCTGTCCGTGTCAATGAGCGATAACCAGCTCAGGACAGTGCGCGGCTGGTATGAAACCCCTTTGGCTGAAAAAATCGCCAGAGCTGAAATTGCAGCCTCAGGGCCCGAGACCTGGGAAAAAATCGAGGCCGGTGCCGCCGATTTACAGGCCAGGTTCAGAGGCAGCGAGCGGGCGGCACTGTTCAGCCGCTATGACCAGGCGGCCCGCGCTACTGAAAGCGCTGTGGATACCACCATAGCCGTCCAGCTTGGCCTGGCAACGGCTGTCTCGGTGTTTCAGGGCAGTGGTGAGTCCGGCTTTGCGAAGCTGAAACAGATGATTGAAAGTCGCCGGCAACAGACCCGTGCGATGGTCGCCCAACAGGTCTACGATATCTATTTATACACCTACCGCGACCTTTCGGTTGATGAGTTGCGGGATTATATCGGGTTTCTGGAAACCGATGCCGGTGCCAGGTTTACTCGTGTGGTTACCGCAAGCATCCAGGATTCCATTACCCGACCGTTGGCAACCGTCGGGCGTCAACTCGCAAGGTTTCTTGCCCCCTTCTGAAGTGGAGTGAAGCTATGGACTTTAACGCTTACCAGTCGGCGATTGCCGGTGAATTCCGGGGCCAGGACTGCCCCTTTCCGCCGGAAGAATTTGACCGGCGCCTGAGGGCGGTGCGTGAGTGGATGGGTGCTGAAAATATCGGGGCGCTGCTTCTTACCGACCCGTCCGACATATTCTATCTCACCGGCTACAGTACTTTTGAAGTATCGGTACACATTGGCCTGGTTGTGACCGAAGCTGACCTGATGCTGCAGGTACCTTCCATAGAAACCGGCCCGGCCACCATCACCACAAGGCTCGAGCGGGTTATCGGTTACCGCTGGGAACGCATCGATGAGGTGCTGGACCCACTGGCCGACGCACTGAGTGATGTGACAGGGCAGGGCCGGAGTATTGGCATCGATGCCTGGCATGGCTCGCTGCGCAGCGGTGTGGTGAATGGCCTCAGAACCCGACTGCAGGGCACCGAACTGGTGGACGCCTCAAAGCTGGTGAAATCCATCCGCATTGTGAAATCCGCAGCGGAACTGGAATACCTGAAGCAGAGCGCGCGGATTACCTGCCAGAGTATCGAAGCAGCAGCGGCTGTGGTCCGGCCCGGGGTAACCGATAACTACATTGCCGCTGTTGGCGCCGAAGCGCTGCTGAAGGCAGGTAGCGAATTCATGAGTATGCAGCCGATTGTCACCACCGGTGCCCGCAGCAGCGTGATCCATACCAACCACAAACGCATAACAGTTGCCGAAGGTGATCCGGTATTTCTGGAATTCGGTTCCGCCTGGCAGCGCTATACTGCGCCGATGATGCGCACCGTGATTGCGGGAACCCCGACGGCGGACATGCGCCGGGTATTCGATGGTTGTCGCCGGATCGTTGAGGCCCTGCAAGGTTCGATGAAGCCCGGGCACAGCTTCGATTCAGCAGCACAGGCTGCAGAACAGGCACTGGAACCCCTGGCCAGCGAAGTGTTTTTCTCCGGCGTGTTCGGCTACACGGTGGGTGCGCAGTTTCCGCCCTCCTGGGTCGAGGGATCCGGTTATATAGCCCGGGGCGGGGAAGCAGTATTCGAAGAGGGTATGGTGTTTCACCTGCCGATCTGCCTCCGGATTCCCGGCCAGTGGGGCATGGGTTTCAGCGATACGGTCCTGGTTGGCCGCGATGGTGCAGAGCCGCTAACGTCGAACCCATGGCGACTTTAATAGTTGCTTAATCCCTCAGACTGAGTTCGCCCAGACACAGGCGAGCGGGCTGGCTCAGATCTGTGGTGAAAAACATCAGCCGCCGGATCTCGTCCATATCCATGCGCCGGTCCTTCGGGGCCGTGGCGACTTCCTCAAGGTCCTGGTATATGCGGTTCAGGCCCGGCCTGATCTCGAAGTTCCGGTTAAAGCGATCACGGAACTGACTGCTGCCCTGCTCATGACTCATGTCGTTGATCCTCAGCGTCAGCGCTATGGCATAGCTTTGCGGATTCCACAGAGCGACTGCCAGAGTGTCATACCCGCGCCAGTCCGCAGGCAGGTTGTCCAGGGATGCGCCTGAGTAACGACGGGTGGTCAGGGCGATGGTTATGGCGTTTTCCGCCAGGGGTCCGCAATCGGCCTCCGAACCCCTGGAAACATTGCCGCGCCAGAAGCGTTCAGGGTGACCGTGCTGGAAGTCATAAAGTTCGGGCAGTCCCCGGCTGACCTGAAACTGCTGTATGGCGATGCCGGTAACTGCAACAGGGTCAATGGCCAGCAAGCCCGCCACCAAGGCCCGCAGCAACCAGTCACGGGCGGGATAAGGCTGCCGGAAGCCGAGCCGTGGCTGGAGTGCCAGAACGGCCCAGAGACCGGTCAGATTCCGGAACATATCCCGGGCATCGATGCCGCGGCCGGTAAATGACTGGACAAACTCAATTCCCAGGCCCAGAACAATAACAACAGTGCTGGCCAGAGCCCAGAGCCGCCAACCGGAAACGAATCGCCAGGGCCGGACTGTCAGTGTCAGCAGGGCAAAAAAGATCGGGTGCCCGAGATTCCATACCGCCTGGTAGAGCGGGCCATCACTCCAGCCGGGCCCACCAACGAAAAACAGGGGAAATAAACAGAGAACACCCGCCAGAGCCAGCCAGAAAAGCAGGCGACGCTGACGGATGGTTTTCGGGAACAAAAAATGCGGGCCCATCAGCTCCGGCTGGTCACCTCCAGCAGGTGATAGCCGAACTGGGTTTTCACTGGTCCGAGAACCTTGTTTACTTCGTCGTTGAAAACGACCCTGTCGAACTCGGGAACCATCTGGCCGGGGCCGAAGGAGCCCAGATCGCCGCCGTTACGGCCGGAGGGGCAGGAGGAGTGCTTTTTGGCAACTTCCGCGAAGTCCTCACCACCTTCGATGGCCTTCTTGAGTTCTTCACATTTTGCTTCGCTGTCTACCAGGATATGACGTGCCGTAGCCTTTGCCATGGTGTTTTTTCCTTTTAAGTTTCTTGTATCAGTGAGGTAAGCCTTTTAATCCGTGCGTTCGTAAGCGGGCAGGTCTTTCCAGAACACGCTGTAAATACGTCCCTGTACGCTCGGCCTCCGCCATCCCTGGCTCCGGACGGTTCTGGAAAGACCTGCCCGCTTACTCTGTCGAACATGAATGCTGCCCGCCACGGCGCCTTCAGGCAAGCGCTTTTTGTCCGTGTAACTGCGGGCTCACTGTTTTCGCGTGAAATCTGTACAATGCCGCCTCTTCGTTCCGGTCGCTGCCGGGCATTCACCTGATTACGGATTCCTGTTTTGATTTCCACCGCAAATATCACCATGCAGTTTGGCGCCCGACCCCTGTTCGAAAACGTTTCGGTCAAATTCGGTAATGGCAATCGCTACGGCCTGATCGGCGCGAACGGTTCCGGCAAATCCACGTTCATGAAAATCCTCGGCGGCGATCTTGAGCCCTCATCCGGGCAGGTCATGGTGGACCCCAACCAGCGTCTGGGTAAACTGCGTCAGGACCAGTACGCCTACGAAGACTGTACGGTACTGGATACCGTCATCATGGGCCACGAGGAGCTCTGGCAGGTAAAGGCGGAACGGGATCGAATCTATTCGCTGGCTGAAATGAGCGAGGAAGACGGCATGGCCGTGGCCGACCTGGAGGTGCGGTTTGGCGAGCTGGATGGCTATACCGCCGAGTCCCGGGCCGGGGAACTGCTGCTGGGTCTGGATATTCCGGAGGATCAGCACACGGGCCTGATGAGCAGCATTGCGCCGGGCTGGAAACTGCGGGTGCTGCTGGCCCAGGCGCTGTTCTCCGACCCGGATATCCTGTTGCTGGACGAGCCCACCAACCACCTTGATATCAACACCATCCGCTGGCTGGAAGGCATTCTGGTCGCCCGCAACAGCACCATGGTGATCATCTCCCACGACCGCCATTTCCTGAACAGTGTATGCACCCACATGGCGGACCTGGATTACGGCGAGCTGCGGCTGTTTCCCGGCAACTACGATGAATACATGACCGCCGCTACCCAGGCCCGGGAACGCATGCTGTCTGACAACGCCAAGAAAAAGGCCCAGATTGCCGAACTGCAGCAGTTTGTCAGCCGCTTTTCTGCCAATGCCTCCAAGGCCAAGCAGGCAACGTCCCGGGCGCGGCAGATAGACAAGATCCAGCTGGAGGAGGTCAAGCCCTCCAGCCGGGTCAGTCCCTTTATCCGGTTTGAGCAGGCCAGGAAACTGCACCGCCAGGCAGTGACGCTCCATGGCTTTACCAAGGGATTCGAGAATGAGCCCTTGTTCGACAATCTGGATCTCAAGATAGAAGCCGGCGAGCGGGTGGCGATCATCGGCCCCAACGGCATCGGCAAAACCACGCTGATGCAGTGTCTGGCGGGGAAAACTATGCCGGACAGCGGCGAGGTGAAATGGACGGACAGCGCCCGGGTAGGCTACTACGCCCAGGACCATTCCGATGATTTCGCCAACGATATGACCCTGTCTGACTGGATGGCGCAATGGACGCCGGATGGCGAGCAGATGGTTCGCGGCACTCTGGGGCGGATGCTGTTTTCCGGTGATGAAATCGGCAAGTCAGTGAAGGTGATTTCCGGTGGCGAAGAAGGCCGCATGCTGTTCGGCAAGCTGATCCTGCAGAAGCCCAATGTGTTGTTGATGGACGAGCCCACCAATCACCTGGATATGGAGTCCATCGAGGCGCTGAATCTGGCGCTGGAGAACTACCCGGGCACGCTTGTTTTTGTCAGCCATGACCGGGAGTTTGTGTCGTCGCTGGCGACGCGCATTGTGGATCTCTCCGGCGAGGGCGTGACCGATTTCAGCGGCAGCTACGATGATTATCTGCGTAGTCAGGGTTATTACTAGCTGAAGCCTGCTTAGAGAAGTCTGCTTAGAACGGTGGAGGCGCAATCGGACGGGTCTTTCCAGAACACGCTGTAAATACCCGCAAGCGGGTCCGGCCCGCAATCACAGATGGCGGTCGTTCAGCTGTCGCATGAAGCTTTGCTTCATAAGCGCTCCGCTGAACCCCTGTAAGCTCGGCCTCCGCCATCCCTGGCTCCGGACGGTTCTGGAAAGACCCGTCCGATTGCTTGGTCAGTCAACAGTGCTTTCCATAGTGCATGGTCAAATTTTAGTGCTTTTCTCCATCCATTCTGGCAATGAGATCATTCACCGCATTCGCGAACTGCACTGGCGAGTCTTCCTGCAGGAAGTGGCCGCCGGTCAGCGTTAGATGCGGCTGGCCCTTGGCGCCGGGGATGCGGTCATGGATGTATTTGTCGCCGCCACGGGTGACAGGGTCGCCGTTGCTGAATGTGGTCAGGAAGGGCTTTTGCCACTGTTCCAGAACCTTCCATGCCGCGCGGTTGGCTTCGGTAGCCGGGTCGTCAGGTGTGGTCGGGACCAGCCCGGGAAAGGCCCGGGCGCCGGCTTTGTATTTCTTGCTGGGGAAGGGGGCATCGTAAGCGCGTCTTTCATCCGGCCCCAGCTTGCGGAAGCTGCCGATATCGAGAATTCGCGAAACCGGAAACCAGGGGCTGTGCATTGCAAAGTTTTTCCAGATCCTGAAGGCCTGCGGCATCGGCTGGTCTCCGGTTGGCAGCATGCCATTGCCCACCACTATGGCCCGGAACCGGTCCGGGTTTTCCGCGGCCAGCCTGAGCCCGATCAGCGAACCCCAGTCCTGGCACACCAGGGTAATATCAGTCATCCCGGTCTGGTCCAGAAAGCTCTGCATCCAGTCCATGTGCTGCTGATAGCTGTAATCATTGATATCCGTTGGTTTGTCGGATTTTCCGAAGCCGATCAGGTCCGGCGCGATTACCCGGTGCCCGGCTGCGGCGCAGATCGGGATCATGTGGCGGTAGAGATAGGACCAGGACGGCTCGCCGTGCATCATCAGCACCGGTCTGGCATCGGCCGGGCCTTCATCCACATAGTGCATCCGCATGCCGACCAGGTCGGGGCCGCCCACATTCAGATAGCGTGGCTCGAAGGGGTAGTCGAGGAGGCGGCTGAAGCGTTCTTCTGGCGTGCGAAGTGTTTCCATGACTGTTCTCCCATATCCCGTGTTGTCGCGGAAATGATGCAACTTACATTAAGATAACACGAGGTGGGTGTCTTTGTGGGCCATGTTCAGGGCAGGAAGAGGAGTCGGTTTGGAAACGTCACTGATCGAGAAAGCAACCCGGCAATGGCTGGAAGAGATCGTTATCGGGCTCAACCTGTGTCCCTTTGCGCGCAAGGAACTGGTCAACAATCGTATCCGTTTTGTGGTGTCCAGAGCGGACGCTGAAGGAGCTCTGTTGATGGATCTGCAACATGAGCTGGAATTTCTCCATGAGCACCCGGACACCGAAACAACTTTGCTGATTCACCCCGGTATACTGACCGGTTTTGATGACTACAACGATTTTCTGGCTGCTGCCGATGGGTTATTGGAGCTGCTGGACCTCGAAGGTATTTACCAGGTTGCCAGTTTTCATCCGGATTACTTTTTTGCCGGCACCGGCCCGGAGGATGCCGAAAACTACACCAACCGCTCACCGTTTCCCATGCTTCACCTGCTCAGGGAAGACAGTGTCAGCCGTGCGGTCGATAACCATCCCGACCCCGATTCCATTCCCGCACGCAATATCGCGCTGATGAAACAACTGGGCGCGAATGAACTGGCTCAGAGGCTTTCGCGAATCCACTCTCCCAGGGTCTGAACCGCCGCGATCCGCTCCTGGCTCCAGCCCTGGGCGAAACTGATCCGGAAACAGCATTTGTATTGCCCGGAGGCAGAGAATATCTCACCCGGGGCAATCGTCAGGTTCTGGCTGCGGCCCCGGTGATAGAGTTCGGTGGTATTGATCCTGTCGGGTAATTCCACCCAGGCCACCAGTCCACCCCTGGGCCGGGACAGCCGGGTATTCTCCGGGAAATGCTGGCTTACCAGGTCCACCAGTTGCTGGCTTCGCATGCGGTAGGTTTCCCGGGCCTGGCGCAGATGGCGGTCGTAGGCACCCTGGGCCATGATCTCGGCGGTCACCAACTGGGGCAGGGTGGAACCGGAGACCTGGTGTATGAACTTCTGATGGATGACCTGATCCAGGTAGCGGCCCGGCATGATCCAGCCCACACGGAGCTGCGGATCAATCGTTTTGGATACCGATGAGCAAAGGATCACCCGGCCGTCCCGGTCAAACGCCTTGACCGATTTTGGACGACGGTCGCCAAAATACAGCTCGCCGTATATGTCGTCCTCGATCATTGGCACGTCGTATTTTTCCAGCAGCTCGATCAGTTCCTGCTTGCGCTGATCCGGAATGATCGAACCCAGCGGGTTGGAGAAAGTGGCCACCGAGACCAGCGCCTTGATGGGCCATTTTGCCAGCGCCAGCTTCAGCGCCTCGATCCCGATACCGGTGTCGTGATGGGCGGGAATCTCGATCACCTTCAGACCGAACGCTTCCGCCATCTGGATCAGGCCGTAGTAGCAGGGCGACTCAATGGCGATGATGTCACCTGGCCTGGTCAGTACCCGCAAGCCCAATGCCATGGCGTTCTGGCAGCCAGCCGTACTGACGATTTGATCCGGCGCGACGTGCACCCCTGCATCTACCGCCCGGCGGGCGATCTGCTGGCGGAATTCCGGCAGCCCCTCCGGGGACTCGTAGCCCACGCCCAGATATTTGCGGGTCCGGGAAAGCCGGGTGAATGTGCGCTGGACGTTGGACAGAATCGGGAAATCCAGTGCCGGAATCGCGGCTGACATACTGACGCCCTGTCGGCGCGCAGAATCCCGCTGTACCTCCATGACCAGTTCCGAGGTCGTCGCGGCCCTTGGGCTTGGTTTTATCCGCACCTGGCGCGGAATGGCCAGCCTGTCGTCCTGCCGGTGGGCGACGAAGTAACCGGATTTCGGCCGGGCCTCAACCCAGCCCCACTGTTCCAGCAGGCCATAGGCGGTGGTGACGGTGGAAATGCTGACGTCCTCCCGCCGCGCCAGATGGCGCACCGATGGCAGTTTGTCGCCGGTCTTGAACAGTCCCTCGCGAATCTGCTGGCTCAGTGAGTCCGCCAGTTGTGCATACAGGTTGGTTTCCATAAGCGCTCGACCAGTACAGATGAAAGAAAAAGGACCATAACAGATGGGGTTTCGCGCATCTGTACCGATTAAAATAACAAAAAACTGAATCTGTAACCATTGCAATAAGCGGTTTAGGATGAACAGGCTCAAAACAGTTAAACAAGGAGAGGGATCATGACTACTGCACGCGTTCATTCGTTAACCCAGAGCGGAATGACTTCACTGCTGAAAGCGGCCGTCGCGAAAATGGCGGTGCTGGCTACTCCGGCGGTCAAGGCGCAGGGCATGATCATGAGCATCTCTGTCGCGCAATGGCTCATGCGTTTGTACCTGAATCACCGCAGTCGCCAGCAACTTGCGGAACTGAATGAACACCTGCTGGCAGATATCGGGCTGAGCGAGGCGCAAAGACAGGCCGAGCTGCGCAAACCGTTCTGGAAATGTCAGGGACAGGGGTAAATGACCATGGAAGTTCTGTTGAGTGTTCTGTTATTTGCTCTTGTTTCCACGGCAACGCCGGGCCCGAACAACATCATGGTAATGGCGTCGGGCATGAACTTTGGTGTGTGGCGCACCCTGCCGCACTATCTGGGGATCTGTATCGGCTTTCCAGCCATGGTGCTAGTGATCAGTCTGGGGCTGGGTCAGCTCTTTGAGGCCGTGCCCGTCATGCATCAGGTAATCAAGGTGCTCGGTATCAGCTATCTGATGTATCTGGCCTGGCGAATCGCGACCACCGCTACAGAGATCAGTGCGGATGGCGCCAGTCGTCCGCTTTCGTTCTGGCAGGCTGCCGCTTTTCAGTGGGTAAACCCGAAAGCCTGGGTTATGGCCGTTGGTGCCCTGGCGACCTTTACCACCGTCAGCGGTGAGGTGCTGGCCCAGGCACTCTGGATTGCTGTCGCGTTCATGGCGGTGGCGGTGCCCTGTGTTGGCAGCTGGATGCTGGGCGGGGCCGGGCTCAGGCGACTGTTACAGAAACCCGTTTACCGCCGGTGGTTCAACTGGACTATGGGGGTTTTACTGGCGTTGTCGGTGATACCCATGGTGTCGGTTGAGTTAACCGGGATACTTTAGAGAATCCTAAAAAAAGGCAGCGCTCAGACCGCTGCCTTTTGTTCTTTTCAGACTGGCTGGCGCCCGGCGTCAGGCGACCCGCGTTAGCTTCACGTCGATATTGCCGCGGGTGGCATTGGAGTAAGGGCAAACCTTGTGGGCCGCGTTGATCAGTTTTTCGGCTTCGCCGTCATCCATGCCGGGCAGAGAGATTTTGAGCTCGACTTCGATGCCGAAACCGTCTGGAATCTGGCCGATACCCACTTCCCCTTCAATTGAGGCATCTTCCGGCATCGGCAATTTGTCGCGGCCGGCAACAAACTTCATAGCGCCGATAAAGCAGGCAGAGTAGCCCGCCGCGAAAAGCTGCTCGGGGTTGGTACCCTCGCCGCCGTCACCACCCATGGTCTTGGGGGTGGTCAGCTTGACGTCCAGCACGCCATCCGAGGAAACGGCGTGGCCATCACGGCCACCGGTTGCTTCAGCCGAGGCGCGGTAAAGTACTTCGTCAATCTTGGCCATAATCTGTTCTCCTGATAGATCTGCAGATAGTCAAATACTGCCAGGGACAAAGTAACGCACAAAATATTGGCGCGCAAGGCAAAGCCGGGCACACTCATTCTGGTGAATCGGCACCGCGGCAGGTCCCGGTTTCAAGGTTCTCCCGCAGCTTCAGCAGTTGCTGCTTCAGCGCCATGATGTCTGACAGCGTCTGGCCGCTGGCGTTAACGATGCAACCGGGAATCGTTTTTGCCTTGTCCTGAAGTGCCTGTCCTTTGGCGGTGAGCCGCAGTTCAACGACCCGTTCATCCTGTTTCCGTCGTTGCCGGGTCAGCAAGCCGTCCACCTCCAGCCTTTTCAGAATGGGTGTCACTGAGCCCGGGTCGGTAAGCAGTCGTTTGCTCAGATGGCTGACGGTAATACCATCTTCTTCCCACAGTACCAGCATGGCCAGATATTGCGGATAGGTCAGTTCCAGGACTTTTAGCAGCGGCTTGTAGGTTTTGGTCATCATCAATGATGTGGAATAGAGGGCAAAACAGAGCTGGTTGTCGAGCAGAAGCCCGGAGCCGGATTCGTCTTCAGTCATGGCCAGAAATACCGTTGCGCTGGAAATATGCAGACAAGTCTACGGTCATGTCCGGGTGTTTTTCCAGCCAATGACGTTGGCAGGAGACCATTCGCCCCTTACAGTAGTGTTCCAGTCACGAAAACAGGGTGCTCATGTCAGCCATTCGTAATTCCATAAAGAGCGTTGCCATGCCAGTCAACGCCGAGCCTCTGGTGGCCCATGAGCCCGAACAGGCGGGCGAACTGCTTGCGCAGTTTATAAGGCGCCACCCCAGGCTTCTTATCCTCACCGGCGCGGGCGTCAGCACTGACTCGGGCATTCCCGATTATCGGGATGGCGACGGCAGCTGGAAACGCAAAGAGCCGGTTCGGCATGGCGAGTTCATGTCCAGTCTGCCGGCAAGGCAGCGTTATTGGGGCCGCAGCCTGATCGGCTGGCCGGTGATCCGCAATGCGGCTCCGAATCCCGCCCATCGGCAGATCACAGAACTTGAGAACCGCGGCCACAGCAACCTGCTGGTCACCCAGAACGTCGACCGTCTGCACCAGAAAGCGGGCAGCCATTCAGCTCTGGATCTGCACGGTCGTGCCGATGAAGTGATCTGCATGACCTGCGGCAGGCGCTCGACCCGGGATCTGGTGCACCAACGCTGTGTCGACCTGAACCCCGGCTTCCGTCATTATTCTGCCACTGCTGCCCCGGACGGGGATGCGGATCTGGAACTGGATTTTTCCAGCTTTGAACTTGCTGATTGCGACCATTGTGGCGGCATACTGAAGCCGGACGTGGTGTTCTTCGGGGATTACGTGCCCAGGCAACGCGTCGATTCGGCACTTGCTGCGCTGAAGGCCAGCGATGGCCTGCTGGTGATTGGCTCATCGCTGATGGTGTATTCCGGTTTCCGCTTCTGTCGTTACGCCAGTGAATGGTCCCGGCCCATGGCGACGCTGAATCTTGGCCGCACCCGGGCTGATGCCGGGGTCGATCTCAAGCTCAATGCGCGGATCAGTGAAAGCCTCGCCTGCGCCATGGAGCGACTTTAGTCTATAAGAGGCCTGCTTTGCGGCATTTACCTATACGTTCAGAAGACGGTTTTCATTAGCTTGCTACGATGACAACCGGCAACTACTCTCACTCTCTCAGCTCCGCCAAAGTTCGCTCCGAATTTTTGCGACTGGTACCTATTTCCCTGTTCGTGGTGGCCTTTGGCGCCGCTTTCGGGCTGGCCGCTGTTCAGAAAGGATTCGAACCGTTTCAGGCGCTGCTGATGAGCATCACGGTGTTTGCCGGTGCTTCCCAGTTCGCTGTTGTGGATATGTGGGGTACCGAGGTTTCGGTGCTCCCGCTGATAGCCGTTGTGTTTGCGATCAACTCCCGCCACCTGCTGATGGGCGCGTCACTTTATCCGATGCTCAGGGAAATGCCGCCGGGCCGTCGTTACGGCATTTTACTGCTGCTGACCGACGCCAATTGGGCGGTATCTGCGCAGGAATACCAGAGGGGTATACGGAACCTGGAAGTGATCCTCGGTGGTGGCCTTGCGATCTGGACAGCATGGATTATCGGAACCTGGCTAGGCGTCTATTTTGGCGGGCTGCTCAGGGAGCCCCAGTCTCTGGGGCTGGATATGGTTCTGGGCTGTTTCCTGCTGGCGATGGCGCTGGGTGGTAACAAGTCGCCCCGAACACTGGTGGCCTGGACCGTTGCCGCATTATCGTCGCTTGCTGCCTGGAAGTGGCTGCCGCCGAATACCCATGTGGTTGTCGGGGCGCTGGCAGGTGGTGCTGTCGGTTTTTTCTGGCAGGAAAAAAAGCCCGGGAGCAAAGAGCCTGTCGGCGCACAACAGGAGGATCCCCATGACCATTGAAACAACAATGGCGGGCACCCTGGCGCTGATAGCGATCATCACCGCGGTCACCATCGTTACCCGCTTCGGCGGCGTCTTCCTGATGTCTTTCGTGACCATCAGCCCCCGGATCGAAAGCTTCATCAACACCATGGCCAGCTCGGTGTTGATCGCCATCATTGTTCCGATGGCTTTCAGTGGCGATGCGGGTGCATTAGCGGCACTGGTTGTAACCGCAGTCATCATGTTGGCAACCAGAAAGCCTCTGCCTGCAATAGCGGCTGGAATTGCAGCCGCCGGTTTGGTCCGTTACATGGATCTTACCTCACTCTGACTTGGGTGGTTGGCGCAGGCGGGTAGACCTTCCCAAAAAACGCTACGAGCACATCCATGTGCGCTTGGGCTCCGCCCCTCAGTGCTTATTGCTCCTGCGTCGCACTGAGGGTCCAGGGCAGGCCATCCGTGGCCAGCCCGTGAAGAGCTATTCGCTCTTCACCCATGGCTCCGCACATTTT
>Ga0102937_1000958_pt1 | contig 13111 bp, 11 predicted proteins | sample SalPonR2_B_D1_MG_FD_78213 | JGI IMG/M metagenome (GOLD analysis project Ga0102937, IMG submission 78213) | Salt pond soil microbial communities from South San Francisco under conditions of wetland restoration - Salt Pond MetaG R2_B_D1_MG | ecosystem: Environmental > Aquatic > Marine > Intertidal... | reverse complement strand
GACAACTTCATAAAGCATAAGATCTACTTATGAACAAGTGGCTAAAAATAACCTTAATCGTACTCGGTTCTTTACTTCTGCTCGTGGCTATGGCCGGAGCGGGCGGTTGGATGTACCTCAAAAATACCTTTCTGGATTTTGAAAAAAACTACACCGAAAAACAAGACATTCAGGAGTTGACCATCGATGCTTATACCTTTCTGGACCGCAATGGTAACGAACAGTTAGACATCTACGAGGATGATCGTCGCTCCATCGAGGCCCGGGCTGATGATCTGCTCTCCAAAATGACGCAGGAGGAAAAGATTCACCTGCTGAAGGGGTCTGGAATCGCCTCCGCGCTCGGCCGTGGAGAGATTGGTCAGGTTATTCCCGGAGCAGTGGGTACGATTGTCCCCACCCCTCGCCTGGGTATTCCTACCATTTATTTGTCTGACGGGCCGGCGGGACTTCGTATTCAGCCCACTCGTAAAGGAGAAGACCGGACGTACTACTGTACCGCTTTCCCCATTGCCTCATTACTAGCTTCCAGCTGGAATAAGGACCTGGTCTACCAAGTGGGTGATGCCATGGGTAGCGAAGCCCTCGAATACGGTATTGATGTTATCCTGGGGCCGGGCGCCAATATTCACCGCCATCCGTTTTGCGGACGCAATTTTGAATACTACTCCGAAGATCCCTTATTGACGGGCAAAATGGGCGCCGCCATGGTCAATGGTATCGAAGACAATGGCGTAGGTACTTCCGTAAAACACTTTGTAGCCAATAATCAGGAGACCAACCGCAATAATAACAATGCCATCGTCTCAGATCGGGCCTTAAGGGAAATCTATTTGCGAGGATTCCAGATTATTGTCGAGGATGCCCAGCCCTGGACCATTATGTCTTCCTATAATAAAGTAAACGGAAGCTACGTGGCCGAAAATGAAATCCTACTCACCGATGTGCTAAGAGACGACTGGGGCTTCGAGGGTATCGTCATGTCCGATTGGTTTGGGGGCCGCGATGCGCCCGCCATGATCAGTGCCGGAAATGATCTACTAGAACCCGGCACCAAATTGCAATGGAAAGCCCTGAAAAAAGCTGCTGAGAACGGAGCATTATCCCAGGAGGCCATCGATACTTCCGTAAAACGTATCTTAAAACTTATCCTGGGTTCTAAAAAGATGCAGAATTACGACTACGGCAATGATCCCAATCTGGCAGCACACGCCAAAATCGCCCGTCAATCAGCTGCCGAGGGCATGGTTCTCCTTAAAAACAATGCCGTACTGCCCTTACGCGAGACTCAAAATATCGCCTTAATCGGAGTCACTTCCTACGATTTTATCGCGGGGGGTACAGGTTCGGGAGATGTAAATGAAGCCTATACCATCTCTCTGGAACAGGGACTCAGCAATGCTGGATTTGAAGTCAATGCAGCGGCAAAACAAGCCTTTGAGACCCACAAGGCTAATAACGAAAAAGCGTTTGATAAACCCGAAGGGATGCAGGCCATGTTCCAGCCCTACGATCCGCCAGAGTTGGTCCTTACCCAAGAGCAACTAGCCGAAGTGGTAGCCACCGCTGATATTGGTATCCTAACCATAGGCCGCAACAGTGGCGAGGGGGGCGACCGGATAGTGGAAGGAGATTTCCGGCTGTCTGAAGAAGAACAAGAAATGCTAAGCAACACCTGCGAGGCCTTCCAAGCCGCGGGTAAGCAGGTCGTGGTCGTACTCAATATCGGCGGAGTCATCGAAACGGCCTCCTGGAAAGAGCAGCCCGATGCCATTTTACTGGCCTGGCAGGGCGGACAAGAAGGCGGGAATGCCGCCGCTGATATCCTGTCTGGAAAAGTAAATCCCAGCGGTAAACTACCGATGACTTTTCCTATCGAAGTAGAAGATCACGCCTCTCATGACAACTTCCCTCCGGGCGGCGGCAGCATGGATATGCTCAGCATGATCAGAGGTACAAAAGACAAACCCCTGGACGAACAAGTTGCTAATGTGGACTTTACGCGCTACGAAGAGGGCATCTACGTCGGCTATCGCCACTTTGATAAGGAAGCCCTAGAGGTGTCCTACCCCTTTGGTTCCGGACTATCTTATACCGATTTCGACCTTAGTGATTTGGTCGTGATTGTGCGAGAGGATAGTATCCTCGTCAACGTGGAAGTTCAGAATACAGGTGATCGGCCCGGCAAAGAAGTCGTACAGATTTATAGCACTAAGCCCGATTCCCAGATTGATCGGCCCGAACAGGAATTACAGGCTTTCGCCAAAACGCCAGTCCTGGCACCGGGAGCCAGTGCCACCGTAACCCTACAATTCCCCATTTCTTACCTGCGCTATTGGGATGAGGATGGGGACCGCTGGCAATTGGAGGAAGGTAAATATCAAATCAAGGCGGCAAAAGACTCCAGAGATGCAGGATTGACAATAGATATTGTATTGTAAGGAAACATTTCGGGTCGAAGCAGGAGCTTCGACCCAACCCCTTCCGGTAGAGACAAGGCATGCCTTGTCTCTACCGGATATCAACCAATATTTTTTTCGCCAGCATCTCTAAATCCAGCCCCATCACCTCTTTACTGACCTCGATGGTCTGCGTCTTCCAATCATCCGGCAGCTGATCGTAGCCCAGAGCCGCACCCAGAATCATCCCCGCTACGGCCGCCACCGTATCATTATCCCTTCCATAATTCACGATAAAGGTCATCGTCTTTTCAAAATCCCCCGCTCCGTACAGTAATCCGGTAACCAGGATCTGCCAGATCTCTCCGGCGTGAAAGGGAATCGCCTTTTGTCGTTTTTCCAGCTCTTCAAATAGATATTGCTCCTGTAACCAATCGGCTGCGGTGCCCGGAAAGCCCTCTGGGATTACCAGGGGAGCAGCCTCCGAAACTTCCAAAGTTCGCGCCTGCTGCACCATCACCTGTGCTTCCTGCAGCATTTGTACACTCAACCGACCAATCAATCGGGCATCCTGATATCCGTAAGGATCGATGTACTGATGAATGGCCAGTAAAGAGTCTACATTACTGGTTTGCAGTGCTTTATTCGTAATGGCCGCCACCAGACCCGTGATGTCTCTGGCGTAACCCAGATCAAACAAGGCATGCTCAATCCCGGCGAGGTATGCCTCCTCCGGAGAAGCCGCCACCAGACCGAATACGGGAGAATACAACATCCCCGCGCAAGACATCTCCCCACCGTAGAAGCGATGTTGAGCCGCTAAAAAGGCAGTAGTGCCCTGCTGGTAAGCCATCGTCACCCTCGCCCACTCCTTAATCCAGTTGAGCTGCTCAATGCGTTCGTCGAGTACATCCGTTGACTTTTTAGTCTGCGCATCGGCCAGTGCGGTCACCCGATCTTCGTAGTAGTCGGTAATAAAAGCAGCGAAATGATCGGTACTCAACTCGCCGCGATGTTGATTGATGTAATCCCCCATCAGCACCTTCCAGCGCGTATCATCGGTTGTAGATCCGGCCACCATATTGTGCCGCCAGGTGCCCTCCGCACTTTTTTCGCGCAGCGCCGTGGTTAACTCCGTAATGTAACCGTATTGGGCTTGAATATCCTTGCGGTACCACATCTCCGTCGAAGCCCCCATGGCATCACCGATGGCCGAGCCTACAATGGCACCGAGTACCCGATCACCCAACTCCGTTTGATCCAGTTTTACGGAGGAGGTGTCCCGCGCCGACTCCCAGGGCATAGGGATATCCGTACGCTCGGGCGAGGGCGTACAGGAAAAAAGGAATGCCAGAGCACTAAACACAAAACCCCGAAGTACTATACTCATACTACTATCATTTTTCTAGCCATTTTTAATAAGGCGGCCTTCTCCTCCAGGCTCCGTTCCAGGGGCAACTGCGCCAGACCAATCAGTCGACGCATCATCTCGGTACCGGCTATCTGCTGCGTCCGCTTTTCCCCTAAGGGTAAGCCATAAGCCGATAGACATGCCGCCAATTGGTCCTCCTCGCCCGTAGCCAGGATAAGATGGGCCACCATAATCCCCAGATCAAACTCCGGAAAACCCAAAAAGCTGAACTCTGGGTCGATCACGTACAAATGACCGGCCGAGCGCAGCCAACTACCGGGGTAATAATCGCCGTGCAATAAGGTATCTCCCTCCGCGAGGTACAGTGCCCCCAGAGACTGAACAGCAGACTTCAGCTCACCGTCGGTCTTGTAAGACATGGACAAGTCCTGCAACCCTTCCTGAACATCGTCCAGCACAAAACCGTTATCTTCCATAAACGGCAGAACAAAGATGTGTTGATGATTCAATTGACGTAGCGACCGATTCGCCGGATATTCGGAGACCCTTTGCTGGTGAACTTGACGCAAAAAACCAAGTAGCGCTGCGCGGTCTTGAGCTGGCACCCGACGCTCCGCATAATAAGTGGTCAAATCCTCCCCTTCCCCCAGATCCTCCAGCAGTAAGAGGTGGTGGCTGGCATCGTAAGCCAGGATTTCCGGCACCCTGTCGCCAACTTGCGCCGACTTGATTTCCTGATAAAACTGCTGCTCCACGGCGATCCGCTCCAGGGGGGCCGGGATATTCTGGTATTTATGGACATAAGGCCGGGATTGCTTAAGAATAAAGGCGCGTTGGTCCGTTCGCAGGCGCAAGACGACGTTCATATTGCCCTCGCCGGGCTTTTCCAAAGCTTGTATATGTTCGTCACCTGCCAGCCAGCCCTTCTCCTGCAACCAGCGGGTAAGCACTTCCGGACGGGTATTCAGATTAAATTCCTGCACAGTAAATCATCGTTTGATGTAGAGCATAAATTACGAAAAAGCCAGAGGAATATTCCCTTTAACACCTATTTTATAACCAAAAAGAAGTTTCTCCGAGGCAGATTTTTTAACTTAGCCGCACACTTGTACAAAAAAGATTTATGAAGATTCCTTTCAGGCTCACGATTCTCTTTCTGTTCCTCTTTTGTCAGGGCGCTTTCGCGCAAAAAACCATTTATCCGCCCAGCCAGATACCCGACCGTATCGTATTGAGTTGGCGTGAAGACCCGGCCACAACCCAGTCGGTCACCTGGCGAACAGACGCCACGGTAGATACCGCCTTTGCAGAAATTGCCCTGGCCGATGCTTCGCCCGATTTCGCCCTGGAGAGAAAACAGGTCCAAGCGCGTACGCAGGTACTCTTGACCACTGATCATACGGCACATTTTCACTCCGCGACCTTCCGCCAACTGGTTCCCAATAAACTCTACGCCTACCGCGTAGGTAGTGAGGCCGGTTGGAGCGAATGGTTTCACTTTACAACCGCTGAACAGACGGCAGCCCCCTTTTCCTTTGCCTACTTTGGGGATGCCCAAAATAGCCTGAAGTCCTTCTGGTCACGCACGGTGCGCCAGGCCTACAGCACCATGCCCGATATGGACTTTATGGTCCACGCTGGCGATTTGGTCAACCGCGCCAACCGCGACGAAGAATGGGGGGAATGGTTCTACGCAGCGGGATGGATTACGGGCACCAAGCCTCAAATGGCTTGTCCTGGAAACCACGAGTACGTGCGCTCGCCCGAAGGCGAACGCGTGCTGGACAACCACTGGCGCCCCACCTTTACCTTTCCGGAAAACGGACCCGATGACCTACGCGAAAGCGTCTATTATTTTGACTATCAGGGCGTTCGATTTATTTCCCTGAATACTCAGGCCATGCTGAGCTACCCCGCCGAATTGATTATGCAAAAAGAATGGCTGGAACAGATTCTATCCACCAATCCCCACCGCTGGACCATCGTTTTTCAGCATCACCCCATCTACTCTACCGCTCAGGGCCGCGACAATCCGGAACTGGAAGAACATCTGCAGCCGCTCTACGAGCAGTACGGCGTTGATCTGGTACTACAGGGACACGATCATACCTACGGTCGCGGACACAACCTCGCTTTTGGCGAAAGCCGCAAAGACCCACTGGACAAGGGGCCCATCTACGTGGTCTCAGTCAGTGGTCCCAAGATGTATAATATTAATTTTGCCGACTGGCTTACGCGCATTGCCTCCAACACCCAGCTCTACCAGTTGGTCCACCTGGATGGCGATCAGTTACGCTACGAAGCCTATACCGCTACCGGCCAGCTCTATGATGCCTTCGAGTTACATAAGCAGGCTGATGGCCATAACCAATTTATAGATAAAGCGCCCAAAGCCGTACCCGAGCGCGCTAACATTCCCGCCCGCTATAAAAACCAAATGAGTGAGGAGCAGATTGAGGCCTACCGCTTGAAGTTTATGGAATATATGCAAAAGAATAGATTACGGGAGAAGAATTAAAACTACCCTCCCAGAAGCTCCAAAGTCACCAGATAAGCGCAGTGGTCGGAGGCGATGGGATCGGCAATGACCTGCGTCTCGAGAACGCGCCAGCGGTCCCGGGGCCAGTACATGATGTAATCAATCTTTTTAGTAGGCTGATCGGACGAATAGGTCGGTGCAGGATTCGCTTTATCGTAGCTGCCCTGCCACATTTCCTCTAGAATATCAATGGGCCGGCTATCCGGCACGGCGTTCAAATCGCCGGCTAAAATGGTCGGGAACCTATTCTGAACAAACACTTTATTGATCGCCTCCACCTGCATGATGCGGTCGGTCGCATCCCGGGTATGATCCAGATGGGTCCCCACGAAGGCGATAGTGTCGCCGGAGGGCAGAATGGTCTGGATTTCCAGTGCAGCGCGGGGCTCCTTACCCGGCGAATGCGGCAGGGCTACGTTACGCGTTTGCAAAAAACTGTACCTGGACAATACTCCCTCGCCGTATTCGCCACCGTCATAGGGCATAGCCCGACCAAAAAGAGGCGCCAGCTTAGTACGCCAGGCCAATTCGGTCACCAAATCGTACTTTTTGGCACGATTGGTCTGAAAATCTACTTCCTGTAAAGCAACTAGATCCGGCTGGGCATCAATAATTACCTGCGCAATGGCATCCAAATCAAAATCGCCCTGGGTAGTCGCCCCGTGCAGGATATTAAAGGTCAGTACCTTGACGATGCGGTCACTGTCGACCGCAGCTTGGGCAAAAATCGTTTGTTGACTCAACAAGAGGGTAAGAAATAAAAAGTATCTAAAGTGCATGAACGGTGATTTTATTGTTTATGAAGTTGTTTAAAAACTCCTCACTGAGTCCTTGCAACACATTGAAAGCCAATACGGCAGCTCTTTTTTATCTTGACTTCCAAGCCGTTACCAATCATCTCACGAGGAATTCTTAAACAACTTCTATGCGTAAAACGAATGGGAGTAGTGCGTAGGGAATCCTACGCACAACGGTTAATGTTTTTTATCCATCCTTTCCGAAGGAAAAGGTCAGTCCGGCATTGGCCTGTAATCTTTCCAGCAGGGCATCGCCCATGGCCACCGATGGTGTGAGTACACCGGCAATATCCGGGGTATTATCCCTGGCCAGGCAGATGGCACTTTCGGCCAGCATCTTGCAGGTCGAGCCGTAGCCGGGATCTCTATCTCCGGTTACTTTCCCGACGACCAGGCTGCCGTCGGACAGGATATTATAAAAGCGCAAATTGAAATACCCCGCCTCCCTTTTCGCTTTGCTGGGACCCTCACCCGGATCCGGCATAATGCGATCAACTACTTTCTTGAGCAGGGAGCCCGGTTTGGCCATACTAATCAGGCCCATGGGCAGCGCCGCCGCGTAGGCTTTCAATTTTCCCTGCCAGCCGTCGCCAGCCATGGTAGCTTCCTCGTATTGGAAATCTTTTCCGTAAGGATATCCGGCCAGGGCATTACTGCGCCGAACGACTTTGGTGTTGATGGTCGCCATGATAAAGGGAAAGATCCAGTTTTGGCTAGTCTCGTCGTAGACTACCTTTTGCAGGTCTCTTTTATCCGGTCCTTCCTGTTCGCCCTTTGGGTTCAGGCTGTAGGGCTTAATCAAAACCCCATAGAGACTTTTATCTTTCTCCGCTTTTACGATTTCATTACCCAGCGAGGCGTAGGTCCCACCACTGAGGCCACCCTTGGCACCCCGTACCCGCATTTTGATCTGCGTGGCGGGCTCTCCCGTTTTCTCCCGGGCTTGCGTTTGCATAAAATAGACCCCCATATCGGAAGGGATAGAATCAAAACCACAGGTGTGGACGATCTTGGTACCATTGGCCTGCGCCGCTGCGTGGTGCTGATCGATCATGTCCCGCATCCAGGTGACCTCACCAGCCAAATCGCAGTAGTGGGTCTGCTGGGCAACACAGGCAGCCACCAGTTTGGAGCCGTATTTCCCGTAGGGGCCTACGGTGGTACAAATGACTTTGGTACGCTTTGCCATAGCTTCCAGGCTGGACTGATCCAGGCTGTCGCCTAAAAGGATCGGTACCGAAGCATCGGCTACTTCGGAGCGGATACGCTCCAGTTTGGACTGATTCCTCCCGGCCATGGCCCAGGACAAATCCTTCCCCACTCCGTATTTTTGGTATAGGTACTCTGCAACCAAACGACCGGTAAAACCACTGGCGCCCCAAACAATAAGATCAAATTCTCTGGTATTTTGCATAAATGCTTTATCTTATGAAATGATGATGTTAAAGTAAGCAATTAATTTAAATTTCTGCCAAAACCAAACCCGATGCCTATAATAAGCGATACACCACCCGTTGAAGTTCAGGAAAAACTCAAACGACTTAGCGATGATCTCGACCTTAAAATACCCGTTAAAAAACTGGAGCGCAATCTCCTGATCGCCACCTGGAACCTGAGAAGCTTTGGTAATCTCACCCGCAAATGGCACACGACCGAGGAAGACTCCCCCCGCCGGGATTTGTCCTCGATTCTGTACATCAAAGAAATCATTTCTCGCTTTGACGTCATTGCCCTGCAGGAGGTCAAGTCCAATATTCGTGCCCTTCGAGACACTCTAAAATTATTGGGTTCGAATTGGAGTATGATCCTGACGGATGTCAATCGCGGTGATGCGGGTAATGGCGAACGCATGGCTTACCTTTTCGATACCCGCCGCGTGCAGTTATCCGGTCTGGCGGGCGAAATTGTGGTGCCCAAGGAATGGGAAGAGCAGGTAGAACAAAATGCCCTGCAAGAACAGTTCGTTCGGGCCCCTTTTGCGGTGGGCTTCCGCTCAGAACAAAAGACCTTTATCCTGGTTACGCTACATATCAAATACGGGAAATCTTCTAAGGACCGTATTGCCGAATTACAGGGCATTGCGCGCTGGATGAACGAATGGGCAGGGGATATGAACGCCTATGATCACAACCTAATCACCCTGGGAGACTTTAATATCGATGAGCGGGGAGATTTACTGACGGAGACCTTTATTTCTCAGGGGCTACATATTCCCCCTGCCCTTCAGGATCGCAGAGTAACCCGCTCTATCTTCAACGAACAGAAATACTACGATCAGATCGCCTGGTTCGAGAAAGGCGGACGAAGGGCTTTATCCATGGATTTTATCAACGGTGGAAACTACGACTTCCTCCCCCTCCTTTGGGAGGAATCCCGGAATACCAAACTACAGTTTTCATTTATGATCTCTGATCACTATCCACTCTGGACCGAATTCAGCATCCGGGAATAAAAAAGGCAGGAATACAATTCCTGCCCGTTAATTCCTTCTGTTTTTCTTGATGAAGCTGTTTTATAAGCGTTCGCCCCAATCATTACTAAAGACAAAGTCCTCCTGTGACATGCGGCTGCGCTCTTTGGTCTCCCCTTCCTGCAAATCTTCGGGGAGATTTTCTACATGGCCACCGTAATAACCAATAGCTACGGCCGTTGCTACGTGGAAATCATCTGGCACATTAAATACTTGGTGGGCCTGCTTCCAGTTTACACCCGCCATGTGATGCAGGGCAATACCAAACTCCTGTGCCTGGACGGTCATATTCCCCATGGCTAAACCCAGATCATGCAGGGCGTGGAAATTATCCTTTCCGCTGTCAAATGTTTTCTTATAGGCGGTCAACATTAAAACAGGGCTATCTACCCACGACTGATTGAATTCTGACAGACAATCATAAATTTTGTCGTACGCTTCGGTTCCTTTCCAACCTACTAAAAAGCGCCAGGGCTGCTGATTGTAAGAACTGGCAGACCAGCGGGCAGCTTCTAATAACTGGCGCAATTCAAATTCGCTAGGTGGCTTTTTGTCGAAGGCCCTCGGTGACCAGCGCTCTTTGAGGGTATCGATTAGGGGGAAATCGGTTTCTGCGGTTTTTGTGCTTAATTTTTCACGTAGGGTATCCATAGTTTTTGCTTTTATTCTAGAAAAGATTAGCCCTAGGATTGTTTGCTTGTCTTGCCAATCTTTGGGCAAAGGAATGAGAAATATAGTGGTATACGCCGGTGCCAGCACTCATGACCTGTACGTCTTCGAAACCCACCTCGTAGGCGATCTCCTTGATAGACCAGGCGGTATGCAGCAAAAGTCGTTTAGACTTGAGCAGGATACGATCCTGGATATGTTCTTTGGCGACCTTTCCGGTCAGATTTTTACAGTCTGGCTAAGGTGCCTGGGTGATATATGAATTTCGGCCGCGTATTCTTTAACCTTATGCCACTCTTGATACTTTTAATCGCGCAGCATACAAATACCAGTGTGCTCCTCGTCGGTTTGACTTTCGTCAAAATTAGCACTCTGGTGGCAGTAGATCAGCTCCATACGCTGCAGTTGAAAATCCAGGTGCGCGGGCCGTTGTTCTATACTTGCCGTCGCCATTTTAATCCACGATGGCCTGATAGATGAGTTGCTGCATTTTATTTCCATAAAACCCGCTGAAAGGGGCCACCTGGGTCATCAATACCGCCGCTAGGTCTTCCTGGGGATCAATAAAGAAAAAGGTTCGGTAAGCCCCGCTCCAGGCAATCTGCCCCACGGAACCCAGCTTACGAGTATCCGACAGATCGGTGACTACACCAAAACCAATACTAAAGCCATAACCAGGGTCAGTGTACAAATCCCCTACGTGGTTTTGTGTCATTAATTCAATCGTTTTGGGACTCAGCAATTGTGCTCCATCAGGACTGCGCCCCTCATTTAGAAAAAGTTGACAAAACTTGATATAATCACTAGCAGTGGAGAACAGCCCATTACCACCACCGTATACCGTGTTCCCTTCCATCGGGGTCTGACGAGGACTTAGGCTCACTTTCCCCTCGGCATTGGCCACATGCAGTTTGGCCATACGATCTTGTTCTTCCTTTGGGATATTATACCCGGTATGTTCCATATCCAGCGGCTGAAATAGGCGCTCCTCCAGAAATTCAATCGTTGTCTTACCAGAGAATTGTTCAATCAACAAACTAAGCACACCCGGCGCAGCACTGTAGTACCACTGCTCCCCCGGATGGCCAATCAGAGGTAGCTCGGCCATCGCACTGACGCGTTCTTCGATCGTTTGAGGTTGGGACATATACATCGCCTGCATATAGTCGCGATCCAATTGGCTGGATCCCAAACCGTGCGAGAGGCCTGCGGTATGGGTCAGTAGATGGATGATGCGAATGGGGCCCTTTGCCGGTTCGGTTTCTCCTTCTTTTCCCGCTTTAGGGTCCAGAGCAACTACCGGATCTTTAAATTGAGGCAGGTACCAATCTACCGGATCGTTTAGCTGAAAATGCCCCTCTTCGTAAAGCATCATGAAGGCCGTAGTTACAATCGCCTTGGTCATGGACTGAATAAAAAAGATTTGATCCTTTTCCATTGGGATTTGCTCAGCGACATTGCTGTAGCCGTAGGCATCATGGTGGACAATCTGCCCCTTGCGGTAAATCATGCTCACTGCTCCGGGTATCTTACCCTCCTCTATTTCGTTTTCCAGGTAATCTGCGTAACGCTGTAGCCGCTCCGCCGACATACCCGCTGCGGTGGGGTCGATCGTCTGGCCGGACAAAACGGAAAGTGGAAGTATAAAAACGAAAAGCAGCGATAAATAATTCAATTTGGTTAGCATGCGTATTTTTTTGCTAAAAATAGGAATTTTTTTCATTCCCCTTGTCGAAAGAACAAGCAAGGCTTATCTTTATTTAATGTGGTGCATTAGTATAAGCTTAGTTCTGTTTTTGAGTCTAAATACCGAAAACATTCTACCGGAAATATCGATGGTGGAGATTTGCGATAACGGTCTGGATGATGACAATAATGGCTGGATCGATTTGAATGATCCGGCTTGTGATTGTGCACCTCCCGAGCCCGTCTCCCAAATCCCAAATCCCTCCTTCGAAGAGACCGTTTGCTGCCCGACCAACCGCGGACAATTGAACTGTGCCGTCACCTGGATACAGGCTTCCGAGGCTACCACCGATTACTACAACCGCTGCGGTTATTTTACCAGGGAAGAGTTCCCAGTACCCGAACCCATACCAGATGGCGACGCTTATATCGGTTTTCGTAACGGTCGCTTTACCGGCGACAACCCAAATCCCAACTGGAAAGAATACACCGGTGCCTGCCTGCTTTCTCCGCTCCTGGCCGGAAATGAATATACCTTTCAGTTCCACATTGGTTTTTTGGATCAAATTACGTCTCCGCCCATCCGGGTAGCTTTTTATGGTACGAGTAGTTGTGAGAACCTGCCCTTTGGTGTCGGCGATCGCGAGTTTGGCTGCCCACTTAACGATAGCACCTGGGTAAAACTGGGAGAAGTCTACGTAAGTGGTTTTAATCAGTGGCAGCAATACACCATAAGTAGTATACCCGATGAGAATATCGCCGCCATTGCCATCGGCCCCGAATGCAGAGAGGCCTTTCGAGAAGTCAATCCGTATTATTTTTTAGACAATCTCATCCTGGCCGACACTCGTTTATTCGGACCAAGCATCCAATCCCGGGGTAATCCCTGTGCCGAGACCTTTCAACTCGAAGCTTCTGAAAAAAGAGGCGCTACCTACCAATGGTACCGCGATGGTATCGCACTGGTCGGTGAGGATCAGCGACAATTACAAGTCAATCGAATAGAAGGTAATTACCAGGTGCGTACCCTGAGTGATTCCGTCTGCTCCCTTTCGGATGCCTATTTATATCGCTTACCCCGCTCTACTTTTCTGGCGGAGCAAAAGATCTGTGCCGGTGAGGTTTATTCCTTTGGGCAGCAGCGTATCGCCAGTGAAGGCCAATACACCGCCACTTTTC
>Ga0102937_1000953_pt1 | contig 13138 bp, 10 predicted proteins | sample SalPonR2_B_D1_MG_FD_78213 | JGI IMG/M metagenome (GOLD analysis project Ga0102937, IMG submission 78213) | Salt pond soil microbial communities from South San Francisco under conditions of wetland restoration - Salt Pond MetaG R2_B_D1_MG | ecosystem: Environmental > Aquatic > Marine > Intertidal... | reverse complement strand
GAAAGGTATCGCGTGCGTGATCGGAACCACCGGGCTGGATCAATCGGATCAGACGCGGATCGAGTCCGCCTCGACGTCCATTCCTGTTTGCCAGGCGGCCAATTTTTCCATAGGCATCAACCTCCTGCTTGACCTGGTCCGACGCGCGGCGAGTGGGCTGCCGGCGGCGTTCGATGCCGAGGTTTCCGAGATTCATCACCGCTGGAAGGTCGATTCGCCGTCCGGCACGGCGCTGGCGCTCGGCGCGGCGATTGCCGAATCGCGCGATCTCGATCACGACAAGGTCGCGCGATATGGCCGGACAGGTTGTCGTGACAACGATGAAATCGGTTACCAGTCCATTCGGGGCGGCGACGTGGCGGGCGAACACACGGTGATGTTTCTCGGCGACGGAGAGCGCCTGGAACTGACGCACCGGGCGAGCGATCGCGCGGTCTTCGCACGCGGTGCCGTGCACGCGGCGCGCTGGCTGGTCGGCAAGCCGCCGGGGCTTTACTCGATGCGCGACGTCCTGGAATAAGAAAACGGTTTCGGGATTCCGGTTTCGGGTTTCCGGTGAAACAGTAGTCAGTAGTCAGTAGTCAGCAGTCGGAAGGTGTACGTTCATGGCCTGAAAGCGGCTGCCTGCCGTTTTTTCGGAAACCGGAAACCCGAACCCGGAAACCGTTTTCAATTACAATTCTCTTTCGAGCGCCGGGCATTGGGCCCGGAATTCGACGGACGGGGCTCTCCACGCCCCGTTTCGCATGTCTGGAGAGTGAATTGTCCCAACATAAAGCGGTTCTGGCACTGGAAGACGGCACGCTGTTTTCCGGGCTCGGTTTTGGCGCACCCGGAACGGCCGTCGGCGAGGTTGTGTTCAACACCGCCATGACCGGCTACCAGGAGATTCTCACCGATCCAAGCTACGCCGGCCAACTGGTCACGCTGACCATGCCGCACATCGGCAATACCGGGGTGAACCCGGAAGACATGGAGTCCGACCGCGTCCGTGCCGCCGGCCTGATCGTGCGCGATTGTCCGCGCCGCACCAGTTCCTGGCGCGCGACGCAGAGCCTGCCCGAGTGGCTGCGCGACCAGGATGTGGTCGCAATTGGAGATATCGATACGCGGGCCCTGACGGTTCGGCTGCGCGAGAGCGGGGCGCAGAACGGCTGCATCGTCAGCGGTGAAGACGTCGATCCGGCCGAGGCTCTGGACCGGGCCCGAAACTGCCCGCCGATGGTCGGGCAGGACCTTGCGCGGCCGAACTCGTGCACCGAAGCCTATCGGTGGACCGAGGGTTCGCCGGCGATCGAGTCGCGAACGCCCGAAGCCCGCATCGAAGACGATGCGCGCCACGTGGTGGCCTACGATTTCGGCGCCAAGCGCAACATTCTCAGGCTGCTGGTCGACGCCGGCTGCCGGGTGACCGTCGTGCCGGCCGACTACTCGCTGGACCAGGCCATCGCGCTGAAGCCGGACGGGTTCATGCTGACCAACGGGCCCGGCGACCCGGAACCGTGCGGCTACGCGATCGAGACCATCCGCGAGATCCTCGCGCGCCGGATCCCGACCTTCGGCATCTGTCTCGGTCACCAGCTGCTGGCGCTGGCGGCCGGCGCGAAGACGGTGAAGATGAAGTTCGGTCATCACGGCGCCAACCATCCGGTGCAGGACCTGGCGACCGGCGGGGTGCTGATCACCAGCCAGAATCACGGTTTTGCGGTCGACGAGAACAGCCTGCCGGACAGGGTGACGGCCACGCACAAGTCGCTCTTCGACGGCAGCCTCCAGGGCATTCGCATCGAGGGTTCGCCGGCGTTCGGATTCCAGGGGCACCCGGAAGCCAGCCCCGGCCCGCACGACCTGCGGCCGCTTTTCGACCAATTCGTTCAAATGATGGACCGCACTCATGCCGAAGCGTAACGATCTGAAGTCGATCCTGATCATCGGCGCCGGCCCGATCGTCATCGGGCAGGCCTGCGAGTTCGACTACTCCGGGGTGCAGGCGGTCAAGGCGCTGCGCGCCGAAGGCTACCGGGTGATCCTGGTCAATTCGAATCCAGCGACGATCATGACCGACCCCGAAATCGCCGACGCGGTCTATATCGAGCCGGTGCGCTGGGACTTCGTGCGCGAGGTCATCGCCAAGGAGCGCCCCGATGCGCTGCTGCCGACCATGGGCGGCCAGACCGCGCTGAACTGCGCGCTGGACCTGGTGCGCGAAGGCGTGCTGGCCGAATTCGGCGTCGAGCTGATCGGCGCGTCCAGGGACGCGATCGACATGGCCGAGGACCGCGAGCGATTCAAGAACGCGATGTCCGAAATCGGGCTCGAATCGCCGGTCTCGGAAATCGCGCGCACGCTTGACCAGGCCATGGACATCCAGCAGCGCATCGGTTTCCCGACCATCATCCGGCCCTCGTTCACGCTGGGCGGCTCGGGCGGCGGGATTGCCTACAACGCCGAGGAATTCATCGAGATCGTCGCGAACGGCCTGGAGCTTTCACCGACCAACGAAGTGCTGCTCGAGGAATCGGTGCTGGGCTGGAAGGAATTCGAGATGGAGGTGGTGCGCGACCGCGTCGACAACTGCATCATCATCTGCTCGATCGAGAACCTCGACCCGATGGGCATTCATACCGGCGATTCGATCACGGTCGCACCGGCCCAGACCCTGACCGACCGCGAATACCAGCGCATGCGCGATGCCTCCATCGCGGTGCTGCGCAAGATCGGCGTGGAAACCGGCGGTTCCAACGTCCAGTTCGCCATCAACCCCGAAGACGGTCGAATGGTGGTGATCGAGATGAACCCGCGCGTGTCGCGATCGTCGGCGCTGGCGTCCAAGGCCACCGGCTTCCCGATCGCCAAGGTCGCGGCCAAGCTCGCGGTGGGATACACGCTGGACGAGCTGGACAACGAAATCACCGGCGGCGCCACGCCGGCGTCGTTCGAGCCGACCATCGATTACATCGTCACCAAGATCCCGCGCTTCGCGTTCGAAAAGTTTCCGGCCTCCAGCAAGCGGCTGACCACCCAGATGAAATCGGTGGGCGAGGCGATGGCAATTGGAAGGACCTTCAAGGAATCGCTGCAGAAAGCGCTGCGCAGCCTCGAAGTGGGCCTGGACGGGTTCGACGAACTGCCGCTGGAAGAGCATCCCGAGCTGGACGCCGAAATACTGCTCAAGCGCGAACTGCGTGAAGCCGGGCCGGAGCGGATCCTGTACGTCGCCGAGGCGTTTCGGCGCGGCATGGATTTCGACGAGGTCCAGCGTCTCTCCAACATCGATCCCTGGTTTCTCGACCAGATCCTCGAGATCATCGAGTTCGAGGCCGGTGTTCGCAGCGGCGGCCTGGACGCGCTGGACGGCCCTCGCCTGCACCTGCTCAAGCGCCACGGTTTTTCCGACGCCAGGCTGGCGCGCATCCTGGGCACCCAGGAAAACGTCCTTCGTCACCTGAGGCAGACGCTGGACGTCCAGCGTGTCTACAAGCGGGTGGATACCTGTGCCGCGGAATTCGCGACCACCACCGCCTATCTTTACGGGACCTGGGAGCGCGACTGCGAGGCCGAGCCCAGCGACAAGCGCAAGATCCTGGTGCTGGGCGGCGGACCCAACCGGATCGGGCAGGGGATCGAGTTCGACTACTGCTGCGTGCACGCGGCGATGGCCATGCGCGAGCTCGATTTCGAAACCATCATGGTCAACTGCAACCCCGAGACCGTGTCGACCGATTACGACACCTCGGACCGGCTTTATTTCGAGCCGCTGACGCTGGAAGACGTGCTGGCGGTGATCGAGCTGGAAAAGCCCGAGGGCGTCATCGTGCAGTTCGGCGGGCAGACGCCGCTGAAGCTTGCGCGCGACCTCGAAGCCGCCGGCGTGCCGATCATCGGCACCAGCCCGGATTCGATCGACCTGGCCGAGGATCGCCAGCGATTCCAGGATCTGCTCAACCGTCTCGGGCTCAAGCAGCCGCCGAATCGTACCGCGCGCACGCCGGAAGAGGCGGTGGTGCTGGCGAGCGAAGTCGGCTTCCCGCTGGTGGTGCGGCCGTCCTACGTGCTCGGCGGACGCGCCATGGATATCGTCCACAGCGTCGATGAGCTCAAGCGCTACATGCGCGAGGCGGTCAGCGTTTCCAACGATTCGCCGGTGCTGCTGGACCGTTTTCTTGACCATGCCATCGAGGTCGACGTCGACGCGGTCAGCGACGGTGAGACGGTGGTCATCGGCGGCATCATGGAACACATCGAGCAAGCCGGTGTGCATTCGGGCGATTCGAGTTGCTCGCTGCCGCCGTTTTCGCTGTCGAAGGCGGTGATCGACGAAATCGCCGAGCAGACCCGCAAGATGGCACTGGCGCTGAACGTGATCGGCCTGATGAACGTCCAGTTCGCGGTCCGCGGCGACGAGATTTTCGTGCTCGAAGTCAACCCGCGCGCCTCGCGCACCGTGCCGTTCGTGTCCAAGGCCACCGGCGTGCCGCTGGCCAAGATCGCGGCCTGCTGCATGGTGGGTGAAACGCTTGAAAAACAGGGGATTACCGAAGATCTCGAAGCGCGGTTCTATTCGATCAAGGAGCCGGCGTTCCCGTTCATAAAGTTCCCGGGCGTCGATCCCATCCTGGGCCCCGAGATGCGTTCCACCGGCGAGGTGATGGGCGTCGGCAGGACCTTCGGCGCGGCGGTCGCGCGTGGTCAGCAGGGTGTGGGCATCCAGGCCGCGGCCAGCGGCCGGGTCTTCCTGTCGGTGCGCGACGCGGACAAGGAACACCTGCTGCCGGTCGCGCGCGAGCTTGCAGCCCGGGGTTTTTCGCTTGTCGCCACCGAAGGTACCTGGAAGTTCCTGGTTGAAAACGAGGTGGAATGCGACTACATCAACAAGGTCACCCAGGGCCGGCCGCATATCGTTGACCTGATCAAGAATCGTGAAATCGACTATATTGTGAATACGACGGAAGGCAGGCAGGCGATTACCGATTCCTTCTCGATCCGTCGCGAGGCGCTGCAGCGCAAGGTCAACTATTCCACGACCATCGCCGGCGCGCGTGCGACGCTGAAGGCACTGGAGCACTGGAACGAGCGCGATGTGGCCAGCCTGGCCGAACTGCACGACCGGCCCAAAGCCGACCCAAGAACCGAAAAAGAATAACCGACCCTGAAACCGAACTCCGAGGCCATGTCCCAGACACCTTTGACCAAGCAGGGCGCCGAGCGCCTGCGCGAAGAATTGAACCGCCTGAAGAAGGTCGAACGACCGCAGGTGATCGAAGCAATTGCAGAAGCCCGCGCCCACGGCGATCTCAAGGAGAACGCCGAATATCATGCGGCCCGCGAACAGCAGGGCATGATCGAGGCGCGTATCCGCGACCTGGAATCGTCGCTGTCGAACGCGCGCATCATCGACACCGCGGCCCTGGACGTGGGCTCGAAGGTGGTATTCGGCGCCCACGTCACCCTGATGGAAGATGTCGACGACGCCGAGGAAGTGCACTGGCAGATCGTCGGCGATCTCGAATCCAGCGTCGAGCATCGCCGCCTGGCGATTTCTGCGCCGATGGCCCGCGCCCTGATCGGGCGCGAGGAAGGCGACACGGTCGAGGTGAATACGCCGAACGGCAAGCGCGTCTACGACATCGTCGAGGTCCGCTACGACGGGGGCTGAGGCATTGTCCCGGCTGCCGCCGCAAACCTCGATTGGCTCCAGCGCAGGCCTGATCGCCCGGTTGACCAGATGTTGAACCGCCTGATCCTGCACGTCCCCCTGATCGAATCGCTGCCCGGCGGCGCGGCCGAACTGCCCGGGCCGTTACACACCGCGCTCGCCCGCGCTCGGCGAACCGAGTGCGACGCCGACCAGGCACTCGCCGTGCTGTTCCAGTCCCCTCCGCTGCCGGCGCCGGCGGTGCTGAGCGCGCTGGCCGATCCGGAACTTGCCGACGACAACGAAAACCGGCACTGGCTTCGGTTCGACCCGGTGCGACTCATGCCCGACCTGACCGCGGTCTGGGTGGACCGCCCGCTGCCGCTGGATTTCGGTGCGGCCGAGCTGCAGCCGGTTGTCGACGAGCTTCGCGCCATGTTCGAGCACGAGCGGCTTGAATGGTGTCCGGGAACCGGCGCCTTCGGCCTGCTGCGCCTCGACCAGGCCCCCGATTGTTCGTTTCTTCCACCCGATGCAGTGCACGGCATGCGGCTCGACGAAGTGCTGCCGACCGGCCCCGATGCATCGCGCTGGCGACGCCTGATCAACGAAAGCCAGATGGTGTTCCACCAGTTCCGGTCCATGGAACGGGCCGACCAGCAGGGCGTCGGTCTGTGGTTCTGGGGTGCCGGCGCGGATCCCGGACCGGCCGGCGCGCCCGGGCCGGTCTGCGTGGTCGATCGATCCGAATCCGCGATCGTGACGGGTCTGGCCCGGTGGCTGGGGGGCGGGCGGCTGGATTGCACAGCCGGATTCGAACACCTCGATGCGGGCTGCGGCTATGTCCACTGGCCGCTTCAGGACACCGACGTCCAGGCGACCCTGTTGCAATTGATCGACACCTGGCTGACGCCGGCCATTCAGGCCCTGCGACGCGGCCGGCTGACCGAAATCGCGGTCGTCGGCAGCAGCGGCTGTTGGCGGCTGGGTCGGCTGGATGCGTTTGCGCTCTGGCGGCGCACGGCCCGCGGGTTCAGATCTTCGGAAGACGTTGACTGATGCGCAGCGTCACCGTCGTTCGTCGCCCGTCACGGGCCGAAGTTCCAGGCTGCGCGTCGCCGGTCGTGGCCCGTGCGCTGGCCGCACGCGGCTGCGAGGTTGCGCCCGATTATTCGCTGGCATCGCTGTTGCCGCCGACGCTGGGCGGCCTGGAGGTGGCCGCCGGTATCCTGGCCGACTGCATCGAGCAGGATCGACGGATCGTGGTGGTCGGCGACTTCGACGCCGACGGTGCCACCGGCACGGCATTGGCCGTTCGCGGGCTGAAGGGGCTGGGCGCGACCAACGTGCGCTGGCGCATGCCCGACCGCTTCCGGCACGGCTATGGCCTGGGCATGATGCTGGCCGAGGAATGCCTGGCCGACGCGCCCTCGGTAGTGGTCACGGTCGACCACGGCATCTCTTCGAACGCCGGTGTCGAATACCTGCGCTCGAAAGGCATCGACGTGGTCGTGACCGACCACCATCTGCCCGGTCCGGAATTGCCGAAGGCCAGCGCCATCGTCAACCCGAACTGCCCCGGTGACGGATTCCCGTCGCGCAGCCTGGCCGGGGTCGGCGTGATGTTCTACACGCTGATCGCGCTCAGAGGTGAGCTGCGGCGTCGCGGCAGGTCGGCCGATTTCAGGCTGGACAAGCTGCTGGATCTGGTGGCGCTGGGCTCGGTCGCCGACCTGGTCAGCCTCGACGAGAACAACCGCCGGCTGGTCTACCAGGGGCTGAAGCGTATCCAGGCGCGCCGCTGTGCGCCGGGGATTGTCGCGCTGCTGGAAGTGGCCGGTCGCAACCTGGCGCACATCACCGCGGCCGATCTCGGCTTCATCGCCGGCCCGAGGTTGAACGCGGCCGGGCGGCTGGCCGATATCTCGATCGGCATTCGCTGCCTGCTGGAGGACGACTTCGGCCGCGCGATGGCGCTGGCCGAGGAGCTCGATGCGTTCAACCGCGAGCGGCAATCGATACAGGCCGACATGGTCGAGACCGCAGAGCGGCTGGCGACGGAATTTCTTTCCGGACTCGACGGCAGGGCCGGCGGCTTCTGCCTGCACGATCCCGACTGGCACGCCGGCGTGGTCGGGCTGGTCGCCTCGAGGATCTGCGAGCAGACGCGCAGGCCGGTGGTCGCCTTCGCGCCGGCCGGCGACGAAGGGGACGAAGAGCTCAAGGGCTCCTGCCGCAGCCCGGCCGGCGTCCACATGCGCGACCTGCTGGCCGAACTGGATGCGTCGAATCCGGGCCTGATCGACCGCTTCGGCGGCCACGCGCGGGCCGCCGGGCTCAGTCTTGCGCCCGACCGTCTGCCGGACTTCCGCGAGGCTTTCGAGGCCCACGTGGCGAATCTGAGGTTCGGCCGCGATGAAGTCTTCAGTGACGGCGAGCTCGGCGCGTCCGAGTTCAGCCTGGAGACCGCGCAGGCCCTCATCGACGCCGGGCCCTGGGGGCAGGGCTGGGACGAGCCGCTGTTCGACGGCCGGTTCAAGCTGCTGGACCGCCGGGTGGTCGGCAGCAAGCATCTGAAACTGCTGCTGGAACCGCCCGGCGGCGGCCCCGCGATCGATGCCATCGCATTCAGGGCCGGCGACCTGTGCCACCAGGAACTGCCCGAGCCGCTGCACGTGACCTACCGGCTGGAACTCAACCGCTGGCGCGGCAACGTCACGCTGCAGCTCAATATCCAGCACATGGTGGAGAAAGTCGTCAGCCCGTCGCGTTGATGAAGGCTTGTTCGTCAAGTCAAAGGCAAGAAACCCCGAACCCGCTCTCGCGAAGGCGCAAAGGCGCAAAGAAAGGCGAAAGTCACGGCCGGATTTGAAGGCGTAGGGTGGATAAGCGAAGCGCATCCACCTTTTCCGAAGTTGGAATGGTGGATGCGCTTCGCTTATCCACCCTACGGGGAAATCGCGCGACTCACAGGCCTCGCCACGCGTCGAACTGACCCGATCGATCCCCGGCGAATCCGGCGCCGAAGCGCTCTATCCCGGTTTTCCTAACGCTTGCGGCCGAACAGGCCGCCGAGCAGGCCTCGGGTGAGTTCGCGGCCGAGGCGGGAGCCGACCGAGCGCAGGGTGGACTTGAGAAACGCCTCGCCCGCGCTCTGGCGGTTGCTGCGTCGGGGCCTGCTTTTTTCCGCGGCTTTGGCTGCTGCTTCGGCTTCGGCCTGGCGCCGCGCCTCGGCCTCGCGTGTTTCGGCCTCCTTGGCCGCGGCCTCGGCCTGCGCGGCGAGCATTTCGAACGCCGATTCGCGGTCCAGGGCCTGGTCGTACTTGCCGCCGACCGGGCTGCGCGACATCACTTGGGCGCGTTCGTCGTCGCTGAGCGTGCCCATGCGGCAGCCCGGCGGACAGATCAGGGCGCGGTCGACGGGCTGTGGAATGCCCTTGTCGCCGAGCATCGAGACTAGTGCCTCGCCGACGCCCAGCGTGGTGATCGCCTGCCTGACGTCGATGTCGGGGTTGGGTACGAAGGTCTCGGCCGCCGCGCGCACCGCCTTCTGATCGCGCGGCGTGAAGGCGCGCAGGGCGTGCTGGACCCGGTTGCCGAGTTGCCCGAGGACCTCGTCGGGAATGTCGTCGGGATTCTGCGAGCAGAAGTAAACGCCCACGCCCTTGGACCGGATCAGCCGTACGACCTGCTCGACGCGCTGTCTGAGCGAGGCGGGGCAGTCATCGAACAGCAGGTGCGCCTCGTCGAAGAAGAACACCAGCTTCGGCTTGTCGCTGTCGCCGACTTCCGGCAGCTGTTCGAACAGCTCCGACAGCAGCCACAGGAGAAAGCTGGAGTAGAGCCGCGGCTTCATGATCAGCTGCTCGGCGGCCAGGATATTGATGATGCCGCGGCCCGACATATCCTGGCGCAACAGGTCGTCCAGCACCAGCGCCGGCTCGCCGAAGAAGCGATCGGCGCCGTCGTTTTCCAGCTGCAGCAGTCGCCTTTGGATCGCACCGATACTGGCGGTGCTGACCAGCCCGAACATGGCGCTGATCTCCTGGCGGTTCTCGGCGACGTGGTTGAGCAGCGCGCGCAGATCCTTCAGATCCAGAAGCAGCAGGCCGGCCTCGTCGGCGACCCGGAAGGCCACGCTCAGCACGCCTTCCTGGGTGTCGTTGAGTTCCAGCATGCGCGACAGCAGGATCGGGCCGATTTCGGTCACGGTCGTTCTGACCGGGTGGCCGCCGCTGCCCCACAGGTCCCAGAACACGGTCGGATTGGGTTGCTGCACGTAGCCCTCGATGCCGATGGTCTCGATGCGCTCGTCGATCTTGCGGTGCGGCGTACCGGCCGCGGCCAGTCCGGCGATGTCGCCCTTGGCGTCGGCCATGAATACCGGCACGCCCATGCGCGAAAAGCCCTCGGCCATCAGCATCAGGGTCACCGTCTTGCCGGTGCCGGTGGCGCCGGCGATCAGGCCGTGGCGGTTGGCGTAGCGGGCGTCCAGGCGAAGCTGCCGGGCGCCTTTTCCGATCAGGATGGAGTCATGGGTCACTGGTTTTTCCGAGCGCAGGAAACAGGCTTCATGTTAGCCGAAGCGCAATTGTTGAAACCGGTGAATGAACGCAAAGGGATCGGTCTTGACGGTTTCCGGGGTCGATTCAGATAAAGTGCAGCTTTGGATGCGGAATTCAGGCTGATGGCACTGGTCACGATCGCCAAACTTCACGACATCGCGCTGGCCCAGATGGTGCGGATGAAATTCGAGTCCGAGGACATTCCCGTCCACCTGGGGTCCGAAGGCTTCGCGACGCTGCTGGGTGTCCAGAGCAGCTACAGCGCCGTTCGCGTGCAGGTGCCTGAACCCTACGCGCGGCGCGCCCAAACGGTTTACTCCGAGTTGATGCAGATCCTCGAACAGGAAGAGTAGCCGGCCGGGGTCTGCCGGCTCCGTGCTTCAGGGTTCGGATTTGGAATTTTTCGCCCGCGGGTGGGTCTTGTCGTAGACCTCGGCCAGGTGTGCGAAGTCGAGATGGGTGTAGATCTGTGTGGTCGACAGGTTGGCGTGGCCCAGCAGTTCCTGGACAGCTCTCAGGTCGCCGGACGATTCCAGGATATGCGAGGCGAACGAGTGCCTGAGTTGATGCGGATGCACGTGCTGGCCCAGACCCTGGCTGACGGCGCGTTCGCCAATCCGCTTCTGGATCGCGCGAATGCCCAGCGGCGTACCCTTGGCGGTGGTGAAGATGTAGCGCGAGTCGCCGCGGCTGAAGGTCGCCGAGACGCGCCGCCAGTCGGCCAGTGCCGCGAGCGCGTGCCGGCCGACCGGCACGATGCGTTCCCTGTCACCTTTTCCTATCACCCGCAGCAGGCCCTGCGCCCGATCCAGCCGGTCCCAGCGCGCGTCGGCCAGCTCGCTGACCCGCAGGCCCGACGAATAGCAAAGTTCGAGCATGGCCCGGTCGCGGACATCCAGCGGTTTGTCGCCCTTGATTTCCAGCAGCTGCAGTACCTGGTCGGGGTCCAGCGTGCGCGGCAGCTTGCGCCGGGCGCGCGGCGCCTTGAGGTCGGCGGCCGGGTTGGCGGCCATCCGTCTGTGGTCGACCAGATAACGAAAGAACTTGCGCAGCGCCGACAGGTGTCGCTGGATGGATCTGGGATCCAGCCCGGCGCGGCCCATGCTGGCGGCGAATCCCCTGAGCGCGGTCGCGTCAAGTGCCTGGATCGAATCGATCTCATGCGCGCGGCACCAGGTTTCGAGCCGCCTCAGATCGCGTCGGTAGGCATCCAGACTGGCCTTCGCGAGACGGCCGCGCGCGCTGCAGTCGGCGAGAAACGAATCGATTGCCGAGCCTATGGAATCGGCCATTGAACCGGCCCGCCGTCGGTCAGGCGCGCTGGCGCCGCTTTTCCTCTGCGGGGTCGTCCAGACCGAGGCGGAATTGCAGGGTTTCGCGCAGCAGCTCGAGGAACAGCGTGCCCATGTCGGGATGGAAGCGATCGTCGGACTTCGAGCCGATGCCCAGCAGGCCCCGGTCGGCCAGCGGCACCAGTGCCGCGGAACCGAGCTCCGCGCCGTGGGCGCCGAACACGGCCTCGCGTTTTTCGCGGGTCAGCCGGCCGCACTGGGGTGTGCCCGAAGCCAGCAGCTTCTGCATCCAGTCGGGCTGTTTTGCCGGCAGCGGTGCGATGTCGGCACCGGTGAATTTCCCGGCCGTTTCCGCATCGAGCAGCAGGCAGACCGCGTCGGCGCGAAAATCGCCGCTCAGGCCTTCGTGCAGGCGCTGGTAGAGCGCATCGAAGGAATCGGTCGCCACCAGGCCCAGCGCCATCCGGTGCAGCCGCTGCATCAGCCGTTCGTTTTCCCCGGCCACGCCGCTGAGATGTTCCAGTTGGCGTTTGAGGCGACGATTGTCGCTGCGCAGGATGTCGACCTGCTTTTCGATCAGCGAGGACGTGCCCGCCTCGTGCGGCACTTCCAGTTCGGCAAACAGTTCGGGCTGCCGGCTGAGGAAATCGGGGTGTTCGCGAAGCCAGGCGATGACTTCGGCTTCGCTGGGGTATTGGTCGGTCATGCAAGTGTTCCCTCGAAAACGACGGAGGCCGGGCCGGCGGTGACGACGTGCCCGGCACGCGAGGCCAAATCTACCACAAGCTTGCCGCCGGGTTGCTCGACCGCCACGGGCAGGTCGGACGGATGACGTCGCCGGACGGTCCAGGCCGCGGCGCAGGCAGCGCTGCCGCAGGCCTGGGTGGGGCCGGCGCCGCGTTCGTGTACGCGCAGCACGGCGCGATCTTCGGAATCGATGTGCATCAAGCCGATGTTGACCCGGCCACGCCACGGACCGTCGTCCAGGATCGCGACGATCCGTGCCAGGTCGGTTGGGGAGGGCGGGCGGTCCGAATTCAGGATCAGGTGTGGATTGCCGAGCGAGACCAGCGCCCAGTCGGTGAAGCTTTCGGGAAGCCGTGGCGCGGGAAGGTCCAGCGCTTCGGGTTCCAGCGCCCGCGGCGGGGGCAGCACCGCGGTGTAGCCGGCGCCGGCGTTGCGTGCCAGTTCCACCGGCCCGGCGGGCGTGGCCAGCCGGGTCCCGTGCGCCAGCTCGCCGCCGCGGTCCAGCCACGCGGCGATCGCCCGCATGCCGTTGCCGCACTGCTCGGCGCGGGAACCGTCGGCGTTGAAGATTTCGACCGCGGCCAGGAAGCTGTCGTCGCCCGGCCGCAGGATCAGCAGCTGGTCGAAGCCGACGCCGGTCCGGCGGTCGGCGATCCGAACGACCGATTCGGGCGTCGGTGCGAATGGCGTCGAGCGAGCGTCGACCAGGACGAAGTCGTTGCCCAGCGCCTGGAGCTTGAAAAAGTGCATTCCAGCGGTGACCGCAGCGGTCATCCGCGCAGCCGGCCGCTGACCAGCCAGTGGCGGTCCGAGACCTTTTCGCAGTCCAGTGGCAAGCCGGCGCGTTCGAGTTGTCCGCGCACCTCGTCGACGCGCCAGGCGGCGTGGAGACTGTTGCG
>Ga0102937_1000947_pt1 | contig 13158 bp, 12 predicted proteins | sample SalPonR2_B_D1_MG_FD_78213 | JGI IMG/M metagenome (GOLD analysis project Ga0102937, IMG submission 78213) | Salt pond soil microbial communities from South San Francisco under conditions of wetland restoration - Salt Pond MetaG R2_B_D1_MG | ecosystem: Environmental > Aquatic > Marine > Intertidal... | reverse complement strand
CGTGCATCGGTAAATTGGATGAGCTTTTTATGGTATCCGTGCGGATAGCTGATCTTGATCTGCTCCTGGATTTCAGTGGGTAGCTTTTCGTAGTCTTTGATGATGCGAGGCTTTGCGGACATAGTCTTTGGATTCGTTTTACTTGTCAAATATTCTCAATATTAAGAACCCAGTCGCTCTTTTTCACAATTTAATGTAAAAATCTTAATTTTTTTATGAATATTTTCAATTCGAATGATCCATCAAAAATAAAAGGGTGATCTGGAAATGTGGTTTGACACCCCTAACTCTCAAAAAGGCACCTATGTCTGAGTTACATATCTTTTTTCTCAAAGGTCTTCCAACTCAATCTAAAAAAGATGGAAATGTAACTTACAAAGGCTAGAAAGGAAACAGCAAGACCAACTGGGCTTCCAAAAAAGTCTTTAAATACAGCTCCGGATAAGCCTAACAGAGCCGCTCCTTCTGTCGTCATTAACACAGCTGTGCGGGCAACAACGATGGGGTTGAAAAAAGAAAGTCCTAATACGATGCTCTCAATGGGGTAGGCGCCAAATTGATACATAAAAAACAAGAGCAATCCATCAAAGAGAAAGGCAAAAAAAGCCCAAAGAAGCAACACGGTGCCCATTCCTTTTGCCTTATCGGAAATACGTGTGCTAATAAAAAGAGCCATAGAAACAAAAGTAAAAGTAAGCATCAGACCACAAATCAGGAGCATAAGGCTCTGCAGAGAAGGGAAATGAAATACTAGTGGGAGCCCCATACCGACAATGAGACAGAGGGCGAGGCTGCCCATAAGTCCAGCGGCAAAGCCTTTAAATAGAGTTTTTCGATCAATAGGTTGAGCCAAGAGTAAAATAATAAATTCTAATGAGTTATAGTAATAAATCGTAGTAAACACTAAGGTCAGAAGTGGTAAAACTAAAAGAATGATCTGCAGTAAGTTTAAGATGGCTTTGTCGGGTTCGTTTTCCAATGAGAAGATACCCCAACTAGAAGTGAAGAGCAGGAGTACATATCCAATAATGACCCAGCTTCGGACGAGGTCCCGAAAGATGTAGTTAGTGATTTTCCACATGATGGTTCATTTTATGGAGTAATGTAACAATGATTTTATTCAGACGGGTTTCAGCTGTTTCTTGCCTCAATTGGTCTAATGATTTGTGAAATGCAATTTGGCCTTCAATGAGGTACACCACTTGATTAACTATTTCGTCTAAATCGCTTAATATGTGGGAAGTTATTATGACAAGTTTCTTACTTTCATAAGCGTGACGTATCTTACTTTTCAATGTTTCATTTGATACCGGGTCCAGAGCAGCTGTGGGTTCGTCTAAAATCAGAATATCCGGGTCAAATAAAAAGGCAAGAGCGGCACTCACTTTTTGTTTCATCCCTCCTGAAAGAGCATGCAACATTTTAGGTTCCATTTTGCGAATGTCAAAAGCTTCATAAAGCTCCAGATCATAGGCATTTTCGGGAATATCAGGTCTTATGTCTTGCATGAGTTTAAAGAGTTGGCCTACGCGCATATTTTCAGGAAAACGGGTCATTTGAGGCATATAGCCAATCTCTTTTCGGTATGAACCTCCTTCACTGACATCTTTATCATTGACCGTAATCCCCCCCTGATCGGCTTTAGCTAAGCTCAATATTAATTTAATTAGTGTTGTTTTACCAGAACCATTTGGACCAATTAAAGCTACACTCTGACCGGCTGGAAATTCCAGATTAATCTGGTCTAACACTAACTGTTTCCCATAGGACTTTGACACTTCATTTATTGTAATCATATGGATAGGGTTTCATTTTCGGCAGCGGATCTACTAATTCTTTAGGAATCACGGTAGGCAATACGCGCTCGCTGAGTGTTAGAAGATCTACAAAAAAGCTATAAAGTAAAATTGTAGCTGAAGGGATTTCGTTGGTAATCTTACCAAAAATATTTACTGGGCGGTAGGGTTCATCTCCAAAGCCGTCTCGATCCAAATCATAGCCCTGGAATTGGCCCCAGAAGTTTTTTTCATAGATATTATTATTGTATCTGGAATTGGTCACTACTTCGAAGGTGTTAGACAGAAAGTTATTCTTTGAAAAGACATTGTCCAAACAATTGCCTTTAATATCGAGAGCCACACCATTTTTCCTAAAAGTATTACGCTCAATACTAAGCCGGTTTGCCCCCTCTCCCAATAGTCCGGTGGTGTTATGATAAAATAGGTTGTCTGCTATTAGACCATCACTAATTTCTTTCAATAGTAATCCATACGTCGATTCACCCCAGTTATTGCGAAAAACATTCTTACGCATTTCAATTCTTCGAGAAAACATTACTGCAACACCTGTGCCATTATGATTAAATTCGTTGTACACATATTCGTCATCATTGGAAAACATAAAATGTAAGCCATAGCGCAAATTATTTTGACTTGTATTTCTCTCAATTATACTATTATCGACAAATTCAAAGTAAATCCCATCCCTATGACCTTCTGCATAGTTATCCTTAACGATGATATGATTACACTTCCACAGATGAATGGCATTTCCAGCTTTTGATTCGTCGACAGCTGCCCCTAAAATATTATTATTTTGAACGATACAATGGTGAGCATCTTGAAGGTAGATAGCAAAAAAGCAATCTTGAATGAGGTTGTTGTTAATCCGGGCGAATCCAGATTCAATAACTTTTATAGCTGAAAGTTCGGTGCGGTATGAAACACCCACGCCTCGTAAAGTAAATCCATTAATCTCAACGGAGTCTGCCTTAACTAAAAATATTTCTCGTTTTTGGTTTGCGGCATCGATTATCACCTTACCATCAGCAATTAAAGTCAAGGGTTTCTCAATAAGGATGGGTACCTGAGGATAATTCCCAGCTTTTACCCGTATAGTGTCTCCGCTGTTGGCAGCGGAGATTGCCATTTGCAGGGTCTTGAATGGGGACTGTCCACTAACTTCCAAAGTCTGAGCGTTTATACCCTTCCCTCCCCAGCTTAATGCCAGAATATAAAAAACTGCCAAATGAAGTTTCATGACTACTTTTTCAAGCGTTGAACGATTTTCGGCCATGTCATCACACTATCGAGATACTTTTCATCGACATTACCTATAAAGCCGCCCAAATTAGCCCCCATTGGACTTCGAATACTCTCATGAATAACAAACTTTAAGGAATCGACAAGAACCAATTTTCCGGGTTGGTCCAAGGCAATGGCATACAAGGCGCTAAACTCTTGGCCATCGTTCCCAATATCCTGCGCCATGCATTCAGCTGCGTCATATTTCAAAATTCTCCCTTGAGGAGTGATCAGCTCGGAGCCAAACTTCTCATCTACAATTGTCATTTTGCAAAAAGCACACTGATCTTTACCAAACTCAATCGGTTCCGGATTTGAATTGCATGAAATTATGCTCAATGTAACTGCCCACACGATTAAAATACGATATAAAATCTTCAAGTAGTTCATCCCAGATTTATTTTCGATTTCTTCCATAAAACCCAAGCTGCATAAAATGCCAGCAATACGGACAGAGCCATACCTACTGTACCCCATTGCGGATAAGACGTGACGTAAAAATTTAGTAAGTCCTGTTCTCCAAAAAGGGGAGGCATGTACGATTGTCCCGGCACTTTTATGGGTGCCTTGGGGTCGAGATTGTGACCATAATCATACATCCACAAATAAAAATCGTAAATGCCAAGGGCACTTAAAATGGCCATTATGCTACCCCAAGACAAATACGACCAATAGCGATTAATAAGAATAGCAATAATCCCTAAAAAAATCATAGCGTAAGCGATATAAGGAAAATATACTAACTCTGGAATGCTATCCGGTTTGATATATTGCATCCCCACGTAATGATTTAAGATATTAATATTTTGTAAAATATCACCCTCTTCTTCATTTCCACCTATTTTATCTATAAAAATATACATTTTAAGTGGATCTGGAAACTGTGGTGCCTCTAGGGTAATGCGCCATATGGGAAAAATAAAAACCAGACATAGTCCTAATATACCCGCGGCCATGAGAAGCCGGGAATAAACGCTCTTTTTCATATTCATTTGAATTAAGTGTTGGGGAAAAGTGTGCACTCTTCCCCAACATTTGATTAAGTTGAAAAGCTGGATCGGACTTAAACTTTTCGATTCTTATCCGGCAGCCTCCTCTTGAAGCTTGCGCCAGTCCTCTTTCGTACCAAATTCGTCACTCAGTCCCCATTTTAGCTTGACATTTGAGTTTTCTGGTGAAACGCGCAGATAGCCAGACATTTCCTGGTGTAAAGCAGAACAGAAATCTGTACAATACATGGCTAAGACGCCCACGCGATTCGGAACGTATTTGAGCGTTCGGGTCTGACCGGGCATAACCAATAACTCAGCATTATTTGCACCCTGAATAGCAAATCCATGCGGCACATCCCAATCCTGCTCCAAGTTGGTTAAATGAAAATAGACAGTATCGCCCATTTTTATTCCCTCAATATTATCCGGTGCCAGGTGGCTTCGGATGGCGGTCATATATACATGTACATTTTTTCCATCGCGCTCCACTTTAGTTTTACTTTCTCCTTGAGCACGATACGGATGCTTATTATCCTCAATTCTAAAGAATTTTTTTGCATTGGGTTGCACTTTGTCAGCTTTAATCGCTTGTGCGTAATGCGGCTCTCCTTTAGTTGGAAAATCGAGTAATAATTTCATTTTTTCACCTGAAATATCGAATAGTTGAGCACTATGTGCTAATTCTGGCCCAGTGGGTAGATATCTATCTTTGGTTATCTTATTCATAGCCACCAAGTATTTTCCATCGGGATTCTTTGTCTCGCCACCCGGAATGACTAAGTGTCCAGGAGAGTAGAAAGTGGACTGCCTATCCAAGACTTCTTTCGTTTCTACGTCCCATTTTACAACTTCAGAAGAGATGAAAAAGGTAGTATATGCATTCCCTTTGCCGTCAAACTCCGTGTGTAATGGTCCTAAACCGGGTTTCTTGACGATCCCGTCCAATGCCGACTCATAATTGATAATCGGTATGCCCTCGAAATCTCCATCAAAATCTTCATTGGCTATAGCCTCTTGTATTTTATCGAAAGAATAAACAGACATATCCGCAGAGAGCTTACCATTACCCACTATATATTCACCAGTGGGGTCGACATCACATCCATGAGGAGACTTTGGAACCGGAACAAAATATACCATACCCGGACAATCCTCCGGTTTTAAAATTTTGGTTTTCGTCATTTTTCGTGACTCAGCGATTCCTGTTTCTTCATCCATCACATTGTGACGATAATTAGTCTCCCTTTCTGTGAAGCGCCCTTCTTCCATGTACTCTTCAGCCTTTTTCCAGTTGACTACAGCCATAAGGTCTTTATCCATCTGAGAAGCATTGACTTCCAATAATGTATGAGCCTGCTCCGAATTATAGGTAGTCAAAAAGCTCCACCCATGTGACTTACCCTTTCCATTTCTTGCTAAATCATAATTGAAGCCCGGCATTTCAATTTGGAAGGCCAAACTCATGTGGCCGTGCTCCTGATCCAACGAAACATAATTTATTAATCCTTTAAAGTTTTCTTTATAAGAGTCTATTGAAACATCTTTCTGAGGAATCGGAATACTAAATCTCGTTCCCGAGACGAGATACTCTGAGTTTTCCGTGATGAAAGGTGCACAGTGCAAGCCAGCAACATCTGGAATTTCCAAAATCTCTACGGTCTCGAAAGTAGACAAATCCACCCGCGCTATTCGCGGTGTATTATTTCCGTTGACAAAAAGCCAGCGCCCGTCGAAGTTCCCATCTGTTTGGGACAATTCAATATGGTGACTATCATCCCAAGGAACTTCACCATAGGAGGTTTGAAACATCGCTTTTGTTTCTTCACTATAGCCATATCCGTTCTCAGGGTATTTGGAAAACACAGGTACTTCTTTTAGTAATCGCCCGGAGGGCAAGCCATAAGCCGTAATCTGCCCACTATATCCGCCGGACATGAAGCAATAAAATTCGTCGTATTCACCAGGAGCTACATACACTTGTTCTGCTGCATCTCCTTGAATTACATTTTGCGAGTCTCGCTGACCGCAACCTGCTATAATACTAGCAGCGAATGCAATCAAACTTATAAATAAGTAGTTTTTCATTTTGTTTGTTTTATATGATAGTTTAGTTTTAGCCTTCTTGATATGCCTCATCTCGTTTCCCGAGTTTTGCCTCGTCATTTTGTCTTAAAAATTCAAGTACATCACGAGCGTCGCCTACCGAAAGCCCTTGATTTGGCATGCGTGTGAGACACTCTTCCAAGAGCTTTTGTGCTGTAGGGTCTTCTGCTAGCATGACATCTGTATTCGTAATCATATTCATGATCCATTCTGGCTGGCGGCGATTCGTCACACCCTCAAAGCCGGGTCCTACTACTCGTTTATCCGTCAGTTTGTGACATGATGCGCATTTCATATCTACAATTTGTTTACCCTTAAAGACCATAGAAACATTAAGTGAGTCGTCGAGATTAAGATTTTTTATCTCGCCCACACCTTTTGATGATGTTGCTGCTTCTGCAGAAGAGGATTCATCAATAGAGCCAGAACTACTGCTTGAAGATGCTTCTCCTCCGTTTTCGCTTCCTCCACAGGAGAAAATTAAAAATAAGATCGAAAGGGCTAATATCCCCATTAAATTTTTCATAATTTTTTGCTTTTGCGTTTGTGTAAAAAATATTGTTTTTTATTTAAAAATCCAAATAAAACAGCTAATATTGACAGAGGAAACAGTATGGTTGCTCCCAAAATCAACTCGTAATAATATGTAAAAAATCCCATCGCCATCCAAACCCATATGCCCTGAATAAATAATAGGAGCTCTGTCGAGAGAAATGCTACTAAGACACCAGCCCAGCCTAGTCGGGTAAACGTGCTATTGGGAAAAATGCCCTCTCGAACTAAAAGTCCGGCTGTAGTTAATGATATGGATCCCAGCATGGTAAGATGGATGAAGCCAATGACAAAGTTTCGAATGGTATGTGATATGTCTGCCACTGCTGGCACCACGAGTGCCGATTGAGTGAGAATTTTTAAAATTAGCGAAAAAAGCCCGACCCCAATTAGCCAGGAAGAAAGTTTGTTTTTTGCTATTTCGTTTAAAACTATGTCTTTAATCGCCCATAAGATATACCCTACGGCAAAAAGTTGGAGTAACACGCCCAGACTGTTCAAATAAAATAAGGCCGGATGAGGATTTGCCCAACTAACACTTAAAGCGTAGGTGAGTAGAACGGATCCGTGCAAGCACCATAAAACAGTTCCAGGAATCGGTTTATGCTTGCCGTTACGATTCACCCATAGAAGTATTAAGCCGATGACGGCATAAGTAAACCACCCGTTAAATTGGATATGTAGAAACCATTGCACGCTTGTGTAATATAAGATACTGCTTTTACCTACTGTATTCAGAACGACGGGAAGAGCCCATAGTCCAAAACTCGAAAAGACCAGCCATATTAAACTCCCTTTAAAAAAGGACCGGGCGCTGGAAACTTCCACCTGTTTTAAATCATTCCAAAAAAACCAGGCAAAATAATATGAGACTAGAATGTGTAAGGCGGAAAACCCTATACTTAAGGCGCCATAGCCTTGATATAAGAACGTAGCGGCCATGCCAAAGCAGGCCACCACGTTCAAAACGAGAACAGAAATGTAGTGCTTTTGATGAGGTGTTGAGTTTAAACCCAAAATTAAAAGCGTCAATGTAACCAACAAAAATGCCCACCCCAACTGAGCCACATGCGAATGCGCATGTAATAAGTGCAAATACTCCAACAGTGGAATCTCCACTATATAATACAACCGCATCAAGGATCCGAAGATAGAAGCAAGGAAGAAAAGAGCCGTAGCCCACACTATCCATTGCTTCGTGATGTTCGAATCAAGAACTTGAAATCGGTTTATACCATTAGGAGCAATTGCTGTTCTGTTCTCGTTCATATAATATCCTAAAACTTGCCTTTTTCGCACTCTCTTTGCCTATCAAATAATTCCTTTGCTTTCACAAAAAGGATGTTGTTCTCAAGGTGAATGTGTCGATGTAAATCATTCTCAAACTCCTCGAGCAGTTGAAAACTGACGCGATATGTTTGACATGCATCTCGAGGGGGCACATAACCTGCTGTTAGCTTAGAAATTTTACGAAATCGCTGTCCCTCAACATCGTGCTCATGTTCCATCATCTTAATGGGTCCTTCTAACCTTTGAGAATCTTCAGCTATCGGCTGACTCGTCTCATCCTCACTCTCATGGCGTTTAATAAATGGAAATAAAATCGTCTCCTCTTTTTCCATATGTGCCTCTAGATGATCTAAAGCATCTTCAAACTCAGCGCGCACCTCTCGCAGTTCGGGATGTCGGTCTCCATGTACACGTTCTATTTTCCGTAAATAGCCCAATAAGACCGGGCCCGTTTCATCTACATAAGAGTGATGTACTTCCACGATATGATCTACTAAATCACTCAAACTCATTTCCTGAAAATCCTCTTCCGGCTCTTGTTCATAAGCTGTCATCAATGCGGGCAATACATCCTCCACAGATAGCCCCTCAGCACGGCAGGCTTCCTCTAAGGTAATACCTCCTCGACAGCAAAAGTCAATTCCATGTTCGGTCAATACCTTTGCCGTCTTGTAATTTTTAGCTACAATCAGCCCCACTTTAGATTGCTTTAAAGTTTCCATAGTTTATTTATATTTCATTTATCAATTTGAGCACGGTATCACCCGTACTGTAAGATTTCTCAGCCTGAGCCAAAGTCGTTTTCCTTAACAGTTTGTTCAAATGCTCGCGAACCCCTATAAATTTATCGTGCAAAGGACAGGGCTTTTTGGAGGAGCACTTCTTAAATCCTAAAATGCAATCCTGAAGAACATGTTCTCCATCGATAGCGACTACGATATCTAATATGTAGATCCTGTCGGCCGATTTCTCTAAGCAAAAACCACCCCGTGGCCCCTTAACCGATTTTAATATTTTCAACTTCACCAATCGCTGCAAAATTTTTGCGGTAAATGCAGCTGGTGATCCAATTTCTTCTGCTATTTCTTTCACTCCTGCCCTGCGACCTATTCGCTGTAGAGAGGCAATGTATATCGCAGACCGTATAGAGTATTCACAAGACTTCGAAAACATATTATCCAAATTCTAGTACAAAGGTAAACAAAATATAATAAAGGATATGGTTATCCTTTATTATGTTGCTGTTTGATGACAATTTCTTTTGCTTGACGTTTGGGTTCATTTGGCAATTTTTTTGGCCGTGCCCCAGCCGCAAAGACGGCTGGGTCGGGTGCTGCAGGGGTTCCGTCCTCGAGGACGCCTGCGGCGTCCCTCGGGACAGCTACATCCGTAGCTCCCTTTCGCCCCCTCACGGGGCCACCCGCCAACCACACTGCCCCTTTTACATGGAAAATACCGGTCGAATTCTTTGCGGCAATAATGAGATTGAACACAGCTCTTCGACAACCTCAGGAAATAGGTCCGATTGTTCATCTGAACATATAATCATATGCACGAGCTACCCGACGCAAGCTTCGTGTTAAGGATGGTAGGGGCCGCAAGTGCAGCGAGCGGGTCCCGAGGGACGCCTTCAGCGTCCCTCGAGGACGGGACCCCCGCACAGCCCGGCCCGCCCCGCAGCCAGCCGAAAAGCAGCTGTACGACGATATGAACCTGGCCCGGGGCGGGCAACACCCTAATAAAAAGAAAAAGCCTCCTTATCTTTGAAAAAAGTAACCGCCCATGTCACTTCAAGATAAAATCGCTCAAACTATAGATCATGCATTCTTGCATCCCACGCTGGGGGAACATGAGCTGGAAAAAGGGGTTCGGGAAATCACCCCTCTGCCGCTGGCTTCTGTTTGTGTGAAGCCCTGTCACGTCAAAAGGACCCTTACGCTTCTTCAAGACGAGGATATTCCGGTAGGTACGGTGATCGGCTTTCCACACGGGAGCCAAACAACGGCGATGAAAGTGGCTGAAGCGGTGGAGATGATTACAATGGGGGCTGCAGAACTCGATATGGTCGTTCATGCGGGTGATGTCCTCGAGGGGCAATGGGCCCGGGTCGAAAAAGAGTTGAGAGATGTAAAGCAGGCGGTGGAAGGCTCGTCGGTGGTCCTGAAATGTATTTTTGAGACGGACTACGTGGACCAGCGAGCAGCGATCGAACGGCTAACCCAGGTTGTAGAATATACGGGCTGGGATTATGCCAAAACATCAACGGGCTTTGGTTTTGTGAAAAACGAATCTGGTAACTACCACTATCGCGGAGCGCAGGTCGAACACTTAAAATGGATGCAGGCTATTGCCCCAAACCTGAAGCTAAAAGCTTCCGGCGGTATACGCACACTTGCTGATTGGCAGAACATGATCGAGGCTGGCGCAACGCGCATCGGGACCTCATCGACCTTGTCCCTGATCGCCGAAGCGGCGAACGGTTAATTGATCTCATATTTTTTCTCCGCCTCAATCTCTAAGCTACTGTATTTCTGTTCCAGGTTTTTCAGATACTCCAGTTTACTGTTTTCCATGGCGTCGGGATCCTCGCCATAGCTTGGCACCAGGCTTTTCTTTTCGGGGAAATCTTCGATGTATAATGCACGCGATGGGAATGCAAATCGAATCCCGAGCACTTTGGCCAGGCGGATGATATCCAAATAAATGCCTTCCTTGATTTCCAGCTCGGCATCCCAATATTTTGTATCGAGGTGGACGCGAACATACACATTTAAGGAGGAATCGGCCATCTGATAAAAGTACACGAGTTGATTCTCCTCGACGACTTTCGGATGCGCTTTTACAATCTCGCGAATCCCGTCGATGAATTGCTCAATCCGCTTCACGGGTGTATCGTAGGTCACCCCAATCTCGGTCTCTAACATTCGGTAGGGGCGGATGCCTAAGTTCCGGATTTTCATATTTGCTACGGTTCCATTGGGCAGAGAGATGATAGAGGTGTCCTTGGTCATGATACGGGTGGACCGAAAGCCCACTTCTACAATCGAACCAAATTCGCCGTCTAATTCCACAAAATCGCCGACCTGAAATGGCTTATCAATAAAAACCATGATCGAACCCAGCAAATTCCGGACCGTATCCTGCGCGGCCAGGGCCAAAGCAATACCCCCGATGGACAGCCCCGCGATGAGCGCAGCGACATTGACATGCATCAGGCTGAGTATGTAAAAAAAGGCGCCAATAAAAATAATGGTAGTGATAGCACCATCGATCAGCGGGAGAATCTGATCATCCATTTTCGTCTCTGTCTTTTCAGCTCCTTCTTTGAGGTAAGCCATAATAATGCGCCACAGTCGATAAATCAAAACGAATATCAGAACAGCAATAATAATAGCCAGCGTCAGGCGCACCGTTTCGGCCACTTGCACGGGTAAGCGCAGCGCCGGATAAATACGCGATAGTAATATAAAACTAACCAACAGTCCGGCCGCCTTGGCCATCAGCCTGGTCAATTTCCTTTTATTTTCCACCACATGTAATCGGTCAATGATAAACCGTCGGATCAAAAACCCGGAAATAGCTCGAGCCGTCCAAAAAAATACAAAACCTAATATGACCATGAGTGCAATGCCCATCCATTGCCAAATGCGCAGACCTCCAAAATCACTGGTCCCCCACTGCGGGATAAAATCGAGCAGCATCTGCCCCCACCAGGGATAAAGTGTAGCGTGAATATCGTCTAACTTCTCAGCGGTTTCCATGCTGTAGTACCATTTCCCCTCCATGCGTTCCAAATAGATGTCCGAATTCTCCATGGGAAAGGGCGTGTAGATATGCTGCATGATGCTGCTATCCATGTAATTCGCTCTGTGAGGAATCATATTGAGTCGAACATAGAGACCTTGTCCATCGAATACCTCTTTGAGTTGCTGAGCTAATTCTACCCGGTCGGCCGAGTCGATCTGCGGCGGGAATGTGCGCGCGGCTTTCTGAGGCTGAAATGTCTCGGGCTGCAGATAATACAGATGCACATACATGGTGTTGTGCGGATCGTTCAACTCAATGGGGGGCGCGTTTCGCGCTACCTGAAACGCCTGAACTTCGGCCTGGAAGAAGAATAATGAGCAAAACAGCAAAAAGAAATGATAGATAAGATGTCGACTCATAGTATTTCAGTTTCATTCAATGATAGGCATTTCTCCGCAGTTCGCCAAGGAGTTGAGAAATTAAGCTAAGCCCTAAAAGGCGATGGGGTAAACTTTTCTTTGAACGCAAAAGTTTGTACTTTACTGCGACAAATTTGGATATCTACTTATGGCTGTAAAAAAACTTTTTCTAATTGATGGCAATGCATTAGTGTACCGCGCCCACTTTGCCTTTATCAAACGTCCCCTCATCAACTCTAAGGGGGTAAATACCTCAGCCATCGCCGGTTTTACTCGTGCGCTATGGGATCTGTGGACCAATCAAAACCCCTCTCATATTGCCGTGAGTTTTGATGTATCAGAGAAAACCTTTCGCAATGAGATGTACGAAGAATACAAAGCCAATCGGGACGAACAGCCGGAGGATATTCAAATCGCCTTTCCCTATATCCGGAAATTGGTCGAGGGATTCAATATTCCCATCATTGAAAAAGGCGGCTATGAGGCCGATGATGTGATTGGTACACTCGCCAAACGCGCTGCACAGGACGGTTTTGAGGTCTATATGGTGACCCCCGATAAAGATTTCGGACAGTTGGTCACCGATCAAATCTTTTTGTACAAACCCAGCCGCCAGGGCAATGGGGTAGACATCATGGGTGTGGAGAAAATTTGTGAAAAATGGGATATTAATCATCCAGATCAAGTGATCGATGTGCTGGGCCTGGCCGGCGACAGCATCGACAATATTCCCGGCGTACCCGGTGTCGGTCCCAAAACGGCCAGTAAGCTTCTGAAGCAGTACGGCTCCATGGAAGGCATCTATGAACATGTGGACGAGCTCAAAGGAAAACTCAAAGAGCGCATGATCGAAAATAAGGAGCAGGCCTTACTTTCCAAGAAACTAGCTCGCATAAAGATTGATGTGCCCCTCGACTGGGATCCGGACAGCCTGACCAAAGACCCTATCGACAAAGAAGCCCTGGCTCCGCT
>Ga0102937_1000942_pt1 | contig 13169 bp, 7 predicted proteins | sample SalPonR2_B_D1_MG_FD_78213 | JGI IMG/M metagenome (GOLD analysis project Ga0102937, IMG submission 78213) | Salt pond soil microbial communities from South San Francisco under conditions of wetland restoration - Salt Pond MetaG R2_B_D1_MG | ecosystem: Environmental > Aquatic > Marine > Intertidal... | reverse complement strand
TCGGCCGAAGAGAGCTGGACCCGAACGTTGATCCGACCATCTGCCGGACCGCTTTCGGGTATGCAATATTTCACCGAGAACTCACCGAAGCGACCGGTGAAACCCGTCCCTTCCACAGCGCCGGAGAACGCCAACTCGCCGGTCTCGTGACTTCCATCGAAGCATTGCTGTTCGGCCGCGATGCCGGATGACGCAGCCAGCATGGCCATCGCGACTGACGTGAAGACATTCGTCATCTAAACCTCATTTCCATAGTGTCATTTCCAGATGGGAAGCATTCTTTTGAGTAAACCGTCCTTGAGTACGAACTGGTGGCGCAGCGCGGCAAGCACGTGAATCGATACCAGCGCCAGGATGCAGATCGCCAGCCATTCATGCATTGCTCCGAACACTTTTTCCAACCGATCGTTTTGATCGACCAGCGCCGGGATCTCGAGGAGGCCGAACAATTCCGGGCCGAAACCGGCAGCCGACGTGTACATCCAGCCACTCAGCGGCATCGCGAGAATAAGTGCGTAAAGCAGCCAATGTGCAGTGACGGCGGTAATCTTCTCCCAGAGCGACATGCTCGATGGGAACGGCGGCGGCCGATTGAACGCTCGCCAGAGCAGGCGAATGACCACCAGCGCCAGAACCGTCATGCCTATGGACTTGTGCTGGTTGACCAGCGCGAACTGGGTGCGAATCGAATCGGTCTGATCGATGCGCCAGGCCCAGCCGAACTGGGCGGTGATTCCGGCCGCGACCAACCAGTGCAGCGTTTGGGCGACAGCCCCGTACGCCGTTTTTGAATTTGCAAGCGGCATCTTCATTCAGGCACGCTATCATCACAATTGTGTTCGAACAATACGGTATCGGCCATGAACATGCTGTTGCGACTGTTTCGGCGACTGTTTCGACGATTGTCCTCGCGGCCGCCGGGCCAATTGATCTTGCGAGTCCCCGCAGTCGTCGCGTTCACCCTCCTGTTCGGCTGCACAGGCCCGCCGGAACGTCCCGCCGAAGCGCCGGCTTCGGTTCCCTGGCCGGAATTCGCACCCCCGCAGCCGAACGAGACGACGTTCCGTGTCGATCCCGCCGACTCTGAGCTGAGGATTCGCGTCGACCCCGAAGGCGCCATGGCGCGCCTGGGCCACAGCCACATCATCGGCGGAAGCGTCATCAGCGGTACCGTGATTCTGGGCGATGACGACGAAAGTGCGCGCCTGGATCTCGGTATCGACCCATCCGCCCTGGAAGTCGACAGGCCTGACTGGCGCGCCGCCGAGGGCCTGGAAGCGGAACTGGACCAAAGTGCGATTTCCGGTACCCGGGCCAACATGCTCGGCGAGCGCGTCCTGAACGCGGAAATCCACCCGGAAATCTCGGTGCGGTCGACGGCGGTCAGCGGACCCGCCTGGTTGCCTGACGTGACTGCACGCATTCGCCTCCGCGGAACGGTGCGCGAGGTGATCGTCCCGGTTTCAGTCGAGCGGACGGCCCGGCGGCTGATCGCCAGCGGCAAAATAGACCTTCTGCAGTCCGACTTCGGCATAGAGCCCTTCTCGACTGCCGGCGGTGCGCTGCGCGTTTCCGACCGCATGCGGATACGCTTCCGCATCGTCGCTGAAAAAGTATCGCAGCAATGACTTTCATGCACCTTCGGCGATGACGCGTCGGCGGGGCTGGGCCGCACTGACCGGAGGTCGCGCCGCGATGTTGCTATGATGCGCGATTCGAAAAACAGTCAGGACGCCCGCCCGTGACCGACAACAAAGTTTCCGACGCCGAAACCGGCGAACCCAGGAACTGGTTTACCCGCTTCCTGGACACCGTCGAGTGGCTTGGCAACCTGCTGCCGCACCCCGTCACGCTTTTTGCCCTGCTGGCCCTTGCGATGGTGCTGTTGTCAGGCCTGTTCGGCTGGCTGGATCTGGCCGTCGCCGATCCGCGACCGGAGGGCATGCGCGGGCGTGCCGATGACGGGATGATCCGCGCGGTCAGCCTGCTCAACGCCGACGGCCTGCGCATGATCGTGACCAACCTGGTTTCGAATTTCACCGGCTTTGCCCCGCTTGGCGTGGTACTCGTCGCCATGCTGGGCGTCGGCGTGGCCGAAAAGTCGGGGATGCTGTCGGCGCTGGTGCGCGGCATTGTGCTCAACGCGCCCAAGCATGTCGTGACAGTCGCCATTGTATTTGCCGGCGTGCTGTCCAATACCGCCTCGGAAATGGGCTACGTGGTGCTGGTACCGCTGGCCGCGGCGGTGTTCTATTCGCTGGGCCGGCATCCGCTGGCCGGGATGGCGGCGGCATTTGCCGGCGTATCGGGCGGCTACAGCGCCAATTTGCTGATCGGCACCATCGATCCGTTGCTGGCCGGCATCACCGAGGAAGCGGCGCAGTTGATCGATCCCGACTACACCGTCGACGCGACCGCAAGCTACTTCTTCATGGTCATCTCTACTTTCATGATCACGGTCATCGGCTCGCTGGTGACGATCTTCATCGTCGAACCCAAGCTCGGCCACTACGACGACTCCCAAGCCGACGAGGAAATCCTGGACGGCCGATCAATGCAGTCGCTGTCGTCCGATGAAAAGAAAGGCCTGCTGGCGGCGGGGCTTGCGGCCGCCGGCGTATTCGCTTTGATGGCCATCACGCTGGTGCCCGAGTGGGGCCCCCTGCGAAATCCGGAAACCGGCGAAATGATCCGCTCGCCGTTCTTTCGCGGCATTGTGGCCTGGATCTTCGTGTTCTTCCTGGTCACCGGTTTCGCCTACGGAAAAACCGTCGGCACGATGAACAACGACCGCGACGTGATCAACGGCATGTCCTCGGCGATCGCGACGCTGGGCCTGTATATCGTGCTGGTATTCTTCGCCGCGCAGTTCGTCGCCTACTTCGGCTGGACCAATATCGGCGCGATTACCGCGGTCACCGGCGCGAACTTCCTTCAGGGCATAGGCCTGACGGGGCCCCTGGTGTTCGTGTTCTTCATCATGGTGTGCGGCCTGATCAACCTCAGCCTGGGTTCGGCCTCGGCCCAGTGGGCCGTGACGGCACCCATCTTCGTGCCGATGCTGATGCTGATCGGCTATTCGCCCGAGGTCATACAGACCGCCTACCGCATCGGCGATTCATCGACCAATATCATCACGCCCATGATGAGTTATTTCGGACTGATCCTGGCCTGGGCGACCCGCTACAACAAGAACTTCGGCATTGGCACGATGGTCGCCACCATGCTGCCCTATTCGATATTCTTCATGACCGGCTGGGCGCTCCTGTTCCTGTTTTGGACCTTCGGCCTGGACCTCCCCGTCGGACCCGGTTCACCGACGTATTACACTAGCGGACAATGAGTTCTACACAACTGACTGAACTGAGACTGGAGCGTGCGCGCCGCGTCCTGGTGTGCGAATTCGCCGATGGCCAGGCTTTCGAACTCGACTGCGAGTATCTGCGCACCCACTCGCCGTCGGCGGAGGTTCGCGGGCACGGCCTTTCGGAGCCGAAGCTGCTGACCGGCAAGCGGAACGTCAATATCGACTCTATCGAGCCGATCGGCAGCTATGCCGTTTCGCTGCGTTTCGACGATGGCCACAATACCGGGATCTATTCCTGGGACTTTCTCTACCGCCTGGGCCGTGACATGGAAACCAACAAGCACCGCTACCGGGAGCGCCTGGCCGAGGCCGGCCTGCTGGAAGATTAGTGTACCCGAGCAAAGACGCCGCTTCACAATGGCCCGAAAACCTCACTCTTACCTGAGCCGCCTGGTCGGCCACTATCCCGCCGAGATCGCCGACGATCCTCAAGTCGTCGAGATGACCGCGCTTGTGGAGCAGCATTCCGACGACGATACAGAGCTGGCCCAGCGCATGCTCAAAGCGCTTAATCCGCTGTCGCCGGACAAAACGACGATCATCGCAGCGCTTGCCGTCATTGCCGCGCACAGGCCGGCCGGAGACGACGCAGCCCGGCTGGTCGAGCAATTTCACCGCGTGGTGGCATTCGACCAGCGTTACCTGCCGGACTCTTCAAGCCGCGCCGAGGGTCTGAGGCGACTCATTCTTGCGCTGATCTACGACGTCCGCGTGGTGCTGCTGGTGCTTGCCTGGCAGCTTGCGCGCATGCAGGTTGCCCGCGACGACGAAACCCGGCGGTCGCTGGCGCGCGAAACCCGCGCGATACACGCGCCGCTGGCGAACCGCCTGGGCATCTGGCAGCTCAAATGGCCGCTTGAAGATCTTGCATTTCGCTACCTGGATCCCGAGGCCTGCGCCCGCATGGAGCGGCTGGTGGCAGAACAGCGCGACGAGCGCGAACGCTACATCGATGCATTCATGCAACATCTCTCGGAAAAGCTCGACGGCGCCGGGATCGCCCACGAGATCAGCGGCCGGGCCAAGCACATCTACTCGATCTGGCGCAAGATGCAGCGCAAGGGCCTGGACTTTCACGAACTTTTCGATGTGCGCGCCGTACGCGTACTGGTGGACGACCTGGCAAGCTGCTACTCGGCGCTCGGCCTGGTCCACAGTCACTGGCAGCCGGTCCCCGGTGAATTCGACGACTACATCTCCAACCCCAAGCCCAACCTCTATCGTTCATTGCACACGGCTGTACGCGGAAGCCATGAGCGGGTGTTCGAGGTCCAGATCCGGACCCACGAAATGCACGAACACGCCGAGCTCGGGGTCGCTGCCCACTGGCGTTACAAAGAGGGCGGACCTCGAGACAGCGCGCTGGAACAGCGAATTGGCGTCATGCGCCAGCTGATCGAGGGTGGCGAAGGCGAACATGACCAGACGCATGACGATGAAACGCTGATCGAGAACTTCGAGTCGCTGACCAGCGAGGACCGCGTCTATGTCCTCACGCCCAGAGGCGATGTCATTGACCTGGCACAGGGCGCGACCGCACTCGATTTCGCTTACCACGTGCATACCGAAGTCGGACACCGCTGTCGCGGCGCCAAGGTCAACGGACGCATCGTGCCGCTGACGCATTTGCTGGGCAACGGCGACCGGGTCGAAGTGCTGACATCCAATCAAGGCCATCCCTCCAGAGACTGGCTCAATCCTCAGTTGGGCTACCTTCGATCAGGGCGCGCCCGGTCCAAGGTCCGCCATTATTTTCGGCAACTGAATTTCGACGAAAACCTGGCCGCCGGCCAGGCCGCGATGGACGGCGAACTCAAGCGGCTCGACCTGGCCGGCGCCGATCTTCAGCCGGTGGCCGAACAATACAATTTCCGCCGGATCGACGACCTGCTGGCCGCCATCGGCGCCGGCGATCTCACCGCCGCCCAGGTCGGTCAGTCGGCCTTGCGCCTGAATTCCGCACACGGGAATGACAGGCCGGAGCTTCCGTTTCGGCGCCCTGCGGCGCAGGAGGCTACCGGCACCGGCGGCGAAATCCGGATCGAGGGCGTCGGCAATCTCATGTACCAGCTGGCGCGCTGCTGCCAGCCATTGCCCGGAGACCCGATTGCAGGATTCATCACACGTACCCGGGGCGTCAGCATACACCGGGAAGATTGCCGTCAATACCTGCGCCTGGCCCAGTGCCAGCCGGAGCGACGAATCCAGGTCGACTGGGCAAGCAGCGCCCGTACCCATTATCCGGTACGGGTGAGAATCGATGCCTGGGACAGGCGCGATCTGATCAAGGACATCGGCGCGATCATCTCGAATCACGGCCTGGGTGTAAGCGCCATGCACGCCGATCGGGGCGAGCAGCCCGAAGCGGTAAGTATCGAGCTTTCACTTGAAGTCGAGGATCTCGAACAGCTCAGCGCACTGCTCGGCAAGCTGCAGTCCATCACCAACGTCAGCTCGGTCCGGCGGCTGCGTTAATCACATGGCCGAAAACGATCCATAGATAACTCAGAGGGGCCAAGATTCGAGTCTTCCGGTTCTTCGCGCGTCCGGATTTGAGTTCTGATAGCGTACGCAGCATCCGGCATTCACCGTACTCCGGCGTTAAAAAGCGTCAAACCTGATCATCTGTGTAATTCGTGGCAACGGTTATCCTCCCGCGGTCAGCCACCAGACTCCAGTTCGGCCAGCAGCGATTCGAGCGACCGGCGCGCGGCGTCCAGCGAAAAATGGAGTTCCACGTTGATTCGGCCGTTTTCGGCGAGTCGTGTCCAGAGCTCACCATCACGATACAAGCGGCAGACTTCGGCGGCAAATGCAGCCCCATCGTCGGCCACCAGGATGTCTCGGCCGTGCTCGGTGTACATCCCTTCTGCGGCACATGATGTCGCCACCACCGGCAAGCCATGGCTCATTGCCTGATTGACCTTGCCCTTCACACCCGCGCCATAACGCAGCGGCGCCAGGGAAATCCGGCAACCGTTCATGAAAGGCTCCAGGTCCGAAACAAAGCCGTGCACCCGCAGGCCGGGCGCCTTGCGATGCTTGAGACGGTCAGGCATCTTGCTGCCGATCAGATGCAGGGTGACGTCGGGCAGTTCGCGACGGATCAGCGGCAGGATCTCGTCGATCAGCCATTCGGCGGCGTCCAGGTTGGGCGGATGCTGGAAGCCGCCGACGAAAACCAGCCCGTCGCGTTGCTCGAAGGTCTTGCCCGGCGGATGCAGCGAATGAATGTTGGACACGACGATGACCGGTGCCTCGGGCACCAGGTCTCCGAGGAATTCGCGCTCGAATTCGCTGACCACCAGCGTGGCATCGGCCCGACCGATCAGCGCGAGTTCTTCGGCGCGCGTCTTGTCGGCAAGCCGCGTCGCGGCCTCGGTGCCGGCCAGTTCGGCTTCGCGCTGTTCGCGCAGGAAGTGCAGATCGACCGTATCGAACACGACGCTGGCCTGCCCGCAGTGCTTGCGCAGCATATTCATCAGCGGCGCCAGCACGTAGTGCCGGCTGACGATGACCAGGTCCAGTTGGCTTCCCTGACTGGCCAGCCATGCCTCCGGGGTCTCGACCCAGGGCGCGGTCAGCACTTCCACGCCGGCCTGCTGCAGATCTTCTGAATGCCGCCCGGTCCATGCCAGGTTCTGCGGCATGAAACTGGTTCGATAGCCGAGTTCGCCGAGCAGACGCAGCATCGCGAACATTCGGACCGAGCCCGAATCGTGATCGGGCATCGGCGTGACCGCATCGATCACCAGGGCCCGCTGCGGAAACCGGCGGAAACGAAACGCTCGCGCAGCCGACCGCGTGAATTCGCCGGGGTTGGCCGGGTGCATTGCCAGGGTATCGGCCCAGCGTTCCAGGAACTTCTCGCGGTTGACGACCTGGTAGCGTTTCGCCCCCGACGTCTCGTCGGTGCCCGAAGTGGCGCCCTCGAAATGAATCACCGTGGATGCCGGCTGGTAGAGCACCCGCAGCCCGGCCTGACGCGCCTTGAAACACAGATCGGTGTCTTCGTAGTATGCAGGCGCATAGTGCTTGTCGAAAGCGCCAAGCTGTTGAAAACGCTCACGCTCGATCGCAAGACAGGCGCCGGACACGTAATCGGCCTCGCTGACGAATCGGTATATCGGACGATCAGGATCGTCGCCGCGACCGAAATTCCAGCCGGTCGCGTCGCTGAACACGATGCCGCCGGCTTCCTGCAGCGTGCCGTCGGCGAACACCAACCGGGCGCCGACGACGCCGGCGTCCGGGTGCGTGCGGAATGTATCGACCAGTGCGTCCAGCCAACCCTCGGTGACCCGAGTATCGTTGTTGAGAAACACGAGGTAGCGCCCGCGCGCCTGCTTCGCGCCGCGATTGCAGGTGCCGATAAAGCCCTTGTTGCGCCGGTTGCGCAATACGCCAATGCCCTCGCAACGGCTCAGCCACGCCTGCGTATCGTCGCTTGACGCGTCATCGACCACCAGCACTTCGAACGTGACATTAGTCGGGACGGAGGCGATGCTCTCGAGGCACGCCGCCGTGTAGGCCAGCTGGTTATAGACCGGGATGACGATGCTCACCTCGGGATCGTCGACCGCCACGAGATTCACCGGCTCGGCGATCTCTTGCGGCCTTGCAAGCTGGTCTTCGGTTAAACTTTTGCCGCGCGCCGCCTCGACTTGCGGATGCTGCAAGGCGTCGAGTGCGCCGCGAAAGCCCCGGTAGCGCCAGTAAAAAAGAAAAACGCGGGTCATGCGAATCCACTGCAGCGGATTGACCAGTTTGCGCAGCCGCCGGCGAGTCACCACCCGCCTGAAGAATCGCAGCGGCCGCGTCAGCTTCCAGGACGTACTTCCGACCACAGCATCGTATTCGGACTGCAACTGCTGGTGCTGCTTGCCGAGTTCCTCGTGGATCCGACACAGATGCTGGTGCTGCTCGTGCAGCTGCTGGTGCTGCCTGTCAAGATTTTCGTGCCGCTGCAGAAGCTGGTCGTGCTGCTGAACCAGTTCGGCTTGCTGCTCTCGCAGTTGCTCATGATTCCGGTTCAGCGCATCGTAGCGATCGAGCGCCTTGCCATAGCGATCCGACAGCTCCTGGTACTCGCGATCCTGGCGAACCAGCGCCTCGCCCTGCTCGGCCACCTGCACGTCCAGTCGTTTCGCCCATTCGCTTCGGCTGCGAAATTGTCGCTCCATGGTCTCGGCCCAGCGGGTGCGCGTTTCGAGCTCCTCGCCCATCCGGGCAAGATCAGCGCGGGTCCGGCGCACTTCTTCTCTGGCCGTTGCCAGTCGGGCGGCCTGGAGCGCCCAGGTCGTCTCCACCGCGACCATCGGCTTCGGCAACGCGATCGCAATATCTTGCTCGAGGCGGCCCGGGCAGATCCGGCCGAGTTCGGCAGCCATGGCCTCCGGCGAACGCTGCGGCGCAGCTGCGGCAGCCAGGGACGCAAGCCGACCCGGCTTTTCCGTCAGCGCCAGCAGGGTCTCGACCAGTGAATCGGCATCGGGCTCGAACAGCACGCCGTCCCGGTCGTGGGCGATCCGCTCGGCGAAGCTGCCCACACGGGTCGCGACCGGCGCAAGTCCCAGCGCCCGAATTTCGCTCAGGGTATAGCTCCAGGTTTCCGGAACGGTGGAAAGCAACAACGCGGCATGCGGCCTCAGCGCGGCCACCAGGGCCGGCAACGCCTCGCGGCGGTATTCGGGCACCAGGTCGATACCGGGCTGCCCCATCAGCGAGAGTCCTTCGCGGCCGCAGCCCAGGGCTGTCAGGCGAACATTGCCGGCCAGCCTGGGCAAGGCCTCGCGGAGCAACCTCAGTCCCTTGCCGGGGCTCAATCTCCCCGGGATAAGCAAATGCAGCGCCGCATCGGCCGTCGGCGGAGGGATTTCGATCCGAGATTCGAACGGGCGAAAACCGTGCGGAACCCGGCTGATTTTCAAGCCGGTGTCGGCAACAAGCGCCCGAGACCGATCAATGACATGGTCGGTCGGCGCGCACAATTCGACCCCGGCGGAGGTAACGGTCTCGAGCCAGGCTGAGGCCACCCGGTTCCAGAAGTCGGGCTCGATCGGCTCGAACTTCATCGAATCCGGGTACGCCTCCAGCGCGCTGGATCTGGCCTGATCCGGATCGCCGTCGGACCGGTTCAGAAACGGCTGTGGATCTCGATCCAGCAGCGGCCACAGCGGAAAGAAATCGTGAAGCATGGCCAGTGTCGGCACGCCCGTACGCAGGCAATCCAGTGCATGACCGATCAGCGAGGAAACGACGATGCGCGCCACGCCGAACCGTGATATCACCGCCTCGAGATGTTCGGCGTAAACCGCGTGCCTGTCGACCACCGCCCCGATCATCGGCGACAGCGCAAATTCCCGGATCACGCCGCAGCCGGGCCCGGCTGCGCACAACCGGAGATAGCGGCCACAAGTGCGGCCGGGACCATCCGAGACCGCGACCAGCACCAGGTGGACATGCGTCGGATCGCCGGCTGCAAAATCCTCGATCCAGCGCCAGACGCCGCCGCCCCAGCTATGCGCGATGTGCAGCGTCACCGGCCGGCCCGACGGCGGCGCAAGCGCCGGGGCGCCTTCTTCCAGCAGCGCCTCGACGCGCATCCGCAAGTGACCCAGCGGGGCCGGCTCGGGCTCCTCGCGGTCAGCCCGGAGCCCGTCCTGCGGGAAAACGGTCGGGCACGGATCCAGCACATAGAGTTCGTCGACCAGCAGTGCGCGCGACGGCCCGGGCGAGGCCGGCTCGCCGGATGCCGCACCGGCTGCGATCAGGAGACAGTCCGACGGCGGCGATTCGATCAGCTGCGCCCGGCGGTCACCGGCCCACCAGGTGGCGGTGTCCAGATCGAGAGCGCCGGTCTCGAGATCCGCCAGCGGGTCGACCCGGCGGTCGTAATTCCCGGCAAACACCACAGCAGTGTCGTGCGACAGAAGTCCCCGCAGCGGGTCGAGACGCTCGAAGAACCGGGACGGCAGATCGAGATCCGAACGCAGCAAAAGCATGTCGCGGCCGGGATGATCGGCCGCGATGCGATCGAGCACGCCGGTCCCGCTGCGGTAACCGTTCGGCGCAGAGGCATCGTCACCGATGACCACGACCGGTCCGGGGCAGGTCGATGGCAGTTCGTTCAAGCAATCGGTCGCAACCCCCTCGCCACGGGGCGTCCAGAGCACCGTGAGGATCGGCAGATCGGGCTGTATTCTATCGTTCATCCGGAGCCTCGACGGGCGCTGCCGGAAGATGCGCCAACCCGCCCGACCCGCCGGAATTTATAATCGAGTGTCATGATGACTGAACCCGGCAATATGCAGCCGCTCATTATCCGCGATCGGAACTTCCTTTGCACCTGAACGAGAACACCGGCACATGAGTGCTGCAAAGACCGGCAAGCGACGCCGCGGGAAACGTACCGCTAAATCCGGAACACAAGGAAAGCGGCTCGCGACACGGATGCTCCTGCCGTTCGTCGCGGCTTTGCTGCTGGGCTGCTTCGGCCCCTGGATCTGGTACCTGGATCAGCACGCGTCGCAGCGTTTTGTCGAGCGTCAGTGGAAACAGGCCGGACGGGTCTATGCGCGGGCGCTGGAAATTTACCCGGGCCGGCCGCTTTCCGCGTCGGACCTGGAACTGGAACTGGAAGCGGCAGGCATGCGCCAGACACAGCCCCTGCTCCCGGGCAGGTTCTCGCGCAGCGGCAACCGCTTCACGCTGGCGTTGCCCGATCTCGAGTTTGCCGACGGTACCCAGGCGGGTCAAACGGTCGGCGTCGCCATCGCCGATGACCACATTGCCTCGTTGCAAACGCCTCAAGGCGGCCGAGTGGACCTGCTGCGCCTGCCGGCCGCCGAGCTCGGCAGCCTGTTGCCGTTCGATGAGCGTGATCGCACGCTGGTCCCGATCGCGGAGTTTCCAACCTTGCTGGTCGCAGGCATCCAGGCGGTCGAGGACCGGCAGTTTCGCTACCACCACGGCATCGATCCAAAAGCGATTCTGCGCGCGCTGATCAGCAACTTCAGGTCCGGCGGCGTGGTTCAGGGCGGCAGTACGATCACGCAGCAGCTGGTCAAGAATCTGTTCCTGACTTCCGACCGGAACCTGTTGCGCAAATTCAACGAAGCGGTCATGGCGATCAGCCTGGAAGCACGTTTCGACAAGGCCGAGATTCTCGAAGCCTACCTCAACGATGTCTATCTCGGACAGCGCGGCAGTCAGGCGATCCACGGATTCGGTCGCGCCGCCGAGTACTACTTCGGCTTGCCGGTCTCGTCTCTGTCCACCGACCAGATCGCGCTGTTGATCGGCATGGTCAGGGGTGCCTCCTGGTACAACCCGGTGCGCAATCCGGAACGTGCCAGGGCCCGTCGCGATCTGGTGCTCGGCATGTTCCATGAGACCGGGCTGATCGACCGCGGCGAATACGAGAGCGCCCTCGAACGTCCGCTGGGTGCCAGCGTAGGCGACCTGGCCCGAAGCCGCGCCCATCCGGCGTTCATGGACCTCGTCCGCCGGCAGCTCAAGGCCGATTACCGCGATTCGGACTTGCGCGAAAAAGGCCTGCGCATCCATACCACCCTCAGTCCCCTGGCACAGCAGCGGGCCGAGCGCGCGCTGGCTGACGGGCTGGCCGAAATCGATGAATCGGGCGGCAATCTGCAAGGCGCGATCGTGCTGGCCCAGCCCGATTCCGGTGAAATCCGGGCACTGGTCGGCGATCGCGACTATCAAAGGGTCGGCTTCAATCGCGCCCTGGACGCACGACGCCCGGTCGGGTCGGTGATCAAGCCGTTCCTCTATCTGCTGGCGCTGGCAGATCCGGCACGCTTCACGCTGGTCACCCAGGTCGACGACGAGCCGCTGAGCGTGCCGCAACGCGGACGCGAGGACTGGCGCCCGCGAAATTATGATCAGACCAGCCACGGCACCGTCGCGCTGCTGGAAGCGCTGGCGAACTCCTATAATCAGGCGACCGTCAGGATCGGGCTGCAGGTCGGGGTCCAACCCCTATTTCGCCTGCTGGAGCAACTCGGCGTGGCCCCGGGCTCGGCGCGTCATCCGGCAGCGTTCCTCGGCGCGGTAGATCTTTCTCCAATGCAGGTGGCTCAGCTCTACCAGCCGATTGCCAGCGGCGGTTACTCGACTGCGCTACGCGCGATCACCGACGTCGTCGACAGCGACGGCAATGCGATCGCCCGATATCCCATGCGCCTCCGCCCGATCCAGGAACGAGACGCGCTGGCGCTGCTGGATTTCGCCCTCGAGCAGGCGGCCAGCACCGGCACCGGCGCCAGCCTTGGCTGGCGGCTGAAGCAATCCGCCGCGCGCGCGGCCACCATACGCGGCAAGACCGGCACCACCAGCGATCGTCGCGATGCATGGTTCGCCGGGTATACCTCGCAATGGCTGGGGATCGTGTGGGTGGGACGCGACGACAACACTCCGGCCGGCGTCAGCGGCGCGGCATCGGCGTTGCCGATCTGGGCAAAGATGTTCGACGTCTTGCCGCAGCAGACCGAAAACAGGCAGTGGCCGGCCGGCATCGAGTGGTTCTGGATCGATTGGCCGGAACCGGTGCTGGCCGACCAGAACTGCGCCGGCGCCCGGGCAATTCCGTTCATCGCCGGCTCTCAGCCAGCGGCGTATTCGGCATGCATGGATTGACACAGACGGCTTCCGGTTTCCGGTTTCCGGTTTCCGGAAATTTTAGTGGGTAATCAATACTCCGTAGTCGAAAGTCCGAACGGCTCTCACGCGTCCGGTCTACTACAGGCATTTCTCCCGATCGTGCTTTTCCGGACCCCCG
>Ga0102937_1000936_pt1 | contig 13206 bp, 12 predicted proteins | sample SalPonR2_B_D1_MG_FD_78213 | JGI IMG/M metagenome (GOLD analysis project Ga0102937, IMG submission 78213) | Salt pond soil microbial communities from South San Francisco under conditions of wetland restoration - Salt Pond MetaG R2_B_D1_MG | ecosystem: Environmental > Aquatic > Marine > Intertidal... | reverse complement strand
TGGCTGCGCGACCGCCTGGCCGTGAAGCGCTCGGCCGACGGCGTGGTGCTGGCGACCGTGCACCGGGTGAAGGGGCAGGAGTGGCCGCACGTCGTCGTCCACCTGGCGGCGGCCGAGCAGTATCCGCACCGCCTCGCCGAGGACGTGGAGGAGGAGCGGCGGCTGTTCCACGTGGCGGTCACCCGCGCCAGCCGACACGCCACCGTCGTCACCGGTGCAGCACCGAGCCCGTTCGTGGCCGAACTCACCACCGAGCCGTCGGCCGAACGAGTGGTGCGTTCGCACCGGCCCGAGCCCACACGGACGTCGGGCGCTGCGGCCCGCCGGCCGTCCGGCGCCGGCAGCGATCCCGAGGCCGATCTCGACGAGGCCGGTGCCCGGCGCTTCGCGGCGTTGCGTGACCTGCGCAACGACCTCCGCGACGGCAAACCCGCCTACGTCGTGTTCGACAACAAGACGCTCGCGGCGATCGCCCGCAACGCGCCGACGTCGCGGCAGGAGCTGGCGCGGATCTCGGGCGTCGGTCCCGCCAAACTCGAGCGGTACGGCGACGCCGTGGTCGAGCTGATGAGCCGCATGGGTTCGTGATCCGATTCCCCGGCCTGCGCGCCGGTAAGGGTTCAGTCAGACATGGCGGCGGCGCAGGGCGGAAATCTCTGCGACCCACTACGGTGATCGCCGTGAGTGCCGAGACGGCCGTGGCCACGTCCTATCTGTTGGAGGATCGGCCGGTGTGGCGCGGACGGATGCACGCCTGGGCGTTCTTCGTGGCGATCCCGGCCAGCATCGCGCTCATCTGGTCGGCCGACGGGGCGGCGGGCAAGGTGGGGGCGTCGATCTACGGCGCCACGCTGATCCTGCTGTTCGGCACGTCGGCGGCCTATCACCGTCTCGCCCAGACCGAGCGGTCGCGGCGGATCATGCAGCGTCTCGACCATTCCATGATCTACCTGCTCATCGCCGGCACCTACGTACCGCTGTGCCTCGTCGTGTTGCCGCCCGCCTGGGGCATCCCCGTGCTCGCCGTCGTGGGTGTGTTCGCGGCCGTGGGGATGACCCTGAAGCTCACCGCGTTCGAGCGGGGGCAGTGGCTCGCCTATGCGCTCTATCCGATCATGGGCTGGGTGGCCGTGATCGCTGCGCCCGCGCTGCTGCGCCACCTCTCGCCGGTGCAGATGGGGCTGATCGTCGCCGGCGGTGTGGCCTACACGGTGGGCATGCCGGTGCTGCTGCGCCGGCGCCCCGACCCGTGGCCGTCGACGTTCGGCTACCACGAGGTGTGGCACCTCCTCACGGTGGTCGCAGCGACGCTGCACTTCGCCGCCGTCACCGACGTCGTGGCCTGAGGCCGCCGGTCGGAGAGGCGCTGGTCCTTTCGTGTTCGACCGGATCGTCGTCGTCGACTGGAGCGCCAACTCGACCCCCAGACGAGGGGCGGATTCGATCTGGATCGCCGTGGCCGACGTCGACGACGACGTCGCAGCGGCCAGCGAGAACATTGCCACGAGATCGGCGGCCATCGACCGGATCACGGCGCTCGTCGCCGACCGGCGAGCGGCGCGCACGCTCGTGGGGGTCGACGTCTCGCTCGGCTTCCCGGCGGGCACGGCAACCGCGCTCGGCTGCGGTGGCGTGCCGTGGGAGGCCACCTGGTCACTGCTCGACGAGCTGATCGTCGACGACGACCGGAACCGCAACAACCGGTTCGAGGCGGCCGCCGAGCTGAACAAGCGACAGCGGGGTCAGACCCCGCTGTCGCTTCTCGACGCTGCGCCGGGACCGTTCTGGGGGTGTCCTGCCGGCATGGCCGGGGCACACCTCGCACCGACGAAGCCGGCGTCGTTCGGTGCGCTCGGTGAGTGGAGACACACGGAGGAGGTGCTGCGCGAGGCCGGAGCGCGGCCGTTCTCGGTGTGGCAGCTGCTCGGTGCCGGCGCCGTGGGTGGCCAGACCCTGCTGGCGATTCCGTGGCTGTCGGAGCTGCGGCGGCGCCACGGCCTGCTCGACGTCTGGCCGTTCACGACGGGCCTGCGACCGCCGGAGGTCGCTGGCGGCGGCGCGGTGCTCGTGGAGGTGTGGCCGTCGATGTTCCCGGTGGCGGCCGGAGCGCCACGTGACCGTGTGCAGGTGGAGGCAACGGCTGCCCGCCTCGCAGCGGCCGACCGGACGGGCGAGCTCCCGGGCTGGTTCCATCCGCCCGTGACGTCGGCGCAGCGCGACGTCGTGGAGCGTGAGGAGGGTTGGGTCCTGGGAGCGGGCGTCACCGGAGCGGAGGTGGGGTGATGGCCGGGCTCGGCCTCGACTCGGTCGGCGTGCGCATGGGTGGACGAGCGCTGTTGCAGGACGTGACCCTCGAGGTCGCCGACGGAGCGTTCGTTGCCGTCGTCGGTTCGTCCGGGAGCGGCAAGACCACCCTGCTGCGCACGGTGGCCGGGCTGGTCCGGCCGAGCGCCGGCACGATCCGGTTCGACGGCGCCGACGTCACCCAGGTCGAACCCGGTCGCCGCGACGTGGGCATGGTCTTCCAGCAGGTCGCCCTGTTGCGGCACATCTCGGTGCGCCGCAACGTGAGCTTCCCGCTGGACGTCAGGCGACAGACGGCGGAGGAGATCCGGCGGCGTGTCGACGCGGAGGTGCGGGCGCTGCACATCGAACGACTTCTCCTGCAGCGGCCCGACGAGCTGTCGTACGGGGAGGCCCAGATGGTGCAGATCGCCCGGGCGCTGGTGCGGGTGCCGAGGATGCTGCTGCTCGACGAGCCGTTCGCCAGCCTCGACGAGCAGCTGCGCGGCCGGATGCGGGCCGAGATCAAGCTGCTGCAGGAGGGGTACGGCGTGACGACGTTGATGACCACGAACGACCAGCGCGACGTGGCTGCGCTGGCCGGATTGGTGGTGGTGCTCGACGAGGGCCGGCTGGTGCAGGTGGGGTCCACGGCCGAGGTGCGTGAGACGCCGCGGACGCTCCTGGCGGCAGCCACCACCGGCGACCTGTCCACGTTCGATGCCACCGTCGTCGCCGAGTCGACCGGTTCGTGGCTGGTGCGTGACGACCCGTCGGGTGGACCGGGGCTCCGCCTGCGGTCCTGGTCGCCGGCGCTCGCCGAGTTCGACGGGCGACGGGTGACGGTGGCCGTCCGGCCCGAACACGTGGTGATCACGTCGAGCGGCTCGGTGGTGGCCGGTGTCGATCGATCGATCCCTGGTTCGACGCCGGTGGTTCAGTTGGTGGCGGCCGGCGCACGTCTCCAGGCCACGCCCGAGCCGGGTGTGGCACACGTGCGGGGCGAGACGGTGCGCGCCCGCGTCGATCACCACCTGGTGTTCGACCGCGCCACCGGCGACGCCATCGCCTAGCGACAGGTATTGCATCCGGTGTCAGACACCGGATGCAACGTCAGTCGACGGTCCAGGTGCCGTTGGAGCGCAGCAGCCCGGCGAGGTCGCCTGGCCCCTTGCGCTCGCTGGCGGCCATCACCTGATCGGCCACTGCTCCGGAGTACTCGGGTCGCTGGATGTCACGGAACACCCCGAACGGGGTGGGGGAGTGGTCGTCGTGGCTGAGGCGGGCGAGCGCGAACGCCAGCGACGGGTCGTGACGGTTGACGTCGTGCACGAGGATCTCCTCGGGGGCGACGTCGGAGCGCTCCACCAGGCGCAGCTGGCCGTCGACTCCCATTGCGACGGCACGGTGGCCCTCGGCACCGAAGGTGACGGGCTCGCCGTGCTCGAGGTTGATCATCATCTCGTCGCGGGCCTGCTTCTTGGTGACGTCGTCGAACTGGCCGTCGTTGAACACGTTGCAGTTCTGGTAGATCTCCACGAACGACGTGCCGTGGTGTTCGTGCGCCGCCCGGAACGTCTCGATCATGTGCTTGCGGTCGAGATCGTGGGTACGGGCCACGAAACTGGCCTCGGCGCCGAGTGCGACGGCGAGAGGATTGAACGGGGGGTCGATCGAACCCATCGGCGTGGACTTGGTGACCTTGCCGACCTCCGACGTGGGGGAGAACTGACCCTTGGTGAGCCCGTAGATCCGGTTGTTGAACAGCAAGATGTTGAGGTTCACGTTGCGGCGCAGCGCGTGGATCAGGTGGTTGCCGCCGATGGAGAGTCCGTCACCGTCGCCGGTGATCACCCACACGTCGAGATCGGGACGGGCCACGGCCAGTCCGGTGGCGATGGCCGGCGCCCGGCCGTGGATCGAGTGCATCCCGTAGGTGTTCATGTAGTACGGGAACCGGCTGGAGCAGCCGATGCCGGAGATGAACACGGTGTTCTCGGGGGCGATGCCGAGGTCGGGCATCAGCGTCTGGACGGCGAGGAGGATGCCGTAGTCGCCGCAACCCGGGCACCACCTGACCTCCTGGTCGCTCGACCAGTCCTTCTTCGTGGTGACGGCGACCTGTGCGGTGCTCATGACGTGGCTCCTTCCGTGCCGGCGCTCGTACTGGGCGTGATCGATGCGAGCGCCTCGTCGATCGCTGCTTCGATCTCGCGGGACTTGAACGGCAGGCCCTGCACCTTGGTGAGGGCCTGCGCGTCGACGAGGTACTTCCCGCGCAGCACCTGGGTGAGTTGACCCATGTTGAGTTCGGGAACGATGACCCGTTCGTACCGGTGGAGGATGTCGCCGAGATCGGGCGGGAGCGGGTTGAGGTGCATGATGTGCACCGAGGCAACGCTCTTGCCCGCTCGACGGCTGCGCTGCACGGCCGCATCGATCGCGGCCCACGTGGAGCCCCACCCGACCACGAGGACGTCGGCGTCGGGGTCGCCCTTGATCTCGGTGGGCGGGATGTCGGCGGCGATCGCGGCGATCTTGTCGGCGCGCAGGTGGACCATCTTCTCGTGGTTCTCGGGCGTGTAGTCGATGTTGCCGGTGCCGTCGGCCTTCTCGAGGCCGCCGACGCGGTGCATCAGACCCGGTGTGCCGGGAATCGCCCAGGGCCGGGCGAGCGTGGTCTCGTCACGCAGGTAGGGCCAGTAGACCTCGTTGCCGTCGTCGTCGACGTGGTTCGGTTCCGTCGTGAACGGTACGGAGATGTCGGGCAGCGATTCGACCGAGGGCAGGTTCCACGGTTCGGACCCGTTGGCGAGGTAGCCGTCGGACAGCAGGATCACCGGCGTGCGGTACTTGAGCGCGATCCGGGCCGCTTCGATGGCGGCGTGGAAGCACTGTGCGGGCGTGTAGGCGGCCACGATCGGCAGCGGCGCCTCGCCGTGACGGCCGTACAGGGCGATGTTGAGGTCGGATGCCTCGGTCTTGGTGGGGAGGCCGGTCGACGGGCCGCCGCGCTGGATGTCGACGAGCAGCAGGGGAAGCTCGATCGACACCGCCAGCGAGGTGGTCTCGCTCTTCAGGGCGACGCCGGGGCCGCTGGTGGTGGTGACGCCGAGATGCCCGGCGAAGGACGCACCGAGTGCCATGCCGATGGCCGCGATCTCGTCCTCGGCCTGCACCGTGCGGATGCCGAAGTGCTTGTGCTTCGACAGTTCGTGGAGGATGTCGCTGGCCGGGGTGATCGGGTACGAGCCGAGCGTGATCGGCAGTTTCGCCAGCTGGCCGGCGGCGACGAGGCCCCACGCGAGTGCCGTGTTGCCGGTGATGCTGGTGTACTCGCCGGAGGGCAGGCGGGCGGGTCGCACCTCATAGCGGTGGCCGACCGCCTCGGTGGTCTCACCGAAGTTGTAGCCCGCGAGGAAGGCGGCCTTGTTGGCCGCTTCGACCTGTTCGTTCTTGCCGAACTTCTCGCTGATCCACTCGATCGTGGGCTCGACGGGGCGGGTGAACATGAACGAGACGAGCCCGAGCGCGAAGAAGTTCTTCGAGCGTTCGGCGTCGCGTGGCTTCACGCCGAGCGGCGCGCACACCTCCTTGGTGAGGCTCGACATCGGCACGCGCAGCACCCGGTAGTGGGCGAGCGTGTCGTCGTCGAGCGGGTTGGCGGAGTAGCCGGCCTTGTCGAGGTTGCGCTCCTCGAAGGCGTCCTCGTTGACGATCACCGTGCCGCCGGGTTCGAGGCGATGCAGGTCGGCCTTCAGCGCCGCCGGGTTCATCGCCACCAGCACGTTGGGCTCGTCGCCCGGCGTGGTGATCTTGTGGTCGGCGATGTTGACCTGGAACGCCGACACCCCGTTGACGGTGCCGGCCGGAGCGCGGATCTCCGCCGGGAAGTCGGGCAGGGTGGACAGGTCGTTTCCGAACGATGCGCTCACCGAGGTGAACCGGTCACCCGTGAGCTGCATCCCGTCGCCGGAGTCACCCGCGAACCGCACGACGAGGTGGTCGAGAACGTGATCGCCGTCGGTCGACTCGGACCGGTCGATCGTCTCCGTCATGTTGTGTCTCCCCAAGGAGGTCGTCGGTCGAGTCGACCCGCACTCCGTGGTGGAGCAGCGCATCGCCCGGCCTGTCGCCCCGGCACCGTTGCCGGGGCCTGCATCGGATTTCACCGTAGTGGTTCGACCGCCGGATTCGTGCGACGGCCGCGCGAAAGTGACGTTGTGCCCACACTGTTCGACGATCTCGCCCGGACGTCGGACGCGGTCGGCTCCACGACGAAGCGGACCGAGAAGGTGGAGGCGCTGGCGGATGTGTTGCAGCGGCTGGAGCCGGGCGAGGTGCGCGCCGGTGTGGCGTTCCTCGTGGGCACCACGACGGTGGGCCGGGTGGGGGTCGGATGGGCGGCGCTGTCGTCGGCGAGGACGGCGCCGGCCGGTTCGCCGAGCCTCACCGTCGCCGAGGTCGACCGTTCGTTGGTGGACCTGTCGGCGATGTCCGGACCGGGTGTGGTGGCGGCGCGCCGCGATCGCCTCCTCGACCTGTTCGGGCGCGCCACCGAACGGGAGCAGCGTCTGCTGGCGGGAGTACTCGGCGGCGAGCTCCGCCAGGGAGCGCTGGAGGGGGTGATGGTGACGGCGCTCGCCCGGGCTGCCGGCGTGCGCGTGGCCGACGTCCGGCGCGCCGCCATGATGACCGGCGACCTGCTGGAGGCCGCGCACCTCGCGCTCGTGGACGGCGGCGCTGCGTTGGAAGGAGTGTCGATGCGGCCGCTGCGCCCGGTGCAGCCGATGCTCGCCAGCCCGGCGGCCGACGTGGCCGATGCGCTCGGCGGCATCGGCGGGGCGCCGGCGTCGGTGGAGTTCAAACTCGACGGCGCTCGACTCCAGGCACATCGCCGGGGCGAGGAGGTACGCCTCTACACCCGCAACCTCAACGACGTCACCGACCGCCTTCCCGCCGTGGTCGCCGCGGTCCGATCCTTCCGAGGCGGTGACCTCGTGCTCGACGGCGAGGTGCTCGGCGTCGACGACCGGGGCCGTCCGGCGCGCTTCCAGGACACGATGGGAGATCTGCAGCGTCTCGGCATCGAGGTGCGGACCGCTCCCGACGCAGCCGATGATGCTGCCGTCGCCGACGTAGCCGCGGATGACGCGTCCGGCGATGTAGCCGTCGCCGATCACGTCGCAGACGTGCCGGTGGCCGCAGAGGCGGCAGGCCTGCGGGCGTTCTTCTTCGACGCCATGTTCGTCGACGGCTCGCCGATCCACGACGAGCCGCTGTCCACACGGCGTGACGCACTTGCCGGGGTGGTGCCGGCGGGCTCGCGCCTGCCGTCGATCGTCACCGTCGATCCGGTCGAGGCCCAGGCCTTCCTCGACGGCGCGATCCGTGAGGGGCATGAGGGCGTGATGGTGAAGGGGCTCGATGCGCCGTACGAGGCGGGTCGCCGGGGTGCGGCCTGGCGCAAGGTGAAGCCGGTGCACACCCTCGACCTGGTGGTGCTGGCCGCCGAGTGGGGCCACGGCCGCCGCCGTGGCCGGCTGTCGAACCTGCACCTGGGGGCGCGGGCGTCGTCGGCCGACAACGAGTTCGTGATGGTGGGCAAGACGTTCAAGGGCCTCACCGACGAACTCCTGCGGTGGCAGACCGAGCGGTTCCTGGGCCTCGAGATCGGACGTGGCAGCGGCCGTGATGCCCACGTGGTGCACGTCCGTCCGGAGCAGGTGGTGGAGGTGGCCGTCGACGGGGTGCAGGCGTCGAGCCGCTACCCGGGTGGAGTGGCGCTGCGGTTCGCCCGGGTTCGCCGCTACCGCGACGACAAGTCGGCGGCCGAGGCCGACACGATCGACACCGTCCGGGCGATGTTGTGACCGACGCCTCCGAGCCGGCGCAGACTCGTACCATCGATGAGATGCGTGCTGGTTCCGTCGCCGTCGCCGTCGCCGTCGTAGCGGCGCTCGTGGTGCCGGCCGGCTGCAGCGACTCGAACGGCTCGGACGATCTCGACCGGATCGATGGTCCTGCCCAGGTGGACTCCGACTACCGGCCGCTCGAGGAGGATCCGGCGTCCGACACCACGGGCGACGACGGCTGATCAGGAGCGATGGCAGCTGATCAGGGCGACGGCAACTGATCAGGTGCGGCGACATCCGGGGCGACATCCGGCTGGCGCGGCCCGACCCGGTAGGGTCGTGTCCCGGCATGGCGACGCTTCGATTCAGTTTCGGCACCATGGGTTCGGGCAAGAGCACCGTGGCCCTGCAGATCCACCACAACCTGTCGAACCGCCAGCTCTACGGGCTGCTGCTCACCACGCTCGACCGGGAAGGGCGCCAGGTCACGAGCCGGCTCGGCGTGGCGGCACCGGCGATCGAAGTGGGCCCCGACGTCGACCTCCACGCCCTCGCGGTGAAGTACTGGCCGATCCACTACATGGTCTGCGACGAGGTGCAGTTCTACACACCGGCACAGTGCGATCAGCTGGCGCGTGTGGTCGACGAGCTCGACGTCGACGTGTACGGCTTCGGGCTGCTCACCGACTTCCGTGGCCGCCTGTTCGAGGGCACGCAGCGGATGCTCGAGATCGCCGACGAGCACACGCCACTGCAGGTGGAGGCCCGCTGCTGGTGCGGTGCCCGCGCCACCCACAACGCCCGCGTGGTCAACGGCGATGTCGTGTACGAGGGTGCCACCGTCATGGTGGGTGACACGCGCGCCGGTGAAGCCCCGCTGTTCGGCGACGCGGTGCGCTACGAGCTCCTCTGCCGCCAGCACTTCCTCCGCGGCGACCTCGGCGCCTGACGTTCGGAGCCCATCACGATCGGGGTCAGACCCCGATCGTGATGCTCGCAGTACCGATGAGTGTCGGGCCGACCTGTGTGGCCGGAGGCTCATCGATGGCGACATGGTCGGCCCCGCCGGTCCCGGCGCGGTCAGGTCTGGTCGACGGACCCGGTGGAGCGGTCGGCGGAGCGGCAGAGCACGGCGAGGCCGGCGGCGAGCGACATCCCACCGAGGCGCAGGAACACGCCCTCGATGTCGCTCGGGCCGTTCTCGTCACGCAGGAGGATGCTGACGATGGCGACTGCGCCGATGAACACCATGGTGATGGCGATGCCGGCCACGAGGCGGACGAGCGTGTTCAGCCACGTCTCGCGGTCGTCGCCGGCGAGCCAGCAGGCGGTGGCCGCCACGAACGCCGACGGAGCGAGCACCACGAGGTTCGGGGGAAGCATCAGGAAGCTCAGCACCTCGATCCGCTGGTCCCAGATGCCGCCGAACGGTTGCTCGCTCACGCCGCGGACGCGTTCGAGCTGGAACAGGATGAACCCGACCGACCCGCCGAGCAGCAGCCAGCCGGCGATCGTCAGGTCGCGGACCAGGCGGGCCCGGCGGACGGGCGTGAGGTCAGTCCCAGGCACACTGCATTCGCTTGATGCCGTTGATGAACGCGCTCTGGAGGTAGTCGGGCTCGCCGGTGATGCGCAGCGACGGGAGCCGCTTGCGGATCTCGTCGAACATCACCGTCATCTCGCGTCGGGCGAGGTTGGCGCCGAGGCAGAAGTGCGGGCCTCCAGCGCCGAAACCGATCTGTGCGGGGTTGACCGGGCGGGTCACGTCGAACCGGTGGGGGTCGGCGTAGACGCGCTCGTCGCGATTTCCCGAGTTGTAGAACATCACCAGTTTCTGGCCCTCCTGCACCAGCTGACCGCCGACCTCGGTGTCCTCCGTGGCGGTGCGGCGGAAGTGGATCACCGGCGTCGCCCACCGCACCACCTCCTCCACGGCCGTCTTCGAGTGGGTCTCGAAGTTCTCGTACAGCAGGTCGCGTTGATCGGGATGGTCGGTGAACGCCTTCAGGCCGTGGCTGATGGCGTTGCGGGTGGTCTCGTTGCCGGCCACCACCAGCAGGATGAAGAACGAGCCGAACTCCTGCGGGGTGAGCTGCTCGCCGTCGACCTCGGCGGCCATCATCACCGAGGTGATGTCGTCCTGCGGGTCGGCCCGGCGCGACTCGCCCAGCGTCTGGGCGTACATGAACATCTGCAGCGACTGACCCATCAGATCCTCGTAGGTGCCGACGAACTCGGGGTCGCCCACGCCGAGGATGGTGTTGGTCCAGCCGAGGATCTTGCCGTAGTCCTCCTCGGGGATGCCCATCATGTCGCAGATGATCTCGAGGGGCAGTGCGGCGGCCACGTTCTCGACGAAGTCGCACGTCTTGTCGGGGAAGTCGGTGTTCAGCCGGTCGATGATGCGCACGGCCTTGTCGTGCACGTATTCCTCGACCTTGCCGACCTCCTTGGGGGTGAAGCCCTTCGACACGATCGAGCGGAGCCGGAAGTGCTTCGGATCGTCCATGTTGATCATCGAGCCGAAGAACTCGTTCATCTCCTGGGGGAGGTCGCCGATGTTGGCGCCCTTGCCCGAGCAGAACAGCTTGGGGTGACGGCTCACATGCCAGATGTCGTCGTGACGGGTGACGGCGAAGTAGCCGGGCCCGCGCGGGAACGGCGAGTCCTCGATGACCGCCTCCTCGTAGAAGGCGAGGCCGGGAGTGTCGCGCAGTGTCGTGAAGGCGCCTTCCCGGTAGCTCCGTGGCGCCGTCCAGAACGCCTGGTCGGAGAGGTCGAACTCGCCGAGGTGGACCTCGTCGAGCGAGATGTCGGTGGTCATGGGTTCCGACTGTAGGGACCGACGGTTCACTGGGCGCAGTCGCACGAGTTGAGATCGAGCCGGCTGCGGCGTTGACTGGGGGAATGCTGCAGCCTTCGGAGATCGAACGAGTCCTGGTCGTGACGGCCCATCCCGACGACGTCGACTTCGGGTCGGCCGGCACGGTGGCCGATCTCACCGACGCCGGCGTCGAGGTGGTCTACTGCCTCGTCACCGACGGTCAGGCCGGCGGGTTCGACCACTCGATCCCACGGGCGGAGATGGCTGCCATCCGCCGGGAGGAGCAGACCAAGGCCGCTGCCGAGGTCGGCGTCACCGAGCTGCACTTCCTGGGATACATGGACGGCACGGTGGAGGTGACGATGCAGCTGCGCCACGACATCAGCCGGGTGATCCGTGAGGTGCGTCCGCAGGTGGTGATCACGCAGTCGCCGGTCCGCAACCTCGACTCCACGTACGGATCGCACCCCGACCACACCGCCACGGGAGAGGCCGCGATGTGTGCGGTCTATCCCGATGCACGCAACCCGTTCGCCTTCCCGGACATGCCGTGCGCCGAGCTGGAGGACTGGAAGGTGGCCGAGGTGTGGATCCCGTTCGGCCCGGGCGCCGACGGTGCGCTGGCGGGCGTGGTCGACATCACCAATCAGATGGAGCGCAAGCTGCGGGCGCTGCACTGCCACGTGAGCCAGCACGTCGACGCATCGGCGATCGACGAGCGGGTGCGGGAGTGGAACCGCGCCAACGCCGAGCAGCACGGCTTGCCCGCGGGCCGCAGCGCCGAGATCTTCCGCATCGTCGACACCCGCTGAGCGGCGGTTCGACGGTGTTGCGATGAGTGTTGGGCCACGGGGGTTGGCCGGTGGCTCATCGCAGGTGGGGGAAGGCGAGGTGGGCGGCGCCGAGCAGCGGGCCGGTCGCACCCAACCCGGCGCGCACACACGGCACAGGGGCCAGCGCCCGTTCGACCTCGTCGCCGAACCGGTCGTACGCGTCGACGAGGCCGCCGCCGATCACCACGAGATCGGGTGACAGCGCATCGATCGCCGAGGCGAGGAATGCACCGACACGCATGCCGTGCTCGGCGACGACGTCGGCGTGGGCCGGGTCGTCGACGGCGGCACGCAGGTCGAGCGTGGGCACACCGATGCGGTCGGCCAGACCTCGCGCCGACAACACGTCGTCGGCCCGACCCCACGGCGTGTCGAGGCGGGCGAGTTTGTCGATGTCCAGCGTGTCGAGGTGCCGCTGGCCCACGTCGACATGGTCCACCGTGCGGATCACCGAGCCCGCCTCGGTGAGGCAGGCCCCGACGCCGGTGCCGAGGGTGATCGTGAGCACCCGATTCGCGTTCCGTCCGGCGCCGAACACGGCCTCGCCCACACCGGCCGCCTCGTTGTCGTGGACGAACTCCACCGGCAGTCCCGCCGCCACGGCGGGGAGACGCTCACGGAGGGCTTCGCGCAGGTCCACGCCGTGGATCGCGTCGAACTTGTGGAGGCCGCGGATGAGTGCCGTGCCGGCGGCCAGGTCGAACGGGCCGGGGAAGGCGATCGCCAGCCCGTCGGTGCCGGTGCCGGTGCCGGTTCGGGCGACGTCGAGCGCTGCGGTCGCCGCCTCGGCGAGTCGGCCGAGCACGGTGTCGGTGTCGGCGGTGGCCAGGGTGGGCATCGACGGCCCGGTCTCCGCTGCGCCGTCGCGGACGACGCCGGACTTGATCGACGTCCCGCCGACGTCCAGCACAGCGATCACCGTCATTCCGCCCGACCGTAGTCCCGGCCGATGAGCGAAATCCCCGTATCCGGTGGCTTCGCTCATCGCCTTGGGTGTTGCTGTCCGGCCGATGAGCGAAATCCCCGTATCCGGTGGCTTCGCTCATCGCCTTGGGTGTTGCTGTCCGGCCGATGAGCGAGAGCCCCGTATCCGGTGGTTCGGCTCATCGCCCGGGGGCGAGAGTGCGTTGGGAGGGGCCGGGGACGCATCGGTACCATCAGCACATGACCGAAGCAGTGATCGTCGCCACCGCCCGCAGCCCGATCGGACGTGCCGCCAAGGGGTCGCTCGTCGATCTCCGTCCCGACGACATGGCCGCCCAGATCGTCACCGCCCTCATGGCGAAGGTGCCGGAGGTGTCGGCGAGCGACGTGGAGGACCTCATCATGGGCTGTGGCCAGCCCGCCGGCGAGGCGGGCTTCAACATCGGCCGCATCGTTGCCGGGCTCGCCGGCCTCGACGACGTACCGG
>Ga0102937_1000934_pt1 | contig 13211 bp, 6 predicted proteins | sample SalPonR2_B_D1_MG_FD_78213 | JGI IMG/M metagenome (GOLD analysis project Ga0102937, IMG submission 78213) | Salt pond soil microbial communities from South San Francisco under conditions of wetland restoration - Salt Pond MetaG R2_B_D1_MG | ecosystem: Environmental > Aquatic > Marine > Intertidal... | reverse complement strand
GTTAAATATACTACCGGATACATAATAGCGTGCTTTTTCAGTACCGCCTGCAACACTCAAGTCATGAGTACGGGTTGTACCCGTTCTGAAAAATACATCAGACCAGTCTCTGTCTCTGGAAAGCAGATCGGCACGTCCTGAAGGGTCTCCGGTTGGATTGTCTTCAGATGTAGCCCAACCTGGTCCTGTTTGAAGAATCTCTTCAAAACGAAGTTTTTGTTCGGTGTTCATCATGCTAAATGGTGGTTCTCCTGAAACGGAAGCACCCATTTGGCCCGTGTATCGCACCTGCGTATCACCGGACTTACCTCTTTTGGTAGTTATAACAATAACTCCGTTTGATCCACGAGAACCATATTGAGCTGTTGCACTCGCATCTTTAAGGATAGAGATGCTTTCAATATCATTCGAGTTAATAGAAGCAAAATCGTTTGCATTAATCGGTACACCGTCCATCACAAACAGCGGAGTATTTCCACCTGTAATTGAACCGGTTCCCCGAATACGAATGGTTGATGCAGTACCCGGCTGTCCGGAACCACTGGTAATAAATACACCCGGAGTTCTACCTTGCAGACGCTGCTCGAAGGTAGCTACAGGTATGTTTTCAATTGATCGGGTTGAAACTGTTGTAATTGAACCGGTAATTCGATCTCTACTTTGATCGGTATAACCTGTTACAATGACCTCTTCCAAACCAACCAGATCTTCACGAAGCTGAATGTTAAGGGTTTGCTCAGAAGAGTTGATTTCAACTTCTAAGTTAACTGTTCGGTAACCGACAAAAGTTACACGAAGATTATAAGTTCCGTAAGGAAGATTTTGAATGGTATAGTTACCGTCTAAATCGGTAGCTGCACCTCGTTCGAGTTCCTGTACAAGAATGTTCACACCGGGCAGGCTTTCACCTGTTCTTTGGTCGGTGACTGTTCCTGTCAAAGTCCCGTTTTGTGCAAATGCTGTGCTCGTAAAAGCGCCGGCACTTATCACAAAAAGGAATGCTGACAAGAAGAATAGTATCCTTTTCATCATAGATGACCTCTATAAGTGTTTGTTTTAGTTAATGAAAACTACCTGACAGGCACTAAAAAACCTAGATTAAAAATAGTAATTAGGGTTTAATTTTGAGCCAAGTCGAATAGCAAATTGTATTGTGCATTAAGTGAAATCTAATTGATGAAACTTAATATTCAAAAATATTTGTAAAACAATTTAAAAACTTGATAATTATTAGAGTAAGGGATATTCACTGCAAGCCAATTCATATCATACATTTATATTAAACCATTTAAACTTAAATTTTCTTGATCTTCTTTTTCTACTATGCGTTAACTTTGTGATTATAAAAATCATTTAACGCATATTGTGCTTTTTTTAGCAAGGTTTTTTCTGATTTTTGATAAGAGATACATGTAAAGATACGGTATCTATTTTCACATATACTCATCAACGCCATCTGCAATTCACAAGATTAAATTACAATCTAGTACCACCTGAAACATATTCATCAGCCCCTTCAGCCCTGTTAGTGTTAAAATATAAAGCTTGTAGTTTCCCTTTCATCTTCATCATTATTATGTAGGCAGCGATTTACAGAATGTTACACCGATTGAGTATGCCTCTTATTTAATAATTATTAACAGTTTGTGATGATAATGCTTGTTAATTTTGATACTAAAATATCACTACAACAGAACTGAGTTTCTTTCATTTTAACTGATCGAAATATTCAGTCGACACATACTATTCATAAGTACATCTCATGAGAAATATCACTGTAGCTATTAGCTTCTTAACTCTATTTATATTCACTTCATGCAGCAACACCAATCAAGTCCTCCTTCCGAATGAATCCTATAACTCTGAAAACAATTCTGTTTCTATAATGCTAATTGAGTCTGAACACCTTTTTAACTATTTCCCAAACCATACCTATGGAGCACTGCGGTCAACCGAAAGGAATATATTCGATAATCAAATGCTTAAGCTCTTTTCAGATCAAACACAATCACCAGTTGTCGGGAAAAAAAGAAACGACAATGTTGATCCATCCAACTTTGAATTGCGAGAATTTGAAACTAATAGTTCGAAGTTTACAATTATCAGCCCAAAGGCCGGTACAGACTTATTATCTTCTGAAGATAGCTCCAGATATACACTAATTTTAGACCAGTACCATTTTGTCTCATATCAAATTGGAAATGGTGGCGGTTCATATGCCGGACACGAACAAGAGACTCAAAATAAAATCAGGTTTGATCTATCGTACATTATATGGGACAACAAACTTCAGAAGGAAATAGGCTGGGGTAAAGTAAGTTCAGACCATCTTTTATACAAAAGCGATATTGCAAAAAGTTACCAAAATGTCATCTCTTCTGTATTTCAGAAAATTGTCAATGTTAGTCCATTTCAGCCTGTCTGATTCTTCTTTGTTCAGAAATTGTTTAACATGAATTCGATATAGAGAACAGGTGACGAATTTTATAAATTCCCCCTAACATTTGGACTAAAAGCTTTCATGTTAAGGGCAAAATAACCTGAGTTCGGCATAAGAATTTATAAAAGACTCTCCCCTCCTTCGTAAGGAGGGCCTGGGGGTGGTTACAGCTCTTATAAAAAGTCTGACAGTTGAGAAAATAGCTCATTAGCCGTTTCAACCTCCCCTAAATCCAAATTCAGATTTTTATCTCGAACTCACGTTAGTTAAGTTTTTATCTGTCATTAGCGGAATAAATCATAAATAGTTTTCTGAAATCCCCTCCACCGCAACCCGATAACAATTATTTTCAGTTTAGCACCACAGACATAAAAGGGGGGCCGTAGCGATCCGATCAAAACTCTACATTTTATGTCACCCTGCTATCAATATGACTGAGAGAAGTCCATCTGCTTTATCATCGTTGTCTTACCATCCATTCTTCGAGGGCGAAGACAATCGTCATTTATAAAATCTATATATTTTGTGATATCTCAAGTTAATCTAAATTCCTAGTTCATTTTTTTTAAAAAAAACATACACGGTAGATTAACAATGGGTCCGCTAATAATCGGGTTTGAAGTGAGGTATCTGAATATTTCAAATGTAAAAGAACATCCCTCTTTTTTTCCCCATATTAGCAGAGATTTTTCATTAGTCGAACTGAAACAAAAAAGAAAAGCCAACCCGCTTTCACGAGTTGGCTTTGGTAAATAATTGGCGATTACATTCCCACAGTAGATGTTTACCAATAATGTTGGTTTTAAGTTCGGTACAAAAAAAAAGCTACCTAATTACTTAGGTAGCTTTTTGTTGAACTATATACCTTCTATTAGCTCGCCTTTCGAATAACTACTGTATAGTATTTGTAGTTTTCTGCAGGTTCCAAAACATCCGTTTCGGTAAGCATCAGAATCATCTGTACGCTATCTCCCGGATTAAGGTTGTCGGCAATTGCCACAACATCAATAGTGGTTACACTAGAGTTAGCTGCAAACACCGCTTGATTGTTTGAATTTGCCACATTGTAATGTGTGCCTTCAACAGCTGTTGTTGTACCAACAACCTCACCTTCTTCATCTAATCGCTCATCTACAACCTGAAAACCGATAGGTGCATCGGTATTAAATTGCGGTGCAATCAGTTGAAGTCTCAGCGGCACATCTGCAGTACCAGTATTTGTACCTGCATCGAATGTAACGGTAGACGTGTAATTTGCATTACCCGTAGCTGAGGCAAATGGTTGCTGGTACTGTGCGAATTCCACAGCAGCCGGCCCTTCATATACCTTAGTTACCTCATCGAAACATCCGGTGAGCAGTAATCCTGCGATTAGAACACCGGATAGTAATTTAAATATTGAGTATTTCATTTTAGTATCCTGGATTTTGTTCTAAATTTTCATTCAATGACACTTCACCATTTGGAAGTGGTGACAGAAATTGAATGTTATCACCGTAAATCAGTGTAGGTGAAGGACCTGTAGCATCAGGCTTCACAATATCCCAACCTTTCCGCTTAAGATCTTGCCATCTGTGACCTTCAAAAGCAAGCTCGCGTCGTCTTTCCAGAAGGATTTCTTCCACGAGATTTGTAAGATCAACATTAGCAGCCAACCCTCTATTTGTGCGGATTTGATTCAGGTCATTATTTGCTAACACGTCATCTCCGGCATTACCACGCTCGGCATAAGCTTCAGCACGTGTTAAGTAAACTTCAGAGATTCTGATAACAGGAACATTATCCGTATGAGTTGCAACCGTTGCTTCATATTTGGCAACATATCGCAGACCTTCGTTTTGTGTACCGATGACACTCTCATAATTCTCTTCCGTTAGAGGATAGAGACTATTTCTGACATCTCCGGGCTCCAATGTAGCCAATAACTCATCGGAAGGAAGTACATCAAGCCAAACATTTGGGGTAAGTGCTGATGAGAGAGCAATGTTAACACCCAACGACTCTGAACTGGTAAATTTCAGTTCAAAAAGTGACTCGGGATTTGGCTCTGCTGCATACATGGCGGGACCAACATCACCGGGGCTTGCTACTGTTACCGGCGACTGATTGATGGCAAATGTAGCATGCTCAATCGCATCATCCCATCGTTCCCAGTATAGATATACCCGGGCAAGGAGTGCGTGCGCGGCGGCACGGTTCATATAGAAAGGTGCGTTACCGTCAGTCTGAGTAAGAAGATCTATTGATTGCAATAAATCAGCTTCAATCTGCTCATATACAGCAGTTACTGAAGCTCTGCTTCTGAAATCAGCTGCATCGATAGTTTCAGTCGGTTCGGTACGCAGAATAACTCCACGATCCCAGCCATCAACGATTTTATTTGGCTCATAACCATAAACCTTAACCAAATCGTGATATGCAAGAGCTCTTAGGGCTAGTGTTTCACCCAAAATTCGGGATCTTTCACTATCGCTAAAACCATCTACAGTTGGGGCATGCTTTATAACCGTGTTCAGATCATTGATACCGGAGTATCGTCCCCATCCACCAACGCCTGATCCTAATGCATTAATAGGCTCGCCAGTCCAACGTCCGGAGTTAGCCGGATTTGAAACTCCATTGTCAGCAAGTACATCACCTGCCATAACCATTCTAAGTCCCCAATAACCGGAGAACATCTGTACTCTGTATCCACGGTTGTATACGGCAAGTATACCCGTACTGGATTGTGTCGCTACTTCGGCACCTACTGACTGCTGCGGCTCAACCTGAATTAGATCGTCGCATGCCATAAAAGCTACCGTCGCGGCTACTATAAATAATAATTTAAGTATGTTAGACTTTTTCATAATGTTTAAAATCCTATTTCAATTCCTGCAGTTAATGTTCTGGCCTGTGGATAAATCGCATTGTTTGTTCCCACAATCTCAGGATCGATGCCGTTATAAGCTGTCCAAGTCAAAAGGTTTGTGGCCTGCAATGTAAATCTTGCACTTCTCACACCAATTTGTTGTGAAACAGCAACCGGCAGAGTATACGCAAAGTTTACATTCTTCAAGCGGATGTAGGAAGCGTTTTCCAGAAATCTGGTTGAAGTAGTAAATCCACCGGTTCTGCCCGGCCAAGAACTATTTACATACGCTTTTTCAACGCTTGTAATTTGTCCTGGTTCAGTCCATCTGTTTCTTGAGTTAGCAATCAAACCGGCTCTTCGGAAAAAGGCTCCGTCAGTAAAGCTACCCGTAAAACTGTTGTAACTGGCTTGGCCAAAGCTACCCTGGAAAAGAAAATCTAACTGGAATCCACGATAGTTTAATTGGTTGAACCATCCACCAAAAGAACTTGGCTGTGTATCACCAACAAATTGTCGGTCATCATTTTCTCTTTCACTTGCAGTAGAAGGCGTGTACGTAATGTTTCCGTTGCGGTCGTAAAACATCGGGCGACCATCAGCCGGGTTTACACCGGCATATTCGTACATATAATATTCAGTAAGCGGCCGGCCAACGAAAAGGTTACCAAGTCTGTCAGCACCTTCATTAAGCTCTAAGAGCTCATTTCGCTGCCAAGACATATTTACCTCACTTGTCCATACAAAACCAGCGCGATCTAAAACTACAGCACCAATCTCAATTTCAATACCTTGATTTTGTACTCTACCGGCATTCTCTGTTAGACTTCCGAATCCACTATCACTTGGCAGATCACGGTCGAGAAGCAGTTTTGAGTTCTCACGGCTATACACATCGATGGCACCATATACGCGGCTCTCAAAGATCGCCCAGTCTAAACCAAGGTTAATAGTACCAGACTCTTCCCATGTGAGAAGGTTGTTACCTAAACCTGAAGGCGTGAGTGCAGGAGCATTATTGTATGCTCCACCGGAAGTAAAGAGTTGACGAGAAGCGAAGTTACTAATAGCACTGTTACCGGTGATACCGTAACTAATTCGAAACTTAAGATCTTCAAGCCAGTCATTGGAAAAGTCCATGAAAGACATGTTAGATGCTCTCCATCCAAGAGATCCTGCATAGAATAGTCCCCAACGCTTATCTTCACCAAATCGTGAGTTCCCGTCATAACGAACACTAACATTAGTTAGATACGTATCGTCATAGTCATATTGAACTCTAGAAAAGAAACTTGCCTGTCGGTATTCAGAGCCAAAACCAGTAACACTTAATGGTTCGGCAGCATTTTGAAGTGTTCTAAACAGACCACTTGGGAAACCCTGCCCGGAAGCAGAAAATGTTTCTCGCGTTTCCTGTCGGTACTCAAAACCGCCCAAAGCTCTTACGCTATGAACTTCTGAAAAGGTATCATAGTAGTTAACAACCTGATTAGTTGTAAAGTTGGTTACCGTACGATTTGCATCGAAACGATATCCACCAAGACTTTCACCTGCTGGTGATTCCGGAGCACGATAGTCGATATCTTCAACAGTTCTGTAATCCAATCCCCAGTTAGTTCTGAAGTTCAGATTACTGGTAATGTTGTAAATCGCACCTGCATTACCAACCAACTGTTTCTGAGTACTGTTCCGATCATCCAGCTCATTTGCTGCAAGTGGGTTGTAATTGAAAACTTCTTCAGTTGCGTAAGTGCCATCTTCATTATAGATGGGATTTGTAGGCCTTATAAATTGCGCCATAAAAAATGGGCTACCTAAGAAAAATCCTTCCTGAAGTGCACCATTCTGCTCCGTAACTGTTGTTGCCAGATTGAGATCAAAGGAAAGTTTATCATTGGCACGGTGATCAATGTTTGCACGAAGGTTCATACGCTGCATATCTGTAGTAATAGCAACACCCTCAGTGTTGTTATATCCACCCGAGATAAAGAAGCGAGTTTGATCGTCACCGCCACTGGCAGAAAGATTATATTTCTGTGTAGTTCCGGTTCTCATCATGGCATCTTGCCAATTGTAATGAGGAACTTCGCCATTTTGAACATCATCAAGTGTCCAGCCACCGATAAAGCCAGCCGCATTCAAATTAGCACCAAAAAATGAATTATAATTCTCAAAAGCCTCATACTGAAGCTCAACCCATTCCGGGCCTTTAATAACTTCCAATCTGTTCAGCTCTTCAGCAACACCGTAGCTGGAAGTCAGGTTAAATTGTGTATTACCTGCAGATCCACGACGGGTAGTAATTAGTATTACTCCGTTTGCGGCTTGAGCTCCATAGATAGCAGAAGCGGCTGCATCCTTCAGCACTTCAATACTTTGAATGTCGCGAGGGTTAATGGCGTTCAATGGGTTTGAAGCATTGCCACTACCAAGAGTTGATGATTGATCAACTGATGAAATAGGCACACCATCAACAATATAGAGAGGTGCATTACCAGCGTTAATTGAACCAATACCCCGAACTCGAACGTATGTTGAGCCACCGGGCTGTCCACTTAAGTTTGTTACCCTTGCACCCGATACACGCCCCTGTAGAGCCTGATCCGGTGAAGCAATATCCAATCCTTGAACATTACGGCCACGAACTGTAGTCATGGAACCGGTAAGTTCTCGTTGTGGAATAGCAGAATAACCGCTTACTACAATCTCATCGAGACCTGCAGCATCGAGAGACATTTCTACATCCAGTACATTTTCTCCCTGTGAGATTGTCACACTTTGGTTAATTGTGCGAAATCCTACAAACGAGAATCGTACGTTATAGTCGCCAACAGGTATGTTCTCGATGGTGTATGAACCATCAATTCCTGTAGCAGCTCCTCTTTCTAGTTGCGTAATCAAAACAGTTGCACCGGTTAATTCCTCACCGGTAGACTGGTCTGTTACTGTCCCTGTCAATGTTCCTGTTTGGGCTACTGCAACGCTTGAAAAAGCACTAACAAGTAACACAAACAAAAAAGTAGACAAGGATAATAGTATCCTTTTCATCATAGATGACCTCTATAAGTGTTTGTTTTGGTTAAAATAAATTACTCGATGGGTATAATAATTTTCTGACACAGACTGCCGGCAAATTATTTAATTGTGAGCCACACCGAATAGTGTGTCGCTTAAAGCAACGGGTTGAAACTAACTGAAGAAATATCTACATCAAAATTTTAAAGTTTATTTTTTATTGATCAGTCATACATTTTACATCACTAAAAACCTGTAAGACGTTGTTTTTTAATATTATAAATTTTTTAAGAGGTCATGGTATTTCAATATTTTTACAAATTTTATTATTTGTAAAGTATTTTTTTTATTACACAAATTATTTTAATTATTTTTTTACAATTGATTTTAATTTGCTATTAACTAGCTTCAGTCTTCTGTAGAAACATTTAATTTATCAGCATTTATTTCTTCGCCATTTGTATAGAATAATCCTGATATCTTAGAAAATTAAACATATGTGCAAATATCGGAAGGTGCAGCTGATTGTATATTATTGTAAAAACAAGAAGCTTATGAATATTTCCGATCTTAAGTGAATTTTTACCTTTTTTCACTTCTCGAATGATAAGAGTAGATGTATTACACATTAAAACTTGGAGTTTCCTTAAGGATGCCGACTATTCAAATTTTTGTTATTTCATTAAAAATTGTCTGTTTTTTGCCTCCCTACCGTTTTGCAGGTTTTCCGTACAAACTTAAAACCCCTGTCCTTTTGGAGTAAGCAAAACTTTACAAAATGTGGACCATACCTATAGCATTCTGGATTTCTTTCGTATCTATATTCCATGATGAATCGAATTTAGTGGGGCGAAATCATTCCGGCTGATCAATCTTAAAAGTATGATATCTTAACAGATCACTAAATTTATGGGCCTTTTTACATCTGAATTGAGGTCAAGTGTCGCAGACACGCTAACCATCATAGCCCAACAATTCATTGTTGGGAATAAATCATGACACCTATTTAATTTCCTAAGTACCGTAGGTACGAACCACAATTATTTTGAGTTTTCACCCGGATTTTTAAGATTATTTATGGAATAGGTAGTTACTACCCGGATTTTACGAGAGAATCCAATTCTTACAATTGATATCAAGGGATATGGCAAATACATACTGTAAAATCTATCTGCATACAGTCTTTGCGGTCAAGTATAAGAAAGCAGTGATCAAACCAAAGTGGGAAAATGAATTGCACTCCGTAATTGGAAGTTTAATTAATCAATCAGGGGGTCAATCCATTATTGTAAATGGCACATTTGATCATATTCACTGCTTTTTTTATAAAAAACCTTCAGTTTCAGAGTCTGAATTGATCAAGGTTGTAAAAGCAAAATCGTCCAAATGGGTTAATGAATCCAACTATTTAGATCAAAGATTTTCATGGCAAAAAGGGTTTGGGTGTTTCTCTTTCAGCGAATCTCACAGGAGCCAGGTTTACAGATACATTGCCAACCAAAAAGAACACCACAAGAAATTGACATTTAGGGAGGAGTATTTAAAGCTGCTTCAATCCTATGATGTCGAATATGATGAACGGTACGTTTTTCAAATCTTGAAATAAATTGTAGATGTGTAATTGTGGACCATACCTACGGCATTCTATCTATTATTTGTATTTCATACTCCACAGGTTGAAACCTGTGGCTATGATGCTTGGACATGGCTACGCCATTTGGGTTGGCTACTGAATTAGGATAAAATCTTATTCCTTTCTGTATTAAGTGATTTTAAGTACAATTCTAAAGGATTTGAATCTTGCCCAACATTCACTTCCCCAACATACAAGTGTCGCTAGACACGATTCATATTGTAGCCTCACAATTCATTGTGAGGATTCTAAGGCATCACCTCTGTTTCCAAGTGCCGGTAGGCACGGCCCACAGGGTTCCATCTTATTCTAAGACATATAAAAAAACTCAATCGTTAACGTAACCCATATCCTGCGGGCAAACCCAATAAAAAAAGCCACCCCGAACTTAATCGGAGCGGCTTTCAATTTTTTGGTCTTAAAAACAAGACCTGACAAGTTATAAAAACCTGTCAGGTCTGGAATATAAGACGAACCTTAGTCTACATCCCACCAGATTCTGGTGTACGGAGTGTCAGGGCCTTGTGCCGCTACTGCAGCATCATAATTGTCCCCGTTAATCGTAACTTCAGATGTAGGATATGCGAATCTAACCGGAATTTGCGGATCAGCTCCTACTGCAAATGGATTCGGGTCCAGTTCAGGATATCCCAAACGTCTCCACTCAGACCAACCCTCGTAACCGTGTGGGAAAAGGGCTAACCATTTTTGGGTACCGATTTTCTCGTCCCAAATGGCCGGATCATAAGCTACTTCAGCTTGTGCAATGTAATCTGCAAAATTCACATCATCATATACGCCCCACTGATTCCAAGATGCTTCGATACCGTCGTAGTATAAATCTTCAGCTACTCCGGTAATCCAGCCTCTTTCCACAGCCTCAGCCATGGCGAAGTTTAGCTCGGCTACCGTAATGATTGGAAGCGGTGCACCCTGTTCGCCTACAGACGGGCCACCGGCACCGATTGCGGAACCGGGAAATGAGATCTCATCATTCGTTAGGTTTCCGGCATCCTCGAGGAACGGCATTCCCTGGATTTCATTAAAGGTCACCTGGCCGTCGTTATTTGAGTAGTTTGGCGCAGGCAGTGCATAAACCAGGATACGGTAATCTTCCAGTCCCTTCATGTACTCTGCGATTGTTTCATGAATCGCGTAATCTGTACGGGTTTGGAAACGAGCGTACCATGGGTTCTGGTTATTTGCGTCAGCCAGGTAAGGATACATAACATCCTCAGTAACCAAGCCGTCAGAAACTGCGTCTGCAAACTCAGCTGCAGGATCTACACTCACATCACCTGCACGTTCTGCGATTCGTAGAGCCGCACGAGCCCTCAGGCTGTTTGCAAAGAGAGCCCACTGCCCCATATCTCCTTCAAAAAGGATATCACCACGAACCGGAGTTCCGCCGTCCATTTGAGCAACAGCTTCATTCAGTTCGGTGATGATGTCTGCATAGATTGCAGACTGATCATCGTAGGCAGGCGAGAAATTAGCACGTCCCTGAAGGGCCTCGCTATAAGGAATCATTCCCCAGCGGTCTGTCATCATCTGATAGAAGTATGCTTTAAGGATTCTGGCAACCGCAATCTGGTTGGCATTACTACCTCCTGAAAGAACATTTCCACGAGTTTCCTCGCTAGAGTTCAGATCAATGATGGTTTGCAGGTTTTGCAACGGACCTGTATACCAGCTATTAAAGCTGGCAGTCATGTTCCGGTACTCCTGCGCATCCGTATACTGGGTCTCTCCAATATATTGAACAAGCAGAGTTCCGGTTACGGCACTCACTACACCACTCATGCTTCGTTGTGCGTCTGTAAGCAGCAGCTCAGTTCGAACCTGAGATGGATTATTTGGATCATCATTCAGATTTCCGAAATCATCACAGCTTACAAGCAACACCGTTAGCAGTGAAACTAACAATACTTTCTTAATCGGTGTCATAACATTGAATTTTAAAATATTCATATTAGGTTCTCCCTCGGATTAAAAGTTAAGATTAACATTAAATCCGATTGAGCGTGTGCCCGGCAGTCCGCCACCTTCCCAGAAACCAAAACCGTTTCCGTTATTCTGGATGGCAGATGGATCTACACCGCTTGTGCTGGAGTAGATTAACCACGGATTTCTCAAGTCGAGAGAGACAGCGGCTCTGCTAATAGGAGTGCTTTCAAGCAAACTGACAGGAAGGTTGTATGTGAATCGAAGTTCACGAAGCTTGATGTAGCTCGCATCTTCCAACCACGCTTCCTTGTTGAAGAACTGATCAATACCCCAGTTTGCAGCGTTACGCAGGTAAGCCACTTCATTTCCGTCTGTGTCTACACCTTCTATCAGCACACCACCTGAGTTAGGGGCAGCCTGATCTAAAGGAACCGAAGAGAGACCTGAATTACCACTATTGTCAACTACAGGATCTCGTAATGGATTTCCTAGAGCGTTGTTTCCAACGGTATTCACGGACAGTCCTGAGTAGGTACCAAACATTTGAGACAGTGAGTAGAATTTACCGCCTTTCTGGAACTCAATGAATGCACCCATAGAGAAGTCCTTATAGCTGACTCCAAGGTTAAATCCACCGTTCCAATCCGGCAAAATATTACCTAACTCTTTGTTTGTCTCCAGAGCATAAGTACCGTTCGAGTTCACAACTCTTCTGCCTTGCTCATCTAACAAATAACCCCCGTAAGATGAGGTTGTAATGGCTTGTCCCCACTCTTCTCCTTCAACAGCGAATAGCTGAATTCCAAAGAATGCACTTTCCAAAAGTCGGGTAGTAATGCCATCAGCGAGTTCATTTACAACAGACTTGCTGGTTGACCAGTTAACGTCAACATCAACATTCCAGTCAGCTGACTGAACCGGGGTCGATCCTAGTGTAACTTCCCAACCGGTTGTTTCAAATTCACCCGCATTTACAAGGGAGAAGTTGTAACCGCTGGCTCCCGGTACTTCCAGAGATAGAATTTCGTTTTCACGAACCGAGTTGTAGTAGTTCACATCGGTTCTCAGTCGTCCATCCAGGAATCTCAAATCAACACCAAACTCATAATCTGATGAAATGGCAGGCTCAAGATTAGGATTTGACAGGGTTGTCGGAACCGACAACGCGGGATTACTTCCGTAAGGAGTAGAACTAGATAATGTCTGGAATACACGGAAAGGATCCAGGTCATTACCCACCTGCGCGACCGATGCACGAAGCTTACCGAAGCTTAGAATGTTTTGATTTGCGAACATGTCAAACTCGGTAAATACCAAACTACCTG
>Ga0102937_1000924_pt1 | contig 13287 bp, 9 predicted proteins | sample SalPonR2_B_D1_MG_FD_78213 | JGI IMG/M metagenome (GOLD analysis project Ga0102937, IMG submission 78213) | Salt pond soil microbial communities from South San Francisco under conditions of wetland restoration - Salt Pond MetaG R2_B_D1_MG | ecosystem: Environmental > Aquatic > Marine > Intertidal... | reverse complement strand
CCGACATGGTGATCTGCTCGACCGCCAGCCCCGAGCCGCTGATCACCAAGCCGATGGTGAAGGCGGCGCTCAAGGCGCGGCGACGCAAGCCCATGTTCATGGTGGACCTCGCGGTGCCGCGTGACGTGGCCACGGACGTGGCGGACCTGGAGGACGTCTACCTCTACACCGTGGACGACCTGCAGGACGTCGTGGACGACAACGTCAAGGCGCGCGAGGAAGCCGCCGCCCACGCGCGACGCATCATCGACGTGGAAGTCATCCGTTTCGCCCAGACCCTCAAGACGCGCGACGCCGCGCCGACCAGCCGAGCCGTGCGCAGCCGGGCTGAGGAAATTCGCGGCGCAGTGAACGAACAGGCGCAACGCATGCTCGAGGCCGGCCGGTCGCCTGCCGAAGTGATGGACTTCCTGTCGCGCACCCTGACCAACAAGCTGCTGCACTTGCCGAGCGTCGGCATGCGGCGCGCGGGCGAAGAAGGCGACCAGGAACTCCTCACGGCGGCCCGCCGGCTGTTCGGCCTCGAAGCCGAGGACTAATTGAAAGAAACCATCGTCACCAAGCTGGCGGACCTTGTGGAGCGCCACGAGGAAATCGCCGCGCTGCTTTCCGATCCCGGTGTAATCGCCGACCAGTCGCGTTTCAGGGAACTCTCCCGCGAATACGCGCGGCTGGAAGACGTGGTGCGCGATTACCAGTCGTGGCGCAACGCGCGCGCCGAACTGGCGGCCGCCACCGAGATGGCGAGCGACCAGGATCCCGAAATGCGCAGCCTGGCCGAGGATGAGCTCGACACGGTCCGGCAACGGCTGGAGCGGCTGGAGCTGGCGCTGCAGAAACACCTGGTGCCCCGCGACCCCCTGGACGCGGCGAACATCTTTCTCGAGATTCGTGCCGGCACCGGTGGCGACGAGGCCGCCATCTTCGCCGGCGACCTGTTCCGCATGTACAGCCGCTACGCCGAGCGCATGGGGTGGAAGATCGAGATCCTGTCCGCCAGCGAGGGCGAGCATGGCGGCTACCGGGAAGTCATTTCGCGAGTCGCCGGCCAGGGCGTCTATTCGCGCCTGAAGTTCGAGTCCGGGGCGCATCGCGTGCAACGCGTTCCGGAAACCGAATCCCAGGGCCGCATCCATACCTCCGCCTGCACCGTTGCGGTGCTGCCGGAGCCGGAGAAGATGGCAGACATCGAAATCAACTCCGGCGACTTGCGGGTGGACACCTATCGCGCCTCGGGTGCCGGCGGCCAGCATGTCAACAAGACGGATTCGGCCGTTCGCCTGACCCACCTGCCGAGCGGCATCGTGGTGGAATGCCAGGACGAGCGTTCCCAGCACAAGAACCGGCTCAAGGCCATGACGCTGCTGCAGGCGAAGCTGATGGACGCGGAGCGCAGCCGGCGGGAGGCCGCGCATGCGGAGAACCGGCGGCTGCAGGTGGGCTCAGGCGACCGCTCGGAGCGCATCCGCACCTACAATTTTCCGCAGGGAAGGGTCACGGACCACCGCATCAACCTGACTCTCTACCGCTTGGAAGACATCCTGGCGGGAGACCTGGACCAGGTCGTGGTGCCGCTGGCCGACGAATACCAGGCCGACCAGTTGGCCGCTCTCGGCCATTAAATCGGCCACTGAATCGGCCATTAGAAAGGAAGCCACGCAAATGAGCGTTCTCGGAACCGTCCTCGACGCCATCGGCGACACGCCCCTGATCCGGCTCCGGGCGGCATCGGAACAGACCGGCTGCGAGATCCTCGGCAAGGCCGAGTTCATGAACCCCGGCGGCTCGGTCAAGGATCGCGCCGCGCTGGGCATCGTGCGCGACGCCGAGACCCGCGGACTCCTGCGACCCGGCGGCGTCATCGTCGAGGGCACGGCCGGAAACACCGGCATCGGCCTGGCGCTGGTCGGCAACGCGCTCGGCTACCGCACCGTGATCGTGATGCCCGAGACCCAGAGCCAGGAAAAAATCGACACCCTGAAGGCCTATGGCGCCGAAGTCCGGCTGGTGCCGGCCGTGCCCTACAAGAACCCCGGGAACTACGTGCACGTCTCCCAGCGTCTTGCCGAGGAACTGGCGGCGCGCGAGCCGCATGGCGCCCTGTGGGCCAACCAGTTCGACAACACCGCCAACTACGCCTTTCACCTGACGACCACCGGGCCGGAAATCTGGCAGCAGACCGGCGGTCGCATCGACGGTTTCATTTGCGCCGTGGGCACGGGCGGCACGCTCGCAGGCGTGGGCCGTGCGCTCAAGGCGCGCGACATGCGCGTCCAGGTCGGCCTTGCCGATCCGTGCGGCTCGGCCCTTTACAACCACTTCGCCCATGGCGAACTCAAGGCCGAAGGCAGCTCGATCACCGAGGGCATCGGCAACGGCCGCATCACGCGCAACATCGCGGAGGCGGTGGTGGACCACGCCTTCCAGGTGCCGGACTCGGAATCGATTCCGCTGGTGTTCGACCTGCTGCAGGAAGAAGGCTTATTGCTGGGGGGCTCGAGCGGCGTGAACATCGCGGGCGCCATCCGCCTGGCCGAAGAACTCGGGCCCGGTCACACCATCGTCACCGTGCTCTGCGACTCCGGTCTGCGCTATCGCCAGCGCCTGTTCAATCCTGCCTTTCTCGCCTCGAAGGGTCTGCCGGTCCCCGCCTTCCTGGAGCAATAACGCGGGACGCGCGAGGCGCGGGCGGCTGCCCGCGCCTGCGCTTCGCGTCCCGTTTGCCGTTCAGTCCGCCTCCGCGCCCTCGCGGATGGCGCGCACGCTGTCGGGCAAGCGCGCCTTCAGCCAGTCGAGGTTGAGCTTCGTCGGATTGTCGATGTATTTCTGCGGGTTATCGGCCACGTCCTTGAGGTACGCGCGCGAGACCTTCCACTCGGTGTCGTGCTCGGACTTGCCGCGCGCAAGAATCTCGAACTTGCCGTTCAAATACCGGATCGTGAAGTAATCGAAAGGCTTTGACGGCTCCTCGTCATAAATCTCCACGCCGGCCTTGTGGCCTTCGAGGAACTTGTCCCATGCCGAAATCAGCGTTCCGAGGACCTTGCTGTCGCGATTCTCCTCGAGCGCCTTGTTGGTGACGCCCAGGGCCTCGTCAAACAGTTGATAAATATCGCGTTCACTCATGACCGGGCTCCTTAGACATTGCTTGGTGAGGCATCCACTCGGGAACTGCTCACCTTCAGTCTAGGACGCTTTCGCACGCGCGCCACTCGCGCTGGCGAGGCAGGCGGGATCAGGAAAGGGCCGCCGCCAGCGCCTGGTCGAGGTCCGCCAGCAGGTCCTCGAGCGCCTCGATCCCCACGGACAGCCTGACCAGGGTGTCGCCGATACCCAGGCGGGCGCGGGTCTCCGGCGGCACCGATGCGTGGGTCATGATCGCGGGGTGGTTCACCAGGCTCTCCACGCCGCCGAGGCTCTCCGCCAGCGTGAACAGGCGACAGTGCTCCAGGAAGGTCCGCGCCTGCTCCAGGCCGCCCTCGATCACGAAGCTCACGATGCCGCCGCCGCCCGCCATCTGCCGGCGCGCCAGCGCCTGCTGCGGGTGGGAGTCCAGCCACGGATAGATGACCCGCTCCACCCCGGCGCGGCCTTCCAGCCAGCGGGCGATCGCCAGGGCGTTGGCGTTGTGCCGTTCCATGCGCAGCGCCAGCGTCTTCACGCCCCGCAGCGCCAGGAAGCTGTCGAAGGGACCCGCGACCGCACCGATGGAATTCTGCAGGAAGCCCATTTGCTCCGCGAGCGCGGCATCCCGCAGGGCCACCACGCCGCCCACCATGTCGGAATGGCCGTTCAGGTACTTGGTGGCGGAATGCATGACCAGGTCGGCACCCATCTCCAGGGGCCGCTGTCCCCACGGGCTGGCAAAGGTGTTGTCCACGACCACCAGCGCGCCGTGCTGGCGGGCGCGCCGTGCCACCGCCTCGATATCGACCAGTTTCAGCATCGGGTTGGTCGGCGTCTCGATCCAGACCATGCGCGTGTCATCCTGCAGCGCCGCTTCCAGGGACGCGGGTTGCGAGAGGTCGGCATAGCTCACCTGCAGCCCCGCCGTGCGCGCGCGCACGCGGTTGAACAGCCGGCCCGTGCCGCCGTAGAGATCGTCCATCGCCACGATGTGGCTGCCGGCGTCGAGCAGTTCCAGCATCGTGGCGATGGCCGCCATGCCCGAAGCGAAGGCGAAGCCGTGCGTGCCGCCCTCCAGGTCGGCCAGGCAACGCTCCCATGCCATGCGGGTGGGGTTCTGGCTGCGCGAGTACTCGTAGCCCTGGTGCTCGCCCGGGCTGGCCTGCGCATAGGTGGAGGTGGCGTAGATGGGTTGCATCACCGCGCCGGTCGAGGGGTCCGGAGACTGCCCCGCATGAATGACGCGCGTGTCGAACGCGTCGCGTCCTTCCTGGTTGCTCATCGGGGTTCTCCCTGGTGCAGGCGTCGCAAGTGATTCAGGACGTCGGAACGCGTGATCAGACCGAGAAAAACCGTGCCCTGCCGAGCGGTGACCGCGGCATAGGAATCGCCGTGTAGCAGCGCCACGAGGTTTTCCAGCGAGGTGTCCTTGTCCACCTTGAGGAAGCTGGTCCGCATGGCGCGCCGGACGGGCTCTCCCATCAGCTCGGGATGCCCGAAAGTGAAGCGGATGATGTCGTCCTCGGTGATGACGCCGACCAGCAGGTCGTTCTCCATCACCGGCAGCTGGGAAAAGCCCGCGTTGCGGAGGCGGTTGTGGGCGGTCGTGATGATGTCGTCCGCGCCCACCGTGATGGTGGCGCGGTGCTCGTGCGGCCGCCCGATCAGGTCGCGCAGGTCGCCCTGCTGGGGACGCTGGATGAAACCCTGGTCCTCCATCCAGAAGTCGTTGTAGAGCTTCGAAAGGTACTTGTTGCCGGTGTCGCAGGCGAAGGCGACCACCCGCTTCGGCTCGGTCTGTTCCCGGCAGTAGCGCAGGGCCGCGGCCAGCAGGGTGCCGGAAGAAGAGCCCGCCAGCAGCCCTTCCTCGCGCAGCAGCTGCCGCGCGGTGGAAAAGGACTCCGCATCGGGGATCGTATAGGCGCTGCCCACCATGGAGAGATCACAGATCTCCGGGATGAAATCCTCGCCGATGCCCTCGACCAGCCAGGGCGCGCCCGGCACGATCTCGCCGGTACGAACGTAATGGGCGAGGATGGAGCCTTCGGGATCGGCCAGCACGAATTCCAGCCCCGGCGCGACGCGCTCGAAAAATCGCGTCATGCCGGAGATCGTGCCGCTGGAGCCCACCCCCAGCACGATGGCGTCCACGTCGTGCTCCATCTGCTCCCAGATCTCGGGCGCGGTGGTCTTTTCGTGGGCCATGGGATTGTCGGGGTTGCCGAACTGGTTGATGTAATACGCCCCCCGCTCCTTGGCAATGCTGCGCGCCAGGTCCTGGTAGTACTCCGGGTGGCCCTTGCCCACGTCGGAACGCGTCAGCACGATCTCGGTTCCCATGGCGCGCAGGTTGAAGATCTTCTCCTGGCTCATCTTGTCGGGGAGCACCAGCACCAGCCGGTAACCTTTCTGGAAGGCCGCCAGCGCCAGGCCGATGCCGGTGTTGCCCGCGGTCGCTTCCACCAGCACGTCGCCCGGCTTGATGTCGCCGCGCTTCTCCGCTTCCTCGATCATGGAGATGCCGATGCGGTCTTTCACCGATCCGCCGGGATTCGCCAGCTCCAGCTTGAGGAACAGTCGGCACAGGCCCGTGTCGATCCGGCTCACCTCGAGCATGGGCGTCTCGCCCACCATCTCGAGCACGTTGCGATAGATTTTCATCGCTCCTCCGCGGTCTTGAACGGGCACGCGGGTATCGCGCGCCCGGCAAGCTGCGCGTATTCTACACTCCCCCGTTCCGGGCACCGGGCACTGCATGACTGACGAAGACGACGACCTGTCGATCAGGAAATACCTGGATGACGGCACTGCCATATTGCGCGGCATCAGCGACAGCCCGCGGCTGGACGCGGAGCTGCTGATGGGCATGGTGCTGCGCAAGCCGCGCAGCCACCTGCACACCTGGCCGGAGGCGCAGCTCGAAGAGCCGCAAGCCGCGCAGTTCGAGCACCTGCTGCGGCGCCGCTTCTCGGGCGAGCCGATCGCCTACATGACCGGCGTGCGGGAATTCTGGTCCATGCCGCTGAAGATCACGCCCGCGGCGCTCATCCCCCGCCCGGAGACCGAGTTGCTGGTCGAGAAGGCGCTGCTGCGCCTGCCGGCCGACGAGGACCTGCGCGTGCTCGACCTGGGCGCCGGTTCAGGGGCGGTTTCCCTGGCCATCGCCAGGGAGCGGCCCCGTGCGCAGGTCATCGGGGTGGACATCTCGCTGGCGGCCCTGGAACTGGCGCGCCTGAACGCCCGGTTGCAGAAGATCGACAACGCACAATTCCGCGAGAGCGACTGGTTCGATGCGGTGCGCGGTGAAAAATTCAACGTGGTGGTCGGCAATCCGCCCTACGTGGCGGAGGACGATCCCCACCTGCAGCGCGGCGACGTGCGCTTCGAGCCGCGACTGGCGCTGGACGCCGGCAACGGCGGCATGTCGTGCTTCCGCGCCATCCTCGACCGCGCGCACAACTACATCGTGCGGCAGGGCTGGCTGCTGCTCGAGCACGGCGCCGACCAGCACCTCCCTCTGCGGCGGCTGCTGGAGGCGCAGCATTACCACGACATCACCGTTCACAAGGACGCGGCCGGGCACGACCGGGTGACCGAGTGCCGCTTCGTGGAGTAAAGCCATGAGCATCGAGCGTTACGCCCGGCACCTTGCGCTGGCGGGTTTCGGTCCGGCAGAGCAGGCGCGGCTGCGCGACGCGACCGCGCTCGTGATCGGGGCGGGCGGACTGGGCTCTCCGGCGCTGCTGTACCTCGCCGCGGCGGGAATCGGGCGGCTGGTGATCAGCGATTTCGACAGCGTGGACCTGACCAACCTGCAGCGCCAGGTGCTTTTCGGCAGCGCGGATGTGGGTCGTCCCAAGGCGGAGGCCGCGGCCGAGCGGCTCGCGGCCCTCAACCCGGAGACCGCCGTGGTGCCGGTCAATGCCCGGCTCATGGACGACGAGCTGTTGCAGGCGGTGGCCCGCTCGGACCTGGTGCTCGACTGCTGCGACAACTTCGGCACGCGTTTCGCCCTGAACCGCGCCTGCGTGGAGGCGCGCAAGCCCCTGGTGTCGGGCGCCGCGATTCGCTTCGAGGGGCAGCTGGCGGTGTTCCGGCTCGACCGGCCCGGCGGGCCCTGTTACCGCTGCCTGTGGCAGGAAGAGGCCGAAGGCCTGGAGAACTGCCGGGGCAACGGCGTGCTGGGCCCGGTGCCCGGCGTGATCGGCAGCATGATGGCCGTCGAGGCGCTGAAGATCGCCAGCGGCTGCGCGCCTGCCGCGACGGGGAAGCTGCTTCTCTACGACGCGATGGAAAACGACTGGAAAACGCTGAAGCTGGAGCGCGACCCGGCGTGCCCGGTGTGCGGTTCGGCCGCGTGACCGGCTAAGACGCCTCCGCCACAGACCAGTCGTGCAGCAAATCCTCGATGCGGGCGAAGACCTCGCCGATGACCGCGGGTTCCGGCAGCGTGGTGATGCGGAAGTGGTCGTTGTAGCTCGTGTTGAAGCTCACGCCGGGCGCGACCAGCACGTGCTTGTGCTCCAATAGCTGGTAGGCGAAGCGCTCGTCGTCGAAGTCGGGCAGGCTCTCCCTGCGCACCCGCGGGAAGGCGTACATGGCGCCGTCGGGCGTCACCAGGTCGATGAACTTGCTGCCCGCCGCGCCGTCGATCACGGCCTGGCGCGACTCGTAGAGTCGCCCGCCGGGACTGACCAGGTCGCGGATGCTCTGGTAACCGCCGATGGCCGTCTGCACCGCCCACTGGCCCGGCACGTTGGCGCACAACCTGAGCGCGGACAGCAGTTCCACAGACTCGATGTAGCGGTCCGCGGTGTCCCGGCTGCCCGAGAACACTACCCAGCCGACGCGGTAGCCGCAGGCGCGATAGACCTTGGAGAGCCCGGAGAAAGTGCCGCACAGGGTGTCCTGCACCAGCGTGGCCATCGGCACGTGCTCAGCGCCGTCGTAGGTCATCGAATCGTAGATTTCGTCGCTGAACAGCACCAGCTTGTGGCGCTCGGCAAGGCGCGCCAGGGCTTCCAGCAGTTCGCGCGGGTAGACCCGCCCCGTGGGGTTGTTGGGATTGATCACCACCAGCGCCCGCGTGCGCGGCGTGACCAGGCTCTCCACCTCCTCGGGGTCGGGCAGGAAGCCGTTCTCGGGCCGGCAGGGATAATGCACCGCGCGCGCGCCGTTGAGCACCGTTGCGGCGGTCCACAGCGGGTAGTCCGGGCTGGGCACCAGCACCTCGTCGCCGTCGTTGACCAGCGCGCGCAGGGTCAGGTCGATCAGCTCGCTGACGCCGTTGCCGATGAATACGTCCTCGGCCGTAACGCCGGTGACGCCCCGGCTCTGCTGCTGCATGACGACCGCTTCGCGCGCCGGGAACACGCCTTTCTGGTGGCAGTAGGGCTCGCTGGCCTGCAGGTTTTCGATCATCGCCAGGCGCATGGTTTCCGGCGTGCGGAAACCGTACAGGCCCGGGTTGCCGATATTCAGCGCGATGATTTCGTAGCCCATGCGCTCGAGCTCCAGCGCGCGCCGCGCGAGGCGGCCGCGGATCTCGTACTTGACGCCTCTGAGCGACTGGCTGGGCTCGACCATTTCAGGAGTCATGGCAGGCTTTTCCGCAAACAGGAATGCTGCAAAGCATTAAAGCATGGCTCCGGAAATGGGGCCAATCCCCATTTTGAAAATGGGGATTGGCCCCATTACTTGTAGCCGAGGTTCGGCGCGAGCCAGCGCTCGGCCTCTTCCACGCTCCAGCCCTTGCGGGCCGCGTAATCCTCGACCTGGTCCCGGCCGATGCGTCCCACCTGGAAATAGCGCGCCCCCGGGTGGGCGAAATACCAGCCGCTCACCGCGGCCGAGGGCATCATGGCGTAGTGCTCGGTCAGCCGCAGCCCGATGCGATGCTCCACGTCCAGCAGCTGCCACAGCATCGCTTTCTCGGTGTGGTCCGGGCAGGCCGGATAGCCCGGCGCCGGCCGGATGCCGCGGTATTTCTCGGCGATCAGCGACGTACCGTCCAGCTGCTCGTCGGGCGCATAGCCCCAGTACTCGCGCCGCACCCGTTCATGCATCCGTTCCGCGAAGGCCTCGGCCAGCCGGTCGGCGAGCGCCTTGAGCAGGATGGCGCGATAGTCGTCGTGCTCCGCTTCGAAGCGCGCCACGTGGGCATCGATGCCGTGTCCCGCAGTCACCGCGAACGCGCCCGCCCAGTCGCGCAAACCGGTCTCCTGCGGCGCCACGAAGTCGGCCAGGCAGAGATTCGGCTGCCCGGGCGCCTTGCGTTTCTGCTCGCGCAGCTGGTGCAGGGCGCCAAGCGTGCTCTCGCGCCCCTCGTCGCCGTAGATCCGGATGTCATCGCCGCAACTCGCCGCCGGGAACAAGCCTGTCACGGCGCGCGCCTGCAGCCACTGTTCGCGAATCAGCTGGTCGAGCATGCGCCGGGCGTCATCGTAAAGCGCGCTGGCCGCCTCGCCGCGCTCGGGATCCTCGAGGATCGCCGGGAAGCGGCCCGAGAATTCCCAGGCATTGAAAAAAGGCATCCAGTCGATGTATTCCGCCAGCTCCTCGAGCGGGTAATCTGCGAAGACCTGGATGCCGGGGCGCTTCGGCGCGGGCGGCATGTAGTCCTGCCACCCCCCGTCGAAACGGTTGGCGCGCGCCTCGGCCAGCGAAAGCTCCGGCCCCCGGGTCCGCGGCCGCTGGTGCTGCGCGCGACGCTTGGCATGCTCCTCTTCGAGCCCGGAGACATAGGGCTTGCGCTGCTCGGCGCTGATCAGTTTCTGCACTACCCCCACCGCGCGGGAGGCGTCCTTCACGTAGACCACCGCGCCCTCGTAGGCGGGATCGATCTTCACCGAGGTATGCGCCGGCGAGGTGGTGGCGCCGCCGATCAGCAGGGGCTGCTGGTGCCCCAGCCGCTGCATCTCCCCCGCGACGTGAATCATCTCGTCCAGCGAAGGCGTGATCAGTCCCGACAAGCCGATGATGTCGGCGTTCTCGCGGCGGGCCGCCTCCAGGATCTTGTCGCAGGGGACCATCACGCCGAGGTCCACCACTTCGAAGCCGTTGCACTGGAGCACCACGCCGACGATGTTCTTGCCGATGTCGTGCACGTCGCCCTTCACGGTGGCCATGATGATGCGCGCGCGCGGCTGGCGGTCGGCTTCTTTTTCGGCTTCCAGGTAAGGCACCAGGTGGGCCACGGCCTTCTTCATGACCCTGGCGGATTTCACCACCTGCGGCAGGAACATCTTGCCTTCGCCGAACAGGTCGCCGACGACGTTCATGCCGCTCATCAGCGGCCCCTCGATCACGTCCAGCGGCCGGCCCGCCTCCAGCCGCGCCGCCTCGGTGTCCTCCACCACGTATTCGTCCAGCCCCTTCACCAGCGCGTGCTCCAGCCGTTTCTCCACCGGCCACTCGCGCCATGCCAGGTCCTCCGTCTCGCGGCGCGCGCCCGCGCCGCCGCGGAACTCGCTGGCGAGCGAGAGCAGCCGCTCAGTGGCGTCGGGGCGGCGCGCCAGGATGACGTCCTCCACCGCGTCGCGCAGCCGCGGCGGGATGTCTTCGTAGATCGCGAGCTGGCCAGCGTTGACGATTCCCATCGACATGCCCGCGCGTATGGCGTGATAGAGAAATACCGAGTGCATCGCCTCCCGCACCTGGTCGTTGCCGCGGAAAGCGAAAGAGACATTGGAGACCCCGCCGCTGACCGGCGCGCCCAGCTCCTCGCGGATCACGCGCGTGGCTTCGATGAAGTCCAGGGCATAGCGATCGTGCGCCTCGATGCCGGTCGCGACCGCGAAGATGTTCGGATCGAAAATGATGTCCTCGGCCGGGAAGCCCGCGGTCTCCGTGAGCAGCTGCCAGGAGCGCCGGCAGATCTCCAGCCGCCGCTCGACGTTCTCCGCCTGGCCCTGCTCGTCGAAGGCCATCACGATCACCGCGGCGCCGTGGCGGCGGATTTCGCGCGCCTGGTGCAAAAACGCTTCTTCTCCCTCCTTCAGGCTGATCGAGTTCACCACCGACTTGCCCTGCAGGCATTTCAAGCCCGTCTCGATCACGGACCACTTCGAGGAATCCACCATCACCGGCACGCGCGAGATGTCCGGCTCCCCGGCCACCAGGTCCAGGAAGGTCTGCATGGCGGCCTCGGAGTCCAGCATGCCCTCGTCCATGTTCACGTCGATGACCTGGGCGCCGCTGTCCACCTGCTGGCGCGCGACTTCCAGCGCGCCGCTGAAATCCCCCGCCTCGATCAGCTTGCGAAAGCGCGCGGAGCCCGTCACGTTGGTGCGCTCGCCTACGTTCACGAACAGCGAGTCGTCATCGATGTTGAGCGGCTCCAGGCCGCTCAGGCGGCAGGCCCGGGGGCGTTCCGGCGGCCTGCGGGGCGCCTTGCCGCGGATGGCCTCGGCCAGCGCGGCGATGTGTTCCGGACCAGTGCCGCAGCAACCTCCCACCAGGTTCACGAAGCCGCTGTCGGCAAACTCGCCGACCAGCGCCGCCATGGTCGCGGCGTCCTGGTCGTAGCCGCCGAAGGCGTTCGGCAGGCCGGCATTCGGATGCACGCTGACGAAGGTGTCGGCGAGCCTGGCAAGCTCCGCGATATGCGGGCGCAGCTGCTCTGCCCCGAGCGCGCAGTTGAAACCCGCGACCAGCGGGCGCGCGTGGCGGATGCTGTTCCAGAAAGCCTCGACCGTCTGTCCCGACAGGGTGCGGCCGGAGGCGTCGGTGATGGTGCCCGAGACCATCACCGGCAGGCGGAAGCCGTGCGTCTCGAACAGCGTCTCCAGCGCGTAGATCGCTGCGCGCGCGTTGAGGGTGTCGAAGACGGTCTCGATCATGAGGATGTCCGCGCCGCCGTCGGCCAGCGCCAGCGCCGCCTCGCCGTAGGCTTCCACCAGCGCGTCGAAGCGCACGTTGCGCTTGCCCGGATCGGTCACGTCCGGCGAGATGGACGCCGTGCGGTTGGTGGGGCCGAGCACGCCGGCGACGAAGCGCGGCCGCCCGTCGGCGGCGGCCGCCCGGTCGGCGCACTCGCGAGCGATGCGCGCGGCCGCCATGTTCATGTCGGCCACCGCGGCCTGCAGGCCGTAATCCGCCTGGGCGATGGCGGTCGCGCTGAAGGTATTGGTCTCGATGATGTCGGCGCCGGCAGCCAGGTAGGCCTCGTGCCCACCGGCGACGATGTCCGGCCGGGTCAGGCTGAGCAGGTCGAAGTTGCCCTTCAGGTCATGGGAATGCGCGACGAAGCGCTCGCCGCGAAAGTCTTCCTCCGCCAGCGCCTGCTCCTGCATCAGGGTGCCGGTGGCGCCGTCCAGCAGCAGGATGCGCTCGCCGAGCAGCGCCGACAATTCCTCGCTGCGGTCTGGCTGCCGTCCGGCCTGGCGGCCTTGCGGGCGGCTGTCGTCTTGCTCAGGCATAGGCCACCCGGGGCGCCGGCCCGTGCAGCAGGCAATGGCAGATGGCATAAACCAGCTCGGCACGATTCAGGGTATAGAAGTGAAAGTCGCTGACGCCGTGCCTGCGCAATGTCTCCACCATGTCGATCGCTACGCTGGCAGAAATCAGCCGGCGCGTCTCCGGGTCGTCCTCCAGCCCCTCGTAACGCTGCCACAGCCAGTCGGGAATGCTGGCGCCGCAGGCCGCGGCAAACTTCGTGACCTGCGGGAAGCGGGTGATCGGCAGGATGCCCGGCACGATGGGCACCTCGATGCCGGCGGCCGCCGCCGCATCGCGAAAGCGCAGGAACACCGCGGGATCGAAAAAGAACTGCGTGATGGCGCGGGAAGCTCCGGCATCGATCTTGCGCTTCAGGTTGTCCAGGTCGGCCTGCGGACTCGACGCCTCGGGATGCCCCTCCGGGTAGGCGGCCACGTAAATCTCGAAATCGGCCACGCTGCGCAAGCCCGCCACCAGGTCGGCGGCGTACGCGAAGCCATCCGGGTGGGGTGTGTACGCGTCGCTGCCCCGCGGCGGATCGCCGCGCAGCGCGACGATGTGCCGTATGCCGGATTCCCAGTAGCGTCGCGCGATGTCCAGCACCTCGTCACGGCTGGCGCCCACGCAGGTCAGGTGGGGCGCGCTCACCAGCCCGGTCTCGTCATGAATGCGGCGCACGATCTCGTGGGTCCGCTCGCGAGTGGAGCCGTCGGCGCCGTAGGT
>Ga0102937_1000920_pt1 | contig 13296 bp, 8 predicted proteins | sample SalPonR2_B_D1_MG_FD_78213 | JGI IMG/M metagenome (GOLD analysis project Ga0102937, IMG submission 78213) | Salt pond soil microbial communities from South San Francisco under conditions of wetland restoration - Salt Pond MetaG R2_B_D1_MG | ecosystem: Environmental > Aquatic > Marine > Intertidal... | reverse complement strand
CTCTCTCTGCATTATTATTCTTCTCCTCATCCACTTCAATGCCGAGATAATCCATTTCTGCCAGTGATTCCTGGCGAATCAGTGGCGAATTCTCACCAATTCCGGCTGTGAATATAATGGCATCACAACCATTCATTGTGGCAATGTACGAACCGATATACTGTTTGATTTTATAGCAGAACAGGTCGATAGCCTGCTGGCAGCGCCGGTCACCATTGTCTGCCTCCTCTATTAAATCGCGCATATCGCTGGCGTATCCGCTCACGCCAAGCAGCCCGCTGTGTCGGTTTAACAGCGCATGGACATTGGCAAGCGTCAGTTCCTCTTTTTCAATCAGGTAGAAGAGAATTGATGGATCAATATCGCCGCTTCGGGTTCCCATAACCAGACCCGAAAGTGGTGTGAATCCCATGGACGTATCAACCGATTTGCCGCCATCCACAGCTGCAATAGACGCACCGTTACCAAGGTGGCAGGTAATAACTTTGGTGTCCTGGGCTTTTTTCCCGGTCTCTTTGTAGTACTGCCGGCTTACAAAATAGTGAGACGTTCCGTGAAACCCGTACTTACGAATTTTGTAGCGCCTGTAGAGCCGGTTTGGGATGCCGTACAGAAACGCCTTATTTGGCAATGAGTGATGAAAGGCGGTATCAAACACGGCTACATGGGGAATATCCGGCAGGTTTTTTTGGGCGGCCTGAATTCCCCTCAGGTTTGGCGGATTGTGAAGAGGCGCCAGGTCAAATGCCTGTTCGATAGCTGCCGTTACGTCATCATCAATAAGCACAGAATCCTTAAACATCTCGCCTCCATGCACAACCCGGTGGCCCACCGCTTTGATATCGGAAGGTGACTCAATAATCTGATTCTCAGTATCCAGAAGGTAGTTCATTACCTCCTGAAGGGCTTCCGTGTGGTTGGCAATGGTTCGGGTGCTCTTTGTGTGCCGCTGCCCCTCAGGCTCATGTTTGATGATCGACGTAACGGCTCCAATCCGCTCAATCAGACCTTTACAAAGATTTCTTTCGTCAGATGTGTCAATCAGGTTATATTTGACGGATGAGCTACCGCAATTAATGACAAGTACAAGCATGAGTTTGTTGCTTTAAATTGATGATGTCGCTACTCAAAAACTCCAAATTTACACAGTGATTGTAAGTAAGGTATGAAGACAATAAAAAAATCAATTATTTAGTGAAAGTTCGAACATTGGTTCTCACATACTTTGTGGCGTTTGCTGCAGGGGCAGCCTATAAATTACTGCTCTATTTGATACAGCCTGAATCCTTTACTCATATTAACAGTGCCGTAATTGAGCTGACAATTGTATCGGCCCTGGTTACGGCTGGCGTTGCAATATTCTACATGCTCAGGCAGAAACGAAAGTTAGAGGATGAGAAGTGAATAGCATAGGGTGTAATGAAACAGGAAAAGCTAATAGGTGCGCAGGTATGGGATAATGGTCTCTTCAAGAAATGAAAATATCCGGCGCTGATATTGCCGCGACCCGTTACTGCTCTCCATATCCGATGTAATGCTGATAACTGATTCCAGATCGGGCAGAATCATGATGTACTGGCCACCATTGCCCCAGGCAAAGATCACGTTCCGGCCGCCTACTTCTCTTTGCCACCACATGTACCCGTAGTCATAATCATTATAGACGCTGCGTGTGTAGATATTAGTCGATGATTGAATCCACGATTCAGGCACCAGCTGACGGCCGTTGTAGGTTCCGCCGTTCAGCACCAATTCTCCCAGTTTCAACAGCGAAAGCGGACTCAGCGCCAAATTGTTCCCGCCCATGTAAAACCCCTGCGGATCACGATCCCATCCGCCGATTCGAATATTCATCGGATCGAATAGATATTCATTGGCAAAGGCGCGTGTGCTCATCCCTGTCGCTTTTGTTAGAATCACGGATAGCAGATGTGACGTTCCGGTGCTGTAAACCATGCGTCCGCCGGGCTCTTCTTCAAACGGCTGAGAAAGCGCAAAGTTGATCCAGTTGTCGCTTATTACCCATCGTCCATAATTCTGGAAGCTCGTGGTTTCGAGCCCGCTGCGCATCGTCAGAAGGTTTTCTATGGTGATGGCTTCCTTCCCGGGATTGGGATTTTCGGCAAAGTATTCGGGAAAAAACTCGCCAATGGTTTGATCTACACTTTCCAGGTAGCCCTCTTCTATTGCAATCCCAACCAGCAGCGACAATACACTCTTTGAGGCAGATTTGATGTTCGTTGTGCTGTTTCGGGTCATGCCGTTCTGATACTGCTCATAAAGCAGTCTGTCATCTTTTTCGATCATCAGGCTCTGCACGGTTCCGATGTCGAAAATCCGGGAGAGGTCATCTTCACTCACCGAAGAGGGTTGACATAAAACTGCAGATGTTTGAATAACGAGCAACATCAAACCGGTAAGAATAAAGTGGGCCATGAATGCTTTTGATTTACTGAAACGACATAAACAGAAAGGCGAGTTACTGTTAAAACGTTTCAACGCCATATCTTGTGTCAAGAAAAGCAGCAGGCAAATGTGCGGAATAAATTACACGTGAAAGTTTTGCCCGGCAGGTTTTTTAACAACAGCTCCATCAAAGAGATGAATTTGTCTGTCGGAGAAGCCTGCGTCATGCGGAGAGTGGGTCACCATCACAATGGTGGTTCCTTGATCATTAAGTTCAGTGAGCAAGTTCATTACTTCATCACCGTGATCGGAATCGAGGTTACCGGTAGGTTCATCAGCAAGGATAAGGTCTGCATTGGCAACAACCGCACGAGCAATAGCCACACGCTGCTGCTGTCCGCCGGATAGCTGCTGAGGAAAATGATTGCGGCGTGGCATCATGCTCATTCGTTCAAGAGCCTCTTCTACCTTTTTCTTCCGCATGTCTTGTGAGATGCCGAGGTACATGAGCGGCAACTCTATATTTTCGAAAACAGTCAGCTCATCAATCAGGTTAAAGCTTTGAAATACAAACCCGATATTCCCTTTCCGGAGGGCTGCCCGCTCGCGTTCATTAAAGCCGGAGGTATCTGTGCCGTTGAAAATATATTCGCCTGATGTTGGCTCATCGAGCAGGCCAAGCAGGTTCAGAAGCGTAGATTTACCACAGCCAGAGGGACCCATGATGGCCACAAATTCACCCTTTTTAATCTCAATATTGATGCCGTTTAACGCGGTAGTTTCAATATCTTCGGTGCGATAAAGCTTTTTTAAATTATGCGTGCGTATCATAAATGCCTGATTTGTAGATGCTGGTTTCCACACAATGTATTACACCTGACAGAGAGTGGCGGCAAAACCGGCTTACTGTCAATAAAAACATAGCTGTCGGGCTTTTTTTACCCTTTTTTTATTTGGTTGAATGTAGAAAAAATTGAACACATTAAATTACATATTTAATGTCAGCCCGGTACACAATCATTCCATGACGAGCACGTCTGAATCGCCAAATGAACCGTACCCGGAAACAATAACGCTGTCTCCCGGGCTTAACCCCTCAAGAACCTCGAAATATTGCGTGTTACCGCGGCCCAGCCGGATGGGCTGGCGATATGCCCGGTTGTCAGATCCGTCAATTTTATAAATCCAGTTGCCTCCGGTTTCCTGGTAGAATCCGCCCCGGGGCAAAAGCGTAGCTACTGTCTGATCGCCCAGCTCAAGGCGAACACGAACAGTTTGCCCCCGGCGGATACCATCGGGCGTTTCACCCGTGAAATCCATGTCTACCTGGAAGCTGCCCTCCTGGATAACCGGGTAGATTCGGGTGATGGCCAGGTCATAGCTGTTTCCCGCAAACGGAAAACTGCCTTCGAGCCCGGCAGTAACGCGCGACAGGTAAAATTCGTCAATATCAACCCGAACCTTGTACCCGTCCATCTGATCGATCTGTCCAAGGCGTTCGCCCTGGCTGATAGACTGCCCCTGGTTGAGCTCAACCGTGGAGAGCTGACCGGAAATCGGGGCTGTAACCACCAGGTTGTCAAGGATCTGCTGAACTCCCTCAAGGCTTCGCCACATGCGGTCTTCGGAGTTGTCGAGCTGAGTAAGCTGTGTTTGCAGCTGAAGGGAGTCTTTTAGGTAGGACTCGTAGTTGATCTGGTACCGTCGCTGCTGAAACCGGTACGCCTGCCGGGTCTGTTCAAATTCCTGAGGTGATATAAGGTCTTTACTGTACAGGGAGCTGTCTCGCTCAAACCGTGGCCGCAGAAGATCGAGCTGAGTTTCAGCGCTGGCGAGATCCTCCCTGAGACGCAGGTTGTTTTGTTCCAGGTTCAGCCTGGAATTTCTCACGTTATTAATCTGGTCGTACAGGCCGGCTTCCTGCTGAAGCACATTTAGCTGCAGGTTTGAATTTGACAGGGTGAGAAGCGTATCACCGGCAGTAACCGTTTCTCCCGACTGTACAAAAACATCCTGCACAACTCCCCCTTCCACGGCGTCAAGAATCGTGGTTTGCAGCGGCTGAACCACACCGCTGACCTCGATGTATTCCTGAAATGAATCTTGTGTCACTTCGCGGACCATCACCTGTTCGCGGTTTACCGTTTCCGAGGATCGCCGGTCGAGTGCGAAGTATGTAAAAAGGAAAAAGGCAATCGCCATTATTGCCAGTATAATTCCTGCGATGGCTCCTTTACTTATTCCCCTTTTTTCAATTTTTCTGTCCATTCCCATAATTCGGAACTACTACTGCTTGTTGTTATTCACTTCTTAAACTATCAACGGGACTGATGAGAGATGCGCGCACAGAAAATGAGCTGATGGCAAGCAAGCTGATCAAAATAGAAATTACAACGCTGGAAGCGAAGGTTAATATCAGGTAAACAGGCAGGTTGATGGCGTAAGGAAATTCTTTGAATCCTGCGGTTGCCAGCAAATACACAATTGGCAGAGCAATCAGGTGTGCCAGTATAATCAGTTTTACATAGTCCTTGCTGAGAAGATAAAAAATTTGTGATGCGGTTGCGCCCATCGCCTTTCGAACACCAATTTCACGCGTCCGTTTGCTTATAGAATAGGAAGCGAGGCCCAGCAGGCCGAGGCAGCCGATACCGAGCGCAAGGAGGGTAAAGACTCCCATTAAAGAGCTGAACTGTTGCTCCTGCTCGTACATCTCGTCGATCTTGCTGTCGAGGAAGAAGTAGTCGAACGGGTGCATGGGGTCAATTTCGTCCCATGTACTTTGAATATGAGCCAGTGCATCTTCTGTATTCGACCCGGACAAACGAATTTTGAAATAGTCGATGTTCGAGACAAATTGCTGCTCCGTTTCCGGTAGGTCGAGTATCAGTGGTTCGAGGTCATACCTAAGGTGGGCAAAGTGGAAGTTTTCAGTCACTCCAATTACATCTGTATCTTTACCGGCAACCCTGAATGTGCGCCCGAGCGCTTCTTCCGGCCCTCCCCAATCCATAGAATCCACCATGGCGCGATTGATAAGTATGGCCCGTTCAGGATCAGTTGAAAATCCGTCGGAAAAATCACGGCCTGCAATCAGCTTAATGTCCATCGTTTCAAGGAAATCATCGGCAACAAACAGTTTGGCGATCGAAAATGCCTCCTGCTCACCGTAGCCCTCCGGCGCAATCTGGTAGGTAAAATAGGTGTCTGATCCGAGCACTGTTTTTGACCCCGAGACCTGAGACACACCCGGGTTTGTCAAAACCCGTTCCTTAAACTCATCAAAATACCAGATGGTGAGGCTCATCGAGGCAGGTACTACTATCACCTGCTCTTTGTTAAATCCCATGTCTTTCTGCTGCATATGCTGATACTGCAAGTAGGCCAGCGATGAGCCGATAATCAGAATAGCGGTGATTGAAAATTGAAATACCACAAGCGACTTCCGGAGCTTTCCCCCTTTATGGCCAGCGGTAAATGTGCCTTTTACGGCATCTATCGGATTATAACCCGATAAAAAAGTGGCAGGATAGAACCCGGCTAAAAGTGTAATCGCAAGTACAAGAAGGCCGGTAACGCCCAAGATTGAGCCCCAGCTGAACGTAGCAACCTCAACCTCTTTCCCTGTAAACAGGTTAAAGTATGGCATTGCGTTTATAACGATAAACCCGCTTAAAATAACGGCTAAAACCGTGTAGATGAATGATTCAAACAAAAACTGGTTTGTTAACTGAGACCGGTGGGCGCCCATTGTTTTTCTCAGCCCCACCTCCTTCGATCGGGTGAGAGCCCTGGCCGTTGACAGGTTAATGTAGTTGATGCAGGCAATTGCCAGTATCAGCAGGCCAACTGCGGAAAAAATTAATATGTATAAAAAACTGCCTGTCTGGCCTATCTCATTATCGGCATTTGAATGGAGGTAAATATTTGTCAGCGGCTGTGCCTGTAGTTCAACTTCTTCATTTTCCCCATAAAAAGGAGCATAATAAGTTTCAGAAAAAGTAGCGAGCTGGCTCTCCAGTTGTTCGCGGTTTGTGCCGGGTTCTGTAAGTACATAGGTCCAGACAGGGGTCCATAGCCAGCGGCCGGCAATCTGGTCATAATTTCTCCAGATATTTCTCAGGGATTCAAAAGACGCCAGGAGGTCAGCTTCGAAATGACTTTGACGGGGCATCGGCTCCATCACCCCGGTCACGTTAAGCAGAATAAGCCCCTCATAGACCAGCTGCTTTCCAATTGGATCTTCATCCCCAAAATACCTGGCTGCTGTTTCGGGGGTAATGACCACGCTGTTTGGTTCAGAAAGTACCGTGGCCGGATCGCCCCTCACAAGGGGTATGTCAAAAATATTGAATATGGACGCATCACTGAAGAAAAAGTTTTCTTCCCTGAAGAACAGGTCGTCATCCCGGTTGCCTATAGATATGTTTGAGGCTTCCATGTCGAACAGGCGGGCAGATTCCTGTACATAACCGTCCAGATCATTCAGTATGGCGTTTCTCAGTGGAAAAGGAGTGCTCGCCGACTGGGTTTCGTCACTTTCATAAATATTAACCTGGCTGATCCTGTAAATATCTTCCTTTTGCTGATGGTGCTTATCATATCTGAGCTCATCCCACACATATATCCCGATAAACACGAAGCAGGCTACTCCGATGGCAAGGCCGGTCAGGTTAATGACTGTATAAACCGGCTTCCTTTTCGCAGTCCGATAAAGAATCAAAAAGTAGCTATGTAGCATGTATCTGGATCAGCTTGGGAGAAACAGCAAGAATATTGATCTGCGTCTGTCAGATGGATGTCAGGTAGTACAAAGAGATTTTCTAAACTACATTGTTACAGATAATCTTAAACATTAAAATTATTTAATTTAAAATAAAATTCACTCTGCTTGGGCAAGGCGCTTAATATTGGATACTCAGTTATTTGAAGCGGGTAATTATATAAAAGTACTTTCTAAGATGTCGTATCTACCTGTATATTTGGCCCAAACCAAAGTCACTCATGAAACACCAGCCAATTATTGTATCAGCACTTCTCACTACTCATTTGTCAGACACCCATCTGATCAATCTCCTCGACTCGCTGCTGAATATGACGTTTTCGGGCCTTGAGATTATTATTATTGATGATGCGGCACCCGACAAACTAAGCGGCCGGATCCAGGAGATGGTTCAGACCTGTGATAACGATCTTGTATTCCTGCTGGAGCATGAACAAGCAGCAGGGCGCGGAAACTGTCTTAATGAAGCTCTCACACAGGCAACGGGGAAGTTCGTGTGGGCACCGGAACGTGCCGATCGGTTTAATGAGACTCTTTTCAGCGACGCATTCAGGCGATTCAAGGCAGACCCCGCGGCGGTCTGGGTGATGGATTACAATCTGCCGAATGGGTCGATGCCCTGGATTGATGACGCTCTGAACGGGCGCTTGCCAGATGATAGCTGCTACGTTTGGAACCGGCACATACTGGAAGGGAAATCTTTCTTCTTTAATCCATTTCTGACGCACCTTCACGGGGCTGAACTGGCAATGCGCGTTCATCAGGACCATGTGTGGCATCGTACGGACCCATTTTTTGTAATTGCGCAAAATCAGTTTATCTCACCTGTAGGGAGCAACCTGGAGGAGTTTATGCGATCTGTACATCGCTCAGAGAAAGACAGTGCCAGAAAATCAGAGATTCTTCAGCACCTGCAAAAAGCTGAAGAGGAGATTGCCACAACCTCAGAAAGCGGCAATCTGCTTACCCAGTGCAGGCAGCTTCTGGCACAGGACGATGCGAAAAATACGCTCCGGTTAATTAACATGTTTCTGAAACAGGAGCCTGATCATTACGAAGCTATACAAATAAAAATTGCGGCCCTGGAAAAATTAAGGCGTCATGTGGAGGCGTCCGAACTTAAGCACGATCTCAGAAAGCTGACTCCGGACACGGCAAAACCGGCTACTGATGAGAAGGCTGAGGCAGAGTCCATCGCGGATGAACCCGCCCTGAATGAACATGATGCCGAAACAGGCAAAATCGAGTATTCGGTTGTAGTTCCAACCACAGGAGTTGGCAAACATCAGCTGGAACGCTGCCTGAACTCACTCGCCGGTGCTGTGTCGAAGTCCGATACAGAGCTCATAATCGTAGATAATGCCAGCATTGACGACACGTTCGACTACCTTGAACAGCTTATAGAGAAAGAGTTTTTAAATATCCGTGTCATTACAAATACGAGTAACGCCGGGTTTGGGGCATCGGTAAACCAGGGGCTCGATTTGGCCGAAGGTGAATTTGTACTTGTGCTTCATAACGATGTTGAAGTTGATCCGGCTATTATTTCCGGGCTTATGGAAGGCTTTAAGGCCGATCCGGGGGTAAAGCTGGTGGCACCTGTTCTTGATCAGACATCTCATGCAGCCCAGATCATGAATAAGGATGGTGATGAAACTGATACCGAGTCTGTCGTGCTGACCGACTGCGTGGACAGCTGCTGTTTTATGGTGAAACGGGAGAGCCCGGCCCGAATGGACACTTCATACGGCCTGGCATATTTTGAGATGGAAGATTTTTGTAACCAAATAATAGACGCAGGTGGCCAGATCGCCGTTTCGTCAGACGCAAAGGCAATTCACCATGAAGGGGCTACTACCGGTGCGATGGGGCTGCGTCAGGCACCACAGCGAAAATGGGCTAACCGTGCGCAGCTGCACGAAAAATGGGGAGAACCTAAAACGTTTGAAATACCTGAACAGGGGACAATTGCAGACCGGCTTGAACGGCTTGAACCGCCTGTAGACCCATCTTCCCCGCCCGACGCATGGCAGGAGACTGTTGTGGAATTTTTAACAGACGAGGTTCGTACTGAAATACTCCGCAGTGATCTTTCAAAACGGGAACTTATGGTTATTGTGCCCACACTGCTGATGGCCGACTGCCGTGAGCTGCTGCGCACATTAGAAGACCGCCTGGATAACATGGATATTCCGCCGTCGATGCTGCTGCTGTTTGTAAACTACTATTTCGAGAAAAATATCTACTCCCGCTGCCGTCACTATCTTGATAAGGCAGGCGATTCTCATCCGGCTTTTGATCTGTTTCGTCTTAAAATTCACGTAGCAGATAAAGAGACGGACGATGCATCCAAGCTTCTTGCCAAGCTGATCGATAAATATCCGGCAAGCCCGGATCTGTTTGCTTTAGCGGCGCGCCTATACGAGCAGGCCGGAGATCGTGACGAGGCAAATTCATTTGCTGCGATGGCCAATCAGCTCGACCCGGTGAAAAATCCTCCGGAAGAGTCTGCTTTCGAAGTGAAATTCTAAAAACAGATTATAGATTGGAGAGGGGAGATTTTAGATAAGATGTAGAGAAAGTGGTTATTGCCAAATTTTTCCCGAATAACTAATTCCCTAATTAACTAATCAACCAATACCCAACTACCGTTTTGTCTCAACCAGGGCAAGCAGCTCTTTCAAATCAGCAACCTTCTGTTCCTGGTGATTTTTGGCGTAGCTGTGCATCAGGTTGCGAATGCATCTTGCCAGGATGTCTGACTCATCTGCTCTCTCAAGATGTTCTGCCCGGGGCTCAATGCCATTTTTCTTTAAAAAATAATAGCACTGATCATAGGTTACAATCGTGCCGCCATCAAAAGGATCTACCAGTATATTCTGATTGTGAGTCTGGTAAACAAGCATAAAGTGGATCGGCATGTTCGCACCGTAGAACGGCAGGTTCAGGCGCCGGGCAATGCTCATTACAACCACGCTGAGCATGATTGGGAGGCCTTTTCGGCGATCAATAACGCGGTCGAGAAAGGCGTTTTCAGGATCGTGGTAGTTTTTGGAGTCTCCCCTGAAGCGCAGTTCGCGGAAGACATAATGGAGCAAAATCCGCATTTTTTCATTTAGTGAAGGCGTGTAGGCGATATCACTTCCAATTTGTCGCGCAAGGTCATCAAGCTTATCCTTGTATTCAGACGCGCGCAGGGTGGGGTTGCCAAATCGTGCCAGAATAAAAAGCGCCTCTTCAAGCGACCGCCTCCCGGTAATACCACTATCAACGAGGCCTGTAAAATCCTCCTGAAGCGAACCATAAGTAATGTTGTGGATAATTTCATTGATATGCTGACGCTCACTGTCTCTTACTGATTCACTTTTGTACTGATCAAGCAAGGGTACAGCTCTTTCACCCAGTTCCTGAAATCTGTTTTTGACCCCGGTCTGAACATCAGGGTCGGGATCTTCAAGTAAGTATATAAGAGATTCTATTTCGGCTTTGTTTGTCATGGGTTACTCAACATCAACTTTGATATAAATATTCCATCTATTTTATTATCGGCTAAATATATGTAATGATAAAAGCATTTTTTAGATGAGCAAAAACTCGGTGAAAAAATCTATTTTGTGTATCCGGTTTTGAAAACCTGTCGCAGGTGCCCGTGGAAGCCATACATCCGGTTTATAATGGTGTTCTATATCACGTATATTAAGCCTTAAAATAAATTTACTGATACACATACATGCAAATTCATATACCATCAGAAACAGACAGGCTGAAAAAAGTGATTGTTCACACCCCGGGGCATGAAGTGTCCCTTGTGAACCCAGAGCTCAAAGATGAGCTGTTGTTTGATGACATCATATTTGAAGAAGATGCCCGTGAAGAGCACCTCGATATGCTCGATTTATTTCGTGCAGCAATGCCTGAGGATGGCGAAATCCTGGAGATCATGGATTTGGCGCTGGAGTGCATCCGGGATGCAGATGTGCGTCGGGAGTTTGTAAACACACTGGTGAAAGAGCTGCCGTATGAAAACCTCGCAGCCGTTCAGAAAGATCTTCAAAAACTTTCGGCCGGTGAACTGCTGAAGTTTGTGGTTGAGGGCTCTGTATCATCATCTCATCACTTTACGCTACATCCGGCACCGAATCTTCTTTTTACCCGCGATTTAGCGGCGGTCGTAAATGACACGGTTATTCTTTCAAAAGCCGCAAAACGCGCCCGGGCCCGTGAGTCGTTGCTGATGGAGCTGATTCTGAAAAACAGCGATACGTTCAGTGATGTAAAAAATCGGATTATCTACACGGATCGAAGTCAGTCTATTGAAGGAGGCGATGTTCTTGTTGCATCAGATAAGGTTGTGCTGATTGGAATGAGCGAACGCACATCGTTCAGCGGACTGATGGGAGTGGCCGGCCAGCTGCTGTCAGGAAACGTTGAGCACGTACTCGCGGTTGATATTCCCAAGAAGCGTTCGTCGATGCATCTCGATACAATTTTTACGTTTTCTGATGTTAACGAATGTGTTGTATTTCCACCGGCTATCGAAGAACAGAGTGACAATGTGGTAGAGCTCTACAAAAGCGGTGATCACATTGCTACAAAACAGCACCAGGGTCTTAAAAGCGCGCTTGAAGTACTTTTAGAGGCCGAGTTTACGTTCATAAGATGCGGCGGAGATGACAGAACAAGACAATTTCGGGAGCAGTGGACAGATGGTGCCAATGTCTTTGCACTGGCACCCGGCGTTATTGTTGGCTATGAACGAAACACAAAAACATTTGAGGCGTTGTCTGAACACGGCTATAGAATTATGGATCAGTTCGAGTTTGTTGACGAGTACGCTAATAAACCGTTTGATCATAAAGAATCGGGAAAACTGGCGATCAGTTTCCAGGGACACGAGCTTTGCCGTGGCCGAGGCGGAGCCCGGTGTATGACACTTCCGATACTCAGACATTAACCATTTAGACAATAAGTTTGCCTTACCCACATTCCAACAGTCCAGACACAAATACTGAAATCCGGCAAGAGCCCATTCAAAAAGATCCCGTCAACAGACCTACCTTCGTAGAGATATTGAAGCATACCGCTCTTTTTATCGCCACGTTTGCCTGTGTCACGTTCTTTGGGATTATTTTTGTGGGACAAGATGTGGGTGTTGAAGGCTACCTCGATATGTGGCCGTATGGAGCACTATTCGCCACCCTTCTTCTTGGTTTTCTCGCTACTCACGAATTTGGTCACTACTTTGCTGCCGTCTATCACAAAGTGCGTGTATCACTCCCTTATTTTATTCCCGTGCCGGTAGGCCTCGGAACACTGGGAGCCGTCATCCGCATAAAAGAGCAGATTCAAAGCACCAAGAAGCTATTTGATGTAGGTATTTCCGGACCTATTGCCGGATTTGTAGTCTCGCTTGGAATATTGCTTTATGGTTTTGCCACGCTCCCGGATCCCTCCTTTATCGAGAATTTCAGCGGGCATGAAGCCGTAATCAATCATATTCAGCAAACGGGAACATTCCCCGATGAAGCTCCGGAAACACCCGAAGGCGTTGGCTCTATTATTATCGGAAATACTCTGCTCTATAGTTTCCTGGCAAGCTTTTTCGAGAATGTGCCGCCTATGTACGAGATGTATCACTACCCGTTTCTGTTTGCCGGCTGGCTGGGTCTCTTTTTTACTGCGCTGAACCTGATGCCGATTGGCCAGCTTGACGGCGGGCATATCCTTTATTCGCTGATCGGATTTGAGAATCACCAAAAGGCGGCGAGAGTCTGTTTTGGAGGCCTGACGCTTCTTGCAGGAATTGAGGCAATACCGTTTTTGTATATACAGCTGACAGAGTGGCTTCCCGGGTACGAATTTATCTCCACTGTTGTGTGGGCGGGAATTCTCTTCTTTCTGATGAAGAAGGCATTTCATAATTCATACGAATGGATTGCGCCTGTTTGGTCGCTGTCACTTATGGGCTCAGTTGGTTATCTTTATTTTTTGGGCGGGGGCCTGCAAGAGTCCGGATCACTGATATGGGTAGTCTGGTGCTTTTTCCTCGTATATTTTGTTAAGATTGAGCATCCGCCGGTTATATATGAGCAGCATCTGAGCCCGCG
>Ga0102937_1000915_pt1 | contig 13330 bp, 9 predicted proteins | sample SalPonR2_B_D1_MG_FD_78213 | JGI IMG/M metagenome (GOLD analysis project Ga0102937, IMG submission 78213) | Salt pond soil microbial communities from South San Francisco under conditions of wetland restoration - Salt Pond MetaG R2_B_D1_MG | ecosystem: Environmental > Aquatic > Marine > Intertidal... | reverse complement strand
TTCTTTGTCTTTATCGTCTGTTCCCTCGTCTGAATCGTCATCCTCTTCATCTGATTCCTCAGAGTCTTCATCATCTTCATCATCTGATTCTTCACTGTCTTCAGATTCTTCATCATCTTCACTCTCCTCAGAATCATCACTGTCCTCAGATTCTTCATCCTCGGATTCTTCATCTTCAGAATCATCGCTGTCCTCAGGATCTTCAGAATTTTCTTCTGGTTTATCTACCATTTCTTCACCTTCACCCAGAAAGCTTTTATCTTCACCAGAATTTTCAGATTCTTCAGTTTTGTTTTCTTTTTCTTCTTCCATTTTTTTTACCTCCTTTAGAATTTAGTTAGAACATCAAAGATATCTTTGTGTATGTTAGTAATTTTTTGTTTTATTTTTAAAGGTTACTTTACACTCAATAATAATTAAAAAAGAGAGTAAAGATTTATAAATAAAATTTTTTAGAATCTGAAAGAAATCTCTTATTAAGGATTAATTCTTGTGGGAGTTCTTGGGAAGGGAATAGCGTCTTTTATTGTATCAAAACCACAAATCCATGCTACAAATCTTTCAAGGCCTAAACCAAATCCTGCATGTGGAACTGCCCCATATCTTCTTGAATCTAAATACCAATCACTGTCTCCTAGATCCATTCCTGCTTTTTCTAATCTTTGTTTTATTTTCCCTAAATCAGGCTCTCTTTGTGAACCATCAACCATTTCTCCTACGCCTGGAGCAAGAAGATTAAAGTTAGTCCCTGTTCCTGGTTTATTTGGGTCTTCTCCATGATAGAATTTTAAGAGTTCTAGAGGATAATTAGTAACAAAGACAAATGAGTCTCCGTAATATTTTGCAAGGCTTCTTTCTTCTGCAGAACCAAAATCTTCCCCCCATTTAATCTCATGCCCTTTTTCCTGAAGTGTTTTTATTGCTTCATCATATGTAATTCTTTTAAATGGTGTTTTTATTTTTTCTAATTTTCCAATGTCTACTCCAAGAGATTCTAATTCAGTTTTATTGTCTTTTAATACTTTATTGATTGAATGTTCTATACACTTCTCTGCCAGGTTCATATTGTCTTCTAAATCAAACCATGCACTCTCAACTTCAAAATGCCAGAATTCAGTTACATGCCAGGGGGTTTTTGATTTTTCTGCCCTAAAAGAAGGAGCCATTGCGTATACTTTTTCTACGGCATTTATGTAGTTTTCAGCATAAAATTGCCATGATTGTGTTAGATAAGCTTTTTTGTCAAAATATTTTACTTCAAATGTTTCTGATCCTCCTTCACTTGTTGCTCCACTTAAGGAAGGAGCTTCAATTTCAGTGAAGCCGTTTTTTCTCATATATTCGTGAAGAGCAAACATTACAGTTGAACGAATCTTTAAACTAGAGGTCATTTTTCTTGACCTTAACCACAAATGTCTCCTATCCCCTAATTGTTTTTCATTTAAGTCTTTATTAATAGGGAAATCTTCTGCAATATCCACAATTTCTATATCTCTCACTAGGATTTCATATCCAGAAGGAGCTCTTTCATCTTTTTTTATTTCTCCAGAAAGTTTTACAGAACTTTCTATTTTTATTTTATCAATATTTTCCCATTGTTCTTGGAAATTTTCTCTGTCTAAAACACACTGGATTATTTCTGTTCCATCTCTCATTACAAGAAATTTTTTCTTATTACTTCCTCTTTCTCTATAAACCCACCCTCTTATAGCCACTTCTAAAGGCTTATCTGATTCAGAGGATTTTGCTTTTTCTATTGCTTGCTTTATTGTTGTAAAATTTTTATTTTTCATTTTATGTTTTTTATTTGTATATTTAGATATTTATTAAATTGTTGGTTTTAAAAAATAATTATTTATTTAGTTTAATTCCTAATTCATCTAATTGTTGTTTTGAAATTTCAGAAGGTGCATTAAGCATAATATCTCTTGCTTCCTTGTTTTTTGGAAAAGGAATAACATCTCTTATTGTTTCTTCCTCTGCCATTAATTGGACAAGCCTGTCCATTCCTAATGCAATTCCGCCATGAGGAGGAGAACCATAATTAAGAGCATTAATAAGAAAACCAAATTTTTCTTGGACTTCTTTTTTTGATAGTTTTAAAATTTCAAATATTTTTTCTTGTATTTTTGAATCATGAACTCTTATAGAGCCTCCGCCGATTTCACTTCCATTTAGAACTAGGTCATAAGCATAAGATTTTGATTTTTCATTAAAGTCAAGTTTTCCTTTTTCTCCTGGAATAGGAAGTGTGAATGGGTGGTGTGTTGATTTGTATCTTTTTTCTTCTTCAGAATACTCAAAAGCAGGAAAATCTATAACCCAACAAAAAGCAAATTTTTCTCCTGTTTCTTTTCTTAAATCAGGATCATCTCTTTGATATTTTTTCATTGCTTCATCATAGGTCATTCTTTTAAAAGGAATTTTCAAATCTATGTTAAGTGTTTTCTTAAAAAGGTGTTTCATTAGTTTTTCAGTTATACTTATAACATCCTCTTTTTCAACAAAACTCATTTCTACATCAATTTGAGTAAATTCTGGTTGTCTATCTTTTCTTGTGTCTTCATCTCTAAAGCATTTTGCTATTTGTATGTATTTGTCAAATCCTGAAATCTGGCTTAGTTGTTTAAATAATTGCGGACTCTGGGGAAGAGCATAAAATTTTCCTTTATGGTTTCTTGAAGGAACTACAAAGTCCCTTGCTCCTTCTGGAGTTGATTTCCCTAATTCAGGTGTTTCAAAATATACAAATCCCTGTTTATCAAAAAATTCAATTGTAGAGTTTGTTACCTTACTTCTTAGAATGATATTTTTTTGCATTCTTTGGGTTCTTAAATCTAAAAACCTGTGTTTTAATCTTGTTTCTTCTTCAGTATTTTTGTTTTTAATATCAAAAGGTAATGCAGGACATAGATTAAATATTTCAAGTTTATTTGTCTCTATTTCAACTTTTGAAGAGTTTCCCATTTCAGGATTTTCCTGTCCTTTTGGTCTTTTTTTAACTAAACCATTAATAGATATGCATGATTCTTGTGTTAGTTTTTTTGCTTCTTCAAAACCTGGTTTTTTTGATGAAATTACTGTTTGGACTTTTCCATACCTGTCCCTTAAAACTATAAATATAACAGAACGAAGAATTCTTACAGAATCAACCCACCCACATAATCTTACTTCTTTTCCTTCAAGTTTTTCATTAATTTCATCTATCTTATGTGATCTTATCATATTTGCTTAAGAAAAAAGGTATTTATTAAATTGTTGGTTTTTTTAGGTATATTTTTTTATTATTTCCATTGCTGTTTTACCATCTACTTTTCCTCTGAGAGAAGAATCTTTCATAACCAATCCCATATAAGCATTAGGATTTAGTCCTGGTTTTTCCTTAATTATTTTTGATATTTTTTCTTCAATTTCATCTGTGTCTAGTTTTTCAATTTTTATGGCATCTTTATATTTTTTTCCAGAAACAAGATTTTCTAAAACTGTTTTTATATCCCTCTCTTGGATATTTCCTTTTTGAATTTCTTCAAGTATGTTATCAAAAGAATCTGAAATTTTTTCTTTAATTTTATCAATAGGTTGATTGGTTTTAGAAGCAATCTCTTGCGGAAAGACTAAGATCATTTTTGCTATTAAATTAGGATTATTATATATTTGTAAAAGAGTTTTATATTCTTCTACCTTGTTTTGTTTTAAAAGGAGTTTTATCATTTCCTTATTTAGTCCTTGTTTTTTTAATTCATCTTGTATTTCAGATTTTAGTTTTGGAAGAGTTTTTTTAGCCTTGTTTATAAATTCACGAGACATTTTCAGAAGAGGGAGATCTGTTTCAGGATACATCCTTGCAGCTCCTGGCATTGGTCTTAGATACTCTGTTGTTAGTTTTTCTTGATTAGCATTTCTCACTTGTTCTTCTGTTGGTTCTTTTTTATCTGAAAGTTCTTTTTGTCTTTTAACTTCATTTTCAATTATTTTAAGAAAAGTTTTCATGTCTTGCATACCTTTTAATTCAATTCTGTTACCCTCTCTTATAGAAATATTAACATCTTGTCTAATTGTTCCAATCCCTCTTTTTACATCACAAGACCTTAATACTTCTCCAATATATAGAGCAACTTCTTTTGCTTGTTCTGGAGATTTTATGTCTGGAGAAGTAGCTATTTCTATTAAAGGAATGCCCAATCTATCTAACCTAAATTTTACAGTATCTTTTTCAGTTGATATTTTTCTTGCAGAATCTTCTTCAAGACAGATACTGTCGATTCCCACTTTTCCTTGAGGGGTTTCTACATATCCTCCATGGGCTATTAAAACTGTTCTCTGAAATCCTCCTGTATTGGAACCATCAATAACAGTTTTTCTCATTATCTGGGAAACAGGTAATATTTTACAATTAAGATGAAGTGCAACATGTAATGCAGTTTCTAAGGCTTTTTTATTTATTTCTCTTGGAGGAGATTCATCTAATTCTATTAAACAATTATTTTCATTATATCCTTCATAAACAAATTTTTGTCCTAGTTTATGCTGATATTCTGCTGCTTTATCTATTTTTCCAGATTCACCTGCTACAGCATGCAATCTTCTTTGTATTCTATAGTCTGGTTCATCAGTTCTTAAAAAAGAAGGGCAATTACAAAATAATTTTTTACTGCCTCCTTGAAGTTGTTGATGTATCTCTAAACCAGATTTGAATTTTAGTTTCTCATAATCTATTTTTTCTTCTTTATTTTCCATAATTAAAAGAAATTAAAAGTATTTATTAAATTATTGATTAAATGTGTTTATTTTTATTTTCCCATCTGAATCAGGTGAGATTAATAAGTATTTATTTTGAATTCCAAATTCTTCAACATATTTTTCAAGTTGTTTTTTTACTTTCTTTTGATTTAAACTAGAAGGACTTGATTTTATTTCTGCATATACTTTTTCTTTTTCATTATATGCAAAAATATCTACAGCACCTTTTCCATTAGAAAGAGGTATTTCTAATTCAACATTATATCCTTTTTGTATAAAATAATTTTCTGCGTGTTTTACAAAATATTTATGGTTTATCACTTTTTGTTTTTTATTCCTCTTTTAATATCAATAAATATTATTCTTCAATCCTTGGATTAAATTCTCCTGAAATATTTTCTAACATTTTCTCTTTTATAGCTTTAGGGTTTTTTGCTAGGTCTTTATGCCCTAATAACCATCCTAATTTTATATAAGCTGTTTCTGGTAATATGTCTTGCAGATAAATCATCCCTGCTTCTTGCAATTCTCTTCCTGTAGAATAAACCCACGGATCTAATCGACCATAAATTGTTTGAGGAGTAGCACATATTACCACCCCGCCACGAATTAATTCTTTTACTTTGTTTGTCCATGATTTTCTCGCTTCACTTGTTGCAACATGGCCTAAACCAAGGGATTCAATAATTATTCCCTTGTAACCCTGGTTTTTGTAAAAATCTAGAATTTCAGGATCTTGCCCTGGATAGAATTTTAATAGGGCTGTTTTTTCTTCAAACTTATTGTCTGCTTTCATTTTTCTCTGATTTTTGGGGGAGGTTCTTATATTGTATGTATCTAATTTTTCTATTTTTCCTGAAGGATTTTCTTTTGTAAGAGGATAGATTTTTGCAATTGGTTTCGTATTTACAGTTTTAAAAGCATCTCTTCTTGAAGAATGTAATTTACGGGTTTTTGTTCCAGGCATAGCATAACAATAGTTATCATTTGTTGTAGCATGTCCTACAATCACGACTTCTGCAATGTCTGAAACAGCAGCCATAGCAGAACATTGTAAATTTAAATTAGCATCAGAACTTGCTCTATCAATTGACCTTTGTGAATATGTTAAAACTATTGGTTTGTTTATTTTTTGTTTTTTGTTGTTTTCCCTTCCAAATTCTCCAGAAAGAAAAAAACTTAATGCAGAAGATGTAAAATGAAGAGTATCTGTTCCTTGTGTTAATATTATTCCATCAATTTCTGAGTTGTTTAGGTATTTTTCCACAACTTTGGAGATTTTTTTCCAGTCTGTTGGATCCATATTTTCAGAACCTTTCATAAAAGGGATTTCAATTTCTGAAACATTTGCTATCTTAAATATTTCTGGATATATTTTAAATAGGCTTTCAGGAGAATCAAGCCATTTAACTCCTCCTGTTTTTGGATCATATTTTGAAGCAATTGTCCCTCCTGTTATAATCATTGCTATGTTTGGTTTTTTTGAATCTTTTTTTAATTCAATTTTTTCTTCTTTAGATTCGGATTTTTCAATTAGTTTTATTTCAGAAATATTTTTTTTATTAAATCCAATATTATATCCATTATCTAATTTTAATAATACAATATCTTTTTCAGAAGCAGGACTTTCTAAAAGATAACCTTCATATATTTCTTTAGTAAGGTGAATTTCAACTCTGTCACCAGTTTCAGGTTTTTTGTTTTTGATTTTTTGTTTTTGATTTTTTGTTATTTTCTTTTTTTCTTTTGCCATATTAGAAGTAATTTTAAAAGATATAAAAAACTTTGTAAAATATGAATGAAAAAAAGAGATTAAGGTCTAATATTTGGAAACTACTTTTATTTCATATAACTCAGAGAAGGAACTATATGGCTATTCTTTCTATTTTCTTTTTATCTCTTCCTGACACACATACAAAACAAATTGGTTTTTATATGGGAGCAGGGTTTTTAGCTTCTTTTATTTTAGAGATTCCTTCTGGATGGATTTCAGATAAAATAGGACACAAAAAAACATTAATAATTGCAAAGATTTGCATGGTTTTTTCTACAATCTCTTTTATATTTGCTGATTCTTTGTTTTTATTTATAATAGGTTCTGTATTGATCTCTTCAGGAAATGCTTTTGCTTCTGGAACAAATAGTGCGTTTTTACATAATACATTGATTGGATTAAAAAAGGAAAAGAAATTTTCAAGAATTTCAAGTAAGCAAATGGCTAATGCTTCTTTAGTTAGTGCAATACTTATGTTGTTATTGCCTACATTAACAAGTATTTCTCTTGAATTTCCTTTAAAAGTAAATTTGGCAATTGATTTTATTGGTTTGTTTGTAGCAATGTTGTTTTTTTCTCCAAAACAAAAATATGAAGCAGAAAAAGAAGAACCCATATCAATTTTTGAAAATTTAAAAAGATGGAAAGGAACAGGGTTTTACATAACTTCTGTTTTTGTGGGAATTATATTCGGTTCTATGTTTGCTATTTCAGGATATAGAGAACCCTTTTTACAGAGTCTGGGATTTCCAGTAGTTTTGATAGGAAGTGTAATTGCTTTATCTAGATTTTTTTGGTTTATAGGAGGACACTTCATCCATAATATCGAGGAAAGAAACAAAATAAAAAAGATGTTTAGTTTAGAAATAATCATTTTTCCTGCATTATTTATAATAATCCCTTTTTTGAAGAACCCATATATTGTTGGTTTGGTTTTTGCATTGATGATGGGTTATTTTTGGTCAAGAAGAGAGATTGTTGACAAATATTATTTAGATAAATTTTGTTTGAACAAAAATTACAAAGCAACTATGCTTTCTGTGAAAAACCAAGTAGCCACAATATTTCAAACAGTATTTACATTTGCAATAGGATTTTTAATGGCAGAATCTTATTCTCAAGGATTTTTCATTTCAGGAATAATTTTGTTTTTCTTATTGGTTATTACTTATATTTTTATGAGAAAAAGGATTAATTGAAAAATTTAGGATTAGACTAGTTTTTTGAAATTTAGGCTGTAATTTTTAATCCCATATTGTCTTGCAAGTTTTTGTATATATCTTCCGCCCTCTATTTCAAATTTTCTTATATATGATCTATCTTCAATTCCTTCATCAGATGTTTTTTCACATCTTCTATATTCATCATTATGATCAAAAATTCTAGAATTTACCATTCTTTCTATTCTTTGTTTTTCTCTTTCAAACTCTTTGAGGTTTTTCTTTTGTTTTATTCTTTCTTTTGGCTTTTCAATTATCTTTGGAAGAGTTTTCATAGTTCCTGGTTCTTGTGTGTTTCATTTTTAAACCTTTTTGTAGAAGCTTTAGTGAATACATTAGTTTTATAAATCATTCAAAAAATACAAAATCCAAAAAGATTATTAATTTAGAAATATCTATAATCATATGGAAGCCAGACAGAGCAAACTTGCTAAGAAAGTTTTAGTTGATTTGGAAAAACAGGGAAGAGCCAGAAAATTTATGAAATATGTTAAAAGAGCAAGAGATAAAAATAGAGGAGAGAGTGTTGAATATGATAATGAGGGAAAGAAATATTATATTAAAAAGATTTGATTTTCAAGTTCCATGAATCCTTTCTTGGTCATTAGAAAGCTGTTATAAATAAAAACAAATTCCCTCTTTCGCAAACTTTCGCCCTTTCTACACTGAATTTTCTAGAGATTATTAATAAGGAAACCCTTTCATAAAATTTCTGAGACTTTTTTTCAAAAGAATACTAACCCAAAAACTTAATAATCCTGTATTTACTTCTTAATTTATGGTTTTGGGAAAACTCGGAAATGCATTAAAAAAGGCTACAGACAGAATAGCTAATGCTATAACTTTAGATAAGAATCTTATTGATAATGTTGTAAGAGATTTACAAAGAGCATTGATTGAAGCAGATGTTAATATTATGTTGGTTAAGGATATTTCTAATAAAATAAAAAAAGCTGCTAAGGATGAAAGAATAAAAGGAATTGATAAAAAAGAGCATATAGTTAAATTACTTCATGATGAATTAATTAATATTTTAGGGGAATCAAAAGAATTGGATTTGGATTCTGAAAAACAAAATAGAGTTATGTTACTTGGTTTATATGGTGCAGGGAAAACAACTTCAATAGCTAAATTAGGAAATTATTATTCTAAGAGAGGAAAGAAAGTTGCTTTAGTTGGGTTGGATGTTCATAGGCCTGCAGCTAAAGAACAGTTAAAACAACTAGGAGCGGAAAATGGGTTAAATGTTTTTGTAGATTTGGATGAAAAGGGAGATAGTAAGACAGCTAATGATGCTATAAAAACATGGGAGAAATTTGAAAAATCAGGTAAATTAGATAAATATGATTTGGTTTTAATTGATACTGCTGGAAGACATTCTTTAGATAAAGATTTAGTAAAAGAAATTAAATCCTTAGGAAAGAAAGTAAAGCCTACAGAAACTATTTTAGTTATGCCTGCTGACATTGGCCAGGCTGCTAAAAACCAGGCTTCAGAGTTTCAGGATGCTTTAGATATTTCTGGTGTTATAATAACAAGAATGGATTCTACTGCAAAAGCAGGAGGAGCTTTAACTGCTTGTGCTGAAACTCAGGCAGGTGTTTATTTTATAACCACAGGAGAGAAAATCAATGATATTGAATCTTTTGATCCAGAATCTTTTTTATCTAGGCTTTTGGGAATGGGAGATTTAAAAACACTTATTGAAAAAGTTCATTCTATAACAGGTGAAGATAAACAAGAAGAGATGCAGAAAAAATTACAAGAAGGAAAAATAAGTTTAGAAGATGTTATAGAGCAAGTTAAGTCAATGAATTCTATGGGAGGTTTTGATAAATTAAAAGGTTTAATTCCTGGGATGAACAAGGCAAAAATTCCTGAAAATAAAATGCAGCAACAACAAGAAAAAATTGCTAAATGGGAACATATTTTAAAATCAATGACAAAAGAGGAAAGAGAAAACCCAGAAGTATTAGAAGAATCTGAAACAGGAACTTCAAGAATCAATAGGATTTCTCGAGGAGCAGGAGTTAATAATTCAGATATAAGAAGTTTATTAAAACAATATAAAATGTTAAAAGAAATGGTTAAAGATTCTTCATTAGGGGGTGGAACAGGGGAAGGAGATATGTCCCAAGGAATGAGTCAAAAACAACTCCAAAAAATGATGAAGAAGTTTGGAAAGAAAAAATTTCAGGGTTTCTAAGAATTTTTTCTAAAAAATAATCATTTATATGTTATTTATTATGATTAATAGATATTTTTTATTCCTGAATTAAGTTTTTTATTTTTTGAAAGTTTGCTTATTTAAAATTCTTGGTTTTTAGAGGGGAAATATGTTTTTATATAAAAATATTTAAAAACCCTTGAATACTTGTTTAATAAAGAAAATTAATATCAAATGGAAAGGAGGAATAATCACACCAAGTATTTTAAGAAATCGTTAATATTATTATTAATTTTAGGATTATTTTTTACTTCTCTAATGTTTATTTCTGGGATAAATACCGTCGATAAAAAAGAATTTCAACTAGAGAAAGAAAAGATTCCTCCTAAATTTATTGATGAAAAAGTAAAAGATTCTGAGATTTTTGATAAAACACTTGGAGAAAGAGAACTTACTTCTTTATCTATTTTGGATTTGAAACCATTTGTTACTTGGTTTGATAATATTTTTAGTATGACTGGAAATACCATTTCTGTTTCAGATAAATCAAATAATAATGAAGAATCAGATATTTCAATTTCTGGAGAAGATGTGGGAACATTTGATTCTTGTACACTTAGGGGTTATGTTTTTAACCAAGCAGGGAGTTTGATGTCTGATATTCCTGTACATCTTTATGTATCTAATCCTGATGATTCTATAAGAGAAAAAATAGGTACAGGACCTCAGTCTGGATTTTACCAATTTGATTTTGATTGTACCCAGGGTTCTAGTCTTTTTAATGTTACTGCATTTAATTCAACTAATTATGGAAAAAACAATACAGTTGCTTCTTCAGGCTCAGTTACTGAATTAAACATAACAATTGATAGCACTTGGGCAAGTGATACTTCTTCACCTATTTATTCTATGGCTTCTGATAATTCTGATGGAGTAGTTTTAGAAGGAACAATTGTTTCTGTTTCTGTTTATTGGGAAGATAGACCTATATCAGAAGAACCTCATTTAGATGTTGTGAATATTTATGAGAATTCTTCAGGAATCATGAATCTTTCTACTAATCTTTATTTATTTGAAAAACAATCTGGTTGGGCTAATGGGACCATTTCTACTTCTGGTGATGTTGGAAAGACAATTTGTTGGAGACAGTCTGCAAATGATACATTAGATAACCAAAATGATACTATGCCTAATAATAAACATTGTTTTAAAGTTGTTTCTGAACTTCTTCCTCCTACAATAGAACTAATAAGTCCTGGAAATAATTCAAAAGGTGTTTCTATACCTGCTATATTAAATGTAACTGTTTCAGATCCAGAAGGCCAAGATATGGATGTTAGTTTTTATGATAATACTACAGGAACTCCTCAATTATTGAATACTTCTTATAATGTTCCAAATGGAAGTTATGCTAATTATTCTTGGGATGGACTTGATAGTGCAACAACTTATAATTGGTATGCAAATGTTACAGATGGTAAAAATAGAACTATTTCTCAGGAATGGAATTTTACTACTTCGTATGATATAACTTCTTGTCAGGAAATTTCTTCCCCTGGAACTTATGTTTTACAAAATGATATAAACCCTTCTGGAGGAATAGATGGAAATTGTTTTACAATAACATCTGAAGATGTTGTTTTAGAGGGTAATAGCTATGAGATTATTGGGGATGGAGATAGTTCTGGCACAGGAATATCTGTAAATAATGTAAAAAATGTAACAATAAAGGATTTTAAGAATATTAGTGGTTTTTATTATGGAATTAATCCTTATAGAGAAAACACAATAACAAATAATATAGCAAATTTAAATGGTTTTGCAGGTATAATGTTATCTACAAATCATAATAATACAATTACCAATAACACAGCAAACTCAAACACTGTAGGGATCTATATTTATGAACAATCAGAAAATAACACCATTTTAGGGAATAACTTTAAATCAAATGATCTTGGGGTGGGAATTTATAGTTATTCAACAAACAATATAATAAAGAACAACACAATTTCATTAAACTCTGGAGGAATAGGTGTAGAAGGAAATAGTTCTTATAACTCTATATATAACAATATTATTAATAATTCAGATAATGTTAATTTTAGTAATGGAAATAGACAAAATTTCTGGAATAATTCCTTAAAGGGTAATTTATGGACAAACCCTTCTGCAACTGGTTTTTCAGATAATTGTACTGATTCTAATTCAGATGGTACTTGTGATTCTGTTTATGATGTTTATAATGATGCTGAAGGATGTAGTTCAGATAATTGTGATTATCTTCCACAAGCAAAGATTGTAGGGCAAAATCCTGGTTTAAACTCAGCTCCCAATCAACCAATATTAAATTCTCCAGAACCAAGTGGTGTTGATGGTGTTTCTATGCCTGTTATATTAAATGTAACAGTCACTGATGATGATGGAGATGACATGAATGTTAGTTTTTATGATAACACTACAGGAACTCCTCAATTATTGAATATTTCTTATAATGTTACAGATGGAAGTTATGCTAATTATTCTTGGGATGGACTTGATAGTGCAACAACTTATAATTGGTATGCAAATATTACAGATGGTAAAAACATAACAATTTCCCAGGAATGGAATTTTACTACAGCTAGTCCAAGTGTGACATATTCAAAAGTAAATGATACTTCTGGAGAGTTTAATGAGGTTGTTGAGGGAGCAAATGTAGATGTTTTTGTTTATTGGGAAAGTATTTATGAATTAGATAAAGCAGAATTTTATACTAATGAAACAAGTATCATGGAAAAAAAGTCTTTATGTGATTTATCAGGATATTCTGGATGGTGCAATAAAACAATAGACACAACAGGTCACCAGGATGAAATAATATGTTGGAAGCAATATGCTAATGATACTTTAGGTAATGTAAATAATTCAATGCAAAATACAGACAATTGTTTTAGTGTGGTTCCTCCTGCACCTGAACAGACAATCAAATTAATAAGACCAGAAAATGATTCTGAATATGTTTCTCTTCCACCAACACTTGAAGTAGAAGTAACAGATAATGATGGAGATAATATGAGTGTTAGTTTTTATGAATATGTTGGGGGAGAAGAGTGGACACAATATAGGTCAGATTTACAAAATACTGGTTATACAAGCAATACAGGGCCAGATAAATTAACCTTGCAGAGTAGTTATTCTACTAGTGGAAATATCAAATCTTCTCCAGCAATTTCAAATGGCTATGTATATATAGGAAGTGACGACAATAATGTCTATAAATTAAATGCAACAACCATGGAACATGTTGCTAATTACTCTACTAATGGCGATGTGAAGTCTTCTCCAGCAATAGCAAATGGATATGTTTATGTGGGAGAAGGTTCAGGAAATACTGGTGTATATAAATTAAATGCAACAACCATGGAACATGTTGCTAATTACTCTACT
>Ga0102937_1000910_pt1 | contig 13385 bp, 9 predicted proteins | sample SalPonR2_B_D1_MG_FD_78213 | JGI IMG/M metagenome (GOLD analysis project Ga0102937, IMG submission 78213) | Salt pond soil microbial communities from South San Francisco under conditions of wetland restoration - Salt Pond MetaG R2_B_D1_MG | ecosystem: Environmental > Aquatic > Marine > Intertidal... | reverse complement strand
TGATCACGCTCCCGCAGTCCGACGACGAGCGCGTGATCGCCCAGGTGCTGTGGGTGGACCGGTACGGCAACGCGCAACTCAACGTGGGGCCCGACGATCTGCCCGCGGTATTCGGCGACCGGGTGATGTTGCGCTCCAGTGCACCGACCGACCCGACGGGGGGCACCACCCGCACGGCGACGCGGGCGGTGTCGTTCGCCGAGCTGGCCGGCGGTGCAGTGGGACTCGTGCTCGACTCGTCGGGGCTGCTGGCGGTGGCGATGGACCAACGGTCGGCAGCTGAGGAGCTCGGCCTCGACGTCGGCGACCAGGTCACGATCACCGCCGCCGACGACGATGCGGGCATCACCCAGCCGGTCGGGTCCCCACGCCGCCGGTAGCCTGATCGCATGCGGCCTGCCACCACCTTGACGCTCGGACTGCTCCTGCTGGTGATCCTCGTCGCCGGCACCGTGTCGCTGCTGCAGCTCTGACCGGCCACGAACGCCGTCCCGCGCACCACGATCCTGCCCGGGGCGGGACGGTTCGACGTGCCGAGCAGCTGATGCGGTGACCCCGGTCACGCACTACGCTGGCCCTCCGGAGAGCAACTCTCTCCGAGGGGGACACGATGAACATCGCACACATCATCGACGGGCATTCGCAGGACCATCCGGCACTCATCTGCTCCGGCCGGACCACCACCTACGCGCAACTGCGCGAGCAGGTCGCCCGCTTCCGGGGCGGGCTGGCGTCGCTCGGGGTCGGCGACGGCGACCGGGTGGCGTTGCTGCTCGGCAACAACCCCCACTTCGTGGTGGCGTATCTCGCCGCAGCCGGGCTCGGCGCGGTGACCGTGCCGCTCAATCCCACCAGCCCCAGCCCGGAGCTCCAGGCCCAACTCGCCACCGTCGATCCGAAGGTGGCCGTCGTCGAGCGCCAGAGCTCGTCCTCGTTCCATCACGTCGACCGCGCCGTGATGCCCTCGTTGGCGGCGGTGGTGAGCGCCGAAGCGGGTGCCGCCTCGTCCGACGACATCGGCTTCGACGAGCTGACCGCTGTCGATCCGGTCGAGGCCGTCGACGTCGATGCCGATCACGTCGCCGTGCTGATGTTCACGAGCGGCACGGCCGGGTCCCCGCGAGCGGCGATGCTGAGCCACCGCAACCTGCTCGCCAACATCGAGCAGAGCCGGACGGCCGACGGTCACATCGACCACCACGACGTCATCTACGGCGTCCTGCCGACGTACCACATCTTCGGTCTCAACGTGGTGGTCGGTCTCGGGCTGGCCGTCGGCGCCACCGTACTGCTCGTGCAACGGTTCGATCCGGCCACCGCCGCGCAGTCGATCATCGACCGTGGCGTCACGGTGATGCCGGGTGCGCCGGCGCTGTGGTCGGCCTTCGCCCACTTCGACGACCTCGACCCGAACACCTTCGCCGGCGTCCGCCTGGCGCTGTCCGGTGCCTCACGGCTGTCGCTCAACGTCGCGCAGCAGATGCGCGAACGGTTCGGTGTGGAGATCCGCGAGGGCTACGGGCTCACCGAGGCGTCGCCGATCGTCACCACGTCCACCGGTGCCCCGGTGCGCCCCGGTTCGGTCGGACGGGTGCTGTCCGGCGTGGAACTGCGGCTCGTGAACGACAACGGCGAGGCACTCGTGGGCGACGTCGGCGAGGTCTGGGTGCGCGGCGACAACGTCTTCCTCGGCTACTACGACGATCCCGAGGCGACCGCTGCCGTGCTCACCGACGACGGATGGCTGATGACCGGTGACATGGCCACCACCGACGACGACGGGTACCTGTACCTGGTCGATCGCCGCAAGGACCTCATCATCGTCTCGGGTTTCAACGTCTTTCCCGCCGAGGTCGAGGAGATGCTGGTCACCCATCCGCTCGTCGCCGAGGCGGCCGTGGTCGGCGTCCCGCACCCGCACACCGGTGAGGCCGTGAAGGCCTATGTGGTGGCCACTCCCGACGCCGACACCGACGAAGAGACGCTCGTGGAGTACTCCCTCGACCACCTGGCGCGCTACAAGTGTCCGTCGAAGGTGATCTTCGTCACCGAACTCCCGCGCAATGCCTCGGGCAAGGTGCTGCGCCGCGGTCTCGACGACGCACTGCGCGTCGGCCTCGCCCCTGCCTGAGGGCTTGTTCCCGGCAAGGGGGCGGGTCGTCGTGTCCAGTCCGGATCCGTGACATGCGTCCGGCCCTGTTCGTCCGGCAGGCTTTGTGAAAACGTGCACGAGCGGCTTAACGTGGAGATCCCATGGCCGGCCAGCGCACACGTCGACGCATTCCCGAGGCCACCGTGGCGCGCCTGCCCGTCTACCTCCGGATCCTGTCCGAGCGGTTCGAGTCCGGTGTGTCGAACATGTCGTCGGAGGAACTCGCCGATGCCGCCGGTCTCAACGCCGCCAAGGTGCGCAAGGACCTCAGCTATCTCGGCAGCTACGGCACCCGGGGCGTGGGGTACGACGTCGAGTTCCTCGTCTACCAGATCCGCCGGGAGCTGGGCCTCACCCACGACTGGCACGTCGTGATCGTCGGCGCCGGCAACCTCGGTCAGGCGCTCGCCGGCTACGGCGGATTCGGCGAACGCGGCTTCCCGGTGGGTGGCATCGTCGACGTCGACGAGTCGAAGATCGGAACGGTCGTCGGTGGTGTGCGTGTGCGTCACGTCGATGAGCTCGCCCAGGTCGTGCGGTCACGGAACATCTCCATCGGGGTGATCGCCACCCCCGGAATCGCTGCACAGGACGCCGCCGACGCGCTGGTCGCCGCCGGTGTCACGAGCCTGCTCAACTTCGCCCCCGCCGTGATCAGTGCACCGCACGGGGTGAGCGTCCGCAAGGTCGACCTCGCCGTCGAACTGCAGATCCTCAGCTACTACGAGCAGCGACGCGCCACCGCCGCGTCCACGAGCACGCTCCGCGCCGTTCCCGGCGAGCGGGGTCGGGGCGCCAGCGCCTAGGGTGGTCCTGCCATGTCGATTCTGGTCATCGGGGTCAATCACCGCAGCAGCCCGCTGTCGCTGCTCGAACGCGTCACCGTGGCGCCCGAACACCTCGGCAAGGCCGTCGCCGGTCTGGCCCAGCGCGACAACGTCCGTGAAGCCGCCGTGCTGTCCACCTGCAATCGCATCGAGGTGTACGTCGTCGCCGAGCGCTTCCACGGCGCCTACGGCGACGTCCGCGACTTCCTCTGCGAACTGGGCGACCTCACCGTCGAGGAGCTCACGCCGCACCTGTACAGCCAGCACGATGCCGCTGCGGTCAACCACCTGTTCGAGGTGGCAGCCGGCCTCGACTCGGCCGTGCTCGGCGAGAGCGAGATCCTCGGCCAGGTCCGTGGCGCCTGGGAGACCGCCCAGCGAGAAGGCGGCGCACGTTCCACACTGAACCTGCTGTTCCGCCGGGCCGTGGCCACCGGAAAGCGGGCGCGCACCGAGACGGGCATCGGTCGGGGTACGGCGTCGATCAGCCATGCGGCTGTCGAGATGATGACCGACGTCACCGGCGACATCAGCGGCAAGCGGGTGCTCGTCGTGGGTGCCGGCTCGATGGGCGAGGGCGTGGCGGTCGCACTGCACCGCGCCGGCGGTGCCGACATCCTCGTCGCCAACCGCTCGGCCGACCGTGGCAGCACGCTCGCCGACCGCGTCGACGGCGTCGCCGTCGGATTCGATCGCCTCGACGAAGCGATCGGCGCCGCCGACCTCGTCGTGGCCTGCACCGGGTCCGGCGAACCGGTCCTCACCTGCGAGCTGATCGAGTCCGCCCGTGCCCGCAACAGCCGCCCGCTGCACATCGTCGACATCGCCGTGCCGCGCGACGTCGCGCCGGCGGTCGCCGAGCTTCCGGGCGTGACGGTGTCCGACCTCGACGACCTCCGCGACTGGGCCGACCGTGGTCTCGCCCACCGTGCCGGGGAAGCCGAGCGGGTCCGGTCGATCGTGGGTGACGAGGTCGAGGAGTTCCTCGTCGAGGTCACCGCACGCCAGGCCGCTCCGCTGGTGGCATCGATGCGCGAGGCAGCCGACCGGGTCCGCGCCGCCGAGCTCGAACGTTTCGCCTCGCGGCTGTCGGGTCTCGACGACGCCGACCGTGACACGGTCGAGGCGCTCACCCGTGCCATCGTGGCCAAGCTGCTGCACGAGCCGTCGGTACGGCTGAAGACCCAGGCCGGCACCCCGCAGGGCGAGCGCAACGCAGCAGCGGTGCGCGATCTGTTCGACATCGGCTGAACACCACCGTGTCGACGCCGGTCCGTCCGCCGCTCCGCCTGGCCACCCGCGGGTCGCGTCAGGCCATGGCGCAGTCCACCACGGTTGCCGATGCCATCCGGGCGGCAACGGGTCGAGGGGTCGAGCTGGAGCTCGTGGAGACCACCGGTGACGTACGCCAGGACGTTCCTCTCCACGTGATCGGCGGGCAGGGCGTGTTCGTGAAGGAGGTGCAGCGAGCAGTGCTCGACGGACGTGCCGACCTCGCCGTGCACTCGGCCAAGGATCTCCCGTCGCAGCCGGCCGACGGGCTCGCCATCGCTGCCTTCTGCGAACGACGGAACCCGGCCGATGCGCTGGTGGGTGCCGGCCTCGACTCGCTGCCCGACGGGGCCACCGTGGCCACCGGCTCCGTGCGGAGACGGGCACAGCTGGCACGCGTCCGCCCCGATCTCGAGTTCGTCGAGCTGCGCGGCAACATCGACACCCGGCTGTCGAAGATCCCCGCCGGTGGTGCCATCGTGATGGCGGTGGCAGCCCTGCAGATCCTCGGCCTCACCGACCACATCGACGACGAGCTCGACGTCGAGACGTTCGTGCCCGCCGTCGGGCAGGGCTCCGTGGCCGTCGAGTGCCGCAGCGACGACTCCGACACCGCCGCTGCGCTGGCAGCGATCGATCATGCGGCGACCCGCCGTTCCGTGGAGATCGAACGGGCCTTCCTGGCCGAGCTCGGGTCGGGTTGTTCGCTCCCGGTCGGGGCGCACGTCCGCGACGACGTGCTGCACACGTTCCTCGCCGATCTCGACACGGGTGAGTCGGTGGTCGACCGGGTGCGGCTCGCCGGCAGCCTCGACGCCGATCGCGAGTCGGCCCGTTCCGCCGCCCGCTCGTCCCACATGTCCCTGGGCTGAGCCGGTGAGCTCCCCACTCGCCGGACGCCGCATCCTGGTGACCCGGGAGCGCCCCGGCGATCTGGGTGCGATGCTCGCCGCTCGCGGTGCCGAGGTGGTCCACGTCCCGCTCATCCGGATCGTCGAAGCGTCCGACGGCGGGTCGTCGCTGCGGCGCGAGCTCGACCGGCTCGACGGCTACGACTGGCTCGTCGTCTCGTCCGTTCCGGGCGCTGAGCGCGCGGGCCCCGCCGCGCACAGTGGTCGTGTACGACTCGCTGCGGTCGGCTCGACCACGGCGCGGATGCTCGCCGATCTGGCCGGTCGACCGGTCGACCTGATCCCCCCGATCCAGCGGGCGACGGCGCTGGCGGAGGCGCTGATCGAGGTGGCGGGCTCCGATGCCCGACGCATCCTCGTGGCTCAGGGAGATCTCGCCGAGGGCACGCTCGTCGGCATGCTCACCGCTGCGGGCCATGTGGTCACCGCCGTGGAGGCCTATCGCACGGTCCTCCGGCATCCCCAGCCCGAGGAGGTGGCCGATGTCGACGCACTGGCGCTGGCGAGCGGCTCGGCGGCACGGGCGTGGGCGGAGGCCGTCGGGACGGCGACCCCACCGGTGGTGGTCGCCATCGGGCCCACCACCGCCCGCGTCGCCCGGGAGCACGGGCTCAAGGTCACCGCCGTCGCTGCCGATCATTCCCTTGAAGGACTCGTGACGGAACTCGAACGACAGCTTGGTGATCAACCGTCGTAGGGTGCATCGGTGAACCACCGGTGACGTGCGGGTTCGTCGTCCGGTGTCACGCCGTCGGACCTGCAAGAATCGGACATCGTCGGATGGGAGCGAGGAGGAAAGTGGTCAGGAGGAGCGGGCGGCGACGCATGTTGGTCGCTGCGTCGAGCATGCTCGGTGCCGGGCTGATCCTCAGCGCAGGCACCGCCGGCGTCGACGCGCGCCCCATCGTCCTGCTCGACCAGGCCGAGCCTGCTCCTCTGGCCGTGCCGGCCGGCACCATCGGCGACGGCATCGGCTCGCATGCGACGGTGTCGGGAGACGGTCGCATCGTGGCGTACCAGGGTCGCCCCCCTGCACCCGCCGATGCCGAGAGCCCCACCGATTCCCGGGCCTCGACGGTGTACGTCACCGACCGCGAGACCGGCCTGACCAACGAGATCACGTCCGTCCCCGCGGGTGTGCGGGCGGGCAACTCCGTGCACCCCGTGGTGGCCGGCGACGGCTGCTCCATCGCCGTGGTGACCGAACTGCAACTCGACGTGTTCCGTGACGACGACACCGGCAACCGCTGGGACGTGTACCGCACCAAACTTCCGCACTGTGCGGGGAGCGACGGTGGCTGGGAACTGGTGTCCGTCGACCCGGAGGGTGATTCGCTGGCTCGCGACGACGTGCTGCCCACTGATGCACCCGCGCTCTCGCGCAACGGCACGGTCGTCGCCTACACCCATCCCGCCGGTCACCTGTTCGACGGTGACGGCCTCACGGCGGTCACCGTCGTCGACCTCTCGCTGGCCGCCTCCGACCCGAACCGTGCGGCACTGGCGGCGGGAACGCCGATCGCCGCCCCCGACACCCAGTTCGTGCACGGCGGCATCGATCAGCCGGCGTTGTCCGGTGACGGCCGCTACCTCGCCTTCCGATCCGATGCGTTGTCGTCCGACGCCGTCGCCGGGTGGGGCTCGGGTGAAACACCGGGCGGGCCTGCCACCCGCCAGGTCTTCGTGTGGGACCGCGACGAACCCGACCCGTTCCTCGCCGTACGCCTCGTGTCGTCGCGGCCCGACGGCGAGCCGTCGGCGTTCGGGGCTTCCGAGCCCGCGCTGTCGCGCGACGGCGGTGTCGTCGCGTTCACCTCGACCGATCCGGGGCTCGTTCCCGCAGTGCTCCCACCGTGCGCCGACGGGTGCCCGTCCCAGGTGTATCGGCTCGACCGTGACGTCGACGACAACGGTTGGCTCGACGAGGCCGGACGGACCCGGCTGTCGCTCGTGAGCAGCGTGCCCGGTACCGAGCCGGTGGTGGCGGGAACGGCGCCGTCGTTCCGTCCCACGCTCTCCGCCGACGGGCAGCTCGTGGCGTTCGTCTCCAAGGCACCGAATCTCCAGTTGATCCGGGCATCGAGCGGCGGAGAGGCCACCGACGGCGACGTGTTGGTCGCCGATGCCCGCACGGGCGACCTCCGCCGGGTGGCCGTCTCGGCCGACGGTGTGCGGCCCACGCTGGCCGCTCATTCCCGACCGGGGCTCAGCGACACGGGTCGCACCACGGTGTTCGACACGCTCGCTGCGAGCCAGATCGTCCCGGGCTCGCCCGCTGGGCGCCAGGTGGTGGCGATCTCCACCGAGCCCACCCTGTCGCTGCCCGACGTGGACCTCGGAACCACGCTGGTCGGGCTGGAGAGCGACGAGTGGTACGTGGCCGTGATCAACAACGGGCCGACGTCGTTCGTGCCGTCCGTGGTCACGGTGTCCGACGGTCGATTCGCCGTCAACGAGGAGACGAGCACCTGCACGTTCGGAGCGCCGGTGCCTCCCGGTGGCGACTGCACGGTGTTGCTCACGTTCACTCCCTCCGCACCCGGGCCGGTGTCGGCAGAGTTGCGTGTCGCCGAGGAGGGATTCGAGGCGATCGCCGTGTCGTCACGTGTGTCGGGTGCCGGTGGCGATCCGACGCTGCGCACCAACCCGGCGGGCGCCGATCTCGGACAGGTCGACATCGGTGACACGAGCGGGGAGTTCGTGTTCGACGTGGAGAACATCTCGCCGCTGGTCCCCACCGAGATCGTGTCGATCGAGGTCGGTGGCACGCACGCCGGCGACTTCGCCGTCGCAACCGAGAGTTGCATCACACGACCGCTCAACCCTCGCTCGACGTGCAGCGTCGGCATCACGTTCTCGCCGACGGAACCCGGCCGTCGGGTGGCGCTCGTGGAGATCACCACCGTGACCGGCCAGTACACGGCGATGGTCGCCGCGGGTGATGCCCGTTACGACCCCGAACTCAAGCTGCTGGTCGACGAGATCGAGGCCGGCGGCGCATTCGTCGCCGGCGGCACCGGATATCCCGCCGAGACCGAGCTGTCGATCGTGTTCGGGGATGGTTCAGGCGAGAGGGTCACGGCGGTCACCAACGCCGACGGTGCCTTCCTGGTGGAGGTGCCCGTGTCACCCGATGAGCGCGGTGGTCAGCGCACCATCGTGGTGCAGTCGCCCGACGGCACGGCTGCCAGCACGCCGGTCGACGTGGTCGAACAGCGCACCGAACCGATCGGCATGCCCGGCTTCGGCCTCGGCGGCTGACCCCTCTTCGTTTGCGTGACGTTTTCTTCGGGGCGTCCCGACATTTCCGTCACGCAAACGTGGTGAGGGAGTCGGTCGGGGGAGGGTCAGACCTCGTCGATCTCGATGCGGTTGCCGCCGATGTTGATCGCGTTCGTGCACGTCGCGCGAGTGGTGTCGCCGATCTCGTCGCATCGCACCGAGAACGTGACGTTGTCGCCCGGCTGCAGACGGATCGGGGTGATGCGCGGCTCGAACAGTGACCCGCGCACGTTCTCGAGCGACCAGATGAACACCTGCTCGCCGTTCACCAGCAGGCTCGCCACACCGCGGTCGTTGAACGGGTTCTCGATGCGCACGTCGGTCATGTCGAACAACTCCCCGTCGGGCATCGTCTGCGACGCATCGGCCACCTGGGTGAGCGGAGCATCCACCGCCAACCGGAAGAACGTCGGCTCGCCCGTCTCGACATCCGGAGGCGGGGCGGTCGGCGCGACCGTGGTGACGGTCGTGCCGTCACCGGTGTCGGCCGCCGCTGCAGTCTCCGCCTCGGCTGCGAGCTCGCCGGCGACCCGGTCGACCTCGTCGCGTGCCGCATCCTCGATCGTCGGTTCGATCAGCGCGAACCAGGCGAGAGCCAGGCCGCCGGCGACCGCCAGGAGGGCGGCGACGCGGGCGATCGCCGCTCCGGGCACCGTGGGCGACTGCACCAGGGCAATCGACGTGGAGACCGGCGGGTGGCCCTGACGCTCGGCCTCGATCTCGAAGTCGAGGGTGCGTGTCGAGCGCCGGAAGATGCCGCGCTGTGCTCGGGCCTTGAGGCGCACGAGATTGGCGCCCCCCGGGGCCACGCCCACCGCCGGCGGGTCGAACGTGCCGTCGATGCGGTTGGTCGGGTCGATCAGATGGAGACGGCAACTCGCCAGGCTGTTGCCGTGGTTCTCCACCATGAACTCGTAGGTGGCCCGGTGGCGGGCCCGCTGCACGGGTTGCAGCGCCACCAGCCGGCAGTCGTCGAACGGCTCGATCGCCACGGTGGTCTCGGCCACCACGGCGTCGTCGGAATCGCCGAGAGGGATGATCCGGACGGCGATCGCCGTCGGACCAGCGGTGGTGGTGGGCAGCGGCGGCGGTGCCACCTCGACCTCCACGACCTCCTGGGACCCACCGAACAGCGTGAGGTTGCCCCGGCTCACCGCTGTCCATCCGGCCGTGAGCCCGGCGGGAACGATGCTGTACGACTCGGTGCTGTCACCGAGGTTGTGCACCGTGAGTGCGAGCGTCAGCCGGCTCCCGGGGGTGACGGCGACGTCGTCGTTGGAGAACCAGGCCTGGACGGACACGCCGAGCACGCTACTGGCTGCGGTCCGGCCCGCTCCGGCACTCGTGCGCCCGGCAGGGTCCGAGCCGCCGGGAACCTCACGGGGTCCGACGGTTAGGCTCGGCGACGTGCTCCGCCCCCGTCGACTCCGACGTACCGCTGCGCTCCGTGACCTGGTGGCCGACACCCATGTCCGGGTCGACGACCTCATCGCACCGCTGTTCGTGCGGGAGGGCGTCGACGAGCCGGTGCCGATCCCGTCGCTGCCGGGCGTCGTGCAGCACAGCCGGGAATCGCTGCGCACCGAGGTCGCGGCGCTGGCCGCGCTCGGCGTGCGCAGCGTGATCCTCTTCGGCGTCCCCGAGTCGAAGGACCCGGTGGGCAGCGGCGCCTACGACCCCCGGGGCATCGTCCAACTGGCGCTCGACGACCTCCGCGGCGACGTCGGTGACGACGTGGTGGTGATGGCCGACCTCTGCGTCGACGAGTACACCGATCACGGCCACTGCGGCATCGTCGACGAGCGGGGGGTGGTCGACAACGACGCCACGCTGGAGATCTACTGCCGCGCCGCCCTGGCCCAGGCCGCCGCAGGCGCCCAGGTGGTGGCGCCGAGCGGCATGATGGACGGCCAGGTGGCCGCCATCCGTGCGGCGCTCGACGACGACGGCCACCACGACGTGGCGATCCTGGCCTACGCCGCCAAGTACGCCAGCGCCCTGTACGGCCCGTTTCGCGACGCGGTCGACGTGTCGATCGCCGACGGCGGCGACCGTCAGGGCTACCAGCAGGATCACCGCAACGTGCGTGAAGCCCGGCGCGAGATCGATCTCGACGTCGCCGAAGGCGCCGACATGGTGATGGTGAAGCCGGCGCTCGCCTACCTCGACGTGATCGCCGACGCCGCGCAGCGCATCGACGTCCCCTTGGCGGCGTACCACGTGAGCGGCGAGTACGCGATGATCCACGCGGCCGCCGAGCGTGGCTGGGTCGACGGTGACGCCGTCGCCCTCGAGCATCTCACGGCCATCAAGCGGGCCGGCGCCGGGATCATCCTCACCTACTTCACCCGCTGGTTCGCCGAGTCGGTGTCGAACGGTCGGATCGCGCCGTGAACGTCCCTCCGGCCCGCACGCCGGCCCCCGGTGTCCCGGCGGGCACGGTCCCTTTCTGCGACCCCGAATCGTGTGCCGCCGCGGGTTGCGTCCCCACGGTGTGCACCGGTGCGGGCGTGCCGTCGAACGCCACGCTCTTCGAGCGGTCGCGGCGTGCGATCCCCGGCGGAGTCAACTCCTCGATCCGGGCGTTTCGCGCCGTCGGTGGCGAGCCCTACGTCGTGGCGCGCGCATCCGGCGCCACGATCACCGACGTCGAGGGCACCACCTACCTCGACCTCGTGCAGAGCTACGGCGCCGTCATCCTCGGCCACGCCCACCCTGCGATCACCGCGGCGGTGGCCACCGCCGCGGCCGACGGCACCTCCTACGGCGCCCCGACGCCCCGCGAGATGAAGCTCGCCGAAGCCATCGGTGAACGTGTCCGCAGCTGCGAACGGGTGCGCCTGATGAACTCGGGCACCGAGGCCACGAGCACGGCGATCCGCCTGGCCCGCGGCGTCACCGGTCGCGACCGCATCGTCACCTTCGCCGGCAACTTCCACGGCGCCACCGACGCCCTGCTGGTGGCCGGCGGCTCCGGCGTCGCCACGCTCGGCCTGCCCGGCACGGCAGGCGTCCCGAACGCCGCCGTCTCCGAGACACTGGTCGCCCCGTACAACGTGGTGCCGTCGCTCGACGAACACACCGCCGCGGTCATCGTCGAGCCGATCGCCGCCAACATGGGTGTGGTGGCGCCCGACGTCGACTTCCTCACCGGCCTGCGCGCCGAGTGCGATCGTGTGGGGGCGCTGCTGATCTTCGACGAAGTGATCACCGGCTTCCGGATCGGCACCGGCGGTGCCCAGGCGCGCTACGACGTCACCCCCGACATCACCTGTTTCGGCAAGGTCATCGGCGGTGGTCTCCCCATCGGTGCGATCGGTGGCCGGCGCGAGGTGATGGAGCACCTGTCGCCGCTCGGACCCGTCTTCCACGCCGGCACGCTCTCGGGCAACCCGCTCGCCACGGCGGCCGGCCTGGCCGCACTCGACCAGCTCCATCCCGACGTGTACATCGAGTTGATGGCCCGCGCCCGGCACCTCTCGTCGCTGCTCCGCGACGCCTGCTCGGCGGCCGGGTTCGTGGCGTCGTTCCCGGTGGTGGGCACGCTGCTCGGCATCGTGTGTGGTGACGGGGTCGACACCGTACGGAACTTCGACGACGCCAAGCGCACCGACGAGACCGCCTATGCCGCGTTCTTCCGGGCGATGCTCGACGAAGGCGTGGCCATGGCCCCCGGCGCCTACGAGGCGATCTTCGTGGGGATGGCCCACGACGACGCGATCCTGGCCGACATCGCCGAGCGGGCCCATCGCGCCGCCGCCCGAGCGGTCGCCGATCTCGAGCGCCGGGAATGACACGGATGGCTCGACGCACCCGGACGGTGTGGGGTGCCACGATCGCGGTGGTGCTGGCCGCCACCGGGACGGCCGCCGGTGCCACCACCGGGGTCCCGGACGGCGATCGGTCGGCCGAGCAGCGCCCGTCCGCGATGGCGGGACCGTTCGCCGCGGCACCCCGGGTCGAACGAGTCGTCCACGACGAAGGGCTCGCTGCTCCGCCGCGGGCGATCGGGCGTGAACTCACCGGTCCCGGGCCGCTCGAGGTGACGGGGTCGGGACTGACTGCCGCACCGGTCTGCGACGACGGGACGAGCGGCAACCGGGTCCAGGCGGTCTACGTACGTGGCCGGTCGCAACCCGATTCCTACGACGCCGAGGTGGAGAAGATCCGCGAGGCGGCGGTGTTCGCCGACGGCGTCGTCGACGCCAGCGTGCCCGACCGCGAGATGCACCTGCGGCTCGTCCACTCCGGTGCGCCGGGCTGCGTGATCTCGGTGCTGCGTGCCGTGGTGCCCGACACGGTCGCCGGCAACATCGGCCGGATCACCGAGTACCTCACCACGCAACCAGAGTTCCGGGACCCGAGCCGCAAGTACCTGGCCTTCGCCGAGGTGAATTCCTCGGCGGAGTGCGGCATCGCCTACTCGTGGAACGACGAGTCGCCGGGCGGGGGCAACCTCAACAACGGCTTCCTCAACGTCGATCCGTTCGCCGACTCCCCGTACGCCTTCCACGCCACGGTGGGGAAGTACTGCTGGGACGTGTCGTACGACTCGTCGCCGCCCGACGGCCGGGCCATCGCCGCCGCCCACGAGACCTTCCACATGCTCGGCTCGGTGAGCGACCTCGCTCCCAACGGCACCCGACTCGGGCACTGCACCGACGAGAACGACATCATGTGTTACCAGGACGAGAGTTCGGTGGTGCTCACGTACGACAACGGCTGCGGCGGTGTGCCGGTGACACCCGGCACTCTGACGAACACCGAGCCCGACAACTTCCTGCTCGACTGCAACGACGACGACTACTTCGACCCGTCGCGCCCCACGGAGGGCTATCTGTCCGAGGCATGGAACACCGCCGACAGCGATTTCCTGTACGGCAACGAGGGAGACCGCTTCGTCCCGCTTCCCACGCCGCGACGGGCGCTCGACAGCCGGGC
>Ga0102937_1000908_pt1 | contig 13394 bp, 11 predicted proteins | sample SalPonR2_B_D1_MG_FD_78213 | JGI IMG/M metagenome (GOLD analysis project Ga0102937, IMG submission 78213) | Salt pond soil microbial communities from South San Francisco under conditions of wetland restoration - Salt Pond MetaG R2_B_D1_MG | ecosystem: Environmental > Aquatic > Marine > Intertidal... | reverse complement strand
GCAGCCACCACCTGCTCGGTTATCAACAAGCTGTTCGACATTGCCCCGGAAATCCTCATCGGTGTGGCCATTGATGTGGTGGTCAATCAGGAAGAAAGCTTTGTTGCCGGCCTGGGTTTTGAAACCGCCCAGCAGCAGATCACCATTCTGGCAGTTCTCACCTTCTTTATCTGGGCGGGGGAATCCCTGTTCGAATACCTGTTCCAGATCCTCTGGCGCAACCTGGCCCAGCGGCTGCAATCCGATCTGCGGCAGGATGCCTATGAACACGCCCAGCGCCTGGACATGAGCTTCTTTGAAGCCCGCAGTTCCGGTCAGCTGGTGGCCACCATGAACGATGATGTAAACCAGCTTGAGCGTTTCCTCGACGGTGGTGCCAACGCCATGATTCAGGTGGTTGTGACGGTGGTGGCTGTGGGGGCGGTTTTCTTTGTGCTCTCACCCCTCATTGCGCTGCTGGCTTTTACACCGATCCCCCTGATTATCTGGGGCGCCTTCTATTTCCAGCGCAAGGCCGGCCCGCTTTATGCCGATGTCCGGGAAAAAGTCGGGGATCTGTCCAGCCGCCTGGCCAACAACCTGGGCGGCATCGCAACCATCAAGAGCTTCACTGCCGAGCAGCGCGAAGCCGCACGGCTCAAAGAAAGCAGCGAAGCCTATGTCCAGGCCAACCGCCAGGCTATCCGCATCAGCTCCGCATTCATTCCCATTATCCGCATGGCCATCCTGGCCGGCTTTCTGGCGACCTTTACCGTGGGCGGCATGATGGCGCTTGCAGGTAACCTGAATGTGGGCGCTTATGGCGTACTGGTATTTCTGACCCAGCGCCTGCTCTGGCCGCTGACCGGCCTGGCTGAAGTGATTGATTTGTTCGAGCGGGCCATGGCCAGCACCCGCCGCATTCTGGACCTGCTTGCCGAACCGGTACAGGTTCGGGACGAAGGGGGAAAAGCGTTACAGCAGCCGGTAAAAGGCGATGTCGAGTTTAACGGGGTATGCTTTCGCTATCCTTCCAGCGGTGCAGGGATAAAAGATATCAGCCTGAAGGTGCCGGCAGGAAACACCCTGGCACTAGTGGGCGCAACCGGCTCCGGCAAATCCACGCTGGTCAAGCTGTTGCTCCGGTTTTACGACCCGGACAACGGTGACATCCGGATCGACGGCCAGCCAATCCGCGACCTCACACTTCACTCGCTGCGGGGTGCAATCGGACTGGTGAGCCAGGATGTCTATCTGTTCGAGGGCAGCATTCGCGAGAACCTGGCCTATGGCAAACCCGACGCCAGCGATACGGAGATCATGGAGGCCGCCAGGACTGCAGAAGCCTGGGATTTCATTGCCACATTGCCTGAAGGACTTGCCACCGCGGTCGGCGAGCGCGGTGTCCGGCTTTCCGGCGGCCAGCGCCAGCGCCTCTCGCTGGCAAGGGCACTGTTAAAGGACCCGCCGATTCTGGTGCTGGACGAGGCAACCAGCGCTGTCGACAACGAAACCGAGGCCGCCATTCAGCGCTCCCTGAAGCGTATTGGTCACAATCGTACGGTTATCATGATCGCCCATCGGCTTTCCACCATTGTCGACGCCGATACCATCGCCGTTGTCAGCAACGGTGAGGTGGTGGAATCCGGAACCCATGGCGAACTTGTCAACAAGGCTGGCCCCTATTCCGCCCAATGGCGAGTGCAAACAGGACAGGCCTGAACTCAGACAGGGCAAATCTGCCGACGACATCCAGTTGTTACTAATTATCATTTAGATTATAGTTTCGGCTCGTTACGCTCAGGAGCCTGCATGTCCGACTTCTTCGACGTCACCAATCTCGGTGTGCAGATCGGTGATACCGCCATTCTGCGCAAGATTACGCTCGCGTTTCGCGAAGGTGAAGTCACGGCCCTGCTTGGCCACAACGGGTCCGGAAAATCCACACTTCTCAAAGTCCTGGCTCGCCAGCTCACACCGAGTTCCGGGGAAGCCCACCTGCGTGGCAGACCGTTCCGCAGCACCGGTGCCCGTGAATTCGCCCGCACCGTCGGTTACCTGCCCCAGCACCCTCCCGGCACCGATGGCCTGACGGTGCGGGAACTGGTGGCCCTGGGACGCTATCCGTGGCGCGGCCCGCTGGGGCGTTATAGCGGCGACGACCACCGGCTGATTGACCAGGCCATTGCCGATACCGGCCTGGGTGATTTTCGCCACCGCTCGGTGGACACCCTGTCCGGAGGCGAGCGCCAGCGTGCCTGGATTGCCATGCTGCTGGCCCAGCAAACCCAGTGTCTGCTGCTGGACGAGCCGATTTCGGCCCTCGACGTCAAACATCAGGTGGAAACCCTTCGCCTGGTGCATCGGCTGGCGGCAGAACGACAACTGACGGTCATTGTTGTGCTGCACGATGTGGACCTTGCCGCCCGCTTCTGTGACCGCCTGGTGGCACTGAAAGCCGGCGAACTGGTGGCTGATGGCAGCCCGCGGGACATCATGGATCCGCAGACCCTGGAATCGATCTACAGCGTACCAATGGGCGTTATGGAGCGTGCGCCGGAACAGTGGGTTTCCTATGTGCACTAGGCTGTTTTCGCAATTTCTGGCGGGCGGGATAATCTGTCTGCTCAGTGCGCTACCGCTGGCCTCCAGGGCAGACACCTGGCAGCACGAGCAGGGTTCGGTGACGCTGAAAGCGCCGCCTGAACGAGTGATCGCACTGAACTGGGCCGCAACAGAGGCATTATTACTGCTGGGCGTGACCCCCGTCGGGGTTGCGGACCGGGAGGGCTACAAAGTCTGGGTGGATAAACCGCAACTTCCCGCGGGCATTGCCAATGTTGGCACCCGGGTGGCTCCCAGCCTGGAGGCCATTGCCGAACTGAAACCGGATCTGATCGTCACCAGTTCGGAAATGGCCCCGGCCGCCGACCTTCTGCAACGCATTGCCCCCACCTACGTTATCAGTGTCTACAAAGCCGGCTCCCGGCCTTTCGAGAAAGCCACTGAAATGCTGATCACCCTGGGCGACATGCTGAACCGGGAACAGCAGGCGCAGGCCGTTCTGAGTGACATTGAAGACACTCTCAACACCCAGAAGCAGCGCCTGGAACAGGCCGGCCTGACAGAACGACCGGTGGCACTGGTTAATTTCCTGGATGACCGCCACGTCCGGATCTATGCCCCCAACGGGCTTTACCAGCGCGCCCTGAACGCACTGGGCCTGGACAATGCCTGGCCTCACCAGGGCAACTACTGGGGGTTCTCGGTGGTAGGCCTGGAGGCCATCGCCCCTTATCCCGAAAGTCGCGTCGTGGTTATCTCCCCCACGGTTCCGGGCCTGAGCGAAACCCTGGCCAACAGCCCGTTCTGGACCTATCTGCCGTCCGTCAGGCGGGAGCAGATCTACCAGATTGAGCCGGTCTGGCCTTTCGGCGGCGTTTTCCCCGTTAAACGCCTGGCCACATTGCTGACCGACAGCCTGCTGGCAGGGGGCTCCGGAAATGTCCGCTGAGTTTGCTGAACGGTCTTCCCGATCGTCAGTTCTGCGCCCCGCTACGCCCGCAACTCTTCCTGTGGCTACAGCCATGCTATGGCTGGGCGCACTTGTGGCCAGCGCTGGCCCCTGGTTAGACCAGCTCGATCCGGCCACCCTGCTCTGGGCATTCTGGACCTTTAACGAGGACAATTACGCCTCGGTGCTGGCCCATTTCAGTTGGGCGCCCCGGGTATCCATGGCCATTGTTATTGGCTGCGGCCTGGGTCTTGCCGGTGCGGTTACCCAGCAGATTCTGGGCAATCCCCTGGCGTCGCCCACCACACTGGGCGTGGAAGCCGGCGGCCAGTTCGGTATCACGGTCGCCACCATGTTCTTCCCGGCTTTGCTGGCCTTCAGCCCCGATCTCGTTGCCGTGGCCGGTGGCCTGCTGGCGATTGGCCTGGTCATTGCGCTGACCTGGCGCCTCGGATTCTCGCCAGTGACCGTTATTCTGGCGGGCCTGGTCATCACCTTCTTCCTGGGTGCGGTGAATATGGCGTTCCTGCTGCTTAAAGGCGAATGGCTGGGCAATCTGTTTATCTGGGGCGCAGGGTCTCTGGTGCAGAATAACTGGCAGCCATTCATCGAGCTCTGGCCCCGCGTGCTGGTACTTGCCGTGCTGATGTTACTGCTGATGCGTCCCCTTCAGGTGATGCAACTGGGGCAGGCTTCGGCTACTTCGCTGGGTGCAAAAGTAGGACTGGTCCGGGTATTGGCGCTTCTGCTGGTGGTATTAATGAGCGCCACAGTGGTCAGCCGGGTGGGAGTCGTGGCATTTATCGGCCTCGCCGCTCCGGTGCTGGCCCGCCTGCTGGGCGCACGGTCCCTTGGCGAGCGACTGCTCTGGAGCTGCCTGCTGGGCGGCGGGCTGTTGCTGCTGGCCGATACCCTCGCCCACTGGTCGTCCACCTGGGGCGACGGCTCACTGGTTCCCACCGGAACCACCACAGCGTTGATCGGCGGCCCGATTATTCTGCTGGCACTGCAGGGGTTCAAAAACACCCATCACATGCCAGGCCAGGCATCCGGCCCTGCCGGTTTCCTGCCCGGGCGACAGCCGGTCACGCTGATTGCGGGCATTCTGGTCGTTCTGCTCACGCTCACCGCTGGCCTGTCCATGAGCTGGTCTCCGGGGCTTGAGGGCTGGAACTGGACGGCTCCTGCGCAATGGGACCAAGCCTGGGTCTGGCGGGGCCCGCGGTTGCTGGCCGCGATTCTGGCGGGCGTCTCACTAGGCCTTGCCGGTACGCTGATCCAGCGCATGACCGGCAATGCCATGGCCAGCCCGGAAATGCTGGGAATCAGCGGCGGTGCTGCTGTTGTAATGGTACTGATGGTACTGTCAGGCGTTGATATGGGCCGTGCCGGTCAACTGGGCGGGGCGACCCTCGGCGCAGCAGCAGCCCTCGCGTTATTGATTCTGCTGGCAAGAAAACACAACTTCGCCGGCAATCAGCTGCTGCTTGGGGGGCTGGCGCTCTATGTCTTCATGGATGCAGGATTACGCCTGGTCATGGCCTCCGGCGGCACCGTGGCTTCGCAACTGCTCAACTGGATGTATGGCTCAACCTGGCTGGTAGCGGAAACCGAGGCACTGGGTCTGCTGGTTCTGATTGTTGGCATTGCCATCACCTTACTGCTTGTTGTGCGCCCGCTTACCATCCTGCCGTTGGGCGAAACAGCGGCCTCGTCACTGGGTCTGCCCGTGGCCAGGGCGCGACTCCTGCTGTTGCTGCTGGCCGCCCTGCTGACGGCCGCAGCCACCGTGGTGATCGGCCCCCTCAGCTTTGTCGGCCTGATTGCACCGCATCTGGCGCGAGTCCTGGGGCAGCAGACGGTCGGGCGGCAACTGGTTGTTGCGGCACTCGCCGGTGGCCTGCTACTGGGCGTGGCAGATTACCTGTCGCGGGTTGTGGTCTATCCCGGACAACTGCCGGCAGGCCTGCTGGCAGCGCTGGTGGGTGGAGTGTATTTTCTCTGGGGGCTGAGTCGTCATGGCCGCGCCTGAACCCACCTTCCGGAACTCAACCTGGATAGACCATTACGACCGGCTACTGAAGGCTTCGGGGCTGGACCGGGAGGCGGTTCTTGCGGGCGCACTTCCGCGAGACCGGAACCGGCGCCATGCCTGCCTGTCTCTGGCGCAGTGCCTCAGACAACCATCGTTGCTGGTGGATCAGGTTTACCAGGACTATCCCGACGCCCGGACACCAAAAGCGCTCACGGCCCGGCTCTCGGTGCTGCAGCAGGATCTGGCACTCAGCGTGATTGCGCCGCTGACCCTGCGGCTGTTCCTGGACCGCCAGGCAGCGACGCCGGACCCTGAGCGGATATGCCTTGCTTCGCTGGCCTGCACGGGCTCTCCCGGCTCGCCCGAAGCCTCAGCATCAATGCGATGGTATCAGGAACCAGGCGGCACAACTGTTGATGAGACAGCGTTTATCAGGTCTCTCGGACAGCAGACCAGAGACTGGTACCCGGTGTTCAGGCACTCACTGAACGTCAGCCCGGGCGCTTACTGGAGTAGCGTGGGCCTGGGCCTGAGCGCACCGTTCTCGGCGGTCTGGAATCGGGCCGCGCCAGAGGCACTCTGCGAACTGGCCCGGCACTGGCTGGAGGCCTTCGATAACAGTGCCAGGCAATTCATCAACTGGATTCCAGCGGTTTTTGCTGGACAGACCACGGCAGTCCCTCAGCGCAAGGGGTGTTGCCTGAAGTATCTGTTACCCGAGGGGGGCTATTGTGGCACCTGTGGGATCTATCGCAAGGAGCGTCTGACTGCTCTCAGGCACCAACAGCCACAACCAGAGCGATGGCAACCAGGCCGATAGCCACTCCGGCGCTTGCGGCCAGCTTCAGCCCTTCAATAATTTCCTGTTCCGGTGTCATTGCTGTTCCTGCCTGCTGTTTCTGAATTTAACGGCGAAATGGTAACTGGCCAACTGCTATCCGTTAGTGGCGGCCCTCGAAACCCGGACGGTAGAAGCTCCGCCAGGGAGGACAGCAGGGACCCTTTCACCGGAAAGGATCCCTGTGGTGCTACCAGACCATCTCGTAGCCAACGCTCAGACGCCGGCCACCGCCCTTTGTCCGCGCCGACGGGATATTGAACGCCTGATTGATGACCGGAAAGTAGTCCTCGTTCAGCAGGTTCTGCGCAGCGACCGTGACCGAGCCGGGCCCCGCCCTGAACCGCGAAACGGCATTCACCACCGTATAACTGTTCACCTCACCCTGACCGAAACTGGCGAAGTCATCGGGGCCACTCGCATCGGGGAACTCGTCACGACTGCCAACGTGCAGAACCTGGAGCCGGTTGCGCCAGCGCGCCGTGGTCTGTTGCTCGACGTAGGCGGTCAGCTTGAGCGGTGCGATACGGGTGCCGTCGAGATCGGTCTCGCTGCCGTCCGCATCCTCGCGCTCGCCTTCCTGCCAGGAAGCGCTGCTGCCAACCGTCAAGCCATCCGCCAGCCGGTAGTCGGCCGTGGCCTCGACGCCCCAGACATCCTCCTTGAACTTCTGGATCCGCAAGTCGTCGTCAAAGGTGGTGCCGTTATCCGACTCACTGAAGAACACAGCGGCGGTGGCCTGGAGCCGGTCACCGGAATAACGGGCACCGATCTCGTAGTTATCCACCTTCTCGGCCTCGGACTCGAAGTCTTCAGCGTCCAGCGTCAGCCCGGCCCCGAAAGGACCGGCGTCACTCAGCACCCGGCCCAGGTCTCCGATGGTGAAACCCTGTGAGAAGCTGGCGAACAGATCGACGGAGTCACCGACGAAGAACACCGCGCCGGCGTTGAGCAGGGTTTCCGAAAAGTTCAGGGTGCCACCGCGAATGGTATTGCCGAAACGGTTCGACGCCAGGGTGGCGGTGTCCACTTCGATTTCCTCATGACGAACGCCGCCACGGAGCATCAGCCAGTTACCGACCGGGATTTCGAGCTCGGCGAAAGCCGCCAGAGCATCCTGATCCATCGCGGGAGTGCCGGTGTCGCCATCGAAACTTCTGGTTGCCGTCTCATCGCGCAGATAATCGCCGCCCCAGGTTATCCGGGCACCCGTAGTGATCGCATCGACGGGAGTGGCGACGGTGGTGCGAAGGCCGTATTTCTCTGAGGCAATTTCACCCTGGGGGAAGCCGGGGAATTTTGGAAAAACCTGGGTCAGATCGCCGTAATAGAGTTGCGCGTCCAGGCTGCTGCCCGCCAGTTCCGCATGGCTGTAGCTGACCCGCGCAGTCGTGTTCTGCTGGCCGGGATTGACAACCGGCGTGCTGTCGGCGGGTGCCTCGGCCAGCGGAATAGCTGGAGTACGCCCATCCTCAAGCGTTTGACCAAAAGTGAAGTCAGTGTCCTGCTCGTTGTCAAAGGCGTTTATCATGAATTCGACGCGCTGTCTGCCGCCGTCAAAGTCAAAACCGGTCTTGCCCAGGATGTTGTACTCGGTGGTGTCGGCGAGACCGCCCTGGGTACCCAGCGGATCGGGAGGGCGACGGTTGCCGTCAGCGTCGAAGCGCTGACCGCGGTCGGTAAAGAAGCCGGATAGCACATAGTCCCAGTTTTCCCGGCTACCGGAAACACGATGTCCGGTCTCGTAATCCACGGAATCGTCGAAGTGTTCCGTAGAAAACGACGTGCCCGCCTGGGAGTAGACCTCAACCGGCTCGTCGGCCGCTTTCCTGGTGATGATATTGATGACACCACCGGAGGCACCGAAGCCATATACCGCCGTGCCCCCGCGCACCACCTCAATGCGCTCAATGGCCGCCGGCGAGATGGTGTTGAGGCCGCGGGAGGCATCACGCAGCGGTGTGGACTGCGGGATTCCGTCGATCAACACCAGGAACTTGCGGCCCCGCAGGGTCTGACCGAAGTTGCTGAGCGCTTCGGTACTCGGCGCGAGCCCGGGCACGGTTTGCGCCAGAATATCGCCAATGTTCTTGCTGATCCTGGCCTGCTCTTCAATCTGCTCGCTTGTGACCACCGTTACCGAACGCGCTATCTCCGACAGCGATGTCTCGGTGCGTGTACCCGTCACCACGAGCTGGTCGAGGGCGACTGTGTTTTCTGATTGCGCGAAGGCAGCGGCGGGGGCGGAACAGGCCAGCGCCAGGGTCCAGGGTACGACCTGCGTTATGCCGGTTTTTATTTTTTCTTGGTACAAAATGAAACTCCTCAAAAAGCAACGTGTGAAGCGCGGTAATCGGCGCCTGTCAGTTCAGGAAAAATTGATAATAACATTCACTCTTGTTCGCGTATCATAATACGACTCATTGCTATTTGGAATACCGGACAACTGACTCGTTTCCGTTTTGTCGTCCGGCATGGCTTTTATGTAGAGAAGACTCTCTCGTGGGAATACACTCCAGCTGCTATCCTTGAACATCAGCCAGGTATTGAACGGCACCAACAGCAACGGAGGTTCCGATGCGAGCTTGCCCACGCCTGATCCTCGGGCTCATCTTTGTACTGCTTCCAGCAACGGCACTGTCGGCGCAAACCTTCTCTTCCGACCGGGCGGAGTTGCAACTGGAGACCGTGGCCGAGGGCCTTGAGCATCCATGGAGTCTGGCCTTTCTGCCGGATGGCTCCCAGCTAGTTACCGAACGTCCGGGTCGGCTACGGCTGATCGATAACGGCCAGCTGCGCCCGGAGCCGATAGCTGGCCTGCCGGACCTGGTGGTGTCGGGCCAGGGTGGCCTGCTGGATATTGTTCTGCACCCGGACTTCGCCGCCAACCGCACACTCTTCCTCAGTTACGCCCATGAGCAGAGCGGTGCCGGCATGACCACCCGGGTTGCGAAAGCGCGGTTCGACGGTAAGCAGTTGCAGAACGTTGAAGTCATTTTTGAAGCCCTGCCCCGGAGCTGGACCAGTCGGCATTTTGCGGGACGCATGGAGTTCGATCCTGAGGGAAATCTGTATATTGCAGTAGGCGATCGCGGCGAAAAAGATCGTGCCCAGGACACCGCCGACGATGCCGGCGGCGTGCACCGCCTGACCGTGGATGGCAAGCCGGCCCCGGGCAACCCGTTCCTGAACGACGACTCCGTCAACGATACGTTTTTCACCTATGGCAACCGCAATATCCAGGGCATGACCCGCCACCCTGAAACCGGCGCGATCTGGACTCATGAACACGGCCCGCGCGGCGGCGACGAAGTGAACATTCTGCATGCCGGTGACGACTATGGCTGGCCCAAGGTAACCTACGGCATTGCCTATAGCGGCTTCCCGATTACCGACAAAACCACCATGAAAGGCGTCACCGATCCGCTTCACTACTGGGATCCGTCCATCGCACCGTCGGGCATGGCTTTTTACACCGGCGATCTGTTTCCGGCCTGGCAGGGCGATCTGTTTGTCGGCGCACTGAAAATGCAGAAGCTGGTGCGCCTGCGGTTTGACAACCGGAAAGTGGTGGAAGAGGAAGACCTGCTGCGCGACCTGGAAGCACGCATCCGGGATGTCCGGATGGGGCCGGACGGCGCGCTATGGTTGCTGACCGACCACCGCAACGGCAAGGTCTACCGACTGGTACCCGCTGACTGAGCCACCGGGCCCCGCGCGGACGATCAGTGGGGGTCGTTGGTTCGCTCGGTTTTCTCAAACCGGGGAATCTGGTCGGTAATATCGAACCAGTCAGATTTGGAACCCACGAACACATGCTGCGCCGGCCCCTTGCCCAGGGGCTCGTTGATTACCCCCACCCGCAGACGAAGAATGCCGGGGATAGCGTCCACCCGACTGTAAAGCTGGCTGCCACAGGTTGAGCAGAAGGCCCGGTATTTTCCCGGGCGGGATTCGTATTCACCAATGCTCTCTTCCCCGGAGAGCCACCGGAACCGGACATTCTGAACGGGAGCGCTGGCTGAAAACGCGCTTCCATGAGCACGACGGCACTGGCTGCAATGGCAGAGGGCAATCGGCCCGAGTGGGCCATCGTATTCGAAGCTGACGCTGCCACAGAGGCACTGTCCGGAAATCATAAGTCCACCTTTACTGTCCACTTCAGGGTGCTCACAAGCGCAGTATGATAACGGCAGGCTACTTGAAGAACCAGATAGCCGGGCCCACGTATCAGTGTACAAACTGTTTAATGAACTGTTTAAGAGTTGGCTTGCGGAGGAGAACAGAATGACAGACAGCGTAATACCCGGAATTGGTATGGGCACCTTCCGTCTGCAGGGAAACGACGCCAGAGAAGCGGTAAAAAGCGCACTCTCCCTGGGGTATCGCCATATTGATACAGCCCAGATGTACGGCAACGAGTCCGAAGTCGGCGACGGTATCACCTCCAGCGGAATTCCCCGCCGCCAGATCTTTCTGACCACGAAAATATGGTACGACCAGCTCGAAAAAAACGACCTGATCAACAGCCTCCACGAGAGCCTGGAACGTTTGAAGACAGATCATGTGGATCTGACCCTGATTCACTGGCCATCCCCCGATGATCAGGTGCCGATGGCAGAATATCTTGGCGCCCTGCGAGATGCCCAGCGTGAGGGCCTGACAAAGCACATTGGCGTTTCCAACTTTACCTGCGCCCAGATGGATGAGGCGGTCAGCCTTCTGGGTGAGGGCGTGATCCTGACCAATCAGGTGGAAGTGCATCCTTTTCTGGCCAACAACAAAGTCGTCGAGCATGCGCGGAAGCTCGGCATCACCGTCACCGGTTATATGCCACTGGCGCTGGGCAGGGTAATGGAAGACGAAACCCTGATCAAAATTGCCGAAACCCGCAACCTGACAGCGGCACAAGTGGCGCTGGCGTGGGCAGCCTCGCGAGGTGTGGTCGTTATTCCGTCATCGACACGGGCCAGCCATCAGAAGGCCAATCTGGAAGCGCTGGACGTTGAACTGAGCCCGGAAGAAATTGCCCGGATCGACAGACTGGACCGCAACGAGCGCATTGCTAACCCGGACTTTGCGCCCGACTGGGACTGAGCCAGAACCCCAGCCCGACGAGAATCAGCGTGGCCACAGGCAAACCCAGCAACCACCAGGTTTGCAGCGTCCAGAAAGTGGCTGCACTGAACAGACCCCAGGCCAGCGGCAGGGCCAGATAGAGCCAGCGCCAGATACCGGGCAGAAGCCCGACAATCAGCATGCTGGCCGCAGCGGTTGAACCCGGCGCCAGACCAAATAGCGCGAGCGCCCGCCAGTTGCCGGACTCGGCAACCGTCAGCCATGGCAGGCCAACAACCGCCAGAGCCCAGACCACTGCCAGAACCCTGTTCCGCGCCTGCAACGAGCGCGGCGCACCGGCCAACGCGATCAACCCGAGCACTACACCCTGCGCCACGAAGGCCCAGCCAAACCCTGCGGCAGGCCAGTTAATCGGGCCGAAATAACCCACCAGAAACCCGTAACCACTCGTCATCCAGGCAGCAGCAATCAACCCCAGGGCAATACGCCTGGTGGCAGGCCTGTTATCCAGCAACAACAAAGGCACCGCAAAACTGGCAAGCACTGCCAGTAACGGCCAGGGCCAGAAATCCTGATTGATCCTGACGAACAACCGCAGGAACACCTGCGGCCCGAACATGACGAAATCCTGAAGCGAATAGCTCAGCCAGTCCGCCCCACTCACAGCGACCTCACGTAATCCGCCATCCGCCGGCGCTGCTCCGGGTCCGGCAACTCACCATAAAGTGCACCCATGTTTTCCTTCATGTGCTCCACTTTCGTTGTGGCGGGAATAGCACAGGTGACGGCCGGGTGAGAAATGATGTACTTCAGAAAAAACTCTGCCCAGTTGCTGACCCCGGCCTCGCCGGCCCAAACCGGAAGCGGCCTGGACTGAAAGCGCCGGAACAGCGAACCGCCCTGGAACGGCCGGTTTACAATCACCGCAATGCCCTTCTCCCGGGCTAATGGCAGCAGGCGGGTTTCCGCTTCACGGTCCAGCACGTTGTAGGTCAGCTGAACAAAGTCGATTGGCTCACGCTCCATGATCTGCGCAAACTCCCGATGCCGACGACCATGAGAGGTGGTAATCCCGATGTAGCGGACTTCACCGTTCTGCTTCATCGCCCTGAGTGACTCAAGATGCCCCTGCCAGCCCCGAAGGTTATGAACCTGCAAAAGATCAAACTGATCCACGTTCCACCGCTTCAGGGAACGCTCGGCCTCCTGCTGCGTTGCGGATTCATCACTGGTCCAGATCTTGGTGGCCGCAAACACCCGATCACGGGCATTCAACGAAACCAGTGCTTCACCAACGACATCGGAAGCGCTGCCATACATCGGCGAACCATCCACGACCGTGCCGCCAAGCTCAAAGAAGGTCTTGAGGACCTCGGTTCTCTGCCCAATCAGCGCGGCATCGCCACCGACATTGAAGGTAATCCAGGTGCCCATACCAATCGCCGGGATGGCTTCATCGGTTCCGGGTATTTTGCGGGTAATTGCAGAGGATTCGGGACCCGAGGACGGGCCTGCAAACAAAAGGGGTGCTCGGAGCGCGAGTCCGGCAAGGCCGGCCCCCATCAAAAATCGACGTCTGTCGAGAGCCATAATCCTGTCTCCTTCGTTGTAAGACCTCGCCGGCGAATTGCGCAGAAGCCTGAAGTGCAGGCAGAGACTCTGTTTTACGGACCGTGCATTGCCATGGATGGCAATGCCGAGCCCCCATGGACGGGTTTACGGCGTGTCCGCAAAACAGAGTCTCTGCCTGCACTACACGTCCTCACTGAAAGTCCTGCACAAAATCAGGCGGCGTACTGAGCATTCAGATAATTCAAAATCGTGGCAGACTCAAACAGGCGCTGCCCGGTATTCGGGTCCTCCAGATACGGCACCTGCACTTTCTTGTGAAGCTGGAAAAACTCGTCCCGCTTGCCGCCCGGCGTCGGCATATAGGGCCCCGGTTTAAT
>Ga0102937_1000906_pt1 | contig 13403 bp, 10 predicted proteins | sample SalPonR2_B_D1_MG_FD_78213 | JGI IMG/M metagenome (GOLD analysis project Ga0102937, IMG submission 78213) | Salt pond soil microbial communities from South San Francisco under conditions of wetland restoration - Salt Pond MetaG R2_B_D1_MG | ecosystem: Environmental > Aquatic > Marine > Intertidal... | reverse complement strand
TCTCGCTCATGCGGTCCTGGTTTTCAAGCACGAAATGCTGGAAATAGTCCTCCAGCGAGAGGTCGTTTGAGGCGTCAGTATCCCGGCAGCGAGCCTGTTGATGATTGCCGTCCACCAGGGTTTGCGGAATCTCGACGTCGTCAGCGGCGTCCTCAAGGTCCAGCAGTGCAGGTGTAATCAGACCCTCGTCGCAGAGAATGGTGGCGCGCTCAATGGCGTTCTCGAGTTCCCGTACATTCCCCGGCCAGCGGTGACGCTCCAGGACCCTCATGGCTTCAGGGGTCAGATTCAGCGAAGGCTTGCCCATCTTTTCACCCTGGCTGCGCAGAAAATTCTGCGCCAGGCCAAGGATGTCCGGCAGGCGTTCACGCAGCGGTGGTATGCGAATCTGCATGACGTTCAGGCGGTAATAAAGATCTTCCCGAAACCCCCCTGTTCTGGTCATGGCTTTCAGGTTGCGGTGGGTTGCCGCAATCATCCGCACGTCCACCCGGCGGCTCTGGGTTGAACCAACCTTGCGGATTTCACCCTCCTGTAACACCCGCAACAAACGGGCCTGGGCTTCTGCCGGCAGCTCGCCGATTTCGTCGAGGAACAGGCTGCCGCCATCCGCAGCTTCGATCAGGCCGGTTCTCTCCGATACCGCACCGGTAAAGGCGCCTTTTTCATGACCGAACAACTCGGATTCGATCAGGCTCTCCGGAATAGCGGCACAATTGACTGAAATCATCGGGTTGGACGCTCTCGGGCTCATCAGGTGAAGTGCGCGGGCCGCCAGCTCCTTGCCGGTGCCGGACTCCCCGCGGATCAGAACGGTGGTCTCGGTGGGCGCCACTTTGCGAATCAATGTGAAGACTTTCTCCATGGCATCGCAATTACCATACATCAGGCTGGCAGGATCACTGTCGACTGGTCCCGGCTCGTTAATCGCTTTGTCCGGGGCTGGCGGCAGCGCCCGCTTCGGCTTCTGGCGTGCCAGTATCTTGCTGACGACTTCCAGCATTTCGTCGTGGTCAAAGGGTTTGGCAAGGTATTCAACTGCGCCCATTTTCATGGAATCCACTGCCGATCGCAGGCTGGCGTAGCTGGTCATGATCAGAACCGGCGTATCCGGTGCACGTCTGATCAGTTCTGTGCCGGGTGCGCCGGGCAACCTGAGGTCCGAGATAATCAGGTCAAACTGGCTTGGCTGCTGGTGCTCGGTGGCTTCTTCCACCGAGTCTGCATCAGCAATGTCGTAACCGGCGTGAGTCAGAAGCTTACGTATCGCTGAACGTATAATCTCTTCGTCTTCCACTATCAGAATGCGAGGCATAACCGTTTATGACCTTTGGTTCTGGCTGATGATGCGACCTGTATCCGGTTCGTAGGCGGGCAGCCTTATCCGTAAAGACGTTCCGCCGGAGCCGGGACTCAGTGGGCTGTTAACCTGAATGTTGCCGTAGTGCTCTTCTACAATGCTGTAGACCAGTGATAATCCCAGGCCGGTTCCCTGGTTGGGCGCTTTGGTGGTGTAGAAGGGCTCGAAAATATGGTCCAGTTGTTGCGGCGGAATGCCGGAGCCGTTATCGGAGACTTCGATAATAGCGGAGTAGCCGTCCCGCTTTCCACTGATTAAAACGTCCCCGCCCTCGGGTGATGCATCCCGGGCGTTTGCCAGCAGGTTGATGAATACCTGAACCAGCCGCTGCTCATCCCCCAGAACCATGAGGTCGTCCTGGCAGTCGTTGCGGTATCGGATGCCGAGGCCTTTGTCGCTCAGGGACAGCAGGTTAATGGATTCGTCGACACAGCGGCGGATCTGCACAGGCTCGTAGCGATTGGCGTGAGCGTGATTACCGGTGCGGGCAAAATTCATCAATGACTGCAGAATGGTTGAAATCCGGCGGGTCTGCTGCTGGATCTGATCGGCGGCCGACAGAATGTCGGGATCGTCGGTTTCCAGTTTCAGATTCTGGGCGAGGGAGGAGATACCGGTGACGGGATTGCCGATTTCATGGGCAACGCCCGCTGCCAGCCGTCCGACGGATGCCAGGCGCTCGCTATGCATAAGCTCGCCTTCCAGCAACCGGATTTCGGTCTGGTCTTCCACCATGATGATATTGCCGCCCTCGGGATGGTCCGGGCCGCCAAGGGCCGCTTTATGCAGGTTCAGCCAGTGCGGACGGCCGCCCAGATCAAGACGGTGCTTATAGCGGTGCAGATCATCCCCGCCAATGAAATCGTCCAGCAACAGGTGCCAGTGTTCTGGCAGCGCCAGCAGTTTTGCCCCCACGACGTCCTCAGCGGTGATGCCCGTTAGTGTCTCCATGGCGTTGTTCCACATCAGAATCTCGCCGTCATCGCCCATTGAGCAGGCAGGAATCGGCAGGTTGTGAAGAGTCTGGCGATAGTGTCGACGCAGGTTGTCGAGTTCCCCGGCAAGGCCGGTGAGACGGTTCGCGTAATCGCCCAGGGCGCGTTCCACATAGCGGATGTCCTGACCGGTTCCGCCCCCGGCCATGGGTTTGAAATCCAGGTTCCGCTTCACCAGATCCCGGGCGACGGCTGGCCCGAAGAGTCCGGAGAGATTCGCTTCTATCCTGTCTCTGAGGCGGCGAAGCTGGTATGGACGGTATTCGATGCGGGGCAGCCTGAGCTGCTGCAGCGCACGTTCAACCTCACGCCTGGCGACATCCATGCCAAGGGGCGTGGCAAGCTGGATGATGAAATCCTCAGAGGAGGTGGCCAGCAGTTCCCGCCGCCGTGGGCGTGACAGTGCGCCTACCGAACAGGCTTCTGCGGCGCTGGACTCTTCTGGTGTGCTGGCACTGATTACCGACACCAGAGCAAACACCAGGATGTTCGACGCCAGGCTCAGGAAGATAAAGATATGAGCGTTACCGGGGTCGGGGGTCAGCGGCGAACCCAGCACGGCCAGAACATCGGCGGTGTCCGACAGGGGCAATACCAGCGTCAGTAGCCAGATAGCGAGGCCGGCGCAAAGACCCGCGTTCAGGCCGCGGCGGTTACCTTCCCGCCAGTAGATGACGCCGAGCGCGCCGGGCAGCAGCTGAAGCACTCCGGACAGCGATATGATGCCGAGGACCGAAAGTTGAAGATGCTTGCCAAGAGTTTCATGAAACAGAAGCGCCGTGAGAATCGTTGCGGCAATGAGAACGCGTTTGACCCTTCGCAGCCAGTGGTAGATGTCGCCCTGGTCTTTCGGGGTGCGCAATGGCAGAACCACATGGTTGAGCACCATCCCTGCCAGCGCCAGGGTACTGACGATCATCAGGCCACTTGCGGCGGACAGGCCGGCAATGTACACCAGCAGCGTCAGCGCCGGGCTCTGCACCGCCTGGGCCACGGCAATGGCAAAAAACCCCGGATCGCTGCCGGCTGCCACCGCCTGGCCGCCCCACAGCACCAGTGGTACCGGCAGCCCGAGCAGCAGCAGGTAAAGCGGCAGGCCCCAGCTCGCTTTGGCCAGTGCCCTGGGAGAGGGGTTTTCACTGAAAATCATATGGTACATGTGCGGCAGTACCAGAGCCCCGGCGAAAGACATCAGCATCAGGGCGCGCCAGCTTCCCTCGTCACCCCGCAGCGCCATCGCATTATCGGGATGGGCATGATTCGCCAGCCAGTTTTCCAGTCCGGACATGCCTCCGAAAACACTGAACAGTATGACTCCGCCCAGCAATAGCAACGACACCAGTTTGACCAGAGAATCAAACGCGATGGCGACCACCAGCCCTTGATGACTGTCCGAGCCCTGGTCCCTGTTGGCACCGAAAAGCATGGCAAACAGCACCACGATCAGGCTGAACGCGACGCTGATCAGCAACGGTGGAGTATCGGGCGCCAGCAGACTGGCGGAAGTCGACACGGCCTTGATCTGCATGCTGAGCAGAGCCAGCACGGCGGCACCGGAACAGAGGGTAACCAGTGTGCCCGACCACTGGCTGCGGTAGCGGTAGGCAAACAGATCCGCCAGCGAACTGAGCTGATAGGCGCGGCCGATGCGCAGGATGGGATTGAGCAGCACCGGTGCCAGCAGAAACGCACCGCTGATGCCCAGGTAATAGGCCAGAAAACCGTAGCCGTATTCCGCCGCCGCGGCCACGGCAGCGTATACCGCCCAGATCCCGGCGAAGACACCGAGGCTGAGGGTATAAACCAGAGGGTGTCGGGCCCAGCTTCGTGGCAGTAGTCCCCGTTCTGTTATCCAGGCAATGCCGAACAGCAACAGCAGATAAAAAAAGCTGGCAGTGAGCAGGCTGGAAGCACTAAAACTCATTGGGGTCCCGCCGCCATTCGAGCCAGAAGCCCATGGCAATCAACCCGCCCCAGATAATATAGGGTTTGTACCAGGCGCTCCCCGGGGGAGCCCACCAATCCACAATGTTGGGCGAGAAAAAATAGATGGCCAATACCAGAAGAAAGACCAGACGGTAGATATACATCAGAAGAGATATCCCCACTGCCGCATGAGTGAAAGGTTATAACACGCGGTTTACCGGGCTGTCAGGTGAATCCGTGATGGCTGCCAGCGGGCCGCGGCTGTCTGCAGAATATGGGCCACCGGGTCGGTTGTGGCAAAGTCGGACACGTCCTGTGCCAGCGCGACAAGGGCAGATAGCAGGTTTTCGCCAGGCCTGAGATTGTCCAGCGCCGGCGCCAGGTTCTGTTTGCTCAGTTTCTGGCCCTGTCCGTTAAGGATCACCGGTATATGCAGCCAGGCAGGTGCTCTCGAACCCAGGGTCCGGTAGATCTGGCACTGCTGGGCAGTCATGTCCAGCAGGTCTGAACCGCGAACCACCCGGGTGATCTGCTGATCAATATCATCGGCCACCACCGCAAGCTGGTAGGCATAAAAACCTTCCTTGCGACGAATGACAGGATCGTCGATTTCGCCACGAATCTGCTGACATTGCGGTCCCAGCAACTGATCCTGCCAGTGGGCATCCTCGTCCTCAAGCGCAAACCGGACGGCGCAGGGTTGGTGGTTAACCCGGTCAGCAGTAATGGAGCCTTTCCGACACCGGTTGGGGTGCCTGCCCTGACTTTCCTGAAGCTGCCGGCGGGAACAGATGCAGCGGTAGGCGCGACCGTGTTGCAGGAGGTTATCAATGATTTGCTGGTAACGCTGGTGGTGCCGGGACTGGAGTCGCACGGGCTCGTCCGATTCCAGGCCGTGGGCTGTAAGGCTGGCGAGAATCTGCTCAGTGGCTGCGGGAGACTCCCTTAGCGGGTCCAGATCTTCAATCCGCACCAGCCAGACCCCATTATGGGCGCGGGCATCAAGATAGCTCGCCAGGGCCGTGACCAGGGAGCCGAAGTGCAGCGGGCCGGTGGGTGAAGGCGCAAAACGCCCCCGGTACACTTCAGTCACGGCAGGGCCGGTCAACTGCCGCCCGGTCAAATGCCGGTCTGGCGCTCGCGGATCTCGGCGAGGGTTTTGCAATCAATGCACAGCGTTGCTGTTGGACGGGCCTCGAGCCGGCGAATACCGATTTCAACGCCGCACTGGTCACAGAAGCCGTAGTCATCCTTGTCGATATGGTCGATGGTCTGGTCGATCTTCTTGATCAGCTTACGCTCGCGGTCCCGGGTGCGCAGTTCCAGGCTGAATTCCTCTTCCTGGGTTGCGCGGTCGCTGGGATCTGCGTAATTTGCCGCATCTTCCTGCATGTGATGCATGGTGCGGTCAACTTCTTCCATCAGTTCCTGCTTCCATTGCATCAGCAGGCCTTTGAAATGCTCGAGCATTTCGGCACTCATGTATTCTTCCCCCTTCTTCATTTCATAAGGGGTAAAGCTGGTAATCCGTTCGCGTGGTTTTTCTGCAGTCTTAGCCATAGCACCGGCCTCTTGTTAATACTCTATTGGAACGGCCTGCTTGCCACCGCATAAGCCTCGTGGTCAAGCGGTTTGAATCCGGATCAAGCACTCGCTCTGGAATGGGAATTGGCGGAAAATAGCAGATTAGTTACGGCGGTACCAGTCTTGTCGTAACGAGTTTGGAACGGAGACACAGATGAAGATACCCGGCCCGATAATCGAAGCGCGACTGAACCGCCGTTACAAGCGTTTTCTCGCGGATGTGACCCTTTCAGACGGCAGTGAAGTAATCGCCCATTGCCCGAACACCGGGTCCATGCTCGGGTGCCAGCCCGCCAATGCCCGGGTGATTCTGAGCGTCAGTGATAATCCGAAGCGCAAGCTGAAATATACCTGGGAACTGGTGGAAACCGCTCCGGGCGTTTGGGCCTGCATCAATACTGCACGTCCCAATGCCCAGGCCCGGGAAGCGATTGAGAGGGGAGCTGTTGAAGAACTGGCTGGCTATGCGATGTGTCGTTCTGAAGTGCGTTACGGCAGCGAGAAAAGCCGGATTGACCTTCACCTTTCGGGTCATCAATGCAGGGCTGATGCCTGGGTCGAGGTAAAAAATGTGACGCTGTGTAAGGACGGTACCGGCTACTTTCCCGACGCTGTGACAAGCCGGGGCCAGAAACACCTCAGGGAACTGATCGCCCAGGCCGCAGCCGGTGCCCGGGCTGTGTTGTTGTTTGTGGTCAACCACAGTGGCATTGAGGTCGTAAAACCGGCGGATCAGATTGATCCCGCCTATGGCAAATTGTTGCGACAGGCTCAGGCCGCCGGGGTGGAATTGCTTGCTTATCGGGCCGCGCTTTCAGATGAGGGAGAGCCGGAGCTCGATCTCTCCCTGGTCGGACCGGTGCCGGTCAGCCTGCAGCCCTGATCAGCTGCCGGGTATTCCGAAATGCTGGCGGATGCGATCGGCGACGGCTTCAGCGAGGTGGCCCTGATCAGTGTAGAGATGCACTGTGTGGGTTTTCTCCTGGTCCGTCAGCGGCTCGAACCAGCCTGCCTGAGCTTCCAGAAGCTCTTCGGAGGCTTCCGAGGCATCCCCGGCCCGTTCCCGGATCCATTGCCTGCGGGTTTGCTCCGGCGCCTCGCAGTGAATCAGAGCGAACGGCAGGCCGAGGCTTTCCGCCACTTCCGTCAGCAATTCCCGCTCCTGCTGTTTCAGGCAGGCGGCATCGACAATCACCGGCATGCCTGCGAGCAGCAGCTCCCGGGCCAGTTCTGCCAGCCGCTGGTAAGTGCGCTGATTGGCTTCTTCAGTGTAAAGGTTCTGGCCGATGCCTGATTTGCTGTCATCCAGCGGTCCAAGGCCATAAAGGCGCTTGCGTTCGACGTCTGAACGCAGCCGCACCAGCCCGAGTTCCGCTGCCATATCTTTGCTGATGGCGGACTTTCCGCTGGCAGATAAGCCCGTTGTTGCCAGCAGATAGGGGTTGGGGATGCTGCTGTATGCTTCAGCAAGCCGGGCATATTCCCGGAAGCGCTGCATCAGATCAGCCTTTTCGGAGTCACTCAGTGACGGATTGGCCATGGTAAACAGCGCAATTTTGCCGCGAACCATGGCCCGGTAGGCCTTGTACAGGTTAAGCAAGGGTAGTGCCTGGAAGTCGCCCCGATATTCCAGGTAATGGTTCAGCACCACACTGGCCAGACGATTTTCACCGCGGGATTCCAGGTCCATCAGCAGAAACGCCAGATCATTGATCACGTCGATCCAGCGAAACGGCTCGCTGAATTCAATGCAGTCAAAAACAGTGACTTCGCCCTCGTAAACCGTAATGTTTGCCAGGTGCAGATCACCATGGCACTCGCGCACAAAGCCTTCGGCGCGGCGCTGTTCGATCAACGGCTGGAGGCGCTCAAAAGTGGCCCGGGTCCAGGCCTCCAGATGATCAATCTGGTTCAGCAGAGCCTCGTCATCAATCATCGGGCGGATCTGATCAAAGTTTTCCTGCATGCCGGCGAAAACCGCAGCGGGTGTTCCCAGGGGCTTGTCGTCGGGCACAGGTGGTAGTGTTTCGTGAAATTCGGCGACCTGCCGGGCCAGACTGGCAAGCTGCCCGGCGTCAAGTTCGCCCCGTTCCTGCTGCTTGTCAAACAGTTCATGCTGATCAAACTGGCGCATCCGGATGGCGTATTCGAACGCCTCGCCGCTGCCGCCCAGTAAAGGAGCACCGGCAGAACCGGTAATTGGCAGAACTTCAAGGTAGAGTGAATCCGCCAGACGTTTGTTCAGGCGCAGCTCTTCTTCGCAGAAATGCTTGCGACGGTCCAGCGTGGAGAAATTCAGGAATCCGAAATCCATCGGTTTCTTGATCTTGTACGCGTAGTCACCCGTGAGAATAACCCATGAAATGTGGGTTTCCAGAACCTGAAACCGCTGAACCGGGTGGTCGTACAGTTCAGGATTCTGCAGGGCCCTGATCAGGTCATTGGATGGTACGTCAGTCACTTTCTTCTCCCTGGAATGGTCAGTAATGTCATGTTTGGCGGCATTAGCATGGTGACCATCATAACGGTCAGGTTACATAAATGACACAAGGATGCGTTGCCGCAGCGGACATCCGATTCGGTATAATCCCGCCATGAGAAAAAACGCCCCCGCAAAGAGAACGCCGCGCAAGCGCTCCGGCAGCCGCAATAAACAGCCCTGGTTCTGGCGGCTTGTTGTTCGTGTCTCCCTTGTTGTCCTGGTACTGCTTGCTGCCTGGACGGCCTATCTCGACGCGGTGGTGACCTCCCGCTTTGAGGGTCGGCGGTTCGAAGTGCCCTCGCGGGTATACGCCCGACCGCTGGAGCTGTATGACGGCGCCAGCGTTACCGCAAGCGGGCTGCAACGTGAGCTGGAGCTGGCAGGCTATCGCCTCGGCCGGTCGGACTCGGGCGGAACCTACCGTCGCAACGGCGGGCAATTCGAGATTTACACCCGCGGTTTCCGCTTCAGCGATGGCCAGGAACCCCGGCGGCGCCTGTCTCTGGTCATCTTCAATGACAAGGTCCGGGAATTCACCGTAACGGCCGGGCCGCCATCGGCCATCGTTCGCCTGGAGCCGGCGCAGATTGGCGGTATTTACCCGGCGCACAAGGAAGACCGGGTGCTGGTGCAGCTTCAGAACGTACCGGAACTGTTCCGCGGTGCCCTGTTGGCGGTTGAGGATCGTGATTTCTATGATCACTTCGGCATTGCGCCGCTGTCGATCGGGCGGGCAATGCTGGCCAATATCCGTGCCGGCAGTATTGTTCAGGGCGGCAGCACCCTTACCCAGCAACTGGTCAAGAATTTCTTCCTGACACGGGATCAGACTCTGCTGAGGAAGGCTAACGAAGCGCTGATGGCACTGTTGCTGGAACTGCACTATGACAAGGACGATATTCTCGAAACCTACATAAATGAGGTCTACGTCGGCCAGGCCGGCACCCGGGCGATTCACGGGTTCGGGCTGGCAAGCCAGTTCTATTTCGGCGAGTCGATTACCGACCTGAAAAGTCATCAGATCGCCTTGCTGGTGGGACTTGTAAAGGGGCCGTCCTATTACAATCCGCGACGGCATCCGGACCGGGCCAGGTCCCGCCGTGACCTGGTGCTGCGGGTGATGGCCGACACCGGTCTGATTAGCGAGCAGGAAGCCTCCCGTGCCCGGGGGCAACCGCTGGGGGTATCCGCCAGGGCCTCTTATTCCGAGAACCGGTATCCCGCCTATATCGATCTGGTGCGGCGCCACCTTGCCCGTGATTACCGCCGGGAAGACCTGGAGAGCGAGGGCCTGCGGATTTTTACCACCCTCAACCCGGACATCCAGTACGCTGCGGAATCTGCTGTCAGTGACACGCTGACATCCATGGACACGGATTCCGAACGCGCGCTGGAATCGGCAATGGTCGTTACCGCAAGAGACAGCGGTGAAGTGCTGGCCCTGGTGGGTGGGCGTGACCCGCAGTTCGCCGGTTTCAATCGTGCGGTGGATGCGATGCGGCCCATCGGCTCACTGGTCAAACCTTTCGTTTATCTGACGGCATTGCAGCATCCGGACAAGTACACCCTGGTTACCCCGGTCGAGGACAGGTCCTTCTCTCTGGTGTTTGACGATGGCCGCCGCTGGGAGCCAAAAAATTACGATGGGGAGGAGCGGGGCGAGGTGCCGCTGCACCGGGCATTGTCGAATTCCTATAACCTGCCGACCGTCAGGGTGGGTCTGGATGTCGGGGTAGATACAGTGCGAACCACGCTGCAGGATTTTGGTGTTGACGGCGAAATTTCCGGATACCCCTCGCTGTTACTGGGCTCGGTTTCGATGGCGCCAGTGACCGTGGCACAGATTTATCAGGGGCTGGCGACTTCCGGCTTCAACACACCGCTGCGAACCATTCGCCAGGTCACCGACGCTGGCGGTGAAGCGTTGAGTCGCTATAGTCTGAAGGTAAAGCAGGTGGCGGATGCGGGGTCTGTCCACCTGATCCAGTATGCCCTGCAGGAAACCATGCAGGAGGGTACGGGGAGCTCGGCTTACCGGACCGTACCGGAAGCACTGACCCTGGCGGGGAAAACCGGCACCACAGACGGCGGCCGGGACTCCTGGTTTGCCGGCTTCAGCGGCGATCTGCTGGCGGTGACCTGGGTGGGCCGGGATGATAACGGGCCCACGTCGCTCAGCGGCGCAACGGGTGCCTTGCCGGTGTGGGCCAGGTTCATGGCCCGGGTGCCGCAGCACGGATTTTCACCGGTGGTTCCGGACGGCGTTGGCTATCACTGGGTCAATTCGGAGCAGGCTGCATTAACGGATGAAGGCTGCCGGAATGCGCGCCTTATGCCATTTATCGTGGGCAGCGAGCCCGAGATTGAAATCTCCTGTGGCGGCAGTATTCAGCGCCGTGTGCAGGGCTGGTTTGAAGGATTATTCAGATGACGTCAAAACTGATCAGACACTCCGCCGTATTGGCAATGGCAGGTCTCCTGTCGGCCTGTGCTGCGGGGCCGGGCGGCGGTTCGATCTATGTCCCGGCCAGTTCGGAAGAACCCGAGGCACCAAAACCGCCGCGGATCGAAACCGGCGCTGGCGAACCGAGAGTGGAGCGTAAAAGTGAACAGCCGGAAGACGAGCGCATGGCGCCGGCTTACCAGCAAGAGGGTGATGCCCTGCCACCGGCAGCACGGGGCCTGATTCAGAGGGCAGACAGCCTGCTGGCTTCCGGTGATGCCCAGGCAGCGGTCAGTCAACTTGAGCGTGCACAGCGAATTGCGCCGCGGTCGTCGACTGTCTATTTCAGGCTGTCGGAGGCTTATGTGGCGCTTGATCAGCTCGGGTCCGCTGAACAGTTTGCGCTGAAAGGTTTGTCGCTGGCCGGAAACGATGCGTCGCTGCAGCGCAATGGCTGGCTGTTGCTGGCGGATATTCGCCGGGCTCGTGGCAATGTGGCAGGCGCTGATCAGGCAGAGGCTCGTGCCGCCAACCTGTGAAGCCTCGGAAATGGCGGTCGGCTGCGGTAAGGTCAGCCGACCGGGTTTTCGGGGTTTTATTGTGAACTCTGGATGTCAAGGTCTACGGCTGTTATCGCATCGGCCATAACGGTGACTGTTTGCACATCAACAAAGCTGATGTCGTCGTCATTCTCGACAAGGTCATTGCCGCAGGAGTAGCTCACTTTGTAATCGCCAGCCGGTATAAACGCTGCTACGAAAGTCCCTTCCCCATTCGCTTTGACTGGAGCGACAGTCAGCGGCTCGTTTGCGCTGCCGATGTCATCTGGTTCAAGGCTGGTGTCTGCATGAACGTAGACGTTGCCTGCGAATTGATCAGCGATAAACGCATCACCGCACTCCTGATCGATCAGATTACCGAACACTTGTCCCTTGATCCTGCCGACTTCCGAGTTGTCGACCAGTCTGAGCACGGGCTTGAGCTTGTAGCTGCCTTTGCCACCTGGGTTGACCAGTGACTTGCGCACATCGAAATCAATGGTGAGACTGACTTCCCCTCCGGCCGGGACTGTAAACTTCGAAGTCTGAACGCCCCTTGCCGATGGCGTCGTGAGTGGATAAGAATTTCTGGCAGCACTGCCGTCGGCGACCTCATCGATAACGACCGTGTTATTACTGCCAAGCTCAAGTCGCATCCAGTTGTATCGGCCGGCCTGCACTTCTTCATCGATTATAAGGTTTTCAAATTCGCCACCCTGAAGGTCCAGTAGGTTTATCGGCTGCGGGAACTCGAGTTCAAACCTGATGTGCTTGCCGCCGGCGGGGTTGAGTACCAGCGCAGTTACCTCGATGTTGACTTCCTGCGCGCTGTCTACTGGTGCGTCCGTCAGTCCAACGCTCAGGCTGCCAGTTTCTCCGGCGGTGGCACTGCCGCTTACACTGCCATCGCCACTGCCGCCCCCACCGCAGGCGGCCATTGCGCTGGCGAGTGTTGCGACGGTAAAAAATTTGACGGACTGTTTCATAGTGGAGCTCCGTTACTTGCAATGTCAGGTTTTGCCGACTATCGCTTAATTGCCAAAGGTAAATCGGTCTCTACCAGAAGAACGACATTGCGTGCCGTGAGGTTCCATTCTATGTCGTTACTGTTTGTTAAAATGGCGGCTAAGGTCGCTGGTTGGAGCGCTCAAAGAAAAATGTCCCGGAATATACTTGGCGCGGTGATGCAGTTATGCTCTTTCCAACACTCATTATTTGACGAGCGCGCGGGCAGCGGAATTGGCATTACTACCCTTTAAACCTAACCGTTCAAAACGATTCGAGCGGCTGGTTCAGCCACACCTGGAGCCTATGTACCGCTTCGCCTTCCGGCTTACCGGCCAGCAGCAGGACGCTGAGGATCTGGTTCAGGATGTGGTGGTCAAGTTATACCACCGGCTGGAAGAGCTTGAAGCGGTTGACCAGCTCCGGCCATGGCTGAACCGGGTGCTTTATCGACAGTTCATTGATTCCGTGAGGCGCAGGGGCCGACGCGCTGATTGGGTGATAAGCGACATTGCCCCTGCTGGTGAATCAGATCTGCTGGATAATCAGCCTGCTGATTTGCCCGATATAACCGAGCAGCTGGACTTTGCGAAGCTGCGCCCGGTTCTGGATCGTCTCATGCGAACCTTGTCGCCGGATCAGCGCACACTTATTCTGCTTTACGATGTTGATGGCTGGAGCCAGGAGGAAATTTCCAGGGTTCTGGATATTCCGCTGGGTATGTAACTGAGCTGGCTGGACAACAAAAGCATCATCAACCGCTACGATTACAACCGCACGGAAATCATGGCCAGTGTCGAGGCGGTGTTCTGACGCCCCCGCCTGCGAGCTGTTCGCGCCGGCAGGGCATCAACCAGGAACTGCGCTGGTCAGAACAACACCAGTGCTATCCCGGATATCAGAGTGTTTTCATCACTTTCCGGGCGGCGTTGATGGTGAATTCAATGTCCTCGGCGTTGAGGGCTGCGGTAGTAAACCCTGCTTCAAACGCAGAAGGTGCCAGGTATACGCCTTCTTTCAGCATGCCCTGGAAGAAGGTCTTGAAACGCTCGATGTTGCAGGCGGTGAC
>Ga0102937_1000905_pt1 | contig 13405 bp, 11 predicted proteins | sample SalPonR2_B_D1_MG_FD_78213 | JGI IMG/M metagenome (GOLD analysis project Ga0102937, IMG submission 78213) | Salt pond soil microbial communities from South San Francisco under conditions of wetland restoration - Salt Pond MetaG R2_B_D1_MG | ecosystem: Environmental > Aquatic > Marine > Intertidal... | reverse complement strand
TCACCGCTCGGCGGCCCGGCCGATGCGCCGATCAGTTCGTCGGCGAGCTGGTCGAGGGCAGCGGCCGCGTCGAGGCGCTCACCGACGCCGTCGTCGAATGTGCGGCGGAAGTCGAAGCGCAGGGCCGCCACGCCGGCGACAGGAAGCGCCCGGAACAGGGCGGTCACCACGTGGTCGAATCGGTTGCCGCCGTACTGCGGATGTGGGTGGCACACGATGGCGGCGCCTGACAGCTTCCCGGTCGGGCCGTCCGGCAGGGCGAGGTCGCCGGCCAGCGTCACGCCGTCGGCGGTCTCGAACTCGACCGGCCGGATCGTCGGCGTTCGGGCGTCGGAAGGATCGCTCACGCCGACCGACGGTACCCTGGCCGCCATGGCGAATCCGTTGGCCGGTGGCGACGACAAGCTCCCGATCAAGATGCTCAACGACCGCGTCCTGGTGCGGATCTCCGACCGTGACGGCGAACGCACGTCGTCCGGTGGCATCGTCATTCCCGCAACGGCCCAGGTCTCCAAGCGTCTGATCTGGGCCACCGTGGTCGCCCAGGGCCAGAACGTGCGCTCGTGCGAGGTGGGCGACAAGGTGCTGTTCAGCCCCGACGACCGCTACGAGGTCGAGGTGCAGGGCGAGGACTACGTGATGCTGCGCGAACGCGAGCTGCACGCCGTGGCGGCCGAACGCATCGAGGCCTCGACCGGGCTCTATCTCTAGGCTGGCCCGATGCAGAACACCATCGCTGCCACCCCCGAGCAGCTCGCCGCGGTCACCTACAACGCCGACGGCCTCGTGCCCGTGGTCACCCAGGACGTCGACAACGGCGACGTGTTGATGATGGCCTGGATGAACGAGGAGTCGCTGCGGATGACGCTCGCCGAGGGACGGATGGTGTACTGGTCGCGCAGCCGGCAGGAGCTCTGGCGCAAGGGCGACACGAGCGGCGACCGCCAGTTCGTGCGCGAGGCCTACTTCGACTGCGACGGCGACACGTTGTTGTTCAAGGTGGAGCAGGAAGGTGCCGGAGCCTGCCACACGGGCGAGCGCACCTGCTTCTTCCGGTCGTTCGGCTGAGGCGGGGTCGACGACCATGCGGTTCCAGCCCACCCGCGAGGAGTTCCGCGCGTATGCCGCCGACCACACGATCGTGCCCGTGTGGACCGAGCTGCTCGCCGACCTCGAGACGCCGGTGGCGGCCTACGCCAAGCTGGTCGGCGACCGGCCCGGCTTCCTGCTCGAGTCGGTGGAGGGCGCCGAGCGGTGGGCTCGGTTCTCGTTCGTGGGCCGTGACCCGTCCGCCACCCTGATCCTGCGCGACGGCACGGTGGAACTCGACGGGCCGCTGCCCGACGGAATCCCCACCGGCGACGGGATGCTGGCCGCCCTCGAGGCGTTGCTCGACGCGTACAGCAGCCCGGTGTTCGACGACCTGCCGCCTCTCCACGGGGGCGTGATGGGGTTCCTCGGCTACGACGTGATCCGCGAGGTCGAGCACCTGCCCGACGTGCCCGTCGACGACCGCAGCTATCCCGATGCGGTGATGTCGGTGATCGGGTCGCTGGCGGCCTTCGACCACTGGCGCCAGCGGGTGTACCTCATCGAGAGCGTCCCCACGATCGGGCTGTCGGGTGACGACCTCGACGCGGCGTACGACGCTGCGGTCGCCCGGGTGGAGCAGGCGGTGCACGACCTCGCCCAGCCGCTGCCCTACACACCGGTTGCTCCGCCGTCGTCCGACGACGAGCTGCCCGCACTGGTGTCGTCGATGCCCGGCGGCATGTACCAGCGCGCCGTGGAAGCGGCGAAGGAGCACGTGGTGGCCGGCGACGTGTTCCAGGTGGTGCTCGCCCAGCGGTACGACCTCGACCTGGAGGCCGACCCGTTCGACGTGTACCGCGTGTTGCGGCAGGTGAACCCGTCGCCGTACATGTACTTCGTGCGCCACCCGGAGTTGACGATCGTGGGTTCGTCGCCCGAGCCGATGGTGCAGCTGCTCGATCGCAGGGTGATCTCCCGCCCGATCGCCGGTACGCGACGGCGGGGCCGCACCGACGAGCACGACCGGCGGATGGCGGCCGAGCTGATCGAGCACCCGAAGGAGCGGGCCGAGCACGTGATGCTGGTCGACCTCGCCCGCAACGACGTGGGCCGGGTGGCCGAGTTCGGTTCGGTGCACGTCGACGAGTTGATGACGCTCGAGCGCTACAGCCACGTGATGCACCTCACCTCGCAGGTGTCGGGTGACCTGCGCGACGAGTACGGCCCGATCGACGTGCTGCGCGCCACCCTGCCCGCCGGCACGGTGTCGGGCGCTCCCAAGGTGCGGGCGATGGAGATCATCGACTCGCTCGAGCCCGTGAAGCGTGGCCCGTACGCCGGGGTGGTGGGCTACGTCGACTGGTCGGGAAACCTCGACACGGCCATCGCCATCCGCACGATGTTCGTCACCGGTGACGGCCGTGTCGCCAGCCTGCAGGCCGGTGCCGGCATCGTCGCCGACTCGGTCCCCGACGACGAGGACCTGGAGTGCCGCAACAAGGCCGCCGCCCTCCTGGCGGCGATCCCCGCCGCCCGCCGGATGACCGCCGCCCGCCGCGCCGCCGGCACACCCGCCTGATCGAGAAGCGACAGCGGGGTCTGACCCCGCTGTCGCTTCTCAGAGGGCGAGGGCGAGCAGGAAGATCAGGCCGAGCCCGGCGAAGCCGATCGTGATCACCGTCGCCAGCAGCATCAGCAGCGGGAACGTCGTGATCGAGCGCAGTGCGGTGCCCAGCGCCACGAACTTGGCGGCACGCGGGCCGACCGACTGCTGCATCGAGAAGAACTGGCGCGACATCACCATGGCGCTCTCGTCCTGCACCCCGTCGCTCGACTCGACGGTCTCGATCACGACCCGTTCGGACTTCGGGTCGCTGGAGATGAGTTCGTGCAGTTCCTTCACCAGCGACACCGAGAGCGTTCGGATCAGCAACAGACGCCAGATCGCCACCACGACCGCCCCGATGGCGACCAGCGCCGAGAGTCCGCCGAGCACGATCCACACGGTCTGGATGCCGTCGGACAGGGCGGCGACGCCGAGGGCGAAGCTGCCGACACAGACGACGAGGACGATGGCGAGGGTGCCGCCGGCGAGTGCCGTGCCGCGCCGTACCAGCGTCATGAACGAGTCCACCGTCCGCTGCGCCAGTTCGTCGATCCGGCTCGTGCCGCCGTCGTGGAAATCGTCGTCACTCATGCGGTGCGCAGTGTGCCACGGCAGACTGGGAACGTGAACGCCCCGTCCGACATCATCGCCGACTTCATCGATCCCGCCGCCCGTGACCGGGTGACCGTGCACGGTCCCGACGCCTCGTCGTACCTGCAGTCGCAGATCGCCCAGGAGATCCGCGACCAGGAGGTGGGCGAGAGCCGCTGGACGCTCGTGCTCGCCCCCACCGGCAAGGTCGACACGCTGGCCCGCGTCACCCGGACCGACGACCACACGTTCGTGTTCGACACCGACGCGGGCTTCGGTGAGCGGTTGGCGGCGAGGCTGAACCGGTTCAGGATCCGCGTCGACGCCGAGCTGTCGGTGGAGCCGGCGGACGCGGACGAGCCCTCGGCCGACCACGAGGCGGCCCGCGTGGCTGCCGGTTGGCCGCGCATGGGCGCCGAGATCGTGCCGGAGGAGACGATCCCCGCAGTGACCGGTGTGGTCCCGCTGTCGGTGAACTTCACCAAGGGGTGCTACCCCGGCCAGGAACTGGTGGAACGCATGGATTCACGTGGCGCCGACGCCCCGCGTCGCCTGCGGATCCTCGAGATCGGTGCCGACGTGGCCGAGGGCGTGTCGGTCGGCGCGCCGGTCCTCGACGGCGACGGCAACGAGGTCGGCACCGTCACCAGCGTCGCCGGCGGCGCAGCCCTCGGCTACGTGAAGCGTGGCGCCGATGTCGGTCGAGCGCCCGTCCACCTGCGCGAGTGATCTCCGCAACGCGTGAACAGTGTGCGGTCGTGGCCCGCAAGGTGTTCACGCGTTGGGGGTGGAGGGAGGGGCGGTCCGGTCAGCCGAGGGTGTAGTCGCCGCGGACCGTGACCGTGGCGTTGATGCGGTCACGCGAGTTGGTGGGGCCGTCGGCGTCGGCGAGGGCGAGCCAGGAGATCAGCTGATCCTGGTGGCTGGGGCGCAGCCGGGCGCAGCCCTTGCTCTGCGGGCTCGTGGGCACGTTGTTGGCACCGTGGATCGCCTGCCCGCCGTCGAAGTAGAGCGGCTTGTACATGTTGCCGTTGAGCGGGTTGTCGACCTCCACGGGGAAGTCGGTCGAGTTGTGCCAGCCGTCGTTCTGGAGAGCCGGATCGAAACGGAATGCCCGGGTGCGCTCCTGCAGGCGGGTCTCGTAGTCCTGCTCGCCGGTGGAGGTCGGGAACACGTTGACCAGGTTGGGGCCCTCGCCCGTGATCAGCACCTGGCAGGTGAGGTCGATGAAGATCCAGCGACCGTCGCTGGCCATGTTCGGCGGTGTCGGCAGGGCCGGTGTCGCCAACAGGGCCTCCATCTCGGGGCTGCCCGGTTCCATGTCTGCTCGGCTCACGGGGAGCCCGAGCGCCAACCGTGCGGCACACAGCGAACGACGGGTGACCGGCCCGGAGATCCCGTCGACCGGCATCTCGGGGAAGCCGAACGGCACGAACAGTTCGTTGAGCTTGGCCTGCTGGACGACGACGGACTCCGCGGTCTCCTCGTCGACGATCGCCTGGTTGCGCTCGAGCCGCTGTTCGCCCGTGATGTCGTCGAGCCCGTTGTCGATGCACACGTCGAGCAGCTGGTCGGGCTGGATCAGGTCGTCGGGGAGGCCGTTCTCGGCGCGGATGGTGGCCACGGTGACCAGCTCGTCGTCACGGCTGTCGGCGATGAGGCTGAGTGATTCGCCGGGCTGCACCCGCACGACGCAGTCAGCGTCGTACACCTCGAGCTCGGCGACGGTGGTGGTGGTCGTGCTGCTGCTGGTGGTGGACTCGGCGGAGCTCGTGGTGGTGTCGGCGTCGGTCGACGTGGCGGCGGACGTGTCGGCGGCGGACGTGTCGGGCGAGTCCTCGTCGGGCTGTGCAGCAGCGCCGTCGGGGGCGGCGATCGGTTGCCGGGTGCCCGACGCGGTCGACTCGGCGCACGCGGCGAGGACCATCAGTGACGCAATCAGGAGAGCCGTCCGCCGCTGGCGCATGAACCCCCACCGTATCCAGACGGAGCTCCGGGAAAACGTCATCCGCGGAGTTCACAGTTCCTTCACCCGATCAGGCGATCGGAGCGGTCACCAGGGTGCGACGGATCCGCACGACGTCGGGATGCAGGCGCACGCCGATCAGTTCGGGGGAGTCGTCGATGATGGTGGCCAGGCCCGTCGGCGAGGTCCCGGCATCGGCGGCGGTCCGGAGCCAGCCGATGGCCGTGGCCTGGTCGCCGAGTGCGCCCGCTGCCCGGGCCACCGTCGCTGCGGCGAGCGTGTGCGGGTGGCGCCGGTAGGCGTCGGCCGCGTAGTGGGCGGCGTCCTCGAAGCGGCCGATGCGCATCAGCTGGTTGGCGAGCACGTACTCGTTCCAGGGGTCGCCGGTGGGCAGCGGATCGGGGAGGAGTTCGATCAGTTCGGCCACCTCGGCCGGGGACAGCGTGACGGGTTGCGGCGGCCGGTCGGGCCGGTGCTGGGTGAGTGCGGCCACGAGCAGGTTGCGAGCCTTGGCGTCCTTGCCGGCCCGCAGCGCCTCGTGGGCGTCGGCCCACGGCGAGGTGGGTTCCTTCATCGACCCCAGGATCTGGAGCTGGGTGACGAGCAGGAAGCCGATCACCAGGATCAATCCCCGGTAGCGGTCGTTCGAGAAGGCCAGCACCGTGACGGCCGCCGTCACGCCGAGCGAGAACCAGATCATCAGTCGCTCCGCCCGGCCCTCGGGCAGCAACCGGTCGAGCCCGGTCATCACGATGTTGCCGCCGTCGAGCGGCAGGATGGGGACGAGGTTGAACAACCCGATCACCGGACCCGCCCACCAGATCGCGTAGCGGGCGGCCGAGTCGTCGAGGGTGGAGGGTTCGAGCGGGTTGGCGCCCATCGCCACCAGCAGCGCCAGGCTGGCGGCGATCTGGATGCCCGGACCCGAGAACGAGATCCACGCATGCTCGGCGCGCGACAGCGGGCGTGTCGGGACGAACGAGGCGTAGCCGGCGAGGAAGTTGAGCGAGATCTCGGCACGGGCCCCGGCGCGCCGCGCGGCGACGGCATGACCGAGCTCGTGCAGCAGCGTGAACGCCGCCAACGACCCCGCGAGCCAGATGCCGAACTCGTTGCCGTAGAGCACCACGATCAGCACCATGAACATCACGAAGCCGGGCCTCACGTGGACGGGGAAGCCGAACAGCCGGAACATGGTGCATCCGAGGCTAGATCCATCCGGGCGGAATCAGGAGGCGGAGCCCGGAGCTTGCGTAGACTCGGGCGCCGTGCCCTACGTCTACGCCTTCGATCACAAGCACCGCCGCCCTCCGATGGAGTACAAGGACCTGTTGGGAGGCAAGGGCGCCAACCTCGCCGAGATGACGAGTGTGCTGAAGCTCCCCGTGCCGCCGGGCTTCACGATCTCCACCGACGCCTGCCGTGACTACATGCACGGCGGTTGGCCCGATGGTCTCGACGAGGAGATCGCCAAGCACGTGTTCAAGCTCGAGAAGGCGATGGGCCGCAAGCTGGGCGACCCGTTCGACCCGCTGCTCGTGAGCGTCCGCTCGGGTGCCAAGTTCTCGATGCCGGGCATGATGGACACCGTCCTCAACCTCGGCCTCAACGACCAGAGCGTGGAGGGCCTCGCTCACTCCACCGACGACGAGCGCTTCGCGTACGACTCGTACCGGCGCTTCATCGCCATGTACGGCCGCATCGTGCTGGGTGTCGACGGCGAGCCGTTCGAGCACGCTCTCGACGCCGCCAAGGAAGCTGCCGGCGTCCGGATGGACCATCTGATCCCCGCCGAGGCGCTCAAGGAGCTCTGCGACGACTACAAGGCCATCGTCAAGAAGGCGACGGGCAAGCCGTTCCCGCAGAAGCCGCGCGATCAGCTCGACGGGGCCGTCGAGGCCGTGTTCAAGAGCTGGAACGGGGCGCGTGCCATCGCCTACCGCGTCCGCGAGAAGATCGACCACGAGCTCGGTACCGCGGTGAACGTGCAGACCATGGTGTTCGGCAACCGTGACGACAACTCCGGCACCGGTGTGGGCTTCACCCGCAACGCCGCCACGGGCGAGAACAAGCCCTACGGCGACTTCCTGGTGAACGCCCAGGGCGAGGACGTGGTGGCGGGCATCCGCAACACCGAGGACCTCGACCACATGAAGAAGCACTTCCCGGTGATCCACGCCGACCTGCTCGAGATCTTCAAGCGGCTCGAAGAGCACTACACCGACATGTGCGACACCGAGTTCACCATCGAACAGGGCAAGCTCTGGATGTTGCAGACCCGCATCGGCAAGCGCACCGGCGCCGCGGCGCTGAAGATGGCCGTCGACATGACCAAGGGCACCGGCAAGGGTTCGCACCGCTGGAAGATCAGCCGCGAAGAGGCCATCACTCGCGTGTCGGCCGAACATCTCGACGCCGTGCTGCACCCGCAGTTCGCCACCAAGGGCCTCGTCCTGGCGAAGGGCCTCGGCGCGTCGCCGGGTGCCGCGGTCGGCGGGGTGTACTTCACCGCCGACGAAGCTGCTGCCGCGCAGGAGCGTGGCGAGGACGTGATCCTGGTCCGCAACGAGACCAGCCCCGACGACATCCACGGCATGATGGCCTCCAAGGGCATCCTCACCGCACGGGGCGGGCTCGTGAGCCACGCCGCCGTCGTCGCCCGAGGCTGGGGCACCCCGGCGATCGTGGGCGCCGAGGACATTCGGATCCAGGGCCGGCAGTTCACCGTGGTGGGCCTCGACGGCGACACCGTCGTGGAGGAGGGCGACGTCATCTCGATCGACGGCACCACCGGTGAGGTGGTGCTCGGTGCGATGGAGATGCGCAGCGCCGAGCCGCCGCCCGAGTTCCAGACGATCCTCAAGTGGGCCGACGCCGTGCGCAAGGGCAAGCTCGGCGTGCGGGCCAACGCCGACACCGGCGAGGACGCCGCCAACGCCCGCGAGCTCGGCGCCGAGGGCATCGGCCTGTGCCGCACCGAGCACATGTTCCTGGCCCCCGACCGTCTGCCCGTGGTCCGCGAGATGATCCTGGCCTCCACCCCGAAGCAGGAGGAGAAGGCCCTCGAACAGCTGCGGGCCGTGCAGGAAGCCGATTTCATGGAGATCCTCGAGGCGATGGACGGCCTCCCGGTCACCATCCGCCTCCTCGACCCGCCGCTCCACGAGTTCCTGCCGTCGGTGGAGGAGCTGCGCATCAAGGAGGCCACCAAGGGCCTCACGAAGAAGGAGCAGGAGCTGCTCGACGCCGCCGAGACGTGGGCCGAGCACAACCCGATGATCGGCACCCGGGGCGTGCGTCTCGGCGTGATCAAGCCGGGGCTCTACGCCATGCAGGTGCGGGCGCTGCTGTCGGCTGCCGCCAAGCTGCGCGAGATGGACAAGAAGCCGATCGTGGAGATCATGATCCCGCTCACGGTCACCCGCGAAGAGATGGCCCTCGCTCGTAGCTGGGTGCAGGCCGAGATCGACGATGCGTTGGCCGGCATGAAGCGCAAGCCGAAGATCACCATCGGCACCATGGTGGAGACGCCGCGTGCGGCGATCCGAGCCGACGAGATCGCCGAGGTGTCGGACTTCTTCAGCTTCGGCACCAACGACCTCACGCAGCTCACGTTCGGGTTCAGCCGCGACGACGTGGAGAGCCGGATGATGCCCGCGTACCTCGAGCAGGGCCTGCTGAAGCGCAACCCGTTCGACACCATCGACCAGACCGGCGTGGGCGACCTCGTCCGGCTGGGCGCCGAGCGCGGCCGGGCCACCAAGCCCGACCTGAAGCTGGGCGTGTGCGGCGAGCACGGCGGCGATCCCGAGTCGATCGACCTGTTCTACAACGCCGGCCTCGACTACGTGTCGTGCTCGCCGTTCCGGGTGCCGATCGCCCGGTTGTCGGCGGCGCAGGCGATCATCGCAGCGGAGAGTTGAACGGCTGCAGCCAACTAGATTGATCTCCTGATGGGGATCGTCGACGAGGACATCGAACGGCTTCGGTCGACGGTGTCGATCGTCGACACGGTGCAGCAGTACGTGGCGCTCAAGCGCGTCGGGCGCAACTGGGTGGGGCTGTGCCCCTTCCACGCCGAGAAGTCGGGCTCGTTCAACGTGCGCGAGGAGACCGGCCGCTACAAGTGCTTCGGCTGCGACAAGGGTGGCGACGTGTTCACCTTCATCCAGGAGATCGAGCACCTCGACTTCCCCGGCGCTGTCGAGCACCTGGCGTCGAAGGCCGGCATCCAACTCAACTACACCTCCGCCGGTCAGTCGAAGGAGCGCGCCCGGCGCAAGCAGCTGGTGGAGGTGATGAACGACGCCGTCGAGTGGTATCACCAGCGGCTCCTCACCGATCCCGAGGCCCGGCCGGCACGTGACTACCTGCGCCGTCGGGGCCTGGCCGGCGACATCGCCCGTCAGTTCAAGCTCGGGTGGGCCCCCGACGACTGGGACCAGTTGTCGCGGGGCCTCGGCGCGTCGGCCGACACGCTGCAGGCGGTGGGCCTGGCCTTCCGGAATCGGCGCAACCGGATGCAGGACGCTTTCCGGGCGCGCGTGATGTTCCCGATCTTCTCCGAGTCGGGTGAGGCGTTGGCGTTCGGCGGCCGGATCCTGCCGGGCTCCGACGATCCGGCGAAGTACAAGAACTCGTCGGAGACGCCGATCTACACGAAGTCGAAGACGCTCTACGGGCTGAACTGGGCGAAGGCCGACATCGCCAGGAACGACCAGGTGATCGTGTGCGAGGGGTACACCGACGTGATCGGGTTCCACCGTGCCGGCGTGCCGCGGGCGGTGGCCACGTGTGGCACGGCGCTCACCGAGGAGCACGTCCGTCTGCTCAAGCGGTATGCCAGCAAGGTCGTGCTGGCCTTCGACGCCGACGCCGCCGGCCAGGGCGCCGCGGCGCGGTTCTACGAGTGGGAACAGGCGCACGCCGTGGAGGTGTCGGTGGCGAAGCTGCCGGCGGGTCGTGATCCGGGTGATCTGGCCCAGAGCGATCCTGCGGCGCTCGAGGCAGCCGTGTCGGGTGCGACGCCGTTCCTGGGTTTCCGGCTCCAGCGCACGCTGAACTCTCGCCCGGTCGATTCGCCCGAGCATCGGGCGCGGCTGGCCGAGGAGGCGATGGCGGTGGTGAACGAGCACCCGAATCCCAACGTCCGCAAGCTGTACGCCGGCGAGGTGGCCACGCGAGTGGGGCTCCCGGTGGGCGACCTCGTGCAGATCGCCGAGCGAGGATCGCGGCGGCCGGCGATCCAGGTGCAGACCAAGCGCGCCCGTGGGCCGATGGAGAACGCCGAGTTCGCCGCGTTGGTGCTGCTGGTGCAGGACTGGGACGAGATCGCGCCGTGGCTGATCGAGTCGCTCTTCGACGACGACGCGAACCGGATGGCGTTCGTGGCGCTCGCCGACGCCGGCGGCGACCTGCGGTCGGCCCTCGAGACAGCTGCTCCGGATGCGCGCCAGGTGCTCGAACGCGCCGCCGTCGCCGACTTGAACCTCACGCCCGAGGTGGAGGCGCGCACGTTGATCGGTGCGGCGGTACGGCGGGAACTGCGCCAGCGGTCGCACCTCGTCGACACGGGATCGATCGAGGAGAACAGGGCTGCCCGCCTCGACGTGCTGGCCCTGGACGAGCCCGATCGTGAACGCGCTCTGGCGGCTGCCGAGTCGTTGCTAGGTTGGCTGCATCGACGATCAGAGGAGCGTTCCGATGCCGTCGGCTGACACCGGTTCGACCGCACCCGACGACGTCCCCATCGAGACGCCGACACCTGCAGTTCCGTTCCTCGGTGTCGACGCCGGCGAGTGGGAGGACCTGGTCGATCGCGGCCGCGAGTCGGGCGGGGTGCACGCCGAGGACGTCACCCACGTGCTCCGGCACGTGGAGTTGACCGGCGACGTGCTCACCGAGGTGCAGTCGGCCATGGCGGTCCACGGCATCACGATCGACGAGGCGGTCGACCACGTCGCCGACGACACGCCGTCGGGGCTGCGGCGTGAGGTGGTGGTGCACGAGACCGACGACGACGACGAGCAGCTGCTGAGCCGCCGCCGTGCGCGGCGCACCCGCAAGGTCGGCCCGAAGGGTGACGGCGGCACCTCCGATGCGGTACGCATGTACCTGCGCGAGATCGGCCAGGTCGACCTGCTCACCGTGGAGGACGAGCGGCGTCTGGCACAGCTGATCGAGGAGGGCAAGATCGCGGCCCAGCGCATCGACGCCGCGCATCAGCGCGCTGCGGACGCCGACGACCGGGCGCTGGCCGACGGCGAGGAGCGCATGCTGATGCGCGCCGTCAGCCGGGGCGAGCGGGCCAAGAGCGAACTCACCCAGGCGAATCTGCGTCTCGTGGTGAGCATCGCCAAGCGCTATTCGGGCCGGGGCATGCAACTGCTCGACCTGATCCAGGAGGGCAACCTCGGGCTGATGCGGGCGGTCGACAAGTTCGACCACACCAAGGGCTTCAAGTTCTCCACCTACGCCACGTGGTGGATCCGCCAGGCGATCACACGCTCGATCGCCGACCAGGCCCGCACGATCCGGATCCCGGTGCACATGGTGGAGCACATGAACCGGGTGACGCGAGCCAAGCGGCAGATGCACCAGGAACTCGAGCGCGAGCCCACCGTGGAGGAGCTGGCGGTGAAGGTGCAGCTCGATCCCGACCGGGTCCGCGAGCTGCTGCGGATCTCGCAGGATCCACTGTCACTCGACTCGCCGGTGGGGGAGGAGGACGAGTCGAACCTGGCCGACTTCATCGAGGACGAGTCCGTCGACAGTCCCGACGACGCCGCCACACGGTCGATGCTGCACGAGGCCGTCGGTGAGGTGCTCGGCGAGCTGTCCGAGCGCGAGCAGGAGATCGTGCGGTTGCGCTTCGGCCTCGACGGCGGCCGGGCGAAGACGCTCGAAGAGGTGGGCAAGGAGTTCGGCGTCACCCGCGAGCGGATCCGCCAGATCGAGGCCAAGACGCTGGCCAAGCTGCGTCACCCGCAACGTTCGCAGCGCCTGCGCGAGTTCCTCGAAGTCGAGTGATCCGGTCCGGATCCGGCCGGCTCCGCCGGTGACGTGTGATGGTGATCGTGTCGGCGATAACCTTCGCGTTCGACCTTCCGGGATAGCTCAGCTGGCAGAGCAATTGACTGTTAATCAATGGGTCGCAGGTTCGAGCCCTGCTCCCGGAGCAACGAGCACGGCCCTCCGCAGCGGCGGGGGGTCGTTCCTCGTTTTCGGCTCGGTGCCGTAGGTTGGTGCGGCCTACGGGTACGCGGGGCGGTAGCTCAGTCGGTCAGAGCAGCGGACTCATAATCCGTCGGTCGTGGGTTCGATGCCCACCCGCCCCACCACCAGCCTCACCCAGGTCGCCATGAAGCGGTGTCGCTCCGATCCCTGCGAACTCGGGGCAGAGTCAGGATCCTCACAGCTCGGACCGAGACAGCGACCGCCAATCGCCAGCGACTCTGTGGCTTCCTGGTGCTGCCGAAATGCTGCTAATGATGGTATTATGCAAGCATGCCGTCGATCACCGTTCGAGACGTGCCGGACACCGCTCGCGACGAGCTCGCGTCACGCGCCGCCCGATCTGGCCGGTCCCTGCAGGAGTACCTCCGTCAGGAGTTGATCGACCTCGCGAGTCGGCCCGACCCCGACGCGTTGGCTCGCCGCATCAGCGAGCGAAAACAACGCACGTCCACGACCCTGTCCGCCGCGAAGATCATCAAGCACCGAGATGCCGGCCGTCGATGACCGTCGTCATCGATGCCTCCGCACTCGTTGCCGCCCTCGTCGATACGGGACCGGACGGACAGTGGGCTGAGTCGCTGCTGACATCCGACCTCGCGGCGCCACACCTGCTCCCCGTTGAGGTGGCCAACGTGCTGCGTCGTGCGGTGAACGCTGGCGAGATCACCGACGACATCGCCTCGATCGCTCACGGCGACTTGCTCGACCTGCGCGTGGGACTCGTCTCCTACGAGACGGTTGCCGTCCGTGCATGGGAGCTTCGACACAACCTCACCTCCTACGACGCGTGGTACGTCGCCGTGGCGGAACTCCTGAATGCCCCGCTCGCCACCCTGGACCAGCGACTCGTGAACGCATCCGGACCGACCTGTCCCTTTCGGACACCGACCGAGTAGCCCTACCCTTCACCACACCGCAACCAAAGCCGACCGAGCCGAGGGCACGCATGTCACTCACCCCTGGGACGCCGCCGG
>Ga0102937_1000903_pt1 | contig 13419 bp, 9 predicted proteins | sample SalPonR2_B_D1_MG_FD_78213 | JGI IMG/M metagenome (GOLD analysis project Ga0102937, IMG submission 78213) | Salt pond soil microbial communities from South San Francisco under conditions of wetland restoration - Salt Pond MetaG R2_B_D1_MG | ecosystem: Environmental > Aquatic > Marine > Intertidal... | reverse complement strand
TATATTAAGAGGATTCTCGGCTAAAGACAAAATAAATAGTTTAAAACAGGAATAAATGTAATAAAATGGTTAAAAAGTTGTCGTTTGAAAACTCCAAACTAAATTTAATAATTTCTATAAAATCTCAGGTTAAAAATGGGCGCACTTCTCCCCGGGACCTGTAAGCTAGTTTTTGAGACTAGCTTTAGAATAACTCAGTAAAAAGAATTTGATTATGCTGCTCTGTAATTAAACCAGTCAGTAAGCCATTCTTCTGGAGATATATCTGATTCTTTAATCCAGGTATTGGCATGCATAACAGCATCTCGCATTATTATCCTGATAAGCCAGCGAGATTTAGAGCGGACATTATCATTTTCTAAATCATAATCTGTTCTGACCCGGCTGTTGCGTCTTTCAGAAGAAGTTCTCTTTTTCATCGTGTTTTTCCACTTTCTTGAATCACGGGGAGTAATGGTAAATATACGATTATCCCATTCAGGTTTGGTATGGACAGTACGACCATAATCAGAGTTTGAGCAGTTAAAAATAGGACAATTACAGCTTTTACGAGTAACATGAGGACATCTCCATTTATGACGATGCAATTTTTTATCTAGGCCCCAGTTGGCCATAAGAAAACCACCTTTACAGATCGGAACACCTTTATCATTAACTTTAAGAGGTGGATCATATTTAAAATTACCTTTGTTATTTTCATTAAGATCAATAAAAGCTTCTATCTTCCAGTATTCAAGTAAATCATAGGTGGCATAATTATCATGAGCGCTATCAAGGATGTCTTTATTTAGGTTAAATTCCGAATAAAGAGTTATCATTTTATATAAAGCTGAGGTATGAGACACACTGTCATGTCTTGCAGCCTGATTTAATACAGAAAAGACAGGCAGATCATAGGGGCTGTCAGCAGCGGTAAAAGTATAGTTACTATAGCCGTAGACATATTTTCCACGATAGCTATCCCAACCCCAGTTGGCAGTGGGATCACTAAAACGTCGTGGACAGTCGCAATTAAAGATACCATTTTGACGGCAGTCACAATCTCTGGTGCCCATTGGTGAAGCACCAGTTTGAAAGATCATGCCGTCACCGGAAACAGCCAGGTTAGCAGTATCTCCAAGGAGACCTTTTTTAGCAGAAGGCATGACAAAACATTCCTTAAAGATTTGCTGTAGAGAACTGTCAGATCTCTCGGGTTGAGTTTTGTTTTCATCTCTAAGGATACGATTAACCAGCTTCTGTACGATATTCTTGTGTTTAGGCGGTTGTTTCTGGTTTTTTTTCAGTTTCTTTTTAGGCTTTGAAAGGGGTTTATGCATTTTAGTGCATCTTTGAACACGATGGCCGGTATCAAAATCGCAGAGCCTATCTTCGAAATCATAAAAAGTACCGACACCAGGGGTATTACCCGGATTAAAACCGGAAACGATAGCCCAGAAGGGTTCACTTTTTAGTTTTTGAACCCAGCGGGTAATGGAACCTCCGTTACCATACTGACACATTAGCCAGTAGGAGCGGAAAAGGCATGCTGGATCCCAGGGTTTTTCACCTCGAGGATGATAAGTAGAAAAAAGAATATCTCTGACAGGAATAAGGTCGGTTAAAAAAACCTTAAAGACAACGAGAGCATTTGAAACAACTGTTTTAAAAAAGTGTTCATTACCAAAGTAAACATTAAGCAGAAAGACCAGATGACTTTGAAACTCTTTATGAGTGTGTTCTGATTTAAACATAGATAACACCATCCTAATTAATATTTAGGGTAAAAATATGTCCCTATATTTAATTATGGAGGATGTGGAAAATGACTAAAATGAAAAAGTCAAGTCTGAAAAACAAAGATAAATAGCAGTAAGTGGCTATGACATTAATATATTGAAAAGATAGTATAAAAATCGCAGTATAGCTTTTATTTAAGAGGCTTAATAAAAATAGAAATTATTGGTTTTGTGTGGAGTGAAAAGAATCATTGAGGGTTAGCAACCCTTAGGAATAAAGGGCTTATTTAGCCGAAAATCTTAATTAATTAGAAAGGAGTGGGAATATGCCGCCTAAGAAAAAGTATTCAAGGCAACAAATTGTGGATACTGCATTTGAATTGGCTAAACTTGAGGGTATAGAAGGTCTTACAGCAAGGAAAGTAGCTGATGAATTGGGAAGTTCAGTAGCACCCATATATGTAAATTTTGATGATATAAAAGATTTAAAAAAGGCTGTAGCAAATAAAACTTTCAAAGTTAGTCGTGAGCTGTCAAAAACAGAAGTTACAGGTGATAGATTTTTAGACATAGGTATAGCAAGTCTACGTTTTGCTAAAGAATATAGTATATTATTCCAGGAATTAGTATTAAAAAAGAATGATTACATGGAAGACTATGACGAGCAACTTGGAAATGAAATTATACAGGAGATGAAAGATGATAAAGAATTAGGAGATTTTAATGATGAAGAATTAATGATGATTTTATTAAAAATGCGAATTTTTCAGTTGGGTCTTTCTGTTATGGTTGCTAATGATTTACTTCCTGAAGATTTTGATGAAGAGGCTCAAATAGAACTTTTAGAAAGTATGGGGACAGATGTCATTACTTCGTCTCGTCTCAATAAAAAAGATAAATAGGGATTATAACTTATTATCGGGATGACAAACATTAAGGAGGTTTATATGAAGAAGTTAGTTATTATAGGTGGAGGCATTGCAGGATTAACAGCAGGGATTTTTGCTCAAAAGAATGGGTTTGAAAGCATTATACTTGAAAAACACCACACTTTAGGTGGGGAGTGCACAGGCTGGGACCGTCAGGGCTATCATATAGATGGATGTATACATTGGCTTGTGGGTACAAAAGAAGAGACCCCTATTAGAACTCTTTGGGAGACCGTTGGTGCTCTTGATGATATAGAGATTTATGAACCTAAGAGCTTTATGGCAGTTGAGTATGAGGATGTTACAGTACATTTTTATCGGGATCTGGAAAAACTTAAAAAAAGCTGGTTGAAAATATCACCTGAAGATAAAAATATGATAGAAGACTTTTGTAAAGACATCAAAAAATTACATACATTTTCTGTTCCTGTGGGAAAACCATTTGATATGATGAATATTTTTGAAAAATTTAAATATATGTTCTCTATGAAAAATGTTGGCCCGATAATGAATAAATATAACAAAATCAGTGTACAGGATTTTGCCCAAAAGTTTAAACATCCGGCACTAAGGACAGCCATTTCTTCTTTCCTACCAGAAGGAGATTATAGTGCTGTGTCAGTTATATTTCCCCTTGGAACCTTTACAGGGGGACAATCTTCTATTCCAATGGGAGGTTCTAAAGCATTAGCTATGCGTATGGCAGATAGATACCTATCATTAGGAGGTAAAGTAGAAACCTCCAGTGAAGTAGTAGGAATTGATATTGAAGAAAAAACAGTAAAGGAAATCAAGTGTAAAAATGGTAATTATTATGAAGCTGATTATTTTATTGCAGCCACTGATGCCAATGTATTGTATGAGCATTTACTGGACGGGAAATACCCCGACCAGCAATTTCAAAAGAGATATGATAATACAAAAGATTATCCCTTAGCTTCAAATATCTATATAGGAATTGGTTATAAAGGTTCAATGGATAATATTACGCGAACACTTAAATTTCCTGTAGAGTCAATAGATATTAAACAAAATGAAAAACCGATAGAATATCTGCAAATGACACATTATGCATATGAACCTAATTTTGCTCCAGAAGGCCATACAGTTATAACATTTGCTATTAATCAATTTGAACCTGAATTGGATTGGTGGGAAGAACTTATAAATGATAAAGAGACATACAATAAGGAGAAAACACGTATAGGAATGAGTGTAATTAAGGCAATGGAAACTCGTTTTCCTTACATGCAGGGAAAGCTAAAATTACTTGATGTTGCTAGTCCTCAAACATATGCAAAATATTGTAATGCATATCGTGGCGCTTTTATGGGCTTTTGGCCAACATTACAGGGGAAAGAATTGCGACATAATGGGTATATTAAGGATTTGAATAATATCTTTCTTAGTGGCCAATGGCTGCAACCTCCAGGCGGTCTTCCTACATCTTTAGTTACAGGTAAAGATACAATAATGAGGTTATGTAAAAAGGAAAGAAGAGAGTTTATAGCTGTATAGATAAATAGTAAGGTGTATTATTTGAGTAAAAAATTAACTAAAAATGATAGAGAGATGTGATACAAGTGAATAAGGAAAAGGCAAAAAAAACAATCGAAAAATTATTTAAAAAGACTGTAAATAAGTCTTCCAAACAAAATAGTATACATTTATTAATTAATTCGGAAAGATTAGATTTTAATATGGATTTGGCAGGGAGTTCTAAAGATAATATTCATATAGACTCTGAGCAGCCTTATTATATTGCTAGTGTCGGAAAATTATTTACATCTATTTTAGTTGGTATATTGTATGAAAATGGAAAATTAAATTTTAATGATAACATAAGTAAGTTTTTAGATGATAAATTGTTAAAAAACCTACATATTTACAAAGGAAAAGATTATTCTGAAGAGATTAAAATTAAACATTTATTAAATCATACGTCAGGTTTATATGACCATTGGGATCCACTCTTAGAAAATCTTTTTGAAAATCCGGATGTTATTATGTCACCAAAAAAGATCATTGCATGGTCAAAAGAAAATTTAAAAACACATTGTCCTCCTGGGGAAGGATTTAATTATTCTGATACAAATTATCACCTATTAGGTTTGATAATTGAGGAAATAACTGCAACGCCTTTTCATGAAGCATTAAAAGAATATATTTTTAAACCCCTTAAGATGAAGCAATCTTCAATGCTTCATTATTCTAAACCAATTGAGGAAAACAAATATCCAATGGCAGACTTTTACATTAAAAATGCTAAATTAACTAATTATCCTGCTTATGCTAATATTGATTATGCGGGAGGAGGGATAGTCGCACCTGCTAAAGATTTATTAGAATTTATGAAAGCAGTTGTTAAACATCAAATCATTCAAAAAGAAACCTTCGAAAAGATGAAAGATTGGACTAAATATTCACTCGGTATTGATTATGGATATGGGTTGATGAATTTTAAAACCATTCCCTTATTAATGCCTAAGAAGTATAATATGTGGGGACATGCTGGAGCTACCGGTGCCTTTATGTTTTATCATCCAGAATTAGACACCTATTTAATCGGCACTTTTAATGATTTTAGATTTGAGAAAAAATCTATTAGATTTTTATTTAAGGTTATAAATAAATTGTATAAAGAAATATAGTTAAGTTGATTATATTTGTGGTTTATTTGGAATGAATTCGGATGAGATAATAAAAAATAGTTACTATGATAAATATGTAAGTTGACACGGTTATAATGGCAAAATTGAGCTAAGACAAGTTTAAAAAATGATTCTGAAAGCTAAATTCATAGGATGGGAATTTGGTAATGTTTGGGAGATTGATTAGGTAATAAGTAATACATATTTGAGGAATAATAAACAGACCCCAGCAGCTAATCTACAATAATTGTAATTAAATTTGTTCTAGCCACTCGCCGTCCGAATTATATAAAAACCTGAAAAAAATAACAAAACCGGAAGTGTAGACTTCCGGTTGATTTCTTATATTTACTTTTATGTAATATAATCTGACAGTATATGGTATATAAAATATAAAAATGGTGCCGAAGGTGGGATTCGAACCCGCACAGGCAAGATGCCCACAGCGCCCTCAACGCTGCGCGTCTGCCAATTCCGCCACTTCGGCACGAATTATATATTATCATATTATTATTGAAATTGTCAAGCAATTAACATATATTATATTTTCTATATATTATTATATAAACAAGATGTAAATATAGCAAAAAAAATATTTTGATTTTAATAATATTCTTAATAAAATTATCAAGTATGAGGAGGTAAAAAAATGAAAGCGGAAGGTAAAAATGTTGCTATTTTTGTAGCGAATGAATATGAAGATTTAGAAGCTTGGTATCCTTATTTGAGGTTAAAAGAAGCCGGTGTAAATGTAACAATAATTGCTTCGGATAATGTTGAGGGTAATGTAGTAAAGAGTAAACATGGTTATCCAATCAAAATAGATAAAAAAGCTAAAGATGTAGATCCAAATAAATTTGATGGAGTCATTATTCCAGGTGGATACGCGCCAGATACATTGAGAAGATGTAATAATACATTAAAGTTCGTCAAAAACATGAAGGAAAATAACAAGCTAATTGCTTCAATCTGTCATGGAGGTTGGGTATTAGCCTCTGCTGGCGTTATTGAGGGTAAAACATTGACTTCTACCCCTGCTATTAAGGATGATCTAATTAATGCTGGTGCAGTATGGGTGGATGAAGAAGTAGTTGTAGATCAAAAATTAGTCACATCTAGATCTCCTAAAGATTTACCTGCCTTTCTAAAAGAAATTTTACAGGAATTAAAAAGTCTTTAAATTAAATATAATATAGATTATTAAATAAAATGAGGTAGAGGGGCATATGCCCCTCTATTATTTTTGACAGGGGAATAGAATAATGATATAATTCCGAGTAGAGTAGTCAACATTAAATTTTAGTAAATTGTTATATACAAAAGGAGGTTTTTTTATGTCTGTAAGAAAAGTAAAAGAAGATGTTTATTCAGTTGGTGTAATTGACTGGGATAGAAGGCTTTTTGATGAATTAATTCCTTTACCAGATGGCACAAGTTATAACTCTTATCTGGTTAAGGGAACAACCAAAAATGCTTTAATTGACACAGTTGAACCTGATTTTGCAGGTGAATTAATAAAAAATTTACGTGCAAGTGATGTTACTAATATAGATTATATTATTTCAAATCATGCAGAACAGGATCATTCTGGTTCAATTCCTCAGATTTTAGATGTCTATCCTACAGCTACAGTTTTAACAAGTGAAAAAGGTAAAGATATGTTATTGGATTTATTAGAAATAGACGAAAATAAAATAAAAGTTGTTTCTCATGAAGATACAGTATCATTAGGTGACAAGACATTAGAATTTATTGATACCCCTTGGGTCCATTGGCCTGAGACGATGTCAACATTTTTAAAAGAAGATAATATACTCTTTTCTTGTGACTTTTTTGGTTCCCATCTAGCTACTAGTGATTTATTTGTTGAAGATGAAAATGAGGTTTATCAGGCAGCCAAAAGATATTATGCAGAAATAATGATGCCTTTTAGAAAAGTAATCAAATCAAATCTAGTGAAAGTTAATAATTATGATATAGATATTATTGCTCCTAGTCATGGGCCAATTTATGATGATCCAGAATTTATCCTAGATGCTTATAAAAATTGGACTAGTGATCAGGTTAAACCAGAAGTAGTTGTTCCCTATGTATCTATGCACGGCAGCACTGAAGACATGATAGATTATTTTGTGAAGAAATTAATTGAAAAAGATATTAAGGTAAAACCATTTAATTTAACCAAAATGGATTTAGGAGAACTTGCAATTTCACTAGTAGATGCTTCTACAATTGTTCTAGGTTCTCCAACTGTATTAACAGGTCCACACCCCTTAGCAGTTTATGTAACTTATTTAGCAAATGCATTGCGACCTAAGACCAAATATGCATCAATAATAGGTTCTTATGGGTGGGCAGGTAATATGGTTGATGATGTAGTTGGCATGTTAGATAAGCTAAATGTAGAGTTATTAGAACCTGTTGTTTCAAAAGGAACAGCAAAAGAAAAAGATTATAATGATATAGATCGATTGGTTGAAGAAATAGCTGAAAGAATAAAATAAATAAGTTAAAACAGCACAATTATTTGGAGCCGAGTAAAATCGGTTCTTTTTTTTGTCAAAAAATATGCTTTAATCCTTATATATAGTAAATTAATGGTATTAGTAAGCAGGAATTGTTTTACAAGATATAGAATAATTAATATTAGTATCTTATTTATTGGAGGGACATTACATAATGAGTGAGGATAAAGAAGATAGTAGAAATACAAACAAATGGATTATTATATTAACTATTTTGATTTTAGCATTTCTTGGATTTTACTTTTATAATCAATATGGTTATCTTTTATTAGAACCAAAACAAGAATCTTTAGAGGTAAGTAACAATCAACAGGATATTGATCAAACAGAAGAAAATAGTAATAATAGTGTTGATCATGAGGAAAGTGAAGCATCTATTAATGGAGATAATAATAAAACAAACGGAACAAGTTCAAATCAAGATAGCCAAGTTACAGATTCGGATTTAAGTAAAGAAGAAACTGAAAATGGCGTAATGGATTTAGAAGATAATAACCAAAATAGTGAAGAAAAAATTACAGAAAAATCTTCAGATGAAAAAACAGATGTAAACCAAAAAAATAATGGAGATACTAATAATGTTATTGAACAAAATGATCAGGAAGATTCTACACAAGTTACATCAACTCAAGATATAAATAATAATGAGCAAATAAGAGATTCAAACGGTAATTTGGCTAGAGAAATTGATTTATTAATAATAGGTCAGGATAAAAAGGAAAATGTAGAAGAAGGCAAAGTACAATCTGATTCAATTATATTAGCGAATTTAAAACCCAATAGAAAGATTTTAAGTCTCACCGCAGTTCCTTCTCATAAAGAATATCAAGGACATAAATTACAATATTATAATAAAGACCAGTTAATGAATATTATGTATGAGATTACTGGTATAAATCCAGATTACTATTTTGTAATAGATTATGAAGGTTTTAAAAATATAGTAAATCTGATAAGTGGTGTAGAAGTAAATATTAATAAAGAATTTGAAGTACCAGAATTAGGATTATATTTAAAAGAAGGTAATAATTTATTATCAGGACAAGAAGCTTTAAACTATGCAAGATACTATGACCCAAATGAAAATGAACTTACAAGGATAAAAAGGCAAAAACAAGTAATGCAAGGGTTCGCTAATAAGATATTTCAAAAAAATACACTATTAGATATTCCACGATTATATAAAACAATTGTACAGACCATAAGAAATGTAAAGACTAATTTTGATTATGACCTTGCTATTGAATCTTATAACTTCATTAGAAACAGTAGTGATTTCAAGATAAATTATGATGTTTTGGAAATATATGATAAATGATAATAAAAATATATAAATCGAAGTATTAACTAGTATTAAAGAGTATGATATAATATATATGAGTTAATCTTAAATAATAATAGCAAAATACTTTGACTTCATATTATCTTTTGTGTATACTATTTATTGCTGGATGTGAAAATCCTATGCAATTTTTACAATAAGGGCGAATAGCTCAGCTGGGAGAGCACCTGCCTTACAAGCAGGGGGTCACAGGTTCGAGCCCTGTTTCGCCCACCATTGAAACGGAGGCGTAGCGAAGTGGTTGAACGCGCCGGCCTGTCACGCCGGAGATCGCGGGTTCAAATCCCGTCGCCTCCGCCATTTGTTGTGGTGGGGTAGCTCAGGTGGTAGAGCAGTGGACTGAAAATCCTCGTGTCGCCAGTTCGACTCTGGCTCCCACCACCATTTTTAATAATAATAATATAAAATGCGGAAGTAGCTCAGCTGGTAGAGCATCTCGTTGCCAACGAGAAGGTCGCGGGTTCGAGTCCCGTTTTCCGCTCCATTATGGCGGCATAGCCAAGTGGTAAGGCAGAGGACTGCAAATCCTTTATTCGACGGTTCAAATCCGTCTGCCGCCTCCATACATTTTTTATCAAAACTGTATGGATGCTGTCATAACAAAGTTAAACACAAATATATTAATGTCAATAATTGAATAAAAGTTTTCCTTATATTAGAAAGCAAGGCAAAGGATTTTTACCGGTTTTTAGGTAAGTCCTATGCTTTGCTTTTTTGTATTTCAGGGGTTATTTTTTGAAATAAATCTAGGGAGAATTTAAAATGGAGAGGTTAAAAATTATCAGAGATAACTCGCTGACATTGAAAGAAGCTTTTGAGAAATTCATTAGAAATTGTAAAATTAAGGATTTATCAGAATATACAATAATCTATTATAAAAAATCGTATAATTATCTTACCAAGTATCTGAAAAGTGAGTATGATAATCCGGAGAATATAACAATAAAATATTTGAGCAAAGAGGTTGTTGATGAATTTATCTATTGGCTGAAGGATAACTATAATATGAAAAATGGCACAATTAATACTCGGTTAAGAGGTATTAGAGCGTTTTTATATTATCTTATGGAACAAAAGTATTTTGAAAGATTACACCAAGATTAAATATCGGGAGGGTAATGATACTGTGAAGGCTTTCTACGAAGATAGAATAAGAGAAGCCTCGGAGGAATATTTACCTAAATCCGATGTTCATGACGTCTACAAAGAATACTGCCAAAAACTCGGTATGGATCATGTCAGTCGGAAAAAATTTACCTCCCGGCTCAAATCATTAGGAATAAAGGACGGCCAAAAAAGGATCGATGATAAACCTACTAGGTGTTTCCATGATATAAAGATAGAATAATACCATGGAGTTTTATCTAACCTTTAAAATTATTTAAAGCATAAAGACTAGGGGTAACACTGATTTATATAGGTGTTACCCTTTTTATATTTGTCATCATAGTTATTAGAAGAGCTTTGTCACGAAGTTACGGGGGATTAGGATCTTTCATAAGCATATATATTATTATAAGTATGTTTTTTGACTCTACAAAATGTATAACATCGTAACTTCGTTACTGGATCCTATAACCACTGTTATTTCAGGGTTTTCAGCGTAACAGTCTTATAGATACTTTGTTACTTTGTTCCTCGTATTGTATAAGAAACCGGGTATATATTTGATATCGGAGTAATAAATAGTTTCGGCATTGATAAAAACTTTCTGACAGGAAAGAGGAACCTTCCCTTCGTGTTTAGATGGAAATTGTTTATGCCGAATTGGTACGGGATAATCCGTATCGAATTCTTTAATTATACCCCGAGCCTGTAAATATTTCGGTTCTTAAAAGTAATTACCCCTCTTCGAACTGCAAGGATATTGGAGTCAACGCTTAAATTTGACTCATTGAAAGTAAATAGCCTAATCAGATGAGACAATGAGAGCGAATTGATTATTAGCCCCTCTAAATAAATGGTTTTGGTTTTTGGATTTTAATTAGCCATCTTTGAAAATTTACCTTTCGATAGTTTAAACACATCAAAAATAATCTTAAAGTTTATTTTGAATAGTAGTGGAGATCATATTTGTATTTGAACTGTTAGGAAATTCATGAGCCTATCTATTAGTTGGTTTTTGGATTTCCGGAATCTTTTGATGCCCGACCCCTTTATTGAAACAGAAAAAGGTATACCTATTAAACATACTTTCAATATTAATTAGGCATACCTTTTGTAATTGAAATTTGTTTTGTTTCTCTCTTATCTTATCATTCCCAGGAAAGAGATGGATAATCAGTATCAGAACCAAAATCCCAAATTGTTGTTTCCCAGGAAGTATACATTGGATCTCCATCTATTGTGCTATCAGCTGTTCCTTCCTGCATCTGCTTAGTAGTTCGTGGTGAACCTTTTCCAGTGTCACTTTGTCCTGAGGTTTCTGAATTATAATAACAATTAGCTATATATTCTCCAGTATCTTTACCAACCAATCCACCAATACCTGTTCCTGTTCCTGTGACAGCTCCTATTGAGAAGCAATTACCTATAGTACTTCCATTACCAGTAAAACCAACCAACCCACCAATATTATTATTTCCATTTACATTTCCTCTTGAATAGTTGTTTACTATAGAACCATAATTATTATAACCAACCAATCCACCACATTCACTATCACCAGATACATTTCCAGTTGCATAACATTTTTTAATACCTGAGGATTCATTATACCCTACTAAGCCGCCTATTCTATTATTACCTTGAACTGTTGCTTTAGAATAACAATTTGTTGTTGTATTTGCATTGAAATTATGTCCAACTAGACCACCGACTGTACTAACTCCATCAATGGACCCATCAGAAATACTTGAATTAATTATATTACCTCCATCATTTATTCCTGCAATTGCACCAACATGACTATATCCAATTATATTAAAATTCATTGACTTCAAGTCCTTTATAGTTCCTTCATGAATATATCCAAATAAACCTGTAAACTTTTCTTCAGAATCTGGACGATTAATCTCAAGATCTGCAATGGTTTTATTATTACCATCAAATTCACCAGTAAAGGATCCCTCTAAATTATAAGCAGATTCAGGTATACCTATAGGAGCCCAACCTTTTCCTTCATTAGCAGAACTACTAGCTAAATCAGCATATCCTAAAGTAGTTAAATTCAGATCATTCATTAAAATGTAATTTGCATCTAAATTATTTCTAATATCATCTAAATCTTTCCAGTTATATATGCCTCTATATCCTGTTGGTAAAAGATTAATTGTTTCTGTTAAATCAGCACCACTAACAGTTAAACTATTATCATTGATATCTTCATAACCAGTAGCAGTTATATCATAATTATATGTACCATCTTCTTTACTAAAAGTGATCATTCCATTACTATTTGTTGTTTGATCATTTTCTCCTTCTAATGAGACAGTTACTCCTTCTATAGGATCACCGTTTGTATCAGTAATACTTAAAACAACATTGTAAGTATTTATTGAAATAGACAAGGATTCATTTAATGAAACATCCTCCCCATTAACAATTGCAGTACCGTCTAAAGGATCATATCCTGTAGCTATAACATTATAATCATAAGATCCGTCTGGTTTGTTAAAAGTCACAACACCATTACTATCTGTTGTTTTTGATGAACCGTCTAAGGTTACTGTGGCTCCTTCTATCGGGTCATCACTCTCATCTAATACAGAAAAATTTACATTATAGTTTGAGACTTGTGATAAGCCGCCCTCATTATTAGAACAGCCAGTAATTAATATCGACAAAGTGATTAGAATAATGATAAAGATGATCTTAATCAGATAATTATTTTTCAACATTAATATCCTCCCTTATATTTTTGTATAAATATTGCAAAATTACATAAATAAACTAATAAGTTATATTTAGATAAAAAGTAAAAAAATCCTTTAATTAAATAAAATAAGTAAGGTTTTATTTCGTATTTGTTAAAGCATTAAATGAAAATTTTGACACCAACATATGTAAAATCTAAATGTTTAAGTCAATAGATAAATGTACAAAAAGGTAATCTAAAAATGTACAGGTAGCCAAGATCCCAATTTAAAATTAATTTAATCCATTTTTGATTTTAGCATAGAATTTTTAAGTCGATAACTCTGTCCCTGGAAAACTAATATCTGAGCATGATGGATTAAACGATCAACCATTGCTGTAGTTAATCTGTTATCACCAAGAACCGTATTCCAGCGTCCAAATTCTAAATTAGTAGTA
>Ga0102937_1000887_pt1 | contig 13570 bp, 10 predicted proteins | sample SalPonR2_B_D1_MG_FD_78213 | JGI IMG/M metagenome (GOLD analysis project Ga0102937, IMG submission 78213) | Salt pond soil microbial communities from South San Francisco under conditions of wetland restoration - Salt Pond MetaG R2_B_D1_MG | ecosystem: Environmental > Aquatic > Marine > Intertidal... | reverse complement strand
CCGCACTTCAAGCCGTACGATCCTTGGTGCATCTCTGGAAACGGTGCCCTGAACCTGCCGCCGCAGGCGATATCGACGGCTCCGACGACACCTGCACGTGCCGGCCCTGACCCACGGCGCGCCCGACCAACCTGCCAAGGAGTATCTCCATGGAAGCTCAACTCATTGCCGCCCTTATCCTGTTGCCCTTCACGGCTGTCTTCATCTATGCGGGCATCCACGAATACCGGCGCTACAAGTCCGAGGGCCGCGCGAATTACGGGCTTGTCTACGACGAAGAGACGGGAGCGAGCCACGTGACCGGGATCTCCGAGGGCGAGGACGCGTACGACCCCGCAGACTTCGATCCCAGCGACTACAACGAACGGGCAAACAGGAACGAGACCGACGACGACAAGGCCTAAGGCCCGGGAGTATCGGAATCGCCATCTGAAATGGCGCTCGCTGACCTGTTGACGTCTCCAACCCGACATCTGCAAAAGTGCTACTGGTCGGTTCTGCCAAGGGTTCGTGCCCTGGGAAAAATCGAGCTTTTCTCGATTACAGCAGCCCTTCGCCCCGACGAAATCACTGGTTTTGACAGGCTTCCGAGCTCCGCCATGCGCGACGCCGCGGCGAAGCACCGCGTTGTCGCGCGGAGCGGTCATCGGCGACCTGCGCGGCGCGCGTCTGCGTCACGCCCTCCGTGCCTAAGTGGCCGCCACCCTGAACATGAACTGAAACCCGCAGCGAACGGCCGAACGGTCCGCCTCAGAGCCGTCCGAAACGCCGCGCCTGTCCCGCCGTCCAGTTGACGGTGAGTTCGGGGCCGTGCTCGGTCTGGCGTTCGGCCCGCACCACGCCCTGTTCGTAGAGCCAGGCGCGGCGCCGGCCGTCGGCGGGGTCGAGGGTGAGCACCACTTCGGATCGCGCGCCGAGAAGGGCCGCCTCGACGGCCTCGAAGAGCGGCCCGAAGCCTTCGCCGGTCACCGCCGAGCCCAGGAAGACCCCGTCACGGCGGGCGGCCAGCGCTTCGGTGCGGGAACGCGCATCGGGGTCGAGAAGGTCCGCCTTGTTCCAGAACTCGAAGACCGGCGTTTCCTCGGCCACTCCGAGTCCGGCCATGATCTCGGCCACGTCGTCGGCCTGTTCCTCGGTCTCCGGATGGGAGATGTCGCGGACATGGACGATGAGATCGGCCTCGAGCACCTCCTCCAGCGTCGCGCGGAAGGCGGCGACGAGCTGGGTCGGCAGGTCAGAGATGAACCCCACGGTGTCGGACAATATGGCCTCGCCGCCTCCGGGCAGCGAGAGCGAACGCATCGTGGGGTCGAGGGTCGCGAACAGCATGTCCTTCGCCATCACTTCTGCGCCGGTGGCGCGGTTGAAGAGCGTCGACTTGCCGGCGTTGGTGTAGCCGACGAGGGCGACGAGGGGGTAAGGAACCTTTGCGCGGGCCGCGCGATGGAGCGTGCGGGTCTTGGCGACCTTGTCGAGCTGGCGTTTGAGGCGGATGAGCTGGGTGTCGATCGCCCGGCGGTCGGCCTCGATCTGGGTCTCGCCGGGGCCGCCGACGAAGCCGAGGCCGCCCCTTTGCCGTTCGAGGTGGGTCCAGGCGCGCACCAGGCGCGTGCGCTGGTAGCTGAGGGCCGCCATCTCGACCTGCAGCACACCTTCCCGGGTCCGCGCGCGGTCCGAGAAGATTTCCAGAATGAGCGCGGTCCGGTCGAGAAGCTTGACCTTCCACGCCCGTTCGAGGTTTCTCTGCTGCACCGGCGTCACCGGTCCGTCGATCAGCACGAGTTCGATGTCGTCGTCCTCGATGCGCCGGCCGAGTTCCTCGAGCTTGCCCTTGCCGAAAAGCTGGCCCGGCTGCGCCTTCGGCAGTCGCACGATCTCGGCGCCCGCGATCTCGAGCCCGGGCAGTGCACGAGCCAGCGACACGGCTTCTGCCAGAGCGAACACCGGGTCCCGCCGCGGGCCCCTGCCATCGATGTCCGGGTGCAGGATCAGCGCCCGGGTGGTCCGGGGCGCCGCCTCGGCCATGGCTATTCTTCACCCTCGTAGAGGCTGATCGGCTGCGACGGCATGATCGTGGAGATGGCGTGCTTGTAGACGAGCTGGGACTGGCCGTCGCGGCGCAGGAGCACGCAGAAATTGTCGAACCAGGTAATGACGCCCTGCAGCTTGACCCCGTTTATCAGGAAAATCGTGACCGGGACTTTCGTCTTTCGGACGTGGTTGAGAAATGCATCCTGCAAATTCTGTCTGTCGGAAGCCATGCTGACTTGCCCTTTTCTTCTTGGCGCCGTCCTCGGATCGGCGCGTGACTTCGCTCCCTCCACAATGCAGCGGGATACACGGCGACAGAAGACCGAAATTGTCGCAGAGCGTCAACAGCTTATCCGCGCCAGAAATCCGGGTTCAGAAGAGCGATGATCGCCAGTGCCTCGAGCCGGCCAAGGACCATCGCTGCGGCCATGATCGTCTTGGCGCCCGGCGAAAGGTCGAGAAGCGCGACGGGCTGGCTCATCGCCGCCTCGATGAGCGGGCCGCAGGTGGTCAGCGAGGCGATGGTGAGAACGAGCGCCGTCTCGAAATCGAGGCCGGTGAAGGTCAGCGCCAGCCAGACCGTCGCGATCGAGAGCGCGAAGAGCATGAAGGCGATCCAGGCGAGATAGGCGCCCTGCCGGCGGAACCGCCGCGCCGCCCGCCCCGCCCCGCCGATCGACGAGGGCTGGACGAGCTTTTCCATCTCGCGGGTGCCGTGCTTGTATAATGCGTAGACGCGCAGGAGCTTCACGCCCCCCGCCGTGGTCGCCACCCCGCCGCCGAAAATCGCGAGCCCCATGAGCACGAGACCGGGGGTGCGCAGCCCCGACCACGACAAGGCCGCATCCCACGACCCGCTGACCCAGCCCGTGGTGGTCAGAAACGACGCTGTGGTGAAGACCGCGCCCCAGAGCGCGCCGAGCCCCTGAAGCGCGGTCACGGTCGCATCGGATTCGATGGCGGCAAGCCAGTGGCGCAGGAACAACAGCACCGGCAGGGCGACTATGATGACAAGGCCCAGACGCAGCTCGGGGTCGCGCAAGACCGTGCGCAGACCATCGTCGCGTTCCTGCGTGGCGAAGGTGCTCCGCGAGAGGGCGAAGACGAGAAACAGAAGGATGAGCCCTTCGCCCGCCAGACCCGACGCCGCGCCGTCCGGCCCGCCGAGGGGAGAAAGCCCGCTTGTCGACAGCGTGGACATCGCGTGCGTCATCGCCACCAGAGGGGGGTCTCCGGACGCGATGAGCGCGAGCCAGAGAATGCCGGTGAGAACCGCGTAGATCGGAAACAGCGCCGCGGCGTAGCGGCGGATCCGTCGTTCCTGCCCCGCGAGACGGGTGATCTGGGTGAAGCTTTCCGCCCCCCGGCCCGGCCCCGCGGTCCCGAACACCTCGAAACCGCCGAGATTGAGCGGCGCGAGGACAGCGATGGCGGTCACCCAGACGAAGAATCCGCCGAACCAAGCGACCTCGGCGCGCCAGAGGTGCACAGGGGACGGCGTGGCGTTCAGCGGCAGCGTCGGTGCTCCGGTGGTGGTGATCGCCGACACCATGTCGAAGACCGCGTCGCCGTAGCTCACAACCCCGTCCATCGCGACCGTCATCGGCCAGGCCAGAAGCAGCGGCAGCGCGGCGTAGAAGGCGAGAATCGAGACGAGGTTGGCGCGGATCGGCTGGCGCACCCGGTGCGTCCAGGTCGCCAGCGCGAGCATCGCGAAAAGCACGAATGTCAGGAGAGCGGCATAGCCGAAGCCCCGCGCCGAGGGCCCGGCGTCGGTGGCGAGACCATGCGCGGCGGGAACCAGCATGGCCAGAGCCGAGAGCCCGATGAAGAGCACGAACAGCGGAAGCTCGACGATTCGCGCGAGCATCAGAAGTAATCGATCGACACCTGGAACAGGCGTTCGGCCTCACGCACGTCCCCGGCCAGCGCGAAGATCACGATGATGTCTCCGTCGTCGATCCGGGTGCCGCCGGTGGGCCGGATCACCTTGTCGCCCTTCTGAACCGCACCGACGAGGACGCCCTCGGGAAAGTCCACGTCGCGAATGAGCTGGCCGGCGATGGGCGAGGTCGAGAGCACTTGCGCCTCGATCACCTCGGCCTCCGCATCGCCGATGGAATAGACGGCCCGCACGCGGCCGAGCCGGATATGCCGCAGGATCGAGGAAACCGTGGTCGCGCGCGGGTTGATGTAGGCGTCTATCCCCAGAGGGGAGAGCATCGATTCCAGCGTCGGGTCGTTGACGAGCGCGATGGCCATCGGGCAGCCCTCGCTCTTGGCGCGCACGGCGGCGAGGATGTTCGTCTTGTCGTCGTCGGTGACGGTGAGCACCGCGTCGGCGCGTTCGATGCCGGCCTCTGCGAGGAGTTCCGCCGAGAGCCCGTCGCCGTTGAGCACGATGGTGCGTTCGAGCGCGTCGGCGGCGCGCTCGGCGCATTGACGGTTCTTCTCGATGACCTTGGCGCGCACCCGGTCGGTGCGGGCCTCGAGGGCCTGGGCCACCGCGAGGCCCACGTTGCCGCCGCCGACGATGACCACGCGCTCCTGGCGCTGAGAGGTCTTGCCGAAGATCTCCAGGGTGCGCGCCATGTCGTCGGCATGGGCGAGGATGTAGACCGCGTCACCGACGAAGAGCTGGTCCTTCGGCTCGGGCGCGAAGAGCCGCTTCCTGCGCCGCACACCGACGACGATGGCCCTCAGGGTCGAGAACAGGTCCGTGAGCTGGCGCAGGGGCGTGTTCACCACCGGGCAGTCCTCGTCGAGATAGATCCCGATGAACTGGGCCTGTCCCTCGAGGAAGGTCTGCACATCGAAGGCCGCGGGCGCCGACAGCCGTCTGAGCGCCGCCTCGGCCACTTCGCGCTCGGGGCTGATGACCACGTCGATGGGCATGTGGTCGCGCCGGTAGAGGTCGGAATAGATCGCGGTGAGATAGCTCTGGGCGCGCAGCCGCGCGATCTTGCGGGGCACGGAGAAAACCGAATGGGCGACCTGACAGGTCACCATGTTCACCTCGTCGGAATGCGTCGCCGCGACGATCATGTCGGCGTCCCGCGCCCCGGCCCGGTCGAGAATGTCCGGATAGGAGGCGTGGCCGGCGATGCCCTGGACGTCGAGCGTATCCGTCGCCCTGCGCACGAGGTCGGGGTTGTTGTCCACGACCGTGACGTCGTCGTCCTCGCCCGAGAGATGTCTTGCGATCTGCCAGCCGACCTGGCCCGCGCCGCAGATGATGACCTTCATGCGTTCCCCGAGCTGGCCTCGCGCGCTTCAGCCATGGCAGAGCGAAACGAAGGCGTCAATTCTGCCCGCAAGCACCCCCCGTGCCGCCCCGTCGGCCACCTGGCGCGGCGACGCACGGTTCGGGAAAGCCCGTGGCGGAATGATCCCGGGTGTCCGGTTCCGGATACGGCGCCGGACCGCCCCGCGCCATGCATCTCAGGACGCTTCCTTCACCTCGTCTCCATCCCCGTCGCCGCCCTCCTCGTCATCCTCGACCCGTGCCAGGCGCGCGCCGGCCTTCGACGATGTCACCACGCCCAGCGACTTCAGTTTGCGGTGCAGCGCCGAGCGTTCCATCCCGACGAAATTCGCCGTCCGCGAAATGTTCCCGCCGAACCGGTTGATCTGCGTCAGCAGGTATTCGCGCTCGAAGACCTCGCGCGCCTCTCGCAACGGCAGCGTGGCCAGCGAGCCGTGAAGCGCGACCCGCTCCTCGGAGCCGCCGCCGCTCTCGGGCAGTTCGGACGCCTCGATGGGAGCTGTCCCGTCACCGAGAATGAGCACCCGCTCTATCATGTTCTTCAACTGCCGCACGTTTCCGGGCCAGGACATCGTCTGAAGCCGTGCGACCGCGTCCTCCGTGATCTCGCGCAGAGGCAGGCCCTGCTCGGCGTTGCACTTGGCGACGAAATGGCGGGCGAGTTCCGGAATGTCCTCGAGCCTGTCCTCGAGCCCCGGCACCTCGATGGGCACCACGTTCAACCGGTGATAGAGTTCGGCGCGGAACCGCCCCGCCGCGACCTCGGCGCCGAGATTCTTCGTCGTCGACGAGATCACGCGAAGGTCCACCCGCACCTTGTCGTTGCCGCCGGCGCGCTGGAACTGCTGCTCGGTCAGCACCCGCAGGATCTTCGACTGGGTTCCGAGCGGCATGTCACCGATCTCGTCGAAGAAGATGATCCCGCCGTGAGCCTGCTCCAGAAGGCCCGATTCGAGCCCGCGCTCCGACGTGAGCCGGCCGAACAGCACGTCCTCCATGCGTTCGGGCTCGATGGACGCCGAGTTGACGGTGATGAACGGCCCGCCCGACCGCTCGGAATGAGCGTGGATATAGCGCGCGGCGATCTCCTTGCCCGCCCCGGAGGGTCCGTTCAGCATGACCCGCCCGTTCGAACGCGTGACCTTGTCGAGATTGGCCTTGAGGGTACGGAACGGGGGGCTCGCCCCGATCATCTCGGAGGGAACCGTCTCGCGCCGGCGGAGTGCGGAATTCTCCTGCCTCAGACGGGAGGCCTCCATCGCCCGGCGGATGACGACGAGAAGCTGGTCGATGTTGAAGGGCTTCTCGATGAAATCGTATGCCCCCTGCTTGATCGCCGCCACGGCGATCTCGATGTTGCCGTGGCCGGAGATGATGACCACGGGGATGTCGGGGTTGTCGCGCTTCACCGTCTTGAGAATGTCGATCCCGTCCATCTGGCTGTCCTTCAGCCAGATATCGAGAACGAGCAGCGCGGGCGGCTCGCGGTTGATCTCGGTCATCGCCGCGTCGGAGGTGCCGGCGACCCGGGTCGCGTAGCTTTCATCCTTGAGAATGTCGGAGATCAGCTCCCGGATATCGCGTTCGTCGTCGACTATCAGAATATCGCCCATGTATGGCCTCCGCTTGCCTCAAATCCTGTTCCTACTCCGCGACCTGAAGGTCGCGACTGTCGCTCGTGGCCGCCGTCAGGGGCAGGACGATTTCGGCGCGCGCGCCAATCTGTCCCGTCTCGTCAAGCGGCTCGGCATCGCTCAGCGTGAGCGTGCCGCCGTGTTCCTCGATGATCTTCTTCACGATGGGCAGGCCGAGTCCGGTACCCTTCGCGCGGGTCGTCACGTAGGGCTCGAAAAGCCGTCCGCGGTTGTCGGGCAGGCCGACGCCGTTGTCCGATATCGTCAGTCGGGCCGTGCCGCCAATGACTTCCATCGACAGATGGACCCGCGGCGCATAGCCTTCCGGAGCGCCCTTTTCTTCCAGCCCTTCAATAGCTTCTCCGGCGTTCTTGATCAGATTGGTCAGCGCCTGGCCGATCATCGTCGGATCGACCTCGACCGGCACCGATGCGTCCGGAAGATCGACCGTGAGCGCCGCGCGGCCCACCGCGCCCTCCTGAAGCGTCACCGCGTCGGTCACGAGCACCGCGAAATCCTGCGCCGAGCGCTCGGGCTCTGGCATCCGGGCGAATTTCGAGAACTCGTCGACGATGCGCCGCAGATCCCCGGTCTGGCGGATGATGACGCCGGTGAGCTGCTCGAGCGCCTCGGCCTCGTCGCCCGAAAGGTCGCGGAACTTCCGCCGGATCCGTTCGGCCGAAAGCTGGATCGGGGTGAGCGGGTTCTTGATTTCGTGGGCGATGCGGCGCGCGACGTCGCCCCAGGCGGCCATCCGCTGTGCCGAGACGAGATCCGTGACATCGTCGAAGGCGATGACGAAGCCTTCGGCCTCGCCGGCGGCGCTGCGGCGATTCGAGATGCGCACGAGGAGGTTCTCGATCGACCGGCCGCGAGAGAGCTTCACCTCGCCCTGCACGGTTTCGCGCGCGCCGTCCTCCATCCTTTCGAGGAGCGGGACGAATTCCGGGACGGCCACGGCGAGCGGGGCGGCCTCGGCCTCACCGCCCGGGAGCGCGAGAATGTCCTGTGCGGAGCGGTTGACGAAGCTCACCCGCGTGTCGGGGTCGAGGCCGATCACGCCCGAGGTCACCGAGGACAGCACCGAATCGAACAGGCGCCGCCGCTCCTCGATCTGCCGGTTGGTGGCCAGCAGCGCCTCGCGCTGGCCCTTCAGTTGGCGCGTCATCTGGTTGAAGAGCCGCCCGACCATGGCGATCTCGTCGTCACCATTCTCTTCGGGGACCTGCACGTCGAGGTCGCCCGCACCGACCCGCTGGGCCGCTCCCGCGAGCCGGCCCACCGGGCGCGACAGCCGCTCGGCGAACCACAGGCCCCACCAGATCGCCGCGAGCACGAGGATCACCGCGAATCCGACATAGAGGAGACCGAACTCGAAGACGATGCGGCCCCGCTCGGTCTCGAGCTGGGTATAGAATCGCGCCGTCTCCTCGGCGTCGTCGAGCAGTGACAGGATCCGCCCGTCGACATCACGCGTGACGTAGAGGAACCGGTCGGGATAGGCGTCGAGGGGCACGAGAGCGCGGAATTCCGAAAGCTCGAGGTCCTCGATCACCTGCGGCGCCTCACGCGCGGCAAGAATATCCTCCGGCCGGGGCGCTTCGAAGTCGAAGAGGTAGGAGCTTTCGCCGCGGGTGCGGATCTCTCCCGTTCCGTCGATCACGTAGGCCTCCTGGAGGCCCCGCTGGACGAGGGCCTGGCCTTGCGACAGAAGCTGGCGCAGCTCACCGTCGGAGACGAAAGGCGAATTCCGGCGGGCGTTGTCGAGGTATTCGGCGAGTGCGGTGGCGTCGGCGATGATGTCCTCGCGCTCGTCCTCGCGGTAGGCCTGGGCCGCGGTGATCGACGCACCGACGGCCGAACGCACGCGGTCGGAGAACCAGCCCTCCAAGCCGACGTTGATCGTGAGGCCCGCGAATATCGCTACCGTGATCGTCGGCAGGATCGCGATGAGCGCAAAGACCCCGGTGAGCCTCAGGTGCAGACGCGAGCCTGCCGAGCGCGCCCGACGCGCCGCGACCATGCGGGCGATCGTCGTGAGCACCAGGGCCGCGACGAGAAGGACGTAGACGAGGTCGGCGAGGATGACGAGGCGCAGCATCGGCGCCGTCGCACCCTGCTCGAGGGGGCCGAGGACGAGAAATGTCAGAAGGGCGAGGACAGGCCCCAGCACGACGAGACCTATGGTTCCCGCCGCGCGGACACGCTTGAGACGCGCCACGCGAAGGAAGCGTGCCAGGAACCGTTGATTGACGCGTCCGGTCACCCCGGAGCACCCCGCCCGTTACGCCGCAGATCGCGGCAACCGCCATGCTCGGCGACCTGATCTCCCTGTCGGCAGATCGGCCACTCTTATGTTGCGCTTTTACATCAACTTGCGGCGGCGTGTCACGCGAATATCGAGATCGGTGATCTTCTTTCTGAGCGTATTGCGGTTGATTCCGAGCAGTTCGGCGCATTTGGCCTGGTTGCCGCCGCTTGCATCGAGCGCGATCTCGATCAGGGGCATCTCCACCTCGCGCAGCACGCGCTGGTACAGTCCCGGTGGCGGCAGCATTTCACCGTGAAGGTCGAAATAACGACGCAGATGCTTGGCCACCGAGCCCGACAGCTTCTCGCCGTCCGACCCGCCGGTCAGCGGTTCCACGGCCGGCTGATTGCCGAGCAGCTGCTCGACCTCGGCCCGGGTCACCTCCTCCTCGCCGCCCGAAAGAAGCAGCCGTCGGACGGCGTTTTCGAGCTGGCGGACGTTGCCGGGCCAGCTGTAGGCGCGTACGAGATCCATCGCGTCCGGCGCGAAGACGCGCGAGGGCGCGCCGTCACGCCCGGCACGGCCGAGGAAGTGTTCGACCAGCAGCGGAATGTCGTCGACCCGCTCGCGCAAGCCCGGCACCGCGATCGTCACGCCGCCGAGGCGATAGAACAGGTCCTGGCGGAACCCGTCCTCCTCCATCCGCCGGGCGAGATCGGCCTGTGAGGTCGACATCACGCGGGGCGCGTTGTCGGTGAAGCTGTCGAGCATCCGCACCACCCGCGCCTGGGCGGAGTCGGACAAATCTCCCACCTCGTCAAAGAGAAGCGAACCGTTCTTCGCGCGACTTATCAGCGAGGCAGGCCCTTCGAGGGTTTCGAGATCGGCCGTGGTGGCGACGACGAAGGGCAAGGAGCGGCGGTCGGAAAAGTCATGGATCGCGCGGGCAATGAGCGATTTTCCCGTCCCGCTCTCACCTGAAATCATGACCGGCAGGTCGGTGTTCATGACCCGAGCGACGAGCCGGTAGAGCGCCTGCATCGCCGGTGTGCGCCCGACGAGCGGAAGATCGCCCCCGCCGCCGCCCTCCGGCTGCGGCTCGCGGCGCACCGGTGCCCGGCGCTTGACGTCGAGCGCCTTCGAGGCGCGCTTCATGAGGTCCGGCAGGTCGAACGGTTTCGGCAGGTAGTCGAACGCATCCGCCTCGGCGGCCTGGATCGCGGTCATGATCGTATTCTGCGCCGAGATCACGATCACCGGCAGCCCGGGCCGCTCGGCGGCGATTTTCGGGAGCTGGTCGAGGCCGTTCCCGTCGGGCATGACCACATCGGAGATGACGAGGTCGCCCTTGCCCTCCTCGACCCAGCGCATCAGTGTGACGAGCGACGAGGTCGCGTGCACCTTGCAGCCCGCCCGCGTGAGCGCCTGGGTCAGAACCGTTCGGATCGTTCTGTCGTCGTCGGCGACCAGTACCGTGCCGTCCATCTCAGTTTCGTCCTTTCAACTTCACGTCTCGGCCCCGTCCGCCTCGGTCCCGTCCGTCTTGGGCGCGAGAGGGAGGGATATGCGAAACACCGTGCGTCCCGGCCCGCTGTCGACGGAAATCCAGCCATCGTGGTCCGAAATGATCTTCGAGACGAGCGCCAGACCGAGGCCGGTGCCATTCTCCCTGCCCGAGACGAAAGGCTCGAAGACGTCCTCCGCCAGCTCCGTGGGCAGACCCGGACCGTCGTCGACGATCTCGACCTGCAGGGGCAGGATCGCGGTTCCGTCACGACGTCTCAGACGCAGCGACAGGTCGTAGAACGTGCGGATCGTGATCGTCCCGCCGGTCTTGCCCGCCGCCTCGGCGGCGTTCTTGATGAGGTTGAGGAAGACCTGCAGCATCTGGTCGCCGTCGACGTATGTCGAGGGCAGCGAGGGGTCGTACGCCTCGACGATCTTCATGTTGGCGGCAAAACCGACCTCGGCGGACTTTTTCGCCCGGTCGAGAAGATCGTGGATATTGACCACCTTGCGCTCGGGCGGTGAAAGGTTGCCGAACTGCTCGACCTGGCTCAGAAGCTTCAGGATCCGCCGGGTCTCGCCGACGATGAGGTCGGTCATCTCCCGGTCCTCGCCGGAGAGGTTCATCGACAGAAGCTGCGCGGCCCCGGTGATGCCCGCGAGCGGGTTCTTGATCTCGTGCGCCAGCATCTCGGCCATGCCGATGGCCGATTTCGCCGCCGTCTTGACCGAATGGGCCCGGCCGAGCCGGTCGGCGAGCTGGCGCGGCTCGAAGATGAGCAGCAGAAACCCCGGCATCCCTACCATCGGGGCGACCTGGAAATTGCACAGCACCGGGGCCTGGTAGCCCGTCCCCACATCGACATCCGAGATCGACAGGGAGCCTTCCCGCGAGCGCACCCGCTGAAACGCGTCGTCGAGATTGGCGTCGATGGCGAGGACGTCGAGCACCGGCGCGTTTCTCAGGCCGCGCGCGGAGATGTTGAGAAAATCCTCCGCCGCCGGATTGACCTCGGAGATGAGATCGCCGGGGTCGACGAGAAAGGCCGGCACCGGCAGCGACGCCCAGAGACGGTCGGAAAAGGCGCTGGCAGGACTCATGCGGCCTCCGCATAGGTCGCGAAGGCGGCGTCGAGAAGGCGCGGTACGGCTTCGGGCTGCGCGGTCAGAACCTCACGGCGGAGCGTCGGGCCCACGCCGGCCGCATCGAGATACCAGCCGAGATGTTTGCGGATGACGCGCGCCCCGAGATCACGGCCGTAGAACGACAGCGAGGCGTCGAAATGCGCCGTGACGAGGTCGGCCAGCGCGGCCCCTCGCGGAACCTGCGGTGCGGGCCGGCCCCAGATTGCGGCCGCGATCTCGGCAAGCCGCCACGGCGCGCCCTGAGCGCCCCGGCCCACCATGACGCCGGACGCGCCCGATGCGGCCAACGCGGCCCGCGCGCTCGCCGCGTCGACGATATCGCCGTTGGCGAGCACCGGCACCTCCACCGCGCGGACCACCTCGCGGATCGCCGTCCAGTCGGCGGACCCCTTATAGAACTGGCAGCGGGTGCGACCGTGCACGGTGATCATCCGCACCCCCGCCGCCTCGGCGGCCCGCGCGATCTCTGCCGCGTTGCGGCTCGCGTCATCCCAGCCGAGCCGCATCTTCAGCGTCACCGGCACCGAGACCGCGTTCACCACGGCCTCGACGAGCCGGAGCGCATGATCGGGCGTCTTCATCAGCGCCGAGCCCGAGAGGCCCCCGGTGACCTTCTTCGCCGGACAGCCCATGTTGATGTCGATGAGCCGGGCGCCGTTGGCCTCGACCATGCGCGCGGCCTCGCCCATCCACCAGGCGTCGCGGCCCGCGAGCTGTACCGCGGTCGCCTGTTCGGACAGCCCGAGTTCCGCCCGCTCGCGCACTCCGGGCTTCGCCTGCACCATCTCCTGGCTCGCCACCATCTCGCTGACGACGAGGCCCGCGCCGAAGCGCCCCACGATGCGGCGAAACGGCAGGTCGGTGATCCCCGCCATCGGGGCGAGGGCAACGGCCGGGTCGATGGAGGTATTTGCCACTTCGATGGTCAATTGCTCAAACCTTGTGCACTCGCAGGGTTAGTTAGGCCGACGCGGCGGGATTGGCAATTTGCTTCGCCGCCTCCTGCCGGCCGCTTCGCGGAGTGCACAAGATTCAGGCGGGTTTGAGGGTGCTGGCAACCCATTGTCAGCAGCCCGCGCACCGCCTAGACCATTGCACATGTCCACGAGCCCACCCGAGATCACTGCCGCGCTGATCGTCGCCGCCGGGCGCGGTATGCGGGCGGGCGGCGGAATTCCCAAGCAATGGCGCGACCTTGGCGGCATGAGTGTCGCCGAACGGACGCTTCGCGCCTTCGCCTCGCACCCGCGGATCGACCGGCTGGTGCTCGTGCTCCACCCCGATGATATCGAATGCAGGTTCGTGCCCGCCGATCCGCCCGCAGAGATCGTCACCGGAGGCGCGAGCCGGTCCGAAAGCGTCCGCGCGGGGCTCACGGCCCTCGAGGGCGCCGCCGACCGCGTTCTGATCCACGATGTCGCGCGCCCGCTGGTCTCGCGTGCGGTGATCGACGCCGTGCTCGACGCGCTCGCCACCCACGATGGCGCGGCGCCCGGCCTCGCGGTGACCGACGCGCTTTGGACGGGCCGCGGGTCCCGCGTCACCGGAGCGCAGTCCCGCGACGGACTCTACCGGGCCCAGACGCCGCAAGGCTTCCGGCTCGCCCCGATCCTCGCCGCCCACCGCGCTCACGCGGGGAGCGCGGCCGATGATGTGGAGATAGCCCTTGCCGCGGGGCTGGACGTGGCCATCGTTCCGGGCGAGGACGCGAACCTCAAGATCACCACGGCCGAGGAT